>ERZ773008.120-NODE-120-length-53856-cov-12.136912_pt1 | contig 53856 bp, 66 predicted proteins | sample MGYA00580664_ERZ773008 | MGnify/ENA primary metagenome ERZ773008 (study PRJEB29015, sample SAMEA2738016) | human oral metagenome | biome: human oral; feature: human-associated habitat; material: dental | place: China | collected 2048 ...
GGCGTTTGAGGGTGGCGAGCAGGCGGTCGTTGTCGCGCTGGTGCAGGCCGATGGAAGGTTCGTCCAAAACGTACATTACGCCCGTCAAACCGCTGCCGATTTGGCTGGCAAGGCGGATACGCTGCGCTTCGCCGCCAGAGAGGGTTTCCGCGCTGCGCGACAGGTTGAGATAGTCCAACCCGACGTTAATCAGAAAGCCGAGCCGTTCGGTGATTTCTTTGAGGATTTTTTCGGCGATTTGTTTTTTGTTGCCTTCCAAATCAAGGGTTTCAAAGAATTGGTGGGTTTGCGTGAGCGGCCATGCGGAGATTTCGTGCAGCGGCTGTTTGCCGACATACACATAACGCGCTTCGCGGCGCAAACGTGCACCCGCGCAGCTTGGGCAGGCGCGGTGGCTTTGGTATTCGGCAAGCTGCTCGCGCACGGTGGGCGAGTCGGTTTCGCGGTAGCGGCGTTCTAGATTGGGGATAATGCCTTCAAAGGCGTGGCTGCGGTTAAACGTCGTGCCGCGCTCGGAAAGATAAGTAAAATCAATCACTTCCTTTCCCGAGCCGTGCAGCACGATTTTGCGGATTTTTTCAGGCAGCCTTTCAAACGGCGTGTTCACGTCAAAATCATAATGCCGCGCCAGCGACTGAATCATTTGGAAATAGAACTGGTTGCGCTTGTCCCAGCCGTCAATCGCGCCCGTTGCCAGCGACAATTCGGGATGCGCGACCACTTTTTCGGGGTCGAAGAAATTGGTGTTGCCCAAGCCGTCGCAAGTCGGGCAGGAGCCCATCGGGTTGTTAAACGAAAAGAGGCGCGGCTCTAATTCGGGCAGGCTGTACGAACACACTGGGCAGGCGAAACGCGCGGAAAACCAATGCTCTTCGCCGCTGTCCATCTCCATCGCCAGCGCGCGCTCGTTGCCGTGGCGCAGCGCGGTTTCAAAACTTTCCGCCAGCCGCTGCTTGATGTCCGCCTTCACTTTCACGCGGTCGATGACCACGTCGATATTGTGCTTGATGTTTTTTTCCAGCTTCGGCACTTCGTCCAACTGATAGACCTCGCCGTCCACGCGCACCCGCGCAAAACCCTGCGCCTGCAAGTCGGCAAAGAAATCGACAAACTCACCCTTACGCTCGCGCACCGCCGGCGCCAGAATCATCACTCGTGTGTCTTCCGGCAGTTTCAATACGGCATCGACCATCTGCGACACGGTTTGGCTAGATAGTGGTAGCTTGTGTTCAGGGCAATACGGCGTGCCGACACGGGCGTACAAAAGGCGCAGGTAGTCGTGGATTTCCGTAACCGTGCCGACGGTGGAACGCGGATTGTGGCTGGTGGATTTCTGTTCGATGGAAATCGCGGGCGACAGGCCTTCGATCAAATCGACGTCGGGTTTGTCCATCATCTGCAAAAATTGACGGGCATAGGCGGAAAGGCTTTCAACATAACGGCGTTGGCCTTCGGCATACAAAGTATCAAATGCCAGCGACGATTTGCCGCTGCCTGACAATCCTGTTACCACCACGAGCTTGTGACGCGGAATGTCCAAATCGACATTTTTTAAATTATGTGTACGCGCGCCGCGGATGCGGATGGTGTCATTATCGTGTGAATGTTTGGGATGATGGTTGCACATGGTGTCAGGCCGTCTGAAAAATAAAATAAGCGGCTATTGTAGCACTTTTCAAATGACAGACTGGATAGATAAAGCATTTGATATAAAAGAAACAAAGAGGCCGTCTGAAAATATGTTTTCAGACGGCCTTGATATAGATGGATCAGTTTATCAGTCGATTTTGCGGAGAATTTCGCGCAGGGCTTTTTGCCAGTCGGACGGTTTGATACCAAACTCGGTTTCGAGGCGTGAGCAATCCATAATGCTGTATGCCGGACGCGGAGCGGGCAGGGGATATTGATCGGTGGTAATCGCGTTCAGTTCCGGAATGCGGAAGCTGTCGTCTAATTGGTGGGCCGTCTGAAAGATGGCTTTGGTAAATTCGTACCATGTTGCCGATTTATTGCCGCAGTAATGGAAGATACCGCGAGGGGAAGTGGGCTGTTGCAATAAACTGATGATGGCGTGAGCCAAGTCGCCTGCATAAGTCGGACAGCCGGTTTGGTCGTGAACAATGGAGAGGGAGTCACGTTCTTTAGCAAGGCGCAGCATGGTTTTGACGAAATTGCTGCCGTATTCGCTAAACAGCCATGAAGTACGGATGATTGTACTTTCCGGATGCGCGGCTAAAGCCAAAAGCTCGCCTGCGACTTTGGATTGACCGTAAGTGCTGCGCGGATTGGTGTAGTCAGTTTCGCGGTAAGGGCGTTTGCCTTCGCCGTCGAATACATAATCAGTGGAAATATGGATAAAGCGGGCGTGTGCGGTGCGGGCGGCTGCAGCCAGGTTGTGAACAGCGGTTGCGTTGACGGCAAAAGCAGCCTCTGCGTTTTCTTCTGCTTTATCGACGGCAGTGTAAGCTGCGGCATTAACAATGGCATCTGGTTGGAAGTTTTTGATCATGTGATGCACGGCTTCGGTATCGGTAATGTCCAGCGAAGTAGAATCGGTAGCAATCAGTTCCCAATCTTCGGGCAGGCGGTCGCGCAGACAACGGGCAAGCTGGCCTTTGGCTCCGGTTAATAAAGTACGCATGGTTGAGTATCTCCTCTGATAGCTGTTAAATAGGTATTTGTGTCATTATAGTGTAAATACGACAAATTCACATTATTGGCGTAGAACAAAATGCAGAGGCGGCTGTATTTGGGTAAATTGTCGATATTATCTATTCATAATAATAACCGTTTATTGGTATTATGTTTGTTTACTATAACTAGAGTTAAAATTCAGCTTTTAACAAGATAGATAAAGAATCTATGCTGTTTGAGAGAGTGTGAATCAATGTTAATGTTTTTATTATTGCTAGGATAATGGAATTTAAAAACAGGTGAAACTCCGTCCTTTTGTCGGCAAATTCTACCGTTTGATATTTTTGAGTAAATATTTTGAAAAATATTACTAAAATAATAATTGAGCAAGGGCGGATTTGCTCGTTCCGCCAGCTCGATATCTTTATTAACTATTTTGGGAGTAATTATTATGGCATACTGTTACGGGGGGTATTATGCTAGACCCCTGGTTAGTTCTTACTGCGCTCCTGCGCCTAAGGCTTCCTACTCTTCTTACTACTGCGCTCCTGCAGCGAAATCTTCTGTTTCTATCGGCAGCATCGCTAGCATTGCCAGCGTCGGCGTGTCAGTAGTTAATGCGGTAACTGGTTTGGTTTCTGCTATTGCGGCTTTCTGCCCACCAGCAAAAACTCCTAATTACAAATGTGTTCCGGTTTGCCCACCTTACAACTGTAATCCGATCAAACCGATCCCATGTCCAAAACCACAACCTAAACCTCAGCCTAAACCTCAACCAAAACCTGAGCCTAAACCTGAGCCTAAACCTGAGCCACAACCAGAACCGCAACCAGAACCAAAACCACAACCAAAACCTGAGCCTAAGCCAGAACCAAAACCTGAGCCTAAGCCAGAGCCAAAACCTGAGCCTAAACCAGAACCGAAACCCGAGCCAGACTGCAAAGACTGTGTTGACGACCATAACCAAAACAACTCATACGGTCAGGAAGATAAAAACCCAGGTAATGTCATCCGAGCAGAAGACTGCAAAGACGGCAACGTTATCCGCGGTACTGATGCTAAAGATACCATTTATGGTACTGCTTGCGAAGACATCATCTACGGTGGCAACGGCACAGACGTAATCTACGCCGGTGCTGGTAACGACACCATTTACGGTGATGCCGACGGTGACTCTCTGTACGGTGAAGAAGGTAAAGACTACCTGCAAGGTGGTGCCGGCAACGACTACCTGAACGGTGGTTCCGGTGCAGACATCATGCGCGGTGGCGACGGTAACGACGTTTACTTCGTTGACAATGCCAACGACCAAGTTATCGAGTACGGCAATGCACAGGCTGGTATCGATACTGTTCGTACCGTTATCGACTACACTCTGACCGATCACGTTGAAAACCTGATTTTGCAAGGTATGCAAAACCTGAACGGTACCGGTAACTCTTTGAACAATAACATCGAAGGTAACGGCGGCAACAACCATCTGTACGGTTTGGCCGGTGACGACTGCCTGGTTGGTAAAGACGGTAACGACTACCTCGACGGCGGTGTCGGCAACGACATCCTGATCGGCGGTACCGGTAACGACACTTACTTCTTCGACAAAGGTTACGGTCACGACACTATCCGTGAGGAAAGCGGTAATGACACCCTGTTGTTCGGTAAAGGCGTTGCAGCTTCTGACGTATTGCTGAGCAAATCAGGTGCTAACCTGACTGTTTCTGTCGGTACTAACGACAGCATCACCATCGACGACTGGTTCACCGGTAACGATCACAAAGTTGAAAACTTCAAGTTTGCTGACGGTAGCACTTACCAAGTAACCGGCCACGGCGACTACTACTCTCTGTCTGCTGTGAACCAAATCCAAGATCAGACTCAGGCTTCTGTAATCTGATAGGATGGTGATTTTCAGGGTTTTTCCCTGAAATCAACGGTTAAGGCCGTCTGAAACCAAAATATAAGGTTTCAGACGGCCTTTATTTTGTAAACAATCTGACGAAAAATTCCAAATTGGGCTAAAATACTGCATTCTTCTGTCTACCTAAGAGATACCCGAAATGTCTGAAATCAGCTTGAAAAAAATCTACTCCGGCAAAGTACGCGATTTATACGAAATTGACGATAAACGTATGTTGATGGTTGCTTCCGACCGTCTGTCTGCATTCGATGTGATTTTAGATGATCCGATTCCGGGTAAAGGGGAGATTCTGACGCAGATTTCCAATTTTTGGTTTAAAAAACTGGCTCATATCATGCCTAACCATTTTACCGGCCAAACGGTTTACGATGTTTTGCCTGAAAACGAAGCCAAAGCTTTGGAGAAACGCGCCGTCGTGGCTAAAAAGCTCATTCCGGTGAAAGTAGAAGCTATTGTGCGCGGTTATCTGGCTGGTAGCGGTTGGAAAGATTATCAAAAAACAGGCTCTGTTTGCGGTATTCAACTGCCTGAAGGTATGCAGGAAGCGCAACAACTGCCTGAAGTGATCTTTACGCCATCGACCAAAGCCGAGGTTGGCGATCATGATGAAAACATCAGCTTTGAAGAATGCGAACGCATTATCGGTAAAGAATTGGCAGCGGAAGTGCGCGCCAAAGCGATTCAGCTTTATACAGAAGCGGCCGAATATGCGAAATCTCGCGGTATTATTATTTGCGATACTAAGTTTGAATTTGGTTTGGATGAAGAAGGTACGCTGACTTTGATGGACGAAGTGTTGACGCCTGACTCCAGCCGTTTTTGGCCTGCGGACCAATACAAAGTCGGCACCAATCCGCCGTCTTTTGACAAACAATTTGTCCGCGACTGGCTGGAGCAAAGCGGTTGGAACAAAAAAGCGCCTGCGCCTAAAGTGCCTGCCGATGTGATTCAAAAAACAGTCGAAAAATATCAGGAAGCATTGACTTTACTGACTCAGGATTGATTTTTAAGTTTGAAGGCCGTCTGAAAGAGATATGTTTCAGACGGCCTTTTTATTGTATCAATACTGGATTTTAAGAATGGTTGCCTTTATAATCGAGAGTTGTTTTCAGTGGCTGAAAGGCCGTCTGAAAGCTTGTTTATAACCTGCCGTACGGTCTGAAACCCTAACTATGCACATTCGGATTTTAGTGTGCATTATTAGTGTTTTAGCAGTGCGGTATTTTGAAAGGAACAATAATGTTCAATAAACACGTTAAGACCTTCCAATACGGTAATCAAACCGTTACTTTGGAAACCGGCGAAATCGCTCGCCAAGCCGCAGCTGCCGTTAAAGTATCTATGGGCGACACCGTTGTTTTGGTTGCCGTTACCACTAACAAAGAAGTGAAAGAAGGCCAAGACTTCTTCCCTCTGACTGTCGATTACCTCGAGCGTACTTACGCAGCAGGTAAAATCCCCGGCGGTTTCTTCAAACGCGAAGGCAAACAAAGCGAAAAAGAAATCCTGACCAGCCGTCTGATTGACCGTCCGATTCGTCCTTTGTTCCCCGAAGGTTTCTACCACGACATCCAAATCGTAGCGATGGTCGTGTCTGTTGATCCTGAAATTGATTCTGACATTCCTGCAATGTTGGGTGCATCTGCCGCGCTGGTGTTGAGCGGCGTACCGTTTGCCGGTCCGATTGGTGCGGCACGCGTGGGTTATGTAAACGGCGTGTACGTTTTGAACCCGACTAAAGCCGAATTGGCTAAATCACAATTAGACTTGGTTGTTGCCGGTACTTCTAAAGCCGTGTTGATGGTGGAATCCGAAGCCGACATCTTGTCTGAAGAAGTGATGCTGGGTGCAGTTGTTTACGGTCACGATCAAATGCAAGTGGCTATTAACGCCATCAATGAGTTTGCCGACGAAGTCAATCCAGAAGTTTGGGATTGGAAAGCTCCTGAAACCAATGAAGAATTGGTTGCAAAAGTACGCGAGATTGCCGGCGAAACCATTAAAGAAGCGTTCAAAATCCGTCAAAAACAAGCGCGTTCTGCCAAATTGGACGAAGCTTGGAATGCTGTAAAAGAAGCGTTGATTACCGAAGAAACCGACACTTTGGCCGCCAACGAAATCAAAGGCATTTTCAAACACTTGGAAGCAGATGTTGTCCGCAGCCAAATTTTGGACGGCCAACCGCGTATCGACGGTCGCGATACTCGCACTGTTCGTCCGTTGAACATTCAAACCAGCGTCTTGCCGCGCACTCACGGTTCTGCACTGTTTACCCGTGGTGAAACCCAAGCTTTGGCGATTGCAACTTTGGGTACTTCACGCGACGAGCAAATCATTGATGCGCTGTCCGGCGAATACACCGACCGCTTCATGCTGCACTATAACTTCCCTCCATACTCTACCGGCGAAGTGGGTCGTGTCGGCGCGCCGAAACGTCGTGAAATCGGTCACGGCCGTTTGGCTAAACGTGCATTGTTGGCCGTATTGCCAGAACCTGAAGATTTCAGCTACACCATGCGCGTGGTTTCTGAAATTACCGAATCCAACGGCTCTTCCTCTATGGCTTCCGTCTGCGGCGGCTGCTTGAGCCTGCTGTCTGCCGGTGTGCCTTTGAAAGCACACGTTGCCGGTATCGCCATGGGTCTGATTTTGGACAACAACAAATTTGCCGTTCTGACCGACATCTTGGGTGACGAAGACCACTTGGGCGATATGGACTTTAAAGTGGCCGGTACAACCGAAGGTGTGACCGCGTTGCAAATGGACATCAAAATCCAAGGTATTACCAAAGAAATCATGCAAATCGCTTTGGCTCAAGCCAAAGAAGCACGTTTGCACATCTTGGATCAGATGAAAGCTGCTGTTGCAGGCCCACAAGAACTGTCTGCACACGCGCCACGCTTGTTCACCATGAAAATCAACCAAGACAAAATCCGTGATGTGATTGGTAAAGGCGGTGAAACCATTCGTTCGATTACTGCTGAAACCGGTACTGAAATCAACATCGCTGAAGACGGTACCATCACTATCGCTGCGACTACTCAAGAAGCAGGCGATGCAGCGAAAAAACGCATCGAAGAAATCACTGCCGAAGTGGAAGTGGGCAAAGTGTACGAAGGTACTGTGGTTAAAATCCTCGACAACAACGTCGGCGCGATTGTCAGCGTAATGCCGGGTAAAGACGGTTTGGTACACATCAGCCAAATCGCCCACGAGCGCGTACGCAATGTCAGCGACTACCTGCAAGTAGGTCAGGTTGTGAATGTAAAAGCATTGGAAGTGGACGACCGCGGCCGCGTACGCCTGTCTATCAAAGCTTTGCTGGAAGCTCCTGCTCGCGAAGAGAAAGCAGCCGAATAATCTGATTATTCAGGCTTAAAATAAAAGGCCGTCTGAAAATTTCAGACGGCCCTTTGTTTATTTAAAAGATGAGTTTAAAAAACGGGTTTCGCCTTTACTTTGATTGAATGGATTACTACAATGCTTGCAATCTAATAAATATATTAATCTCTCAAGGAGTATGCAATGAATGCTACACAATTAATCAGCCGGCTGACGCAAACTGTCGGTGAAAAATACATCATCACAGACCCGGCAAAAACCGAACAATACCGTCAAGGCTATCGTTTTGGCGAAGGCAAGGCGTTGGCAGTTGTTCGTCCGGGTACGGTTTTGGAAATGTGGCAAATTTTGCAGGCATGTGTCGAGGCTGATGTCATTGTAATTACGCAGGCTGCCAATACTGGCCTGACCGGCGGCTCGACTCCTGACGGTAATGATTACGACCGCGATATTGTGATTGTGAATACCATGCGTTTGAACATCATTCAGCCGATTAATAATAATGAACAAGTTGTCTGCCTGCCCGGTTCTACCCTGAATCAATTGGAGCTGCTGCTGAAACCTTTAGGCCGTGAGCCGCACTCTGTAATCGGTTCGTCCTGTATCGGCGCATCTGTATTGGGTGGCGTGTGCAATAACTCCGGCGGTGCATTGGTACAGCGTGGCCCTGCTTATACGGAAATGGCTCTGTTTGCACAAATCAACGAAGAGGGCAAGCTGGAGCTGGTCAACCATCTGGGCATTGATTTGGGTGAAACCCCTGAAGAAATTCTGACCAATCTGCAAGGTTTCCATTATCAGCGAAAAGACATTACGCAAGATGCCGGCAAGGGTCATGACCATGCTTATTGCGACCATGTGCGCAAAGTGGATGAGTCGACGGCCGCACGCTTTAATGCCGACCCTGCGCGTCACTACGAAGCATCAGGTTGCGCGGGCAAGCTGATGGTGTTTGCCGTACGCTTGGATACGTTCCCGCAAGAAAAACAGACTGCCGTGTTCTATATCGGCACCAATGATATTAATGAGCTGACCGATATTCGTCGTGCTGCTTTGAGTGAGTTTAAAAACCTGCCTATTTCTGGTGAGTATATCCATCGTCATGCTTTTGATATTGCTGCCGTTTATGGTAAAGATACGTTTTATGTCATCAAGACGTTCGGTACCCACCAACTTCCGAAACTGTTTGATTTGAAAGCCCGTGTGGATAGATTCAGCAAAAAGATAAGTTTCTTACCAAAACACTTCTCTGATAAATTCATGCAACTGATCAGTAAAATTTTGCCTGATCACTTGCCGAAATCTATGCGCAACTATCGGGATAAATATGAACATCACCTGATTTTAAAAATGGGTGGCGAGGGCGTAGAAGAAGCGCGTGCTTTCTTGAAGGAATATTTTGCAACTCATGGCGGCGCATTCTTCGAATGTAATGCCGAAGAAACGCAGGCGGCTATGCTGCATCGCTTTGCTGTGGCTTCTGCCGCGATCCGTTACCGTTCTGTACATGATGATGAAGTAGAAGATTTGGTTGCGCTCGATATTGCCTTGCGCCGTGATGATCGTGATTGGTTTGAAACACTGCCGCCGGAAATCGACAATAAAATCATCCATAAATTGTATTACGGACATTTTATGTGTCATGTGTTCCATCAGGACTACATCATTAAAAAAGGCAACGACTGCATGGCTTTGGAACATGAAATGCTCCATCTGCTTGACCAACGCGGTGCGCAATATCCTGCCGAGCATAACGTCGGTCATCTGTATGAAGCCAAGCCTGCATTGAAACAGTTCTATAAAAAACTTGATCCGACCAACAGCTTCAACCCAGGTATCGGTAAAACCAGTAAGAAGAAAAACTGGGCTGAATAAAGCATAGTAAAAAACAAAGGCCGTCTGAACATTTCAGACGGCCTTTTTATATGCTTGCTTGTTAGAATAGGTTGCTGATGAAAATCAGCAGAATGACCAACGGCACGAGGTATTTTACATAGGCAAACCAGATATTGACGGTGGTATGGTTGCCTTTGTAGAGCAATTCGTCCTTCGCTTCATCTTTCATTACGAAACCGACAAACAAGGCAGAGCCAAGCGCAGTCAGCATAAACAGGATGTTGCCGCTGATATAGTCAAAGGCATCAAAAATGTTTTTACCAAACACGGAAATATCTTTCCATGGGCCGTAGCTCAAGATGGAAGGGATATTGCCGAAGATAAAAATACCTGCCAGTACGATGGTAATCGCGGCTGCGCGGCGGATTTTGGTTTTCTCCTGAATGGTCGTAATCAACACTTCATAAATGGTTAGAGAAGTGGTCAGCGCGGCAATCAGAAGCAGAGAGAAGAAAATCACGGCGAACACGGGGCCTGCCCACATATTGGAAAACACGATCGGCAGGCTTTGGAATACCAAAGTCGGGCCCGAGTTAGGGGCAACGCCAAAGCTGAAGAGGGAAGGGAAAATCATAAAGCCGGCCAACACGGCAATCAAAGTATTGGTAATTGCGGTAATCACTGCCGTCTGAACCAGATTTTCGTTTTTATCCAGATAGCTGGATAACGTAATCATCACGCCGAAACCCAAGCTCAAGGCGAAGAATACTTGTCCCAAAACGAAGACGAACAGTTCGGCTGTAATTTTGCTGAAGTCAGGTTTCAGATAGAAGGTAATGCCTTCCATTGCGCCCGGCAGGGTAACATTGCGCACAACCATGGCAATCAGGAATAAAAACAGCAGCGGCATCAGGTATTTTGCCGCTTTTTCAATACCGCCGATCACGCCTTTGACCAAGATCCATTGGTTCACAACCACAAATAGGAAGGTGTAGAAAGCAATTTCCCAAGGGCTGTTTTCGATGTGTTCGGTAAAGAAGCTTTTGGTAACTTCGCCAGAAACCGGGCTGGAAATGTCCAAATTACCGCCTATGATATTGACGATGTAGCTGATAACCCAGCCGCCGAGTACCATGTAATAGGCCATAATGCCGAATGCGCCGAGTAAGCCCATCCAACCGACCAATTTCCAAACTTTGGCAACGGGTTTGCCATTCATTGTACCGCCAAACGCATCCAGCGCGTTCACGCCTTTACGGCGGCCGATGACGTTTTCCACCAAAATCATCGGAATACCGATGACCAGCATGGCGATACAGAACAGAAATACATACGCGCCGCCGCCGTTTTCACCAACCAAATACGGGAAACGCCATGTTGCGCCAAAGCCGACAGTCGCGCCGGCAACGGTAAGGATGTAAGTCAAACGGTTAGACCAGGTTTGACGGGGTTGATTGGAAGACATAAATACTCAGATGCATAAAAATAAAGACAACATTTTACCGCAAAGATTTAACGAATCTTGACTAAAGTCTGAAAAGAAAATTAGTTAAAAAAACCATGTAATGAGGGATTTTTAGTGAGTTTCTCTGGTTTGCTTGGTATTGAAACCTGCAAACAGAGAATTTGGCTGAAGCGATATGAATGATTAAAGAGCCGTAACGATAAAGGCCGTCTGAAAAGTGGGATATGGGAAAGAATTGTTGTGAGGAGATTGAATAGCACTAAGGTATGCTTTCAAGTATGTCGGCCACAAAGATGGTATTTCTCTAAGGCTGTCTAAATAACATCTTGTAACCCTAGCTTGGATAGTCGCCGATAGGTAAAACGATTTGTCTGAAATGGGAACGGTATAGATTGATGCGGAAGAGACGAGAAAGAGAAAAGGGATAATGGCAAGTTAATGAGTAGAGATGGGGTTTAGAAATGATGGCTTCTTTAGATAAGAAGGGCCGTCTGAAAGTACGCCCGTTTGGTTGCCAAATTTTAGATAAAAAAAACCATCTATACTAAGGGGAAAGTATAGATGGCCAAACACATTACGGGGAAAACGTCTTACTCACTTACTCACTTCTTTCGAAGCAAGTGTTACTCAGACAGGCGAATTATACAATAGTTCAGTCTTTACAGTGTTAAATTCTGTTAAATAAAAATAACAAGGTTTAGATATTTGATTTTAAATAAATAAAAAATCTATATTGTTTAAAAAAATATCGAAAAAATTTGGAATTTTTTTAGATCTGGATAAATTTCCATTCTCCGGCGGCCAAATCATCGACATTCCAGTCGCCGAATTTCTCACGGTGAAGCTGATCGACACGGTTGCCTGCGGCCGCAACCATGCGTTTGACCTGATGGTATTTACCTTCGGTAATGGTCATCATCAATGTGGTTGGGTCGGCCAATACTGCTTCGGCTGCGGAGACGGTTTCATTATCGTCATGCAGGAGGACGCCGTTTTTGAGTGTGGTGCAAAGGGTATCGTCGGCAGGATGTTTTAAAGTGACGCGGTAGAGCTTCGGAACTTTGTGTTTGGGCGAGGTAACGCGGTGGTTAAATTGCCCGTCGTTGGTAATCAGAATAATGCCGGTTGTGTCTGCATCCAAGCGGCCGACTGCCTGCATATCGATATTGCGCATGTGGTCGGGAAACAGACTGAAGATGCTTGGATATTGCTGAGGTTTGTGCGAAGTCTCGTAATCTGCAGGTTTATGAAGCAGAATGTAGAAATAGGGCATAGGGACGGCGGCAATTTCTTCGCCGTCAACAGACAGGGTGTGCACTTGAGACGGATCGATATTGTCTTTGGCTCGATTATGGATTTCGCCGTTGATGGCAATGCAGTCGTTGTCTATCAGCCATTGGCATTGCTTGCGGCTGCCGAGGCCTTGCGATTGGATGTATTTGAGCAGTTGCATGGTTGAAAAGTGGGAAATGTTCAGACGGCCTTTATTGTACTGGAAAACCGGTGTTTAGGCCGTCTGAAAAGTAGGGGCAAAAAAATCGCCCCTTTAAAATGTTAAGGGGCGCAAAAGGAACACAAACCACTACCAAAAACTGTTACAGGGCAAATTCTCCTATTTGATGTGTTGCCGGATAAAGTGCTTTCATCAGGTCATGCGGTGAAAGCGAGAAATCTTTGCTGTTTGTCGTCAGACGGCCTTGCTGCGGCGTCAGCTCAAGCAATCGGGCGTTTGCCGACTGGATAAACTTGTTTTTCGTGCGCTGCATTTTCCTTTGCAGGGCGGAAACAACGCGGTTGTACAGACTGTCTTTTTGTTTGACTTCGCGTGTACCGGCAACCCAGCTCAAGCGTGTATTGCCGTCTTCATCTTCAATCAGCAGGATGCCGGTCTCTGATTGGGGCGATTTGCCCATACAAGGGAGCCAAACATAATATCGGCCATCTAAAGTAATGAATACTGCGTCATGTACTTCGCATTCGTCGCAACACTTGGTGGCGATTAAAGAGCGGATGGCTTGTTGGTGCAGTCTCAGAATGTCAAGGGAGACTTGCTTAAAAATACTTTCGGGCATTTTTTTCTCCTTTCATTCTGTTGTGCGGTTGTTTTGTCTCGATGGGTTGTATTATACGGCGATTTTTTAAATTTGCAAATGATAATTGTTCCTATTATTTAATTTATAAGTAAGGTATTAATTATTAAGGAAATTAAATTTAAAAAATTTTCTAGAAATTGGGTTTTATACTCAAAAATGTCGTAATAGATGGCCATTAGATGAAAAAAGAATAAAGGCCGTCTGAAAAAATCCAGCTAAAAAGGGTATTTCAAAAGCAGCTAAAGTTTTGCTGACTATACATTTCAGACGGCCTTCAGTATGATTCAGGACGTTTTGATAATTGCAGAAACCACCAACCATGAGCCAACGTCAGATTATCCTCGATACGGAAACCACGGGTCTTTATCCTGAAAACGGCGACCGTCTGGTCGAATTTGCCGGCTTGGAAATGATCAACCGCCAAATGACCGACTCCAACCTTCATTTATATGTCCACCCCGAGCGCGACATGCCGGAGGAAGCGGCGAAGGTGCATGGTTTGACGATTGAAGTATTGGAAGCAAAGAATGCGCCGCCGTTTGCCCAAGTGGGTAAACAGATTGCCGACTTTATACGTGGCGCAGAGCTGATTATCCATAATGCCAAGTTTGACGTCGGCTTTCTGAATATGGAATTCCGCCGCATGGGTTTGCCTTCTATTGAAGAGCTTGGTTGCAAAGTGACTGACACGCTGGCCATGGCGCGTGAAATGTTTCCAGGGCAAAAGGCGAGTTTGGATGCGTTGTGTAACCGCTTTTCCGTTGACCGCAGCAAACGTGTCTTGCACGGCGCGTTAATCGACTGCGAACTTTTGGGTGAAGTCTATCTTGCCATGACGCGTCAGCAGTTCGACTTGATGGGCGGCGAAGCGGAAGAAGAGGGCGAAGTCAAACAAACCGTTATTGCTGAAACCAAACGTACGTCGCAGTTGAAAGTCATCAAAGCCAATGCGGACGAGTTGGCCGCCCATGAAAAATATTTGGATGATTTAGGCGAAGCGTGTGTATGGCGCAAGGCCGAAACGCCTGATGAAGCCAATGCCGGAGCGTCAGCATGATGCGCCGCAATATTGCTTTGATTCCTGCTGCCGGTGTGGGGGCGAGATTTGGTGCAGGAAAACCCAAACAATATGTTGAAATCAATGGTAAAACCGTATTGCAACATACCATAGAAATCTTTGAGCAACACTCCCGTATAGATTTAATTGCCGTTATTCTTTCGCCGGAAGATTCGGTTTTTCAGACGGCCCTGTCTGAGAAAGTACGCGTCTTTCGAGTAGGCGGCGCAAGTCGTGCCGAAACGGTACGCAATGGTGTGTCCACTTTATTAGAGCAAGATTTGGCCGAGGTGCAAGACAATATCTTGGTGCATGATGCCGCCCGCTGTTGCCTGCCTGCTGAAGCGTTAACACGTTTGCTTGATGAGGCGGGTGAGAATGATGAGGGCGGTATTTTGGCCATACCGGTGGCCGATACGCTCAAGCGCTCAGACGGCAATCATCATATTGATGAAACCGTTGCGCGCGCAGGGTTATGGCAGGCGCAAACGCCACAGCTTTTTCAGACGGCTTTGTTACACCGTGCTTTATCGGTTGATGATTTAAGTGAGATTACGGATGAAGCATCAGCGGTTGAAAAACTGGGTATCCGGCCGCGCTTGGTACAGGGCGATACGCGCAATTTGAAGTTGACGCTACCGCAAGACGAATACATCGTTAGATTGTTGCTCAAGGCCGTCTGAACAATCAAAACCCATTATTTAAGGAAACAAATATGAATATCCGAGTCGGACAGGGCTACGATGTCCATCAGTTGGTCGAAGGGCGAGATTTGATACTTGGCGGTGTCAACATTCCGTTTGAAAAAGGCTTGCTGGGTCATTCTGATGCCGATGCGCTGTTGCATGCGATTACTGATGCCCTGTTGGGTGCGGCCGGTTTGGGCGATATCGGCAGCCATTTTCCTGATACTGCCGCCGAATTCAAAGATGCCGACAGCCGTGTGCTGTTGCGCAAGGCTTATCAAAGCGTGCAGGCATTGGGTTGGAAGGTGGTTAATGTCGATACGACCGTGATTGCGCAAAAGCCAAAACTTGCGCCGCATATTCCGTCAATGCGCACCAATATTGCCGCAGATTTGGGTTTGCCTGAACACTGCGTGAACATCAAGGGTAAAACCAACGAAAAACTTGGCTATCTGGGACGTATGGAAGCCATTGAAGCGCAAGCGGCAGTATTGCTGATTAAAGCCTAAGAGCTTAAAATTACTTTATTATTCAAACTGAAAGACTGACAACATGGCAACTCAAGACGAACTCAAACGTATTGCCGCCGAAAAAGCGGTGGAATTTGTTCCTGAAAACGAATACATCGGTATCGGTACTGGCTCTACCATCAACTTCTTTATCGAAGCTTTGGGTAAAAGCGGTAAGAAAATCAAGGGTGCCGTGTCTACTTCTAAAAAATCCAGCGAGCTTTTGGCGAAATACGAGATTCCGGAAGTTTCACTGAATGAAGTGATGGGTTTGGCGGTTTATGTTGACGGCGCAGACGAAGTCAACTACGCACTGCAAATGATTAAAGGCGGCGGCGGTGCGCATTTGAACGAAAAAATCGTGGCCAGCGCATCCGATAAATTTGTCTGTATCGCCGATGAAAGCAAATATGTTTCCCGTTTGGGCAAATTCCCATTGCCGGTAGAAGTGGTTGAAAATGCCCGTTCGTTGGTGTCGCGCAAACTGCTTGCCATGGGCGGACAGCCTGAGTTGCGTGTCGGCTATACGACTTTCTATGGCAACCAAATCGTTGATGTTCACGGCCTCAATATCGACCAAGCCCTGAAAATGGAAGACGAAATCAATAAAATCACCGGCGTACTCGAAAACGGTATTTTTGCCCGCGATGCCGCCGATGTGTTGGTTTTGGGGACGGCAGAAGGCGCAAAAGTCATCCTGCCTTGTCAGGATTAATGAAGATTAATCAATCTTAAAGGCCGTCTGAAAGTGCATCAGGTCTTTCAGACGGCCTTCAATTTGGCAAAATATGCAAATCAGTAAAATTATAAAATGGTTGCCCGTTGTTTTATCCGTTTTAGGCGCGCTTGGTTACAGCTCACGCGATACCGAGTTGATTCGTACCGGGGTAAGCGTTGCTGCCACATTGGCGCAAGGCGACAATATCGGTTTGGAAAAGGTCAATGAATGGCTGGGAGAAAATGTCGTCAAAGCCACATCTGACACTAATGACACCAAAGCCGAAGCTAAACCCAAACCGGAACAAAAACAAAAGTCATCGCGACAATCCTACACATACAACGGAAAAATCATCAAAATCCATGATGGCGATACCATGCACATTATCGATAGCGACGGCAGGAAACACAAAATCCGCATGGCCTATATCGATGCGCCGGAAATTAACCAGGCTTATGGTACGCAATCACGAGACAATTTGATTGATGCCGCATTGCATAAAAAAGCCAAAGTCCGCGTGTTTGAAGCCGACCGCTACCAGCGCGAAGTTGCTCAAGTATCAGTCGGCACGATTGACCTGAATTTGATGCAAATACGGGATGGTGCTGCATGGCATTATGAAAGTTATGCCAAGAAACAACAAAGTAAAACCGCTTACACTGACTATTCGGCCGCACAAAAACAAGCCAAGGAAAAACGTAAAGGCTTATGGAAAAAAGACAATCCGCAAGCACCTTGGCAATTTCGCCGTCAAAACCACGAGCAGCAGAACGGCAATAAAAAGCAGTCTGATAAACAATGGTTTGGGATTTGGTAAGTTTTAAGAAAGAGGCCGTCTGAAAACTTTCAGACGGCCTTTAATCATTAAGGTTAAGTATAAGATAAGAATGAGTGGCAGGTTTCTGATTAGAAGGTAAGAGAAATAAAAGTGTGATGTAATATTTTTAAGAAGGGCAGATATGAAAAAAAGACACCGTTAGCTGGTGTCTTTAGTATCTGGCAGAGAGGAAGGGTATCAGATATATTTTTATACTATTGATTAATATAATATATTTTTAATTAAATAACTTAATACCAAATAAAATACCAAATAAAGATTTTAAAAAATGCCGTCGATTTGACGGCATTTTCATTTTCTCAACCTCTTAAAAACTCGTCTCGCATTCTGACAACATCTTCGCGCTTGTACAGATTATCCCTGCCGACAAGTTTCGGCTGTGGAATCAAACCGGCGCGGCGGCGGTGCCAGATTGTGGCTGTTGATGGCGGTTTCTTGCCTGGGATTGTCCAAAGCTCCTTGACCTGTTCAAGCGTGATGTATTCATTCATTCCTTGCCCCTCGTTTTAATCCAATTTTTCCAATTCTTCGCCAATCTTGGCCAGCAGCTCTTGGCCTCGTGCCAAAACATCGTCAACCGTCCACACGCGTGGGCGCGGTTGGTAGCGTTGGCGGCGTTGTTGTTTGATGACCGGCGTGTCGTCGGTCAGCGGTTTGACCATGCGCAGGCCGTCGAGGCGGCGCATGTAGTCTTTAAATTTCCAAATGTCCAAAGATTTTTGACGAGCCGCGTCAGCGGCTTCGCGCGCGGCTTCGATTATCTTGTATTGATCGGCTTTTTTCAGACGGCCTTTGCCTTGTTCTTCGCCGTCAAAACCGTATAAATCAAAATCCCATCTTTCATCCGGCAAAATATCCCAGTTCGGCAGGTCGTCGATTTCCTCGCAGGCGGCGAGGGTTTGCTCAATTTCTTCAGGTGTGGCCGGTATCTTATAAGTTATCGTGTCGGAAACTGCCGCCAAATCTGCCTCGGAGATTTTCGTACAGTTAGTGACACGAGTCCAAGCGGCGGCGGAGCCGCCGTATTTTAAAATCCACTCTTTCTCTCTTGAAATGAGGTATTCCCCCGTTTCAAGCTCGACGACGCCGCGCAGAATTGCGGCTTTCTCTTCTCCGTATTGGTTGCGCTCTTCGGTTTCCTCTTTGTACAAGGCGAGCGGCAAGTCGGCGCGCTTAACGAATGCGTAGTCTTCGCCGCCCAATAAAGCGACGAATTTGCCCCAGTCGCCCTGATCGGCAGCGTGGACGGCGCGATACAGGAGCGAATCTTCGGCGTCAACATGGACGCGGCGCAGCTCTCGATAAAGAGTGACCGGCACGCCGCCGATTTGCTGGAATTGGCGGATGCCCCATTGCGAAGCCCACGCTCCGACGCGTTTTGCGGTTTCGGCGGCTGATGTGCCTGGCTCTGCCTCGTCATCGTCGCCCATGCTCTCGCCGGAGTTGGTCAGGCCGTCAATATTCTTGGAGACGTACTTTGCCAAATAAGCGGCGGCGCAGCCTTTTGCCGGGTCGATGTCCTTAAAGTCAACACGGGCAGACGCGCGTGATTTTTGCCAAAAGCGGAAAGAATAATTCTCCCAAAACTCGTCCTCTGTCTTCATGGCGGCTTTGAGTTGGGCTAGGCTGATTTTCTTGCCCGATTCGCGCAGGATGGCTTCTTGGCGACGGCGCGCTTCGGCGGTGCGCTCTTTGTCGGTCTCAAAATAATTTAAGCCCAGCTCCTCGCGGTCGGCGCGGCAGCCGTATTTGGCGACTAAGCGGCGGAAAGCCTCCTTGTGCGCTTGCTCCATGAAGAGCAGCAAGTGCCAGTGCGGCGTTGCGTCATGATGCGGCTCGGCAACGCGGAAGCCGTAGATACGGATACCGGCGCGGCCAAGATTGGCGCGGATTTGCGTCCAGACTTTTTGCAGGTAGTCTGCGCCATCGCGCGGCGTGCTGCCGTCAAATTTCGGATTGTCTGCGCTGTTTTTAGACAGTTTTTTATGAAAGCGGCTAGGGCATGTCAGTGTAACCATGCAGCCGTAATGGCCGTGAACGCGGCTGATTTCGTCAAAACCTCTCATGCGCGTCATCAGCTCCATGCGGCGGATGGCAGGATTCGCCATTGAATGCTCCCACAATTCCGCCAAGACGAATGATTCGCCAGTCTCTTCGCAGATTGCCTCGGCTTGCTCGAAAAACGCGCGCGCCTTGAGCTTGCGTTGCTCAAAGCGTTTGAATGCTTCGTTTGAGATATACAAACCGGCGCGGCGGTGTACCATGCCGCATTCGCGCATGACGGCTTCAAATGCGCGATACAGGAATTTATAAAGCTGGCGTTTCCACCATTTCTTCTCTTTCAGACGGCCTTTAATACCGGCAATGCCTTCGGCCAGCAGCTCTTCATCGTCGCTTTCGGCGGCTTTGGCGATTTTTCGCAGTTGCTGCTCAAATACTTCAGCGGAGCGGATACCCTCTTTGTCGGCTGCGTCCATCATGTGCTTGTAGCCCATGCCCAGCATTTCTTTTTGCTCAAACTTGGCTGCCAAAGCCTGCGCCCTGGCTTCGATGGTTTCATTGTCTGCCGACAGGTCGAGGCCGTCTGGCAGGTGTAGATTTCGCACGGCGGCAAGGGCGCGCGCCGCCTCTTTGTCGGCTTTAACAGCGGCAGCCAAATCGGCCAGCCCTGTGGCAGGGTTGGCCGTGCGCTGCCATCGGCTGATTACCACATGGGCCAAGCCGTGGGGCAGGGTCTTCTGAATGTCTTGCTCCAATGCCGGAGCCATGTGGAAATAGGTCATGTTCTTTAATCGTCTGGCCGAATCGGGCCGTATGGGTTATCAGGAAAAGGCCGCCAATATGTGACCTCTGCTTCGGGGAATTTGCGCCCCTCTAAATTTTCGTATCGCCGCTGGCCGTAGAAACCGGCCTGCACTTTCTCGCCGTCAAAAAATAAAATCTGTTGGTATTCAGGCGGTCTGTTTTGCGATGTCATCCAAAATCCAGCCTCGCCGATTTTTGCCCGTTGGCTCCAAGCCGTCGCGGCGACTTGTGTCTCTCTTGAGTAATAGCCGCCTTCTGGCTTTCGCTGTGTATTCATGCCGCGCTTTCGCGCCCATGCTTCAAAGTTTTTAGCCTCCAGCTCTCGATTCATATTTCGTACTCCTTCTGCGTTTCCGTCCAAACTAGATAGGCACACAAAAAAACCAACAGGGCGAGGGCGACGGCTACTGCGAAAATCGTCAGTAAAACCACAATCAGAAAAACAATGTCCATCACGCGGCCTCCCGTACCAAATAAGCTGACGGCCAGCCGTGGCGGTTTCGTACTTCGTACAAGGCGGCATTGACGGTCTTGTAGGGCTTTTTCTTACCGCCGCCGTCGGCGTTGAGTTCGAGGACTGCTTCGCCGTCTGCCGTTGCGATGATTTTTCCGATTTGCACGTCGCTGCCGTGTGGCTCGTAATTCATGATTTTGTAGTTTTTCATTTCTAATCCTTTTTAGTCTTCATCCGGCGGTATTTCCGCCGCCTGTCGGATTGGCAGTTGTTGCGCGGGTTATTGGATATCAATCAAAACTGGTTCTTTGCCTGTTATCTGCCGCATTTCACGTTTAAGGATGGCCAGGCAGATAAGGCCTGCGTTCTGGGCGATGCTGCCGCCGTCTTCGCCATCTTTCGGCATTGGTTCGTCGGAGGTCAGCTTGATAAACAGGCCGTCCGGTTGGTCGCTGATGAGGATGTTCACTGTTGCCATTATTTACCTCTCGTTTCAGGTGGTTCAGGGAGCGGTTGCCAGTGGGTCGCTCCACTAATTCCAATCCAAGTTATATCCCTGCATATTGCGAGGATTGGATAAATATCGCCATCATAGGTATAGACTAAAATATCATCATGCGCTTCGGGTAGCTTCTCCTCCACGCTTATCCATTCGGATTGTGCGGCGCGGGCTTGCCATGCCTGCCATGCATCTTGAACGTGTTGTAAGCAATAAACGCTGGTTGGGTATTTATTAAATGTTCGTCCGTGTACCGGGGTTGGTAAATAAGTGCTTGCGTACCACCCCTCAAACGCCTTGCGCTCTTGTTCGATTCTTTCGGGTGTTGCTTCCTGCATGGCAGTTTTCAGTGTCTCAATTTGTGTCTCAATTTCCATTTTTTATCCCCCGATAAAACCTAATGAATATTTCCCATTTTCGCCGCCCAATCGGCGATTTCCTTTTCCGTGTATTCCACCTCGTTGCGGCGGTCTGTCTCTTCATGCAGCCATTCGGCGACAATTTGCGCCGCTTCGTGGGGCAGGATGTGAGCGACTTGCCAAAGCGGAATATCGTTAAACAATTCCTGCACCGTCATCTCGCTGCCTCCGCGTCGCCTTGTGTCGGCTCGTATTCGGGGCTTTCGTAGTCGGCGGCGGCTTTGGCCTCTGCTTCGCGCGCCTGAATGTCCAAGACTGTCGGCGTTTCGGCGGCGGTTTTGGCTTCAGACGGCATCATTGCCATTAACGCCCAAATCGCCAGCGCCATTGCGATGATGTCGAGGATGTAGCGGATTCTGATTTTCATGATGTTGCTCCTTGTCTGATGGCTCGGCGGTCGCCGATGGGCGGCCGTTGCTTGGCTTGTACTGTTCCGATTTTCTTGACGACTTCTTCCACGCCCATTTTGTTGGCGGCGTATCCTGCGCTTCTGACGCGGTTGTCTAGGTCGAGCAGGTAGTGATTAATCTCGTTGGCGGTCAGGTTTGGCAGCCCCAGCCCGTAGGCGACGTTGATGGTGTTGACCGACTGCACCAACTGGCGAAGCTGGGCGACGATTTCCTGCACTTTCTCGACTTGCTCCACCTGCCCCAGCGTCATGGTCATGGCGGCCAGCTCGTTGGCTGTGTAGGCTGGTTTCGGCTGGCTCGGCATGGCGTCGCGCTCTAGGGCATTAAAAATCTTGGCTTGCTTGGATTTGGCAGCGGCCAGTGTTTGGCGGATGCTTTGCATGGCTTTCGGTTGATTCATTTTCTATCCCCCTATGGCAGCAGCGTTTCCTGCTGCATGAGTTTGATGTCTTCTTCCACTGCCTTGAGCGTTTCGCCTTGGATTTCCGGCGGCTCTTTGCTCTTTTCGGCATAGAATCGGCTGCCTTTTTGAATCGTGCTGCTAATCTCGAAATATCCTGTTCCAGTCCATCCGCAGAGGGGATTGGTGCAGCGCAAATAATATAAGCGGGTCAGGACGGTTTGCCGGAAAGACGCGTAAATTACACAAGGCTCTTCGCAGCATGGGCAGGCTTGCTGCGCCAATTTCAGACGGCCTTTTTCGTGTTGGTTTCTATTCTTGACCGTCATGAGCTTGCTCCCTTGCATAAACCACTAGGCCGCCGCCGTGTTTGCGGTAGGTCGCCGTCACGCGGATATTCGGAAAGCGTCTCATCGGCTCGGCGCGGCGGAAGTTTTCGGCTTCGCCGTCGGTCAGCTCATGGCGCGCGATTTCTTGATGCTTGTCGTTTACGATGATTAATTGATTGTTTGACATATCCCCACCTTTTCTTTTTTTAAATTAAACCGTGTTTCAGCTCGACGTCTGTCTTGGCGTCCGCGTAGGCGCGCAGATAGATTTCGGCGTATTCCAGCGCGGCTTGGGCGGTAAATTCGCTTAACGAATGATTCGCCGCGCAGGCCGCAGCCTCCATTAAGTCAAGCTCTTCGCCGTAGAATTTGACCTCGACGGCGGCAGTGGCTAATTCGTCCGGCGCGCCTGTTTTGGCGCAGGTGTCGGCGTGGACGTGTTGTTCGAGAGACAGTTTGCACACTTTATTTTTCCTTATGATTCGCGGTCAGTTGGTTAATCATGTTTTCCAGGCGGCTAAAATTCTTTTCTGTTTGAACTAACGACTCGGTCTTCGGTGCCTTGTCTAACAGCTTCCTTATATCCACTGCGAGGCCCTGCAAAATAATCCGCTCAATGTGCGAGTTATTGTATTTTTCAGTCGCTGACGCCAGTTCATAAACTGCCAAATTCATTATTTTCTCTACGCTATTCAATTCTTTCGAATGTAGTAGAGCGACATCTACGTCATGTTTAATATTCTTGGTTTCTTCCTGAATGTTCATTTTTCTCCTCCTATGCGATGATGATTTCATGTGGGTAGATTTGGCTGACCATTTGGACGGCCTTTTTCAAAGTCTTTGCCGGTTGGCGCGGCCGCTCGCTGAAGTTGCCGTCTTTGCCGCGTTTTTGTACGGCGAGAAAGCCTTTGTCCCAAGTTGCAACCTCGACAAGCGAGCCGTAAGAGAGTTGGACGTTGATGGGTTTCATTTTTTTTGCTCCGTTTAGTTTGGTTATGCCGTCTGTCCGGCTGGTCAAGCGTCTTTCCGCTTTGTCATAACCCCGTTACAATGTCATTTCCAGTAACCTGCAACGGAGTAAAAAATGTCTCAAAATAGCTATGAAGAAGCCATCGGTATAGTCGGGCTCGACCCGCTCATCGGGCTGGAACAGGCGCAGAATTACCGCCTGGCCGCCCATCTTCTGGCCGCTCTGCTTGAAGATCGTCCCGACCTTCGAGAGGAAGCAGCATCAGCAGCGCAGCATCTGGCGCATGAGATGCCCAATGAAGCCCAAAGCCGGCGGCTGCTAACGCTTGCACGACACATTCGGGCGGCGGATTGGACAGCCATCCGGCAGGGATAACCGCCAGCGCAGTGCCGATCTCCCCGGCGGGCGGAAAACCGCCCGCATTCAACCATTCACAAGCCTGCACCCGTTGCGGGTACATCACCGACTTCTCTAAAACATCAAACGCTTTACTAACATTTATCATTTTTTTGCTCCGTTTAGTTTGGTAGGCCGTCTGAAATTTGTTTGTATTGCAAGGGGAATTTCTCTTTTAAGAAGTTCATTTGTGCTTTCGGGATTCCGTTTTTTTGCCATTGAGAAACCGCCCCTCGTGTGATTCCGCAAATTTTTGCAACTGCTGAAACGCCTCCCAATTCTTTAATGAACTTGACTTGCTGGTCTGTCTTCATTTTTTGTCCTTTTTTTAAAGTTTAGTGAACTATACAATCCTAAACTTGTCTAGTCAAGCATACTAAACAATTAATAGTTTAGAATTCTAAATAATCATTGTTTTTACTAAGTATTTTTTTGGCTGGGATTTTTAGTGATGGATTTGAAAGATAGACTCCAAGAGTTGATGGCTGAATACGGCCTAATCACTCAACAGGACTTGGCAGACTTTGCCGGAGTGTCTAAAGGTCTTGTCGGTCAATGGTTCAATGGGCAGACAGGTCTAGGTAAGAAACCGCTGTTAGCCTTTGAGAAAAAGACAAGATTTTCTACTCGTTGGCTTGCAGATGGTCTAGGTGAGAAGTATAGAAAAGATTTAGAAAAGTATAGAGAAGTTGATTTTTCAGACGGCCTAGAAACGGCGCGCTTGGATTTATTCGACGTTGCCGCCTCGTGTGGCAGCGGCCATTTGAATGCCGACTATCCCGAATTGCTGCACTCGCTGGAGATTCCGAAGTCTGCGCTCAAAGAGCTGCTCGGCACGGATAATCTTCACGGCGTGAAGCTGATGTCGCCCGACGGCGACAGCATGGAGCCGACGATACCGCCGAAGTCGATCACTTTAATTAAAACCGATGTCGTTGATTTTGAATCTAGCGGCGTGTACTTATTTACTTTTCAGGGCTATACCTACATCAAACGCCTGGCGCGCGGCAAAGCAGGCGTGATACACGTTACCAGCGATAACCCGATTTACAGTAAATCTGATTTTGTGATTGAGCCGGAAGAATTTAACGATTTGTTTATTCACGGCAAATTTTGGAAAGTGTTGCCGTTGGATTTTTTAGATATTTAGTTTTATCAACCAAACTTAGAGAAAATAAGAAGGGAAACTCACATGATGTTTATTATTGGAATTTTGTTGTTTTTGCTGGGCATCGCTATGGCGGCGGCCGGAGTCATTGGCATTATTTCGCCGAAGCTTTTGAAAGACAGGAAAACCGGCGCGATTCAGACGCGCGGCGCGTGGGCGGGGGCGATGGTTTTGGGGCTTGTCATGTTTGGAGGCGGCTCGCTGCTGACGGGCGATGACGACAAGGCGAAGCAGACGGCGGCGGATACCAAAGCGGAAACGCTGCAAGCCGATGACAGCGCCTCCAAGCCTACCAGCGAGAAAGGCTATGATTTGACCATCAACACGCCGCGAAAAGAGATGCCCATCAGCTTTGAAGAGCTGCGCCAACGGATCAACCGCCAAATGGCGCTTTTTGATTATCCGAAAACTAAGCCTATCCCGAAAAATGCCCAGCCAACCGGCGAGAAAGATTCTGTCAATTTTGTTTATCAGCATACGGCCTCTGAAAGCCTAAGCATGATTATCTCGGCAAGCCCGGAAAACAAAAAGCCGCGTGGAATACTTATTTTTGCCGCGCCAGTCGGGAAAAGCAACGGTACGGAATTGCTGGGCTTGTTTGGCAAATCTATCGCCATCTTGACTGCGCCCATTGCTGACGGCTCGGCCGTCGGCGAAGCCAAAAGTAAGGAGCTATCGGCCAAACTTTTGAAAATGAGCGTCAAATTGGCGGAGGATTTCAATAAGAATCCGGAGGAACAGACCAAAGATTCCTACACGGAAGACGGCATCACTTACAGCATCGCCATCACGCCTGGGATTCCTGTTATGTTCAGTTTGTCGCTGGAAGAATAAAAAGCGGCCTGCTGGTCATCAGCGACAACCCGTTATACAGAACGGAAACCATCGAAGGCGATGGACTGGAAAAATTAACCATCTGCGGCAAAGTGCGCGGCGCATGGCATTTGTCGGGATTTTGATTTGAATTTTGAGAAGCGGCTCAGCATACAGTAAGCTTTAGAATGTGCGGCCGCTTGATTTTGGAATATTTAAGGGGAATTAGGGGGAATTAGATGTATGTTTTAAAATTTCCTAAACGCTTTTGCTTATACAGTAATTTTGATGAAACAGCACACATCTTGGGGCTGCTAGATTCTCCACATCAAGTATTAAAGCTTGACTTTTCTGAAACAGAAGAAATTACAGCCGCCGCCGCACTAGCTTTGGTTGCTAATGTCAATCATATTCAGAGTAAAAGGAAAAATAAGGGCTGTTTTGTATTTGATTGTAAACATTCACCCGTTTACAAAGAGCTTTTCCTAGAATCAAAGCTACTAATCGCTTTAAGAGCTGTTAATAACTCCGCAGGAAACAATGGCGTGTTCCGTATAGGGAATCGTTTGAATTTCGCACAGCACCGGAAAGCAATTTACAGTCAACTCAATTTCTACGAGTCCCAACTAAAAGAAAAAATTGGTAGCCATTCGGAAAAATTCTTTTCATACTTACGGACCTCTATTTCAGAGGTACTGCTCAACATTCGCGAGCATGCCTATCCAGATGATGCCGATGGTGAAAACCCTTGGTGGTATATGTTTTGGAATGGCGATGATGGTTATATCCATTTTCTTGTTTATGATTTTGGAGTAGGTATTGCGTGCTCCTATGTTGACCATGCAACACAGGATCGTGGCATTTTTTATCGAAATCTTGAAGATGCCCATATCCTTCAAGAAGCATGGCAGCATGGCATGAGCCGTCGAATCGGCGATGGTCGTGGCAACGGCCTTGCAAATGTGGTCACCGGCGTACAAAAATGGAAGGACTCTCAGCTACTAATTCTAAGCAGAAAGGCCAGAGGAAGACTGTTGGACGGCAAGTTTACAGCTCAACAATCAAGATTTATAATCAAAGGAACTTTAATCGAGTGGGCATTTCGCTTACCGGAGTCAATAAAATGATAAAAAATAAATATATCGATATTTTGGATTTCTCGGATGACCCTTGGGGTCGTTCTGCTGAAGATAATCCTGACAGCAACGGTAATGATTTTCGCAAACGCTTTCTGACTGATGCTTTTCGTACATCCGACAAGGTAACAGTTGATTTTTCTAAATTACGCGATGTTCCCGATTCCGCATTCTTAGGTGGATCGTTTGTCAATTTGATTAAAGAAGACGGCTTCTCCTATGAAGAAGTTTTAGATAAGCTGGTCATACTTCCCGAAGACGGCTTCCTCCCAAAACTTGTGAGGAGAATTATCGAGTTGGCGCGTGATGAACATAAACGTGTTTCAGGTATGCAATGAATGCACCGGATTTGGATCAGTGGGACAAACTGATTAACATTGTCAATAACCTTTTTAGCATTATTGTTTTTGTCGCTGGGAATTTATTAGGTGCATATATCCAATATAGGCATAATCTCAAGATCAATGAGATTACGGAACAAAATAGAAGGAAAGAGGCAAAAGAAAAAAGTCTATCTGAGATTGAATACGATCTATTTAATCATATGGAGAATATTTGCTCAAAAAAAGATATTCAGCTTATCACTTTAGCCGCAAACTTTATCAAATCAAGAATTAGTAGGTTTTGCAATGAATATCAAATATCTCTTGATGATATTAATCCTCCATTGATTGATTTTTTTATCGTCTCTAGTGATGGTAGATTTAATTCTGCTGAATTAAATCTTGCGATTATCAATTTGAAAGATACATTAAGAAAGCTATCTTCTGGTGCTAATTAAACAAAAATGCCTTCTGAAATTCAGAAGGCATTTTTTTGTTTGGCTAATATTTTATTTTGAGCATGGCTTGATAATTGGCGAGTTCGCGCTCGGCGTGATTGAATGCCTCGATGTCGGCGGCTTCGCTGGCTTCGCGGCTTTTTTGTTGCCAGTATTGGATTTTTTCGTTTATCCATGAATATGGATCATGAGTTTGGTTTTCCATTTTTTAGTATCTCCGTTGTTTCGCCTGTCGGCTGAAATTTGTTTGTCGGCGCGTCTTCGTAGAGCGTGATGTCGGGGACGATGCGCGCTTCAAACTGTATGCCTGCGGTATAACCGCCGCTGTCGATTTTATGCGAAACCTCGGTAATCAGCCAAGCCTCCGCGTCTATTTCTGGCTTGAAGCCTTTGACGACGGCAGGCGTTTCGGGGTAGAGGTCGGGGCGGCCGACTGCCAGCGTAATGCTAAATTCGGCGACGCCGCGCTGGATTTTTTTAAACGCGCCGCGCGCGCCTGACCATGCGCCGCTTTCGGTCGCGTAAAGATGGCGCAGGGTTTTGATTTTTTGGCCTTCGGTGTTGACCTTTTTGTTGTCGTTTTCTTTTTTCTTGGCCTTGAATGTTTTTCCTTTGACGGTCTTGGTTTGCTGGGTGGTTTTTTTATTGGGGTAGGCGTTGTCTTTGTTGACGATGACTTCTTTTTTTTGGCCTGTTTTTTTGTCTGTGTAATACGCTCTGACAGCTTGGTAGCTGTTGCTGCTTGAGTAGGTAAAGCTGTGACTGTCGCCGCTGGCGCGCGTGATGGTGGTGGGCAGGATGGGCTGTCCGCTGGCGGTTTGGCTTTCGCCTGCCGGAATAAATAATAGCTTGCCGTTTTTGACGGTGGCAATGGCGTCGTACTGCTCGGCGAGGCGGCTCATAAATGACGCGTCGGATTCGTTGGTTTGGTCGATGTGGTCGATTTTGGTGTTTTGGTAGTCTTTGCTGATGATGTATTCGTATTTGTGCTTTTTGGCAATAGTCTCGATGATTTGGTAGAGCGTCTGCTTGTGCCAGCTTTTCTCGACTTGCTCTGCGAGGGCTTCGGCAAGGTCGGCGGCGCGCGCGGTAATGCTTAGACGGTCAGGGCTGCCGGAGGCGGTAAATTCGGAGACTAGATATTCGCCTTTCTCGACGAGGCCAGTTTCTTTATAGCCTAGCTTTAGCGTGATTTTGCTGCCTGTTTTTGGGATGGCGAGCGTGCCGTCGTGGTCGTCCAGTTCGATGGTCAGCTCGTCGGCTTCAAAGCCGCGCTTGTCGGTCAGGCTGATGCTGATGATGCGGCTCATTGTCTGCGTGCCGAAGTGGCGGCCGTCTATGGTCAGCTCGGCTTGTGGTGTCAGGTGTCGGGCGTTTTTTCCGCTGACTTCGTCGAAGATTTTAGCGGCGGCTTTTTGGGCTGCCGCGCTGATGTTGTCAAAATTGATTTGCATGCTTTAAATCCCTGTCAGGTTTCGGACGACGGAGACGGCGACGTTGAGGGCTGCGCCTTCGAGTCCCAGCGATTTGTCAGAAACTTTCTTCAGGCTCATGGAAAACGAGATGGCGCGCGCGCTGCCGTCTTGGTTTAACTGGCTGCCGCGCTCTTGGATGTTGGTGATGACGTAACTGCCCATTATTTTGCCGTGTCCCATGATGAGGGTGTAGGGCTTGCCGGTGGCCGCCATCATGCGCAGGGCTTCGATGCTGCCTGTGCCGCCTGTGACTTCGGGGCGCAGCTCGCCCTCGATGGTCATTTCTTCGGGGTCTTTGCCTGTGTATTGGGCAGGCGGCATGGTGCCTACGGTTGATTGGTTTGGGTGTCGCCATGCCTGGCTGCGGCTGTATTGGTTAAAAGGTATAGTCCGCATAAGGAAAACGAACATTCCGAGGCTGCCTAATAAAACCATGATTAGTCCTTATCAAAAAATGAGGAATTGCGGCGGCGCTGCTTGGCTTGGCTGCGCTCGTTGAGCCTTGCCATGATGGCGTTGACGAGGGTCTGCTCATTCATGCCGGGCGCGGCGTGAACGTTGATTGTGATGTTATCGCCTGCCATGCTGACGGCGTGGGGCGCGGCATTAAATCGGGTAGGGCTTGGCATGGCGGCTTTGCGGCCGTCTGAAAAGCCTAGTCCTAAGCGATTGCCGATGTTGGCGAGTACGCCTGCGCCGCCGCGGCGGATGGCTTCAACTGCCTGCCAGCCGCCGAATTTGGCAACGTCGCGCTGATTGAAGACGACTTCGCCTTTGTGTACAACGCCTGCTGCTTCGTGTACGCCACCTGCGCCTGTGTAGCCGCCGCCGGAAAAGCCGCGATTAGGGATGCCGATGCTTGGCGGCGTTGATGGGGCTTTGATTGATACCGCTTTTTTGAGCCATTCCCATGCGGATGTCGCGGCGGAGCGCAGGATTCTGAAACTGTTGATGACTGCGCCAATAGGACCCATTGCGGCAGTCATGGCGATGGAGATAGGGTTGTTGCCGGAAAATGTTTTTTTAATCCATTCCCAGCCGCTAATCAGGGCGGCTTTGACTTTATTCCAGTTTGCGAGCAGGGCAATGAGCCAGCCGACAGGGCCGGTAAAGGCGGCGAGCATCGGATTTTGCTGGTAAACTTTTTTAAGCCATTCCCAGCCGCTAATCAGGGCGGCTTCGACTTTTTCCCAGTTGCGCCAAAGCATGATGATCGCGCCGACGGCGAGGATTGCCCAGCCGAAAGGGTTTGTCACAAGGAAAACCGCCGCTTTTGCGCCAAAGCCTAGCAGCGCCATGCCCAGACGGCCAAGCCAGCCGATAATCGTGGAAATCGCGCCGCCGCCGCCTGCAAAGACGCCAAAGAGGCTGAAAAATGAGAATTTAGCCAAGGCGATGGGAACGAGGACGGCGGAAATGGCCGCGCCGATGCCTGTGATAACAGTCAGGAAGATGCCGACGGCGGCGACGATTTTCATGATGGTGTTGGCGGTCTCTGGATTTTTGGCGGCCCAGTTGCTTAATTTTTCATTTACGCCGCCGATCCATTTGGTCAGCTCTTTTAATTCGGGCGCGATGGATTCGCCCATCTTGGCTAAAAAGTTGGTAAACGTGCCGCTCGCTGCGTCCCATAAGTTGGTCAGCGTGCCTAATTGGTCGTTGACGCGCTGATTTAGACTGGCTTGCGCTTCCATCTTTTTGGCAAATTCTTCATATCCTGCCTTGCCTTTTTCGATCATGGTGTTTAAGGCTTGAAGCGTCTCAGCATCATCTCCAAAGATGCCTTGCAGAATCTTGAGGCGTTGCTCGGTGTTGACGGCTTTAAGTTTGGCGAGCTGCTCATACATTTTGTCTAAGCCGCCAAATTCGCCTGCGCCGTTGGTAAAGTCGAGCGACAAGCCTGTCCCTTTTGTGACTTTGGAGATTTTTTTAGTATCCATCATTCGAGTGAACACTTTGCGCATGGCGTTGCCTGCCGATTCGCCCGACAGTCCTGCTTGGTCAAGCATACCGACTAGCGGCGACATCATCTTCATGGCGGCCTCGCCCTTGATTTTGAGGGTATCGAGGGCAGGAGAGAGCTTGGAAAACGCGCCTAAAATGTTGGTGTCGTCCGTGCCTGCGTAGTAGAGGCGTTGGACTTGGTCCATGATGGCCAGCATTTCTTTTTCTGTGCCGCGCGTTGCGTCTTGCAGCTTGGCGGCCATCTCGGCGGCGGCTTCTGGGCTTTTCTTGAGTTGGACTGCCAAAAGAGCGGCGGCTTCGCCTGTACCGCCCAAGACGGTCTGCGCGCTCATGCCTTGACGGATCAGCATGGTCATCAGGTTTTTAAAATCTGCGGTCGTACCCGGCAGGCGGTCGCCCAAGCGCGTGGCCAGATTGTCGATGTCTTTGTATTGGGCGGAGACTTTGCCGGTATTGTCCATCATGGCGGCGCGCAGGTCGGTGGAGGCGGTTTCTGTGTCGGCGTAGGCTTTGACCGGCGCGGAGAGGACGTTGCGCGTGGTGTCGGCGATGCCGCGCGCTGTGTACATCATGCCGACGGCACGCATTCCTGCTTCTGTCATTTGGGCTTTAGCGGCGGCGGCTTTATCTCGTGCCGCCATCGCTTTCTGTTGTCGTTGCAGGGCGGCTTCGGTTTTCTTCGCGGCTTGCTCTAATTGTTTTTGCGCGGCCGCCGCGGCTTTTGTGACGACGCCGTGTTTTTTCAGCTCGGCGTTGATTTCTTCGATTTTTTGTTGGTAGCGGCTTTGGCTATTTTGCAGTTTTTCTTGGGCGGCTTGCAGTTTTTCCAAGTTGCGCGCCTGAGCTTTAGTCGGCACGCCTGTCTTGGCGATTTCGTCTTTTATTGCTTTTTGGGCAAGCCTGTTTTCCATCAAGGCTTTGGTTTGCTCTTTAATTTTTGCAGTCAACTGCACACGTTGCGTCAGTCGGGCTTGCGCGCGCTCGTAGCCTTTCATCTCGCCTTCGAGTTTGTCGAGCGTCTGCCCCAATACATCGCCTGCGCTTCGCAGCTTTTTGAAAGCCGCGCTGGCTTTGTCGGTGGCCGACATGATGATTTTTAATTCGAGGCTTTTTGACATGATGATTTGTCCTGTTTTTTGATTACAAAAGGCCGTCTGAAATATTCAGGCGGCCTTTGTTTATTCTTCGGGCGTGTTGATTTGAATTGCCTTGTGCGTCCACTCGATCAGCTCGGCGATGTTGCACTGCTCAAACTTTTCGAGGCTGCCGAAGGTCGCCGCGCATTGGGCGAGGCAGTCGTTGATTAGGTTGTAATACTTTTTCTCTTCGTCTGCCGCCGCCTGATAGATGTCGGCTTCGCCGCTTAGGATTCTGCCGACGTGGTCTGCTCGGAATTTGAGCTTTGGGAATAGCCCAAGTCCTGCAAGGCTGCCTCCATCTCGGCTTTGGCTGACGGCGGCGCTGAAAAAAAATCAATGGCAACATTTAAGACTTGAGCGTCTGACATGCTCAATTTGCCATAGGCGACACGCGTCAGCGGCGGCGTTGAGATTTTGCCCAGCAGCTTTTGTACGGTGTCTGTGTGTTTGACTTTAATCAAATCCTGACCTAAGCCCTCCATGTCTTTGGCCAGCGGCTCGCGCAGGGTGTAGCGGTCGCCGGTGGAGAGTTCGATGGTCAGGGTGTTGTCGTCGTTGATTTTGATGGTTTGCATGGTTTGCTCCTAGTTGGATTTTAAAATTGCGGCGTTTCGGCTCGCTGTCGTCGTAGACGGTGTCTTAGTTCTCGCCGCCATCCAATGCGTCGACGCGGCGTTTCAGGTCGGCGAGTCGGCGTTTCAGGTCGCTGTCGTCGTAGACGGTGTCTTGGGCTTGGCGGTTTTCCAGCGCGGTCAGGCGACGTTTCAGGTCGCTGTCGTCGAAGACGGTGTCTTTGTCTTGACGGCTTTCCAGCGCAGTCAAGCGGCGTTTCAGGTCGCTGTCATCGAAGACGGTGTCTTTGTCTTGGCGGCTTTCCAGCGCAGTCAGGCGGCGTTTCAGGTCGCTGTCGTCGAAGACGGTGTCTTGGTCTTGACGGCTTTCCAGCGCGTCGAGGCGTTGCTTGATGTCGCTGTCGTCGTAGGCCGTCTGGCTTTGGTTGCCAGCCGTGCGAATGATAGCCGCTTCGGCAACGGTCACGCTGACGGCTTCTTCGCGGATTTTGCCGCCTGCGCCTGCTGACACGGGTGTGATGCTCGGCGTGATGTGCAGTTGACCGCGCAAATAAGTTTTGACGTACTGGCCGCTGATGGCTCGGAGGTCGTATTCGGCGGTTGTGTGCGTGATGGCGGCGGTCAGGGCGGAGGGAAGCAGCAGGCTGACGATGTTGCCGTCAACGGTCAGCTCGGGCGTGATGGTTTCGCCGTCTGGGAATTTGACGGCCAGCGCAAAAGACAGGCCGTCGGTTTGCAACGGCTCGCCTGTTTCGCTGGTCAGGGCGACTTTGAAAAGATGGGTGTCGCCCTGGTATATGGCCAGATTCTTGGTTTTCATCACAAGCCCAAAGCGGCGCGCAGGCCAGCGCGTTCGTCTTGGCCGCCGAAAGCGGCTTTATTGCCGATGACATCAATTTCGACGATGGGGCTGCCGTCCACGCTTTCTTTCCAATAGACAAGCTCGACGGTAAATTTATGCTCGCCGCCTTCGCCTTGTTTGTCGCTGCCCGGGTCGGCTTCGGTAATGCGGCCGCGCGCTTCGCCTTTTAATACTTGGTAACCGGTGCCGTCTTCTTCTTGCAGCGCGCCTTGGTAGCGCAGCAGCTTGCCGTCAATGCTGCTAGACATAGACTTAAGCATGTCCGCGTCGTAGCCTTTGGATGTGACCTCCATCGTCAGCTTTTCAAAGCCGTGGACGACGGTCATTTCAGTCATTGCGCCGCCCGGCGTGTAGGTTTCGGTTTGGCGGCTGATTTTCGGGCGCGTAATATCGACGACGACGCCGTATTGGTTCTCGCCATCGACGAATAAGTTAAAGCCTTTAAGGACTTTTGGCATTTTCATGGGGTGGGTTTCCTTTCAGACGGCCTAGACGGTAGTCGGTTTCAGGGTGTTGGCGAATGTGATGACTTTATCAACCAAATTCACGAAGAATGTGTCAGTGACGTGTTGGTTGAAAACCATGTTTTCCAATGGCGGCACCCATGTGAACTCGTAGCTGATTGTGAATTGACCGGCTTGGACGGTTTCGGAGGTGTTGAGGGTTTTGTCGATAAATACGCGTGCGCCCAAAATGTAGCCTTTGTTGACGTATTGCGCCAATTTGGCGTTGATGGCCATGATGATGTCTTCCATTAGGCTGGGGTGCATCGGCTTGTCGAGCGCCCACATGAAGGCCGAAGCGATGGTTTCTTGGATGATTTGGGCGGTTCGCGTCGCTACTTCAAACGCCATCATGCTGTCGTTTGTGCATGTTCGGTTGCCCCAAACGCGGAAGCCGTCTTCACGGATCAGGGTAGTGACATCTTTGTTGTTGAGGGTGTTGGCGTCGCAGTTTTTGTCCAAAAGGTCAAAGCTGCGCGCGAATTTCAGGCCGGAGACGCCGTTGATTTCAGTGTTTGAGATTGACTTATGCCAGCCGACATTTTTGTCGAGTTTGGCACGCGCGCCCAATACTCGGGCGATGGTGGCGGCGGTTTCGGTTTTCTTGGTGGTCGGGTCGAATGCCATAAATTCGTTGTCAATCAACATCAGCTCACGCTGGCCGAAGTTTTTGCGGTAATTGCCCACTTCTGTGATGTCGGGATTGCCGCCGGCGCTGCCGTAGGCAAAGGCGCGCGTCGCTTGGGCAACGCCTACCAATTCGGTCAAGACGTCTTGGCTGTCGAGTTCCGGCACGCCCAATATTTTCGGGGTATAACCTGTCACGGCTTTGGCTCGGCGCAGGGCTTTGAGGCCGGTGTAGTTGCCGCCCTCGGCTGTGCCGATGACGTTGGCTTTTTGTTCTTCGGTATTTTTACTTTCGGCAACGCGCACGATGACGACTTGCGCGTCGGCTTGGTCAACAATCGCGTCGAGGGATTTAGCGAGCGTGCCTTTTGTGCCAGCTTTGGCCAGCAGGTCGTAGGCGGAGGTTGCGAAAACTGGCGTATTGAGTGGGAATACTTTTGCGTCGGCGTCTTCGGCGGTACAAACCATGCCGATGATGGCTGTCGAGATGTCGCTGATGCTGCGCACGCCGTCGGTGTATTCGTTGGCTGTGATGCCATGATGGCGGTTTGCTTCTGCCATTGGGGCTTCCTTTTTGTGGGTTAGTCGATTGATACACTATTAAAAATTAATCCCACGCGTGTGGCGAGCGCGTGGGATTTTTTGGGGATTTTTTAAAATTGGTCTTGCTTCATGGCGGCAGCAAGGTCGGACGGCGAATATTTGGACGGCTCGCCAAAGCCGATTACTTCGGCGCACCATTCGGAGCAAAACCATTTATTCGGCGATTGGCGGATTTTCAGACGGCGGAAAACCGATTTCACGGCCAAAACGCCGGTCAGGTCGTATTTTTTGCCTTTAGTCTCGCGCCATAGTTTCATGGCGCGGCCGTAGGTCAGATTGGGCTTGGGCAGCTCAATCAAATCCCACTTGTCAGAGGGCAGCTCCATGCGCTTGCATCGGACGCCGCCGTCTCGATGGGACGATGTGTAGCAGTCGAACTGACCGTCAGGCAGTCGGACGGCGATTTCGCAGTGGGAATATTCGCCGCGCGTCGCTTTGCGTATTGCCCAGTCGATGACGCAATAAATCAGGTCTTTTGGCGATTTTATTTGTTTTCGCCCTTTGTACAATGCCAAATAAACTTTGCTCATTCAGACGGCCTCCGGCAGCTTAAACTCGATTTTGATTTTGTCTAAGGCTGATTTGGTTTTGGCGGATTCGATTTGGTCTTGGATTGCTTGACGTTGACCGGCAACGATGGCAGACAGGGCGGAATATGCCAAGGCTTTTTTTAAAGCGGCGGCTTTGAGCTTGTCTTTGTCCACGCCGCGCGCGGCTGCAATGCCGTCAAGGATTGGGGTCGGGGCTGATTTATTGGCAGCCCACGCCTGCGCCTCGGTTGACTGGAGCGGCCATGTCGCCAACTCGAAATCGGGGACTTGGCTCGCTCCGGAGTGGGCGTCAACAAAGTTTTGGGCGGCGGCGTTGAGGTTTGTCAGCAGAGCGGCTTTTAAATCTTCCAGATTTGCCGTTTCCAATGGGGTCAGGCTGACACGGTCAGGCAGACTGCCGATGTCCTTCCATACTTCCTCGCCGTCTTTGGTAAAGACGACTTCGCCGCGATAATCTGGGATGATTTCCCAGCTCTCGCCCGTCCATCGCGCCGCTTGGTTCTCTTGAAGCAGCGGCACTTCGGCTTCGATACTTTGGCGGGCGTCGTCAAAATATTGCTCTTCGACAAATAGGCCATCATGGTCAATTACGCATCTTGTCATTTTTAAATTCCTTTTTTTCGTTTTCTAATTTCTCGACTTTGTCGGCCAGCTCTTGAATGGCTTTTGTCAAAACCGGGATAAATGTTTCGTATTCAATGGTGTAGGTGTCGTTTTTGATGTTGACCATCGGCAGTCGGCCGTACTCTTGCTCCAGCTCGGCGATGTCTTGGGCAATAAACCAATGCTGCTGCCGGTCTTCTTTGTGTCGCCCGTCTTTGGTTGGGTTCTTCCACCATTCGCACACTTTGGCGGCTCGCTCTTCTTCGGGCAGGTCTTTGAAAAGCTCGTCAACGTAGGCATCACGGCGGTCGTAGTAGCCTGTGACCGGCTTCAGTTTCATGACAAATTGCAGGCCGTCTGAAAGTGGTTTGATGTCGGTTTTATCGCGTCCGTCGGAGCGGATGTTGACGGCTGTTGGCGCGTATAAAGTTTGCCCCTGTGTGCCGATTTGGATTTCGTTGTCTCCATTGACGCGCGCGCCGTAGCCGATGGCGATGGAGTTTGAGATTTTCCCAGACAGCTCGCTACCCTGTACATTTCGATAACCTGCGGAATCGCCAACAAAAACAGATTGCTCACTGCTGATATTCGGGGCGCACCAATAGCCGACGGCTACGCTCGATAGATGGTTACCCTTTCGCATCGCCGACGCACCGACAGCGGTCGCTTTCTGGTAATCCCCCCCCGTCCGGGCGGCGTCCGCTCCAATGATAGTTGAGTACGCAGCAGTTAACGCGGCATTCATAGTATTGGCGCCGATAATGGTTAATTCTTCATTCACCGGAGCAGATGATGATGTGGAATAAATAAACTTCAGCTCCGCACTGCCCGAAGTATTGAGCGATTTAGGGCTGTTAACTGTAATAGTCGTATTGGTAACGGAAACAACTTCAACCGGGACGACATCGCCTTGCAATGTCTGGGCCGCACCTGAAGTCAAACGGATGCCAATCCAATAACTCGCCTTCGCTCCTCGAAGATTAGAGAATGTCAGTGTAATTGTATTTCCTGACTGAGTATAAGTACCTGATTCAGTTCCGCTCCAGACGACATCGCCACCATTCGGGGCGCGGTTTCGCTCAAGATTCTCCATTGCAGCAGAGCCAATGACGGTTGCTTTATAAACCGCTTTGGCGTTCTTCGCCGCGTCGCCTCCGATAACTACTTGAGCTGCTTGATTTTGATATTGCGCCAAAACTGACTGACCGATTGCTACGGTTTTACTGGTTTTCGACGGCCAGAAAACTTCAATATCGCCAGTTAGCCCTACTGGTGCAGTGCCACCCAATGCGCCGCCGCCAAGAACAACGTTTGAATACCCTGTTCCCAAGCCTTGCCCTGCATTCCGACCAATGGCGACGTTGGAAAATCCGCTCGAAATACCACGCCCAGCATTACCGCCGATGCCAATGTTTCGAGTACCTGCCATTTTTGACTGGTCGTACCATTCGGTCTCGGCTTGTACGTTGATCAGGCTGTCGGCACCTATGGCGATGTTGTCGCGGCTGATGCGCGAAAATCCCTGCGCGCGGTCGCCGATGGCAACGCCTGAAACGCATTTTTCGGTTTTTGCCATCGCGCCTTCGCCGATGACGATGATTCCTGCGCCGGTCCATTCGTTGGATTTGAGATTTGCGGCGGCTCCTGTACCGCTAATAAATCGCCCGATGCCGCTGCGGATTGGCTGATAAGGCATATCAACGGTCGCGCCGTTGACGGTAAATTGTCCGTTTCCGTATTTGTTTTTTGTTTGGTATTTGTTTTTTGTATCGATTTTTAAGCCTAAACAATCGACAAACACGCCTAATGCAGCGCGCTCGGCGGCTTCGATGGTCTCGGCGGCGTTGTTTTTTGATTCTGCAAAGCCAAAATCGCGAATAGTCAGGGCTGTGTATTGGCGCAGCCAGCGTGTGCCTGATTCGCCGACGATGACTGTGGCAGCGTTGTCTGTTAATGCTTGGTTGTCGGATTTTACAAACACGCCGCCGCCGCCGTTGATGCCTTCGTGATAGTTTTCGACGATGACTGCCGCCGCGCCCGGCTTATTAAATTCGCGCAGGGCGGCAATGCTTGGCACGCGGTAGGCGACGTTGCCGAAGTTTTTATTTATGGTTTGCTCAACAAATTCGCGCGTCGCCAAAACGACAGCCGGGTCAACCTTGAGGCCGACGGCGTCGGTGTTGTCGATTTGGATGACCATGCGGATGATTTGCTGGCTTGCCGTGCCGCTGGAGAGGCGCGGCTTGTAGCTGTCGGCGATGCTGCCGATGGCGATCAGGTTGTTGTTGTTGTCAAAGAGGCCGACTTCGCGGATCGTGAAGTCGCCTTCTTCTTCAGGGATAAGCAGCTCGGCGATGACTTGCTTTTGGTTGTTCTCGTCAACCTCCAACATATTGAGGCTGGCGCGGTACACTTCGCGCGTCAGGGCTGTGGCTGTGGCTGATGGCGTGATGGGGTTGCCGCCGCCGTCGCCGACTGCCATTTGGCTTAAGTTGACGACTGTTCCTAATGCGGTCGCTTTGGCAATGCGCGCAGCGCCGATGTTTGTGACGAGGGTGTAGTATTGTTGGCTCATGTTTTAAACCTTTGGATTACTGGTAATGACGTTGATTTGTTGTAATGCGGCGGCGGCACGGCCTGCCGGTTTTAAATTAATTTCCGGCTTGATGTAGGGGTAAATTGTTGTCCGTTGGCCGCTAATTGTGATGCCGCTGGCTTTAAGTTTGCCGCTGGTAATCACGCCGACGGTCAAACCGCTTAAATGTCGGCTGACCGGCTTTACCTTTTGGACGATGCGCAGCATTTCCTGATAGTCGGCTTGGCTGATGGCTTCTTCTGCCATCAGGGTCAAGCCGAAGCTGGCAGGCGAGCCTATGGGCTTGGTCTGAAACCATTCTGTAATTTTTGCAGTCACGCCGAATGGCTTGAGGGCTTCTTCGATGGCGCCGTTTGTGCCTTTGAATTTATGGGTACGGTAGGCGGATTTGATGACGTCGCGTTTGCGCTGCTCGTCCCAAGCGTCATTCCAGTAGTCAACCGACAGCGCCCAGGCGAGATACGGCAGCAGGTGAGCTGGGATTCGGTCGGGATTCCATAGGTCGGAGACGACGGCGTAGGGGACGGGGTAGATTTCAGCTTCGCCGAATTTCTTCTCAAATGCCGTCCGCGTTGATGGCTGGGCGGTTTGGTATTTATTCATTTTGGCCGCCGTAGCTGATATTGATTTGGGTACACAATGCCGCCTGATATTGGGTTACAGGGATGGCGGCGGCTGGCTGGCTGATGACGACGCTCTGCACGCCCTCGACGCGTAGGGCGGCATAAATCATAGAGAGGTCAACGTCGCGGCCTAGCTTGAAATTTTCGTCCACGGCTTCACGCATACGCGCGCGCGCGTTTTCTAAAATCGGCTCATAGTCCGGGGTTGGAAAGACGATGATTTGCGCGTTGATTTGATACTCGATGATTTGGGCGGCCTTGACTGTCACGCGGTCGGCGGTCGGGCGGCGGTATTTGGCATTGACGGCCTCGGTCACGGCTTTGATGACGGCTTCAGATGGCACGCCGCCTGCTTGATTGGAGAGGACGACAATATCGACAACCGCGCCGCTCGGGCTGATGACGGCGATGTCGGCGACTTGGCCGTGCGCGGATTTGGCGTGTTGGTAATATGATTCTTCGCTGCCTGCTGTGGTCAGCGTTTCAAATGCGCCCTGTACGCGTCGGCGGAGAGAATCATCGGATTCTAAAACCTGCTGGATGGGCGGCTCGACGGTGTAGTCCGCCTCGGTAATGACAAGGCGCTGAATATCGACATTGGCGGCGAGCTGGTCTAAATCGCTGCCGCTGGCGTATGCCAACATCAGGCCTTTCGCGCGCTCGTTGAAATCTTGGCGCATGAGCATTTCGGAGTAGGCGCACTCTTCCAAGAGTTTGACAACCGGCTCGGATTCCAGCTCCAACACTTTGCGCCAATAGTCGCGCTCGGCAGGCGTTTGGTATTCGGCGATGAAACGCTCCTTGCGCGCGGCAAGGATTTTCTCGAAGTCAATCTCTTCGATGACGTCGGGGGCTGGGATTTTTGACAGGTCGGCAATTTGCGGCATTTTTTATTTCCTGATGCTGTATGTCTCAAGTGTGCCGGTCGAGATGTTGACGGCTTCGATGTTGATGATGACTTTGGCGTCGTTGGCGTCGGCTGCCGATACGGTGGCCGCCTGAATTTCAATGCGCGGCTCCCACTTTGCCAGAGCGGCGATGGCTGCCGCCTGACATTGCAAGAGCAGGGCAGGGGTAATCGGTTGGTCTAATAATTCTGGCAGCAGGCTGCCATATTCTTCGCGCATCAGGCGCGTGCCGATGCGCGTGAACAGGATATTTTTTATTGACTGGCGGATGTGTTCGTAGAGGCCGATTTGACGGCCTGTTTCGCTGTTGGTCATTCGGGTTTGCCTGTTTTGCCGCCGCTGTCGCCGGTGTGAATGTGGGTATCGAGGACGACGCCGTTTGATTCAATTTTTCCGGTATTAGTCAACGTGCCTTCGTGGTTGATTTCGCCCTTGATGGTTGTTCCGCCGCCTTCGCCGCCGCTGCCGCTCATGCCTGCTGTATAGGTCAGCAGGCCGTTGATGGTGTTCATTTTTTCGATGACAACGTTGCCTGTGATTAATGTGTCGGGCGCGTCGATGGTCAGTTTGGCGACGGCTTTTAATGTCATTTGGCCTGCGCCGTGGTTGTAATTAATGATTGCGCCGTCTGGGAATTTGACGACGGTCTCGTCAGCCGATTGGGCAGGGCTTGGGAATAAGGCCGATGCCATGCCGCATAAAACTAGGCCGTTGGCGGTCTCGCCGCTTGGCGACAAGATGATGCAGTTTTCGCCGACGCTAGGGGGGCGGTGTACGGATACGCCGCCTGCGAATGGGACGAAATAGGGCAGCCAGTCGCTCGTCAGCTCGCCATGCTGCACGCGTACCAATGCGCGCGCAGGTTCTGATTCGGCAATCACGCCCTGCTTGATGATATTGGCGATTTTTCTGTTGAGTTCGGAGGTCATTGGGTTTGTGTTCGCGTGCGTGTAATGGGCATAGTTTGGCAACGGAAACGCGGTTTTTCTATTTTTGGCGGTTTTGATGGTTTTTTTTAAAAGAGAGGCCGTCTGACAATGGGTTCAGACGGCCTTTTTATTCGTGGGCTGCCATGTGGCTGATGACTAGATTTTCGATGACTTCGAGGTCGTCATCGCTGAAACCTAAGAGATGACGCTCGGGGCGGTTGTCTTCGCCCGATTGGTGGGCGGCGGCGATGTAGGCGGTCAGGCCGCTGACGAATTTGATGGCGACGCCCATGCTGTCGATTTGGGCGCGCAGGTATTTGGCGCGGCTGATTTTTGTGAACATGCGCGTTTTCAGCCGCTCTTTGGTGGGCTTGCCGTCTAAAACGCGGATGTAGTCGCGGTTGAATTTTGACACGCCGCGTGTCTCCAATTCGTAGCCCCACTCGTATTGCGGATCGTACGGTGCGGTGTCGATGCGCCTTTTGGCGGCGGCGGAAGCCGGGGTTTTGACGTTTTTCAGGTAGCGGATGCTGTAGTTGTGTCTGCCGTACGGGCCGATGTAATAGAATTTCTGCCACGGCTTGAGCCGCTCGCCGTCTTTGAGCTTCCTGCCTTCTTCGTCGTGACCGGCGCGCGGCTTCATGGCGTTGCCTTCTGGCTCGACGTTGGCGCGGATGCGCTGGCGGTTGGCTTTTAAAACGACTTTGCCAATATCGCTTTTCAGTCGGCGCAGCTCTGTCGGGGAGAGCTTGGCAATGTATTCGTCGATGTTCTTGATGTAGAGATTTAAAGCGTCGGCGGTCATTTTCTGCTCTCACCAATTCCCAGCGCGGTCATCAGGTCATTGTGATTGGCATTGCGCGGATGGCCGATGACGATGTTGCCCTGGTCGTCGGTCAAGACGGTGGTGCGCTCGGTCAGGTTTAACTCAATCAAGATGTCGCAGGTGTTGTTGCTCAAAAGCTCAACCTCGAAACTGTAATCTGTCGGGGTGGTCGCGCCCGGGCCGATGATTTGTGGGTTTTCCTCTTGCAGCCAAGCGATTATGACGGCGTTCAAGACGTCAACATTGCCGACAAAGTCGGTAATCATGAGGCTTAGACGGTATTTTGTCTCGTGGCTCAATGTGCCTTTCGAGGCGATGATTTGACCGTTGGTCACAAACATCGTCAACTTGTCGGGATTTTGGCGCAGCTCGGGCAGATGCTTTTGGATTTCAGCGCGGAGTTTTTTTGGATATTCCATTTCTATGAATCCAATTCTACTAATAGTTTTTTTTCTCTTTCAGATAATTCCCAGATCTGTTCAATTTCCTTCTTTTTTATCCTGGCGGCTTGCGCCGCCTGTGTTGCTTTTGTTGACAGGAGAAAACCATTCCCGAAAATTGACTTCCCGGCTTTCCGCTGTGCGTCGAGTGATTTAATAGGGATTGTGTCTTTTCTATTTATTTTTAAATCCCCGTAATATTCCATTCTTGACGTAGTAATCATATTTTCTGGATAGATATTTTTTATTTTATCTTTTTGGTTAGGCATTTTTGCCAGAGCGGAATTAATTAATGCCCCAAGTGATTTTGAACTCCATATTTTTAAATCCCCTGCCATATTGGTGAGGAAGGCAGTATTTACTCTTGCGCCATTCTCATATCTTAACGATTTTGTATTAGCGGCAAATACTGCAGTTAGGTTTTCCATTGCAGCTTTTTCCCCCGCCATACACGTCAAACCAGGCGCGAATAGAAAAAATTTAATATTTTTCGATTGATAAAATTCGATTATTTTTGCCAATATGGAGAAAGGTGGGTTATCAATTACAATTTTCCCCATGTAATCTTCATTTTCATAATCTCCGCCGGGATAAAATGGACGGATGATTTCTGAATTTTCTGGGATGCCTATTTCATCTTTTACCCATTGAAATACGGCTTTATAAATTTCGGGTGGGGTGTAGCAGTCGTCTGTCGTCTTTTTATGGGTCTCTGAAAATTTATTAATAAAATTCTCATAGTCTTCAAATTCTTCGATGCTTTTATTAACTGGCTTGAATGTCATTTTTTTCTTTCTTTAAATTCTTTTTTCATAGACGTGCTGGCAGTCGATACAGAGGCGGCAGCCGGGGACGGCTTCGCGGCGTGCTTCGGGGATGGGTTCGCCGCATTCTTCGCACTCAAATGCGGATGGGTAGTTTTGCTCGGCGCGGTCGGCTTGTCGTGCTAAGGCGTGGGCGCGTTGCATTTCTTCCAGATCGCAGGCGCGGTCGATAAAATCGGTCATTTTTCCGCCTCCTCTTCTTGATGGAGGCAGGCGGCGAGGGTGTCGCGGTAGAGGCGACACTGCTGAAAAGCTGTCTTGTAGGCGGAAATGGTATAAACCAAGTCGGCATTGGTTTTGATTTCGGCCGGCGGATTGGCGGTACATTTCGGCACTGGTGGGCAGGTGTCGGCGGCTTGGATGGTCAGCGGCTCTTTGGCGGCGCAGGCGGTCAGGGCGGCGGCGAGTAAGATGGGGAGTATCGTTTTCATGGCTGTGCTTTCTAAGATAGGGCGTGTCAAACACGCCCTTTTTTATTTGATGGCTTTGGCTAAGTCTTCGGGGACTGCCTGATTTGCCCAATCGTGATTTTTTTGGATGGCCGTCTGAATCTGCTCATTTTTGCCTGCTGTTTCGGCGGTCAACTTGTCGAGCTGCGCTTGCATGGCTCGGCTGCGTTGTTGGTAGAGCTTCAGGGCGGCTTCTTTTTGCTTGATGGTCTCGGCCTGCGTTTTGATTTCCTGCTCTTTGGCTTTGATTGTGCGGTTTGCTTTGAGCAGGCCGTTCATCAATAGAGCGCAGGCGAGAAAGAGGGCAATGCAGAATGAAATGACGATTTTCATGTCGCGTCCTTTAGGCAAGCTCGAAATGTGGGCCGTCGATAAACGCGCGTTTACCGGCGGCGCGGCGTTCGGCGACGTAGTCGGCGACGAGTTGGGTTGTCGGCTTGGTGGTGTCGTTGAGGATTGCCCAGCAGCCGCCCCAGCGGATGCGGATGTTGAGTTCTTTGGCAGCGTCGCGCATGGCTTCGGCGATGGGATAAAAGTTTTCCCACGCCCATGAAATCTCTTTTGTGCCGTTGCCGTCGAAATCGCCCCACGGAATGAGGTCGGAGGCGTGGCCGTAGCCGTCGGCTTGTTTTAAGTGTTTGCTGTTGAGGGTACGGCTTGCTCCGGCGGCGACAAGTCGCTTTTGTCGCTCGAGCGTGCGCAGTCCTTCGTTTACGCTGAAATCTTGGATGGTCTTCTCAATCGCGCGCTTGATGACTTTGACGAGATTGGGATGCACGCCGTTTAATTTTGACAGGCTGGTTTTGCCTAATGTGTAGGTTTGTTTGTCGGTCATTTGTGAGGCTTTCTTATGGGTTGGTTTGATGTTTGGTCGCGGTCGGCAAGATGCTGTTGACGTTGCCGCCGTGCCAAATTAATGCTCCGGTATGGAGGGCCAATCCGAAAATCAGCCCCCACACGGCGACGGAGTAGAGTTTGAAAATCACGGCTATCATGAGGCCCATCATCCAGGCGAATTTGAGCCAGGCAATAAAGCAAATGAGGGGCTTATGGGTGCGGCCGCGTGTATCAAAAAACAGGATGCGCCATGCGCCGGCGGCAGTCAGGGAGATGATGGCGGCGGCTTGCAGTGGGGTCATTCGCTATCTCCTTTCTTTTGGGTTTGGGTTTGGCTTTTAGCTGTGCCGACAAAGTCGATCAGGCGGTTGACGATGACGACGACGAGGGCGGAGAACAGGGCTGCGCCCAAAAATTCGTTAAATTTCAGCGGCTGGGCGTCCGGGCGGATGATGCTTAATACCCAGTTGAAAATCCCTGCGGCGGTTTCGCCGCCAAAGATGCCGCTGAAAAAGGAAACGGCGAATAGCCAAGCCTTAGTCAGTGGGCTGTGTTGGTTTTGGCTCAAAATAAACAGGCTGGCTCCGACGGCTGCGCCGAAGGCAACAGAGGCGGCCATGTGATAACTGCCGATGACGATGACGGCCGCGTTGATGGCGGTGGTGGCTTTTGTTTCGTTCACGTTTTCTAATCCCATAGATTGATTGTTTTGATTGTTTGGTTTTGTTCGATTTTTGGCATGACGATGGTCAGCCCGGCAGGCAGTTGCACGGCTTGGCGGCTTAGTTTTGGATTGGCGGCGAGGATTTGCTCAACCATGCCGCTGGATTTGCCGTAATACTCGTATGCTAGGCGGCTGATGGTGTCGCCGTCGCGCGTGATGATGGTGTTGTTTTGGGTGGTGTGCATTTCAGACGGCCTTTAAATCAGCTCGCAGTCAATGCGCGGCTTTTTGAGCAGCTCGGCGATGGCGTGATGGCCTTCGCGGCGGTAGTCTTCGGCAGTCTCTTGCTTGGCGTCGCTGCGCGCTGCTGTTTTACCTGTACTGTCGTAGTCGTTGTAAATCTCTAGGAGCAGGGCTTTTGTGTAGCTGTACACGGCGCGGCGGTAGCGGATGTTGGCGAGCGGCTCGCCGTTGATTCTGCGTTGGTCGGTTTGGCTGATGTGTTGCGCCAATGGGACGATGGCGATGATGCCTTTTAGCTGGTCGTTGACGTAGGCGACGGCGTTGATTGCGGTCTCGAAGAGGCGGTCGGGCGTGATGGTGGTGTCGATGCGCATGGCTTGGCGCAGGTCGTCTAAATCGATGACCGGCCAAAAGTCGCCGCTGTCGATTTGCTGTTTGTCGATGGTTTGTGTGTTTGTTGGTGCGGCGGAATTGAAGTTAAATCCGGTCATTTCAGACGGCCTTTTTTATTGGGGGTATGGCAGGGGCGGCGGCGCAGGCTGTAAGAGATTGGGCTTGCAGACAGGCCGCCGTCTGCCATACGGCGGTGGAGCTTTTATTTTTCGAGCTGTTTTTTCAGGGCGTCGAGGCGTTTTTTCACGCCGCAGCGCTCGTTGTAGGCGAGGGCTTGCTCGTAGAGGGCGATGGCGTGTTCGATTTCCTCTTGTTCTTCGGCGCGCTCGCCTGCTGCTTTGAGCAATTTGGCGCGGATTTGGTCGGGCATGTTGTTGATGTGCAGGCCGTTGTCTGCTTTGGCTGTGACCCAATCAATCAGGGTTTGCAGGTTTGGCAGGCTGATGTCGCTGCCTGCGCTGATTTGTTCGGCCATTTGCTCGATGATGATTTCGGGCAGGGTGCGGCTGTATTCGTCGGTTGATGCCATTTGTGTCTCAATGGCGAGTTGCGCCAACGGCATGGCTTGGTCTAGCGCGCCGGTGTCAATCATCCAAACCAAGAGCGTCGGGGTCACTTGGTCGTCTTCGGCGGCGCGGCCGGTATCGATGACGCCTTGAATCCAGTCGGAATAATTCGGAATCATGGCGGCTTTGGCTTTGATTTTGTCTTGGATTGAGGCGATATTTTTCAGAATCGCTTTGTCGTCTTTCAGGCTTTTGTAGAGGCGCTGATAGACTGACAGGGCGTTGAGGTCGATGTTGTCTGCCGCTGCATCGGCGGCATTGCTTTGGTCAAAATGTTGGCGGAGCAGTGTCATTTCAGACGGCCTTTCTTTTGTATTCGGGGGCTTGCGCCCCCTGTTTTTATTTGGTGTAGGTCAGGTTTTCAATCAAAACCGCCGCGCCATACTCTTCAACGATGAAGTCGATGTTTTTGGATTGCAGGCTCTCGAGCTGGTCTTTGCGTGGGTTGTCCACGATTTGGCGACGCTCGCCGCTGATTTGGTAGTAAATCGACAGATTTGACAACGGGGTAATCAGCAGGGTGTTTTGCGGCATGTTGGGGACGTACATGACCGGCAGGCCGCCTAATGTGCGCTCTTTGTTCAGACGGCCGCCTGATTCGATTTCGGTGGCGGTGTCGCCTGATTTGTTGACGATACGCAGGTATTTGTCGCCAACGGTTCGGCGGCTGGCCAAGACGACAAAGTCGGAGCGGTCGGCGAATCGTTCGTCCATCATGACGTTGAGCGCGTCTGTGACGACGGCGTCGAGGTTTTTGTAATCGGTCGCGCCCGGGCCGTATGGGACGGAGGCGGTCGATGTGCCGGTGGTGCCGATGCAGCGTGATTTGTTTTCTTCGCGCATTTTTTGCAGCCAGCCTTTGGCAACGTCTTGCAGCATTGTGTTGGTCGCGGCGTTTGAATCAGCGGCGCGGCTGGTGCCGTTCATGCCGATAGTTACCAAAGACAGGGCGATGGATTCGGCGATTTTTTTGTTGATGTGTTTCGGAAAATCGGTCAAATGCGCCCATTGGTCGATTTCGTCGTAGCGCAGGGCGGCGTCGAAGTTGGTTTTCTCGAGCGTGTACTTGCGGCCTGTCAGGTTGTGAATCGGCTTAGGCTTGCGCTCTTTGTCTTGGGCTGATGTGTCGGTATTGCTGCCGATCAAGCCGGAAGCCAGGCCGATGACTTCGCCGACTTTTTCAGTTTTCGGGCGCAGGTTGATTTTTTGCAGCAGCTCGGTGTTTTGGGCAATCTCGTCGTACATGGTTTGCACGGCGGTCGGGGAGATGGTGTAGCCGTTGCTGACTTCTTCTTTGCTGATGCCTTGGGCGGCGGCAACGTCGGAAATCATCGCGGCGATGGCTAAACTTAATTTTTTCTGATTCATGATGCGCTTTCTGTGGTATTGGGGGGATGGGGTGGATTTGCGGCTTGCTTACCAAGCGACGCGGGCGGCTGATTGGTTGCCGCTGTGTTCTTGGCGTTGGCCGGTATATGGCGCGGCTTCGATTTCGGCTTTGAATTTGTCAAACTCGGCGCGCAGGGCGTTGTATTCGGTTTGCTGGGCTTCGATTTTTTCGTCCAGTTTCTCGATTAATTGGGCGGCTTTGCCGAAACCGTCCCAGCCATCTTTCTTGAATTGCTGGCCGTCTTTTGGCTCGCTTGGTTGCTCCGGATTGATGGCCTTGGTTTCCGGCTGCTCCGGTTCTTTTTTGCCGAAGTATTTGGCAAACAGGCGGCTGAAAATGCTTTCTGCGTGTTCTTCGGTCAGCGGATTGACGGTGTTGTCGGCTTGGTTGCTGTCTTGAGGCTTGGTCATGGCGATTTCCTGCGTTTCGGTTTGTCGGTAGGCGGTAAAGATTTTTTCTTCGGCTTTGGTCTTGGCGGCGGTGTAGTTTGCGGTCGTGCCAAGACTTGCCGGTGTGTCGGTAATGGCGAGGCCGGTCAGGTAGGCTTTTTTTGTATCTGCAAAGCGCGGCGTGATTTCCATGCTTGTGTAGATTTTTTGGCCGCTGTCCCAAAGTTTCTGGAGGCTCTCGGTAATATTCAGCTTGGCCAGCAGGGCTGTTTTTTTTTCGTCCTTCGCCCACGGCTCGGCTTTAAGCTCAATCACGTCGCCATAGCCGCTGCCGTAACCGGGGAACAGAAAATTCATGTGTTCGAGGTTGATGCGCGCGCCGTAGATTTCTGGGTCGTATTGGTCGGCCATTTCTTGCAGCTCTTTGGATGAGATGGTGCGGCCGTCGGCGGTTTCGCCGCTGACGCCGATAACGCGCCAATCGGTTTTTTTATAGGTCATGTGGGTGGTCTCGCGTGTGGATGGGCATAGTTTGGCAAGCGGTGGACGGTTTTTCTATGCTTTGCGATTTTTGAGGATTTTTTTAAAAGTCGTTTGGGTTTAAGACGGTCTGAAAATCATTGATTGTTTGGTTTTCAGACTTTTTTATTTTTTGAGAGATGACAAAAGAATCGTTAATCAAACCAAACGTCGATCCGCGCTTGATGGCTCGTGAGCTTTATTGGCAGGGATGGCGGATTTCGGAAATTGCGCGCCATTTGGGGTTAAAAGCTCCGGCCGTGTATTCGTGGAAGAGCCGCGATAATTGGGACGGCGGCAGCCCTGCCGTGCGCGTGGCTGCGTCGGCGGAAATGAGGCTGCATGTTTTGATTGCGCAGCCGAAGAAATCGGATGCCGACTATAAAGAAATGCGGCAGCTCTTTGCGCTGGTATCTGGCGGCAAGAAAGCCGACGCGCGCCAGCCTGATTTAAATGAGGTCGAGCAGGCGGCGGATGCTCCGGCGGTTTCAGACGGCCTGCCGTGGGATGTGCCGACTATCGACAAGCCGCCGCGTGAGCGTCGTGAGCGTGAGAATGTGCGCGCGGCAACGAAGCCTGCGCCGAATAGTTTCACGGCAGAGCAGGTCTTGCGATTGCAGGAAATCTTCAGGGAGCAGATGTTTGAGTATCAGCGGATTTGGTTCAATCAGAAAGTCCGTTTCCGGAATCTGCTCAAAAGTCGTCAGATCGGGGCGACGTTCTTTTTTGCGCGTGAGGCGTTTGTTGACGCGTTGACGACAGGTAAAAATAAGGTGTTTTTGTCTGCGTCAAAAGCGCAGGCGTTCCAGTTTAAGCAATACCAAATCGACATGGCGCAGATGGTCGGTGTCGAATTGAAGGGCGCGGATATTCGCTTGGGCAATGGCGCAGTCTTGTACTTTTTGGGGACGAACTCGCGCACGGCTCAAGGCCGACACGGCGACTTGTATGTCGACGAGTATTTCTGGATTCCCAATTTCAAAGAGCTGACGCGCTTGGCGAAGCCGATGGCCTCTCAAAGACAGTATCGAATTACTTATTTTTCCACGCCGTCTGCGGTTTCCCATCCGGCTTATTCGTTTTGGAATGGGGAGCAATTCAATGAGGGGCGCGATAAGTCGGAGCATATTAAATTAGATGTCAGCCATTCTGCCTTAGTCGATGGGCGCGCCTGTGAAGATGGGCAATGGCGGCAAATTGTTACGCTCGATGACGCGGAGCGGCGCGGCTGTAATTTGTTTGACCGCCAACAGCTCCTCCTTGAAAACTCGCCAGCGGAATTTCGTCAGCTCTTTATGTGTGAGTTTGTGGAGGACGGCGACAATGTTTTTGACTTCACGGCATTGCAACGCTGCGCGGTCGATTCGTGGGACGAGTGGGCGGAATTTTATAAACCGTTCGCGGCGCGCCCTGTTGGGAATCTGCCTGTTTGGTTAGGCTATGACCCTGCCGATTCAGGCGACGCGGCGGCTTTTGTGGCGGTTGTACCGCCTCGCTTTGCTGGGGATAAATTCCGAATTGTTGAGCGTCAGATGTTGCACGGCAATGATTTTCAAAGTCAGGCGGCATTTATTAAAAAGGCTTTCGAGCGGTACAACGTGCAAAAGGTTGTCATCGATAAAACTGGATTGGGCGCGGCGGTCTTTCAATTAGTTCAAGGATTTTACCCTCCTGCCATCGGTGTGCAGTATTCGATGCAGGAGAAATATTTGATGATTAATAAGATGCACGCGCTCATGCGTGAGCGTCGCGTCGAGTGGGAGCTTGATTGGAAGGACTTCACGGCGGCTTTTATGAGTATTCGCACGGCTGTGACCGGCAGCGGCCGCCATGTGACCTATGTCAGCGGTCGGACGAAAGAGTTGAGCCATGCGGATGTCGCGTGGGCGGCGTTGCAGGTGTTCTACCAAGAGCCGCTCGACGGTGCTGCTGCGCGTGGTTCGGTTGATGTTTATTAATGAGAGGGTTTTATTATGAATAATGAGATTTTGAAAGAGGGTAAGTTTGACTGTGATGTCTTCTCGTTTGAGGACTATCAAGACGTTTACAGTCTGTTTGATTTTATCGGCTGCTTTGATAACGGCAACTGGTACGAGCCGCCTGTCAACTTGTACGATGTCGAGCGCCTGCTGACTAAAGGGTTGCACCATGCGTCCGCTCTTCTTGCCAAGTTGAACATTTTGAAAGTTACTTTTAAGCCGACGGAGTTTTTGAGCCGCTCGGAATTTGAAAAGCTGGCTTTTAATTATTTGGTTTTGGGCAATGGCTATCTTGAGATGCAGCGCAATCGGTTGGGCAAAGTCATCGGAATGAAAAGCCGCTTGGCTTTGTACATGCGCCGCGCGTCAAATCTGAAAGACTTTGTTTATCTGCGGAATAATTTTGTTCAGTTGAATTATGAAAAAATCCCCGGCGAAGATGTGATTCATATCATGCAGCCGAATCTGAAACAGGAAATCTATGGCGTGCCTTATTATTTGGCGGCGATGGACTCGATTGATTTAAACGCGTCGGCGACAAAATTCCGCGTCCGTTATTATAAGAATGGTTCACATGCTGGCTTTATTCTCTATTCGACTGATACGCAGATTGACGAGGACGGCTGGGATAAGGTCAAGTCTCAGCTCCGTCAGTCAAAAGGCGACGGCAATTTTAAAAATGTTTTGCTTCGCGCGCCGGGCGGAAATCCTGACGGTATTAAACTAATCCCCATCGCGGAGGTCGCGGCAAAGGACGAGTTTCTAAATATCAAAGCCGTGAGCGCGGAAGATATGATGGCTATTCATCGCGTGCCGCCTGCGCTGATGGGAATTGTTCCTAAGTCTGCCGGCGGTCTTGGCGACGCGATGACGGTGGCCAAAGTGTTTGCGACAAACGAGGTCAAGCCGTTGCAGCAAAGTTTTATTGATGTCAATGAGCGGATCGGCCTTAAAGTATTTGACTTTGACAGCTATCAAGTCGAAGAGCCAACGCTGAAATAAAATCAAACCGAAAAGAAAAGCTGAATCCATTTTCTAGGATTCAGCTTTTTTTATTTTTTGGGATTTTTACCGGCCGCGGAGCGGCTCGCCGCGCACTGCCCTCCGCGCCTCCGCATTAAAAAAATCCTCTGCATTTTTATGCAGTCTGCTGAAATACTCAAAGTCTTATATCCTGACGGTCTTTGACATATTTTTTATTACGCGTTTTTTATGCGATTTTACGCAAAATTCCGCGTTTTCTTTCTAAATCATTCGCCATCTTTTCGGCGGCGGTATTTTTCGCGTAATGCCATCACGTCTCGCCCGAATAATTCCAACGCTTCGCGGCGTTCTTCGAGCAATTCCGATCGGTCGTAGGCACGCTCTGTCTTGTCTGCGATGCCGTGTGAAAGCAATAATTCTCCGACATCGCGGCGGATTTTGTGTTTTTCTCTGAGGTATGTTCGGGCAAGACTTCGGAGGCCGTGGGCTGTCGTGTCTAATTTCATTTTCCGCCGCAGTTTCAGACGGACGGTTTCACGGTCAAGCGATTTTGTAAAGCCGCTTCCTTCAAACAAATAAATCCCGTTGACGTTTAGTTTTATAGCCTCGTTATAAATTTGCAGCAGTGCCGATGATAACGGCACGATGTGCGGCCGCGTCTTCATTCGTTCAAGTGGGATTTCCCATATTCTCTTTTCAAGGTTAATTTCTTTTAGTAGCGTCCCAGCCGCTTCAGACGGCCTCGTCATGCTTAGGAGTTGCCAATAAATCAGCAGGCGCGCGCGGTCGCCGATACCGTCAGCGGTTTCTAGTTTTTCGATTAATAGCGGTAGCTCGTCATATTTCAAAGACTTAAAGTGCCTCTCTTTTGGCTTGTCAAAAACCTGCTTTCCGATAACGGTCACGGGGTTGCTTCTTAGCGTTCCGTCGGCGACGTAGTAGTCGAACATCAGATTTAAATTCCCCTTTACGCGCCGCAGATATTCCAACACGCCGCGCGCTTCCATTTTCCGGAGCATTTCGACAATCTCGGCCGTCTCGATTGTGCGAATATCGCGGCCTTTAAAAACTGGAATCGCGTTCAATTCAAGCGCAGACAATACGGCTTTTGCATAACGCGGCGCTTTTCCGCTGCCATCTTTGCCGCCCGATCTAGCCCAGCGGTCATACCAAATCGCCAAGCAATTTTCAAATCGATATTTCGCAGCCACGTCATCGGAAATTATTTTAGGGTCTTTCCCTTCGGTAATTTTTTTTAATATTTCCTCTCTCCATTGCCTTGCGTCTGCGAGGCCGAATTTCGGGAAAAGTCCCAGTGTCAGCGTGTCTGCTTTGCCATCGGTAGGGCGGCGATATTGAAGCCGCCATGACTTCTTGCCTGATGGAAGCACCCAAAGAGCGAGGCCGCCGCCATCAGACAGCTTGTACATTTTATCTTTTGCGCGCGCGGCTTTGACTTGTGCCAGCGTCAACGGGGTCACGATTTTGGGCATTTTTAATCCGTTTTTTGTCTAGTACCAAATAAAATACCACAAAAAAACAAAAAAGATTTAAACCTGTTTAAAAGCGTTTTGCAATTTAAATAAGAAAAAGCCCTTTAAATACTTAATATTTAAAGGGCTTTTTTCAGTTTTTGAAAAGTTCGTAAAACTTTTAAAAGTATCTGTGGCAGAGAGGAAGGGATTCGAACCCTCGATACGCTATTCACGTATACACGCTTT
>ERZ773008.121-NODE-121-length-53320-cov-19.326274_pt1 | contig 53320 bp, 53 predicted proteins | sample MGYA00580664_ERZ773008 | MGnify/ENA primary metagenome ERZ773008 (study PRJEB29015, sample SAMEA2738016) | human oral metagenome | biome: human oral; feature: human-associated habitat; material: dental | place: China | collected 2048 ...
GAACATTTTCCATCCATTGAAGGAAAGTATCGTTGAAACGTGGTGGGTAGAATTTCACTTTGTCATCAGTATCTTGGTTGGCAATGGCATTCTTAGCCAATTGGTCCATCTTGACAAACCACTGGGTAGACAAACGTGGCTCGACCATAACGCCAGTCCGCTCTGAGTGACCAACGCTGTGAACCATTTTTTCGATACTAACAAGCGCACCGATTTCTTCCAATTTTTTAACAACGGCTTTGCGAGCTTCAAAACGATCCATACCTGCAAATTCGCCAGCTAATTCATTCATGGTTCCATCGTCGTTCATGACATTGACTTGTGGCAGATTGTGACGCTGACCAACGAGGAAGTCGTTAGGATCATGGGCAGGTGTGATTTTAACCACACCTGTTCCAAACTCAGGGTCAGCATGTTCATCTGCTACGATTGGAATCAGCTTGTTAACAATTGGCAAGATAACATTTTGCCCAATTAAATCTTTGTAACGCTCATCATTTGGATGGACAGCAACAGCCGTATCCCCAAACATGGTCTCTGGACGAGTTGTCGCAACCTCTAAACTGCGCGAGCCATCTTCCAACAGATAATTCATATGGTAGAAGGCCCCTTCCACATCCTTATGGATGACTTCAATATCGGACAAAGCTGTGCGGGCCTTAGGGTCCCAGTTGATGATAAATTCGCCGCGATAAATCCAGCCTTTCTTGTAAAGGTCCACAAAGACCTTGCGAACCGCTTTAGATAAGCCTTCATCAAGAGTAAAACGTTCCCGCGAATAATCAACGGAAATCCCCATCTTGCCCCACTGTTCTTTAATGGTTGCCGCATATTCGTCCTTCCATTCCCAGACCTTATCCAGGAATTTCTCCCGACCAAGGTCATAACGGGAAATGCCATCTTCTGCCAAGCGAGCTTCTACCTTGGCCTGTGTAGCAATCCCAGCATGATCCATCCCCGGTAGCCAGAGCGTATCAAAGCCCTGCATGCGCTTTTGGCGGATAATAATATCTTGCAAAGTCGTGTCCCAAGCGTGACCAAGGTGCAATTTCCCAGTTACATTTGGTGGTGGAATCACGATAGAGTAAGGGTGCGCTTTTTCATCGCCTGACGGTTTAAAAACATCCTCATCAAGCCATTTCTGATAGCGCCCAGCCTCAACCTCAGCTGGATTGTATTTTGGTGAAAGTTCTTTTGACATTTATTTTTTCCTTTACTATAAAATTTGCTTAATACAACTCATAATGTATTCTAAATAGGTTGTGTCTTTGACGATAATCTGATAATCACCATTTCCCCAGTGCCCTACTGTCGAAACATCCTTCAGTAAATTTTTAGGATCATCAATTTGTCCCAATTTAGCATTAATGAAAAGTTTTAACTGTTTCTTTTGTATTTCTATATCTACAATATTTTTCTTATTCTTTTTAAACGCAATATAAAGTTTTTTAGGCTCTAAGTCAAGATCAGGAACTAATTGAAAAATAGCCTGTTTAAAGTCTTGATAACATTCTAGTGTCTCTTCAGATTTTCCAACAAAATGATCTTCTTCTGTATAGGTGACAATTTCTTTTAGTAAACCTAACTCTTTATCTGCCGATGACTCTGTTTTAGTTTTGATACTTGGAGCATTTTCAGATTTAACAATACCATTTACAACTAATATATTGTTTGTAAATCGTTTGGCTTCCCAGAGTTCAATATTTAAGTCTTTAAAATCAACAGCTTGTTTTTGAAAAGGAGTAAAATTGGGTGAAACAAAGACTACCTTACTTTGTGACCAATCAATATCTTTTTTCGTTAATAATTTTCCTGTTTGTTCTTGATACTCTAAAATGAAATCGGCTTTATATTTTAATAATGTATTGAGATAAGATACTCCTTGATCTAAAACACTATTATTCGTTGCTTTCTTGTATTCAATGATAACAAAAGCATTAGTCTCATGATCAAAAGCTAAGGTATCTAAACGTTGATTTTGAATCGAAAATTCACTTTTTACAAATTCTAAACCAGTAAGAACACCGAGATTATTTTCAAACAACTGCTGAATCTCTTGTTCTAATTTAAACGTTTTTTCTTCTAAATTTGATAAGCTATTTTGATCTATTTTAAATAAATTCATACATTCTCCTCCCACTCCCTTTTCAGCAGTCCATATATCAGACCATCACAGCGATTGCCTTGAGCATCTTTGCGATCACGGATGCGAGCTTCAAGGGTAAAGCCAAGTTTCTCAGCGACTCGTTGGCTTTGAAGGTTATAGCCAAAGCAACTCAATTCAATTTTATGAAGATTCAATTTTTTAAAAGCCACATCAATCAAGGCACTGACAGCTTCTGGCACATAGCCTCGTCCCCAGTAGTCTGGATGCAAGGTATAACCAATCTCAAGCACATCGTCTTCGTGTCGATGGTTGAAATCAACAGATCCGATAATCTTATTCGTCCCTTTGACAACAATCCCGTAGCCAGCTGGGAGGTTATCCTTTTGATTGCGTTCAGGGAGAATATGCTCTAAGTAGTAAATCTCATCTTCCAAGGTCTTGACGGGTGGAAAACCTGCTGGATAAGAAACCTCTGGACGACTGGCATAGTCAAAGATATCCTCGGCATCCGCTACTGTACGGACTCGTAAGACAAGACGCTCCGTTTCTAATCGTTCTGGTAAATCAAACTTTTCCATCTTTTTCCCTCGCTCTCTTAAATAAAAAACACCCCGTCACATACATGACAGGGACGGATGCAATTATCCGCGGTACCACCCAATTTCGGGCCATGCCCGCAACTCTAGTCTTCTTGTTGCTCTTTTAGGACGTCGTTAGCTCGCTTGGGCGTACGCCTTTTACTGACTTTGTCAGCCTTATCTACACCCTCAAAGCAATGCTCTGAGCAACTTGCATCTCGCTGCCTTGTTCTAAAAGTAAACAAAAAGACACTGTTATTTCATTTTCAGTCTTAGCAACCAGTTTTGACATTTGTGCGGATTTCTCAGCAACACCGCTTTCTGTGACAAATGGGACTCAAAACACCTCTAATGACCTTATTCTATCATGTTTCCTACGGAAAATCAATAACTTCTCTCACCAAAAAGCCCGTCTGGCAAATCATGAAATCCTTTTCCTGCTCGATAATTAGCAAATTTTCCTACAAGAAACTCATAAGCATCTAACCGGCTTTCATAACGAATCGCAGCATCCTTTGCTCGCTCATCTTTATCAGCTTCATAGACAGCTTGACTTTCCTTGAGCGCCATCTGGTTAATCTTAACTTGAGTTTCAACCCAAGCTTCAAAGTCCTTTAAAAATTCCTGTTCGTACGTCATTGTTCCTTCTTTCTAATCCAAACCACGATAAACATCACCATCTATCTCACGGAAAGGTTGAATATCCTGCACATATTCCAACACCCCCTGAAATTCTCCCGCTTCATCATGTACTGCGGCATAAGTCACATGGACAAATTTTCCCCGCGATTCCGACTTGAACCACATCTCAAACTTATCCCTCTTTCCTTCACGCAAAATTTTAAAAATCTGGCGCACTTTCTCCAAAAATCTAGGCGGATGGCACAGCTCAACATTGCGCCCCACCTGAGACGGTGTTCGCTTAAAGATCATCTCCTCTGCTGGTACACTGTCATTATAATACTGGAAAATATCTTCCTTATTGACAAAGGTAATCTCCATCGGCAAATGATTCAGGATCAGATTTGCTTGCTCCACTGACAAATAGCCATGTCCAAATGGCTGTTGGGTCTGCCGATCAAAGTTGTTTTCTACCTTTTTCTTTTTTGGCTCAAAAGAAATGGTGACCTGCCCATCAGGTGTGTCAATAACTTGCTGAAACTTGCCATCATTAGTTTGCTCTGAACGGGCTAGCACCTCGCTTGTCACCTTAGTAGAATTGTCTGTTTCTTTCTCCGAGAATGAATGACGATGCGGAATCCACTTCTCTGCCGGCTGAATGATTGCATAACCATAAACATCACTTTCTTCCGCAATTTTCAACCAATCATCCTGTGTAAAAGATTCCAACAGAATCATGAGTAAAATTGATTCTTCCTTAAAAATCATGGCTTCAAACTCAGTTGCAAATAATCGAAACTTTTCTGCGACCTCTTCAATGTCTAAGGCAGGCAACTGCTCTGCCGCTGTTTTTACTTCTTTAAATAATTCACGGATTTGGTCGTCCACACCCCACATGACCTTAGGTGGTGAATCATGTCCATAGGTTTCCATGATTGGAAACATGAGTTCTTCTTTGCGCTTGTAGTGGCGCTCAAATTGTTCCACCAAGCTCAACTGTCGTTTCAAGCCCTTGCGAATTTCTTCCTGCATTTCCTCATCAGAATTTGCATAAGTATCCAGCAGTCTACCTACTCGCATCAGAGCTGCTCGCAAAGCCAAATTTTCCTGCTTGAAAGTCTGCACAGGATGACCTGAATGATCTGTATCTGCAACTTCAACGTCTCTAACAGCTCCCTTAAACAGATTCGCATGGACATTGCAAAGAGACATCACATCCTCAAAGGTTACACCTGTGTCAGAATTCATCAGCTCATGTTCCATCAAGCTGATTTCAATAGCAGAAACACCGGTAAAATGTTTATTAAATTCTTCTTGAACTGCTTCTGCCTTTGCTCCATGGTGCAAATCAAGCAAAATATTCTTCAAAACCTCAATTCGTTCATCTACCATTAGTCTAGTCCTATCACTTCATAGCCATTTGCTTTTAAGGTCCTAACAATTTTCTCCATCGGTGTGCCTTCCAGCTTAGACCCCTGCTTCAGCGAAACTTTCCGCCCAACTGTATTACGCATGAGAGAATTTGCCAAAGGTTTAAACCCAAGCTCCACTAAAATTTCCAGCACCTCTGGATGTTTGTCAATCACCTCTGCAACAGGAATTGATACATCAATGATATTGTCCATTCCTCACCTCATCCTCATTTTTCTATCATTATAACATAAAAAAGTGTCGACTTCTCAGTAAAATGAAATCCAGCATTGTTCTCTTTAAGGGATTCCCAAATTCTGCTTTATAAATTGCTTTTCTTCATTGAAATAACCTATAACTATTTTTAATAGGCTATAAGTTATTGTTATAATATAACCATTCTACTCTTTTTCACAATCAATGAAATTGATAAATCAGGTGCTCAGAGTGAATTGTATCACAAACAAAAGAAATTTTAATAAATACTAGAGTTGAAAACGCTTTTCTACCCGTGATATAATAATAGAAAAAAACAGATTAAGGAGATTTTATGTCTATTACAAATTTACTGAACATCAAATATCCAATTGTTCAAGGTGCTATGGCTCAAATTTCTCACTATCAGTTAGCTGCCGCTGTTTCAGAGGCAGGCGGTTTGGGAATTATCGCTTCAGGTGGCATGACTGGTGAACAACTGCGTAAAGAAATTCGTGAATTACGCAAGCTAACAGACAAGCCCTTTGCCGTTAATGTGATGCTAATGATGAAAAATATCGAAGAAATTGTCAGAGTCATCATTGAAGAGAAAGTCCCTGTTGTCACAACTGGTGCAGGTACTCCAAAATTCATTCTACCCTTTTTAAAAGAAGCCGGTATCAAAGTTATCCCAGTTATTGCAAGCGTGAAGCATGCTAAAAAAATGCAAGAATTAGGTGTTGATGCCGTTATCGCAGAAGGATCAGAAGCGGGCGGTCATATCGGCGAAACAAATACGATGGCTCTGTTGCCACAAATTGTTGACGCTGTTGACATTCCCGTGATTGGAGCAGGTGGAATTGCGGATGGGCGTGGACTTGCTGCTGCTTTTGTTTTAGGTGCACAAGGCGCACAACTTGGAACTGTATTCCTCGCCTCAGAAGAATGCCCCATTGCCGAAAGCTATAAAGAAGCTGTCATCCATGCCAATGACACAGCCACAGCTGTAACTGGGCGCATTACTGGTGCACCTGTTCGCTGTATTCGAAACGAAATGACCGATCACTACATAGAACTTGAAAACAAAGGGACCAATCGTGAAGAACTAGAAGAAATCACAATCGGTGCCCTCTCAAAAGCTGTCTATCAAGGAGATACCAAACATGGCTCCATGATGTGCGGTCAAATCGCTGGCATGATAAACGAAATCCGACCATGCAAAGACATCATTGAAACCATCGTAGCCGATGCTCAAAAAGTGTTAGAAAATACAGAGATTAGGCTGTAAATGTTTATGAAAATATTGTGAAAATAATCCGCACCCCAAAAGTTAGAGAAAAATCTAAACTTTGAGGTGCGGTTTAACATTTTAGTATTTACCACAATAATTATCTGAATTTATTATGGGAACTATATAGCACTTTACACTAATCACAATATATAGTATCTTAAAATAAGATTTTTGTAAATTTGACAACTATACTTTGTAGTTGTGTAAACAGGTATATAATTCCCTAAATTGATTGACAACTTGTCTTTTTATTATAAGTTAATACTTCCACATTTTAAGGCAACCTTTGATTTTATTTCTCCCAATTTATAGACATATTTTGCAAACTAAACAGCAAAAATCACAAAATTTAATTCAAATACATCCATTTAAAAACACGAATAAAATAAAACGAGCATTTTCACTAAGAATTTGCTCGTTCGCTATATTCAGGATAGGACTTTTCTTCATCTATTTTTATTTCCATAATGTCCCTAATGTTGTAATAGACGCTTCTTTGTCAGATAGACAATTTGGAAATCTTTGGGCTTCATTTCTGATTCATTGTCATTTTCCCACTCTATTAAAACTAATTTTTCTCTCAAGACATCATCTTTAATTGAACACAAGTCAAATTTATTTTGACCTCAGCTGTTTTCTTCCTGCTTCACCAATTTCACTACAGCCTCGGTCCTTGGTGTCCATGAGCTGAGGAGACAATTTTTCATCATAGTTTGCATCATTACTATACAATTCTATTGAATTGTCAGTATCAGGTTTATGCTCATTTTTTCGCTTATCTTTGAAATTCTTGCAATTTAATGACGTTTCATCGCCCGATTTATAAATAAATGTAATCTTTGCTGGATCAACTGTTCCATCCTCATACACTCCTCCAATAATTACCTTCTCAACTAAACTTTCAAAGACAGTACGATCAAATTCTGTAATGAGTTGTTTCGATTTCAAAAACCTTCTAAACGATTCCAAACGTTCCTTGATGCCAGAATCTGAACGCAAGCTGACTTCAAGATTGATTTTTGAATCTGATAATTTTTCTTTTTTCTTCATGATAGCATGAAATTTTTCATCATACAAGTCATCACTGATTCTACCATCAAATTTCATCTGGAAAATATCTCGTTCTTGTTTTTTGAGTTTAGCTAGCTCTTTTTCAATATGTTGTAACTCTATCTCTAAAGTATTGTCGCTAATTTCCTCCTCAACCGTTTGTAAGAAAATATCAATAATTTTATCGTTATTTTGATAAAGTAATCTAAAGCTTTCTAAAAAGGCTCTCTCAATAGCTGATTCGCTAATGCCTTTACTGTGCTGACAATGCCGTTTCCCCTTTTTTATCGCAACTTGACAATGCCAAATAACCTTATGATAAATCGTACCACTATGCCAAGAGCGTCTTGACAAAATAGATTGGCAAAAGCCACATTCTAACATACTACTAAAAGCATACATCCTAGAAAAACGTTGTTGTTTACCTGAGGTTGTACCAATTCTTCCTCGTCTTCCAGAACGTTTTAACCTAATTTCCTGAGCCTTATCAAACTCTTCTTCAGTTATAATTGGTTCATGATTACCTTTTATATAATATTGATCTTCCTCACCATAGTTATCAAGTCGTCGCTTGCTGATTGGATCTACAGTAAATGTTTTTCCTTGTAAAACATCTCCCTTATATTTCTCATTTTTGATAATGCCAAGTACAGTTGTCTCAGCCCAAGATTTATTTCCTCTTGGAGAGGGGACGCCCATTTCTTCCAATTCACGAGCAATGACACGCCCACCCATACCTTCTAGATATCTCTCAAATATATGGCGAACAACCTTTGCTTCTTCTTGATTGACTGTAATTTGACGAGTTTCCCAGTCAAAATCATACCCTAAACAACGTGGGCCACCAACGAGTTCTCCTCGTTGCATCTTCATCTTAAGTCCCTTTTTAACGTGTGCCGAAATGTTTTCAACCTCTTGTTGAGCTACTGAACTAAGGATAGTCAATAAAAGTTCTCCATCCATTGTCAATGTATCAATATTTTCTTCTTCAAAGTAAACACCAATTTGTTTATCCTTTAGCAAACGTACATACTTAAGAGTATCAAGAGTATTTCTAGCGAATCTGGCAATAGCTTTAGTAACAATGTAATCAATATCACCATTTAGACAATCTGTAATCAGTCTCTGAAAGTCTTGACGTTTTCCAACTTGAGTCCCCGTAATACCTTCGTCCGCATAAATATCAACAAGTTGCCAATCTGGATGCTGCAGTATGTACTCTTTATAGTGCTTAACTTGTGATTCATAGCTATTCTTTTGGTCTTCACTATCAGTGCTAACTCGACAATAGGCAGCCACCCTTTTTTGAGAAATCTCTACTTTCCCATTATAACGTCGGACATTCTCCTGAGCTCTGATCACCTCAATTTGTTTTACCATATTTCTAAATCCTTTCTATAGTAAATAGGAAACTCTTTGAAATTATTTTACCGCACTCAACTATTTATGTCCGCTATTTTGTGTTCTCAAAACAATATTTTTTGTATTTCCTATTAAGCTTTTCTTTGATTTTCAAGTACTCCACTTGGGTGAGTAGATTTTTATGAAATAAAATCTCTAGAAGAGACTTCTGCATTTGATATTCTAGTATATTATGTTTCATATGGTTACCTCAGTTTATAATTCCTCCGTGGGTATGACTGGTTATATCACTCATGGGCATTTCACCCGCTGTCCTTTTACGCTGGCAGCCTGAACGTTCAGAAGTATCATTGTCCTTATTTGTAGTCATGGCAGATAGAGAACCACTCTATTTTATAGCTGATAGTTTACCGCTCATATCATTGCGCATCACACTAAATTGCTCGACAAATAAGAAAGTCCCACCTCGGTTTATTCAGTTGTCAATGAACAAATCAGGAGGAACTACTTTATATTGTATTTTATTCGATGAGGATAATCAGAAATTCCCAACAAATAATCTGTACTGACGTTATACAAATTAGAGAGTTGAATCAACATTTCCGCTGAAAGCATATGCTCACCACGTTCAACTTTAGCATAAGCAGAGCGTGTGATTGTGAGATAATCAGACACATACTGCTGTGTATAGTCATGATCTTCCCTTAAATCTTTTAAACGCCGGTACATTAAACTTTCTCCTAAGAAAAAGTATAATGTACAAAATGGAGAAAAATGCATAATTGTCCAAATTGGACCATTAGTTTATCCTAAAAAAGAGGAATCTTATCTCTCCTTTAAACAGAAATTTATAAAAAACCAACTTTCGACTTCATACCAAAATGCTTGACAAATAAAAAGTTCCACCTAAATCTATTCAGTTATCATCAATGAACAGATAGGAAGAACTATTTTATATTATGCTTGATTCGCTTAGGATAATCAGTCAATCCTAACAAATAGTCGGTACTTACGTTATAGAAATTTGATAATTTGATAAGAACTTCAACCGATAATGCTCGCTCTCCTCTTTCGATTTTAGCATATGCTGAATTAGAAAATGATAGTTTATCAGCTACATATTGTTGAGTTAAGTCATGATCTTCTCTCAAATATCTTAACCGACTATACATATAGCTTTCTCCTAGGAAAAAGTACAAATTATTTTTAAGCGAAAAGAATTATATTATCCCAAATGGACAATTTTTATTTTCGGTTAGAAAATATTAACCTACAGTAGGAGAGCGCATGTCGTAATATATTTGTATATTAAAGCTAATTCTATAATCTTTATTTTTTAGGATTATAATATAGTAAAAACTATCTTCTTATTTATATTGATCAGAATATAGATCAAACCAATCTAATAGAGCTTGAGCAGTAATAAATTTAATATTTTTAACTTCTGTCCTATTTTCTTTTAGACACAATAAACTAGTTTCACTAACTAAATGATTTGTCTGTTTACAGATTCTGTAAGCAGTTACCTTTTTTTCTCGCATCAACTTTGAAATCCGATCGATTTTTATAAATAATATATCCTCCTCTTCCACTCCTAAAACTCCTTTATAAAAACTTTCAACATTTTATCCATAAATTCATTACTAATATTATTGACTTTTATAAAAACAAGAAGGAAAAGGATTCACCCATCCCTTCTATTGAAAGATGATATTAAATATATCTCTTATTCATCGTCATCTTCCTTACTCCAAACTTTACTCATCACGACAGCAGAGAGTGTTAAACCAATCAATGCAACCACTGGTAAGAATGGGAAATCTTTTGTACCTGTGTTAGGTAGTTTAGTATTAGATTTTCCAACTGGAGTAAAACGAGATCCGACAGAATTCATATTAGTAAATGGAATCTGTTGTTTTCTTCCATAAGGATAAGAAATGTTTCCTAGAGTAGCTGGACCTCCTTGGTTGCCATTGTTTCCTTGATTACTATCGCGACCATCTCTTCCGTCACGACCGTCTTTACCAGCGTCCCCTTTGTCACCCTTGTCACCTTTCAGGCTCTTCACGAAGTCGTCTGGGGTCTTATTGCCATTACCTGGTTGTTCTTTCCAGATGTCATAAGCGGACTTACCGTTTTGACCGTCTTTACCGGCAGCGCCATCTTTTCCATTCTTGACTGTCAGAGTTTTACCATCTGAGAATTCAACAACAGTATTGCCAGATGTGTCTGTACTGATTTTCTTGATAGTAACAGAAGTACCATCTTTTCCTTTTAGGATTACGCCAGATAAATTCAAGACTAAAGATCAATTAAATATATAAATCTATTTTATATTTTTTGAATAAAGTACCAAATACCAACGATAACAGTATAACAGATGTTCCAATAATTAAGAAATTAAAGGTACTGCTGCCATAAAGATGAATCTAAAAATTTATTATCCACATCTCATTGTACAATTAAGATAAATTGGAGGTTAAAAATGGAAAGAAAGTAATACTTATTTGTTTCTGTTTTTCTCCATAATAATCAGTTTTCCCTTTTTCCCTTCCACATCTCTTCTTACAACAAAAAAACCTGAATTTTTATATGCTTTTTGAGCAAACATGTTTTTTTCATTTACAGCCAGTATGATATGGTTAATTTCTAAATTTAAAGTTGAATCTATGAATTCAAATATTTCACCCAGAGCATTAGATCCATATCCTTGATTTCTGAAGTTGTCATCAATAGAGAAGCCTCTAATAAGCGCATAATCATTTTGATAATATCCATACTCTTTAGGACCTGCGTTTAGATGCAGACAAAAAAACCAATTATTTTACAGTCTTTATTGTCGAGTATTACTATCGGATATCTATCCTTATCTTTTTTAGACTTTTCAATAATATTTTGAGGAGTATCAGTATGCGTAATATCATTTAAAGAATAAGAATTTAAAGAATGATAATGTTCAGCTTCATTATACAAAGATAATTTCATAATAAGTAATTCCTTTCTTTTATTAAATATCTTAGAAAAATCAAATATATTTAACTTTATTGATTTAATCCTTTATTCTCATTATTAAAGTAGATAATGCTGATTGACCTTTAAGGTATGCTTCCTCAGTATCTTTACCAAAAGACATTATATAACCTAAATCACCTCTAAAATTAGTAGGTTCTTTCAAATAATCACCTATTTTAGCATTAAAATAAAATTCTTCAATATTGGGATAAGTATGTACCAATGAATCATCTTTATATAGCAATTCTCCCTCTTTTTGGGAATAAATAACAGTAGTAGAATATGCCTTTTTAGGTACGAAGTGTTCTAGCTCAGCTTTTTCTTCAGAGCAAAAAATATTAATGATATAGTCATAAATATCTATTTCAAAAGATTTTGAAATCATGGGGCTGAGCATTCCACCACCTAATCTACCATTTATTTCAATTAGCTTTGGTCCAGTCCATTCTCAGTTAGAATGTATTCAATATGAAGTGCTCCATTTCTATAACCAAGCAAAGAGATGATTATATCACTGTATTGTTCCATTTTTTGCTTCTCTTGAAAATCTAAACTATAAGGAAAAGAATATGAAACCTCAACAAAATATGGTATCTGTCTAAGAATTCTATTTGTAAACCCTAAACTTAATACCTTACCATTACTTATACTTAATCAACTAGCATAGTGGGTAATTTAATCTTTCGAAATAAATCCAACACCAAAGGCCAATTAAATATATCAATCTATTTTATATTTTTTAAATAAAATACCAAATACCAACGATAACAGTGTAACAGATGTTCCAATAATTAAGAAATTAAAGGTATTGCTCGGATTCAATATCATTGAAAAAATTCCTGTACCAATTGGCATAAAAAGAATTGCTACTGTAAAGATAATCCCAAATACCCTCCCCAGAAACTCATTGTCCACATCTCGTTGCACAATTGAGAAAAATTGGATATTAAAAATGGACAGAAATAAGCTAAATAATGCCGGAGAAAAAGCTAAAATAATCAAATTATGGAACATAATATAGAGTGGTGGAGCCAACATTAACATCAGTCCAGAGAAAGTTAAAAACATCATTAGACGTTTAATCAATAATTGTTTATTCACAAAACCGCTTAATATCGCTCCAACGAATCCACCAATTGCTTCTCCTGTTAAAAAGGTCCCGTAAAGTCCACCACTTGATACATCTTCAAACATCTGACTACTGTAGGGCAACAGTAGATTATACGCAGCTAGAATAAAGTTAACAAGTGCTGAGAGAAGAATTATGATAAACACTGGTCTGTGGCTATATACGTACTCAAAACCTATTTTTAAATCTTCAAGGATTCGCCTCATCGTCATTTTCTCTTTTGTCGTCACTTCTTCATTTACAGGAACAACAAAGAAAACTAATACTGCAGCAATTAAAAACGATAAACCATCCATCAGTAATACACCATGTATCCCAATCATGTTATATAAGAAAATCGCTACCATTGGAATAATTACTTTAATAACTGTACTCATTGTTTCCAAAAATGAATTAAGTTGCGAAATACTCTCTTTTCTTACAATTTCTTTCGTAAATGCTTTGTAAGATGGTGCAGAAAAGGCACTCATAAACGCTAATATAACATTCGTCATTACAATTGCATAGACTAGCCATTGTTCTTTAGAAATGAATGATAGAATCATACAGGCTAGACCACCTAAGATATTCGTACCAATAATAATTTTTTTTCGTTTAAAGCTATCCGCAAACACACCGCCAAATAAATTGAATAAAATGCCTATAACACTTTCTAATGACTGATATACTGCAACTAACGACAAAGACGCTGGATTAAGTCCAGCAAGAAATGTATTATTAGCAAAGTCGAACATGATATCTCCAATCTTAGATATTCCTTTACTACAGACCAAAGATAATATATTATTCTTTTCTTGTTGATTCAATTTGACTCTCCAATTCTTGATGTTTTATTTATTATTAAGGAACTATATAGCAGTTTACACCAATCACAATATGTAGTATTTTAAAACAAGATTTTTGTAAATTTGACAACTATACTTTGCGGTTGTATAAACAGGTATATAATTTCCTATCATTAATTGGTCACTTTGTCTATTCAAATTGATAGACTTGTTCTCGCAATTTTCTTAAATATTTTACATGTTCTTTGTATTCTTTTTCACTAGAACTAGTAAATACTGACAAGAAAACTGACTCTACAACCGTATTAGTGGTAGTTGTATTTTCTCCTACTTCAACAAAAGATCTATAGATAGTAATCCAATCTAAATCATTAATCGCCGGAACATACTTAACAACTCCATTAGCTCTAAAAGCTTGATAAAATCCAGAAATTTTTCTAGGTTTTTCTAATTCATATCTATTAATCTTTGATGGCTTTGTATTAAATACTCTATCCCAATACTCTTTGATAAGATTAACTCCAAAGCTATTTAAAATTAAAGTAGGAATTTCACCGCCACCAAACCTTTTTCCTACCTCACAGAAAATAATTTCTCCAGTTTTTCTATCAAAAAACAATTCAAAATGAAAGGGGGTAACTTCTCCTGCTACAGAAAAATTTTTTAAGATTGTAGTGCATATTTCTATACTTCTTTTTAATATTTGGTTGTCTTTAAAGTAATCCTTATGTGTTCGCAACAGTAAATCTTTGCCTTCAATTATTGAATCTAATACTAGATTATCATATTCATGAAAAAAGGCTCTTTCAATATTACTATCTATTGAATAACCATCACATGTGAGCATGCTATCCATTGTTACAAACTCTTCTATCATGAATTTATCAATCCAATATTCATTAAAGAAAGTCGGATTTTCGATATCGTTCTTGGTAATTTTTTTTACACCTGAAGCACCTGCTCCATCTCGTGGTTTAATAATGGCGAAATCAGTATTCGTTTTCTTAAAAAAAATTTCAATATCTTCTAAGCTATTAATTAATCTAAAATACGGTTGTTTTATAATCCCAGTCAATAAACTTCTCATCACATATTTATCTTTAAATGCAATACTAGACATAGAGGAAGTGTTTTTATTTAAAAAATAATCATTTAATATACCACAAATAAAAACGTCCTCTTCACATAATGTAACAATTTTAATTATTTGAAATTTTTTTGATATATCTCTAAGCGTTTGAACCATTTTAGGTAAGACAAAATCATCTAAATATATTACGGTTAGATCATTTTTTATTTCATCTTCTAAGTCTTCGTATTTTTTTTGAAAATGAATCGGTGCTATTACAATACAATCTTTTATTCTTTTTGCAGAAATTTCCTTTAATTGTATAGAACGAGGTGAATATCTATTAATAATAATATACATATAATTTCCTATGATTATTCATCAATCAATAATCAAGTTTTCCTTCCATTTTTTACTAAAAATTAATACACTTAAATAAATATTATTTCATCTAAGTTTGAAAAAATATTTGAGCTCAGTACATGATACATAAATTATCATCAGCTAATATAAAGATTTTTTCATCTTGAGTCTTATCTAAATAAAAATTGCATCTTAAAAAAACATTTTGTTATTAACTAATTAAGTCCCATTTGACATTCTCTTCTGACCATAAACTAAACTTTAACATTGAGTTTTTTAAACTTTTCCTATTTTCCGAACAAACTATTGCAGAAACTATTTCCGAAGCACTGTAATCTCCTCCTTGAAAAACTTTTCCTATTTTATTATCTTTTTTATAAAATTGTTTCACCTCTGTTAAATTACAGTCACCAATATCCATTAATCTTCCTTTTTTGGCTGGTATAAGTATAAAACCATAGTATTTATCATCGACATCTGTATTATTTATAAATTGATAATCATCAGATAAGGACGCTTTAATACTTTCAACAAAAAGATCCACACCTGTGCTTTCTCTAATCATTTCATTTATTTTACCACCACCAATGCGACAGGCAATTTCACAAAATATTATTTCATCATTATGATAAAAAAATTCAGCATGAAAAGGAATAACGTGTTCAGGGGTATCTAAATTTTGAAGAACTTTTAAAGTTTCTTTTTGTAGACGAATGCTCATACCTTCGTTATCCTTCAACAAAATTGACCCAATAAATTTTCCCTCTTTAAAAGCTAGACAACCATTAACATATTCTGATGCTTTACAAAATATTAAGCTACCATCATGATATAAACCATCTACGTGATACATGATATCACCTGGAATGTACTCTTCAAGTAGTACTGGATATTTTATTTCTTCCTCCACAACCTCCTCAATTGTTCTATAAATTTTTACACCAATTGATCCTGCACTGTCTAGTGGTTTAATAACTAGTGGAAATCCTAAATATTTTATTCCAGATTTTAATTCATCATAATTCTCACTCATTTTAAATTTAGGCATCTTTATTTTGTCTACTAATTTTTGCTTCATAATAAACTTATTTCTAAATTCCAATGCACTATGTTCTGTTTGACCCCTGATTTGTAATTCGTCTCTAATACGGCCAATTTTTTCTAAATCAAATTCATGAGTTGCTATTATAGAATCTATTTGATTTGATTTACTATATTCTAAAATAAAATTGCTCAAATCATTTTGTTTATAAAAATCATTAAAAATTTTTCTATTTTTAAATAAATTAAAATATGCACCCTTGTTTTTTTCTGTAGTTAGAAATATAATTTCTCCATTATAATTTTTAAAAGCAGATTGATAATCTTTCAGCCCATCAGAAAAATGATTCACTACAATCACTACCATAATTTCCTCCTAAAAATTTTTTACATTTACTTTATAACGTTCTATAAAGTAAGTACTTTCTTGCAAGAATAGTCCTCTAGGCAAAAGGATATATAAGTAATCATTTGACGTAAAAGCTAATAAATATTTATCTCCGTAATTCTCTCTGTACAAGGTATCTATTTTTTCTTCTGGATTCAAAGTACCACCCACATAATTAACTGAAAAATTCATTTCTTCCCATCGTTTCTTCAATATTTCCTTTCTTTGAGAATTGTTTTCGATGTCAGAAAAAATAATATCTCTAATATTTAGACCTTCTTCATATCTTTTTTTCATTTTAAGAGACTCCCTGCAAAAATCTGAGTAATTTTGCCCTCTTAAATTTAATATAGGGAATGTAGAATGAGTGTCTCCAATTACTTCGCTAGCATCAAATCCATCATATAATTCAATATTAGATATCATAGATCCAGTAATGAGTGGAATATCAAGCTCAATAAATAAAATTTGACTAACAATATAGAAAGTTAATAGCGAATAATCATCAATACTATTTAAACTTTCGTTCATTTTTATTGTTAAAACTTGATTATTTACCTTATTTGTCTGAGTTAGTTTATTTTTTATAGAGAATGAATTTGGCAAAAAGTTATCAATATCCTCTAATGTATACTCAAGATTTTTTTTCTTCATATATTCAATATACTTTAAATAGGAAAACTTTTGCTTCTCATTCAATTTCTCCGAATTATAATAAATTTTGTAGATTATTTTAGCTAGCTTATCCAGTTTAAATTGATCTATTAAAAAATGAGAAATATAAAATCTAGTTACATTATCTTGACAATTATAATTAACAAATGTTAGAGGTACCCCATCATTATTAAACATATTTTCTGAAATAATTCCAATATCGACAAATGATTTGCTTATATAAACCATAGGATTAAAATTTTTTAAGCTTTTAAATTTGAGTTTATTATCCTTTGTAACTAAAATTAAACTAAATATATCTATCGATTCAGATAAAGTCTTTACGATTTTTTTTAGATCTAAAAAATTGTCTTTTATAGATTTATCTTTCATAGGAATATCAAAAAACAATACTTCATCATACTTTTTTCGCCTATAATTTTTCTGTAAATAGAGAGTATCTACCTCAAATCCTTCATAGTCTAGCTTAAGATTTAAAAGTTCTTTGATATTTACTAGATTAAAAAAAGATTCATAAGATTTAATTTCTTTTTTCGTATTCCCATTTTCAATAAATTTAACCAACTCATCAATTTGTAATAACCTATAAATTTCTTGATCTTTTATTTTGACATTATAGATTGATTCAATCTCACTAAAAAATAATATTATTGAAAGTGAATCTAGATCTTTAATATCATTTACTGAAAACATTTTTTTTAAGACTTCTTTTATTTTACTATAAATATTATTATGATTATCATTTAAATTATATTTTAAACTATTTCCATCATCGATATAAGATATTAATTTTTTGCTATTTATTTTTTGATGTGAAGTCAAAGGAAAATCAGTTAAAAAAATAATATCTAACTTGTGACGAATATGTTTTTTACAATACTCATATATTTCTGGTTCTCTAACCTTTTCTTTTTTAATTACGAACACATATAGCTTATTATTTTTATAAAGTGTCTTAGAGTTCTTTACCATATTGCTTTTAGAAATAATATAATCTATACTTTCCAATTCTAGTCGTATGCCATTCACTTTTACTTGATTATCCTTTCTCCCTCTATAAAAAAATTCACCTCTTTCATTACATTCTACAATATCTCCAGTATTATAATAGTTAACTTGGTCAAATACAACAAATTTATCACAATTTAAAGAGCTATTATAATAACCATTTGACAAAGTCGAACCACCAATCCATAGCTCAAATTTAATTTCTCCATCAATAATTACCTTTTCTAATCGAATTTTTACTCCATCAATCGGCATTCCAATTGGTATTTCATCATTTGAGAATAAATCCACCTCAGAAAATAATGAAAATATAGTTGTCTCAGACGGTCCATATATATTAAGAACTTGTACTTTATTTGGTAATGAATCTTTACAAAAATTTCTTAAAGTTGAAGTAAATAATTCTCCACCCATTGTAACATTTAACAACGAGTGAAACTGATACTTTTTACTAGTTCTAAATAATACTTCTGCATAACTGGGAACTAAAAAAATATGAGTTGCCTTGGTCTTCTCAATAAGATAAGCAGTCTGAGAAACTTTACTAAGTGATGAAAAACCAATATCACCAAAAAGAATTGTTCTGCCACCATCAATTAATGGAAGAAAAAAACCAAATAATGAAGCGTCAAAAGTGTATGGACTTGTATTTACAAAGCTAGATTCTTTACCAAATTTTGCAATATTCTTATAACTTTTCAACACTTTAATCAAGGAACCTTCATTTATCAAAACTTTTTTAGGAACTCCGGTTGTACCCGAAGTTGAAACTATGTAACATCCCTTAAGATTTTGTTTTTTTCTTAAAAAATACCATTCATCTTCAAACATATCTTTTGAAATCAAAAAAGTATCAGGTATATTACTAACATCAGTTAATAGGACATCGTATTTTATATCTCTGATTTGTTCTTTAGCTATTTCAAACTCCAAATCTGTAGAAATAGCTAAAGGAATTTTACCCGCTTTCAATATCCCTAAAATTGTCGGAATTATCAATATATCATTTTTTATATACATCGGAACAATATCAAAACTAGTAAAATAAGCAAGCATTGCAATATAATTACTACTATTATCAATTTCTTTAAATGTATACGATATATTAAATGATTGAATATAAATGCTATCGGGGCTCTTCTGAACTCTATTTTCAAATAGATCTAAAATAGTCATATTAGTATTTACCTCTAACCTAATTTTTTAATCCATTCATTTATGTGCTTATTCATAGGTTTATATTTGTGTAATTCATCACTACTTACCCACTCCCAATCATCAAATTCATTAGAATCAATTTTTAAATTAGAAACATCATCTACTTCTGTATAATATAAATAAACAAGCCTTTTATGACTTTTATTAATGAAATTATAATCTAAATATTTAACATTCTTAATATCTAAATTAGTTTCTTCTTTGCATTCCCTAATGAGCGCCTCTTCAATACCTTCATCGTATTTTACTTTTCCAGCAGGAATATTCCATAATCCAGGGGCAACCTTGATATTGTCACTTCGTTTACACAACAAATATTTACCTTTATATTTAACTAACAGCTCTACTGCAAATCTAAAATTTTCGTCTCTAAATCTTTTAGACATATTTAATTGTAATTCTGATAGCAAGGAAATTGATTCTTTATGCTTTGTTATACTTGAATATGAATGCTTATTAAAAAAATAATCCCTTAAAATATCAAATCTGGCAACTTCATTTTGTCCTAAGTAGTATTTCCTATCATCTTTTTCTAAATCTAATATTTCAAACGGTTTGCCCCCTATAATATCACTATTTCTAAATACTAAAATATCAAAATGATCTAATCCTCCAATTTGAAGATCATTGATATCCCCATCAAAAACTTCAGATGATTGATAACTAAGTACTTTTATGTTTAATAGTGGTCCTACAGTGATATCAACAAACTCATGTCTAACCCTTCCATTTCCTTTATAGGTATCTTTAGGTAAGTTAAACCATGCTCTTCTTGAAAAACCAGACTGTGATAATTCAAGATGCGCAGTGGTTATAATGTTATCTAGACTATCTTTATAATCGATAATAGCTGAGATATCAAATTCTCCAAAATTTTTGACTATATCCAAATTTTCATAATACTCATTTTTATCGAAAAATCCTAATTTTTCATTGAAATTTTTTCCAAAATAAGTATAGAAATCATTTGGCCTGTAATCGGTAGACATTACTGATCTATTATTATATGAAAAACCGTTTTCTTCATTAATTTCAATAAAAAATGAAAGTAAATCAATAAAGTGATATCCACTATGCATAAGTTTTCCATATCCATATTTATATGGATGATTTTCTCGAAAAACTGTCTCACTTGGCATACTCCACGTCCCATCAGAATGTGAAATTGTAATTTTATTTATTGGAACTTGAAATTCACTAACTACTTTGCTTATTATCTCTTTTATTTTAATATATCCTTTATGTGCTCTTCGTTGCGTTTGAATTTCGAACATCTGAGATGAACTGTTTTCAAACATATCTAGCATTTCTTGGTATTCTTCCATTATTAAGCTCGCACCATGAAAATTATTTGTATACAAAGGAGTAGTTATAGGCTTATCACACATGATATCCAATCCATTTTTTAAACAGAAATCAATATACATTTTATGACTACGAGGTTCTGTAGAGATTATAGCTTTAGTGATATTATTCTCTACCACTTTTTTCTTTAAGATTTCTTCATAATGTGAGGGCAAATTTTTTGCGTTTCTAATCAAATTATTAAAAAGTACTAACTCATACTTGATATCTTTTTTTGATAATATTTCTTCTATTCTTTCCTTCTCAGTCACCAAATCCACAATAAGCACTTTATCAATAAAATTTTCTTTCTCTAAAAATTCTAAATATATTCTTTTCGCATGTGGACCAAGTCCAAATAATAAACAGTTCATTTATACCTCTCTTTAATATTTTCTAATGACTCTTACTGATTATAAAAGCATTTATCCACCAACAATAATGATAATATCCATGACCAACACCAAAATATATGTAAGTTTTGAAATTTTGTTCATATCAAGTCTCCTTTTTATTTTTATTTATTGTATAATAAATAAAAATAAATAAATTTTTTGTTGGGAAAACGGGAAAAATATGAAGTCGAAACTGGGAATCACACTTAGAAAAGTTCGTAAAGGTAAACAAATCAGTTTATGTTCTGTAGCAGATGAACATCTCTCTAAATCTCAAATTTCTAGATTTGAGCGAGGAGAATCTGAAATATCCTGTATCAGACTTATTAATATTTTAGATAAATTGAATATTTCTTTATGTGAATTTCTTATCTTACATGATAATGACTACACAAAAACTGAATCCTTTGCTAATTTGATACAATACATTCGAAAACAATATTCATCACAAAATATAGATAGTATTGCAGAACTTCTTTCAGAATCTTCGAAATACAATTTAAATTCCTTTGAAAGAACAATGATTAAATCAATTATACATACACTAGATAGTAATATTGTTCCATCAGACGAAGAAGTATTTCTGTTAACAGATTATCTCTTTAAAGTTGAAAAATGGGGTTATTACGAATTAATTCTATTAGGTAACTGTGCAAGAACAATTAAATATGACTCTTACTTCCTATTGACAAAAGAAATGTTGAACAATTTTATTTACTCATCCCTAAATAAAACTAATAAGCAAATTGTCACACAGCTAGCAATAAATTGCTTAATTTTAAGCATAGACAAGAATGAATTTTCTAATTGTACTTATCTAATTACTGAGATAAAGAAATTATTGAATAATGAACTAAATTACTATGAAAAAACTGTTTTTCTATATGCAACAGGATATTTTGAATTTAAACTGAATTCTCCAAATGGTATTGAAAAAATGAAACAAGCTATAAAAGTATTTGATATTTTAGGAGAACATCAAATGAAATCTCAATATCTGGAACACTACAAGAAACATGTTGAGGAAATTTAGAGTTTTAAACGATACTGTCTATGAAAACCTTTTACAAAAATTTCATCCACCTATGAATCACGATACTTAGAAAAACAATATAATTTAACTAAAATAGAGTCTAACCTTTCCCCTACAAATTGATTTAAAATGCCAAAATAGGTTGATGTTCTGGTATATGTTTTTATTACTCTCATAAAATATCAACATCATCTTTTCGATTCACATCTTTACTAGTATTTAGCACTTTCACAAATGTCTCCAACCTTCTTACCTGTTCCTCATATTTATCAAGATTATTATCAAATTCCTGCTGTAATTTCAAAAGTTCTTCATTAATTTGATCTAAAGAAGTTGATTCCGTCATGTTAAGTTTTACAAATTCATATTTTGCTAGTTTTCGACTTCCTGGATCTTCACTTTTCAGACTGATAAGTGCTTCCGCCATCTTGTTTAAGGTGGCGATTTTTTCGTTGGTTTGATTAAGTTTTATGTCTAGTTCTGCTATTTCTATGACCAGTTCATCTTTCATGTTTTGATATCTCTTATCTGTCTCGGTTAATTCAATCAAGAGGTTAATCTCAGAAATCTTTTCTTGAAGTCTTTCAACAGTTGGTCGTCTATATGGTATCATACGACTATTATTGGTCAGCTGCCTAATCAAAGTTTGTCCTTTGATATACTGATTCTTATCCGAATGTTCTTTGTTATAGACAAAGTATGAGGTTGTCTCACGGATGTAGACTTTATATTTTTTCTGATTCTCTTCTTCAATAATATCCAATTGGTAGTTGGGAATGAAAATGAGACCGCTCTGCTTAATACCGAACGACACCTTGATATAAATTCCCTCATCAACCAACCTCTCAATTTGATAGTCCGCAAGCTCAACTTCAAATTCATGGACAGCATTACGATTAGCCACAAATTCCTCATAGGATTTCTCAATTTCTTCAGTAGAAACTTTTTCCTCGTCTCGTTCCTTTTGAAAATCATGATATTGCTCCAGTAGATTCTCCAATTCCTCAGAAGCAACAAACTCCTTGTCTTCAAAATAATTTTGAAAAAAGGCAACATCGTACAACTTTTTATCACTTATTTTTTTATGATTCAGACTTATCTGCTTCCCATTTTCTTCTAAAATGAAGGTCACATTTTTCTGTTTAAGGTCTATGGTGAGATGTAATTCTTTCGCTTTTGTTAGTAAATCCTCTAACGAATTGACACGGTCCAGGAGAAACTCTAAACGACTTTCAATCTCTTTCTTGGCAAAATAATTTCTAAAAAAATCTTCATCATATAAGTCTCGTTTGCTAAGTTGACGTCCTCGAATAGGTTTTGTCATTGCTCTCTCCATCATCAGAAAACGACTATGCTTATGACTGAAGTCAACGTGAACATGCAACTGATCTGCCTTTTCTAAAAAATCATCAAACGATGTTGACTGCTGCATCAAAAAATAAAGGCGTTGCTTCAGTTCAAACTTATGGCTGGACTGCCTATATTTTTTATAGTCACGGTAGGAGTAACACTTCTCAATAATTTTTGCCCCCTCAATTTTAGAAATACGGTCTGAAATCATACGAAGGTTTCTTTCTAAAGCATAGTCCCAAATCAATTTTTTATCTGAATTACGGTCAATAGAATTGATTAAGATGTGATTATGCACATGATTTTTGTCTGTGTGTGTCGCTACAATGAAACGAAAACGGCCTCCAGTCAACTCCAGCATGGTCTCATAACCAATACGATTGATTTCTTCTGGTGACAAATTATCATCAGGAGAAAATGACTGAATTAGATGATGAGAATGAATGTTTTGTTGGCGTTTTTCTTGCCGATCATTTCTAGACTCATACAACTTATCATTATTGATGAAATTGATGTTATACATCTCAACCATCTCTGTATAGCTAGGAAAGTCTAAATAATTACTCATGCCAAAATCAGACAATAATTTCAGATTGTCAGTCTTATCAGGATTAAGGATATACTTAATTAAACGCCTGCGATATTTTTTACCGTGCGTCGCAAAATGTTTAGTGACTACCATGAAACTCCTTCAGTCTTTTCACTTCCACTTGAAATTCCCTATCCACTTCTTTAATTAACTCTCCGACTCCTTTACTCAAGTTCTGTAATTGTTCCTGAGAAATAAGATGACTTTGATTGATTGCACGTGCAATTTGATTGATATTATTTCCAATTCGTCTCAATTCAAAAACTAACTGATCATAAGTATCGGTGTTAATCGCGATAAAGGGCATGTTTGGATTAAGTAACACTTTTCTGGCATAGACTGAGAAATTTTGACAGTCACTTTTGGCAATACGTTCGTTTAATTGAGTTAATTCTGAATCTGTTAGAAACACTTTTTTAAGATTGGTTCGATAACGATAAACCATAGTGACCTCCTAACCCATATATTTTTCTCGAAACTCTCGACTTAGTGGCTGGACTTGACTTACTTCTGAAATCAATTCTTGAACACAGGCCAGCAAAAGAGATACATGCTCTTGAGTCACTTGGTGATTCTCTCTTGCGACTATCAAAACTTCATGTACATCTCGACTAATCTGCTCAAACTTTTGGGTTTGCCAAAGGGAGAACCAGTCCTCCAGAATTCTATCCTGATAATCCTTTTTCAATAAATTTTGGCGAAGAAATTCTGAGAAACTATCCAACTTTTGCTCTCTCATCATTTCTTTTATCTGTTTCTCCTCTTGTCTCGTTATTCTAAATTGCTTTCGGATTAACTTAATTTCTTGTCCCATCCATCTATCCTTTCAAAATTGTACTTGCCTGACAGTGTAAGGCTGCCTCACACTGTCAGTACGTTTCCTAAAGACCTCACTCGTTCCTTGTTCGGTCTTTGCGAGCTCAGATATTGTGTCCACAATATCCAAAAAATCATATCGCCAGCCAACCAAAACATTCCAGTTTTGACAGCCAACGATAAGATAACTTGGTGGCTATGCCCCCAACCCCCCAGTAGAAAATCAAAATTTGATTTTCTTAGGAATGATATTAGGATAACAAGGATAATTTGAAAAAGTTATCACAGCATTGCAAGGAAGGCAAAAAAAGAGAGCTGAACGCTCTCAAAAAATTAATTTACTTAGTTATTTCAATGACAAATTATACTAAATCAATATTCGTCACATTCTTTTACATATATCAAATTCATGTAGTCTATTTCTTTTTTCTTTTGCATTATCAATGTATTTAGTATAGTCCTGCTTAAACTCCTTCAAACTTACTAAAGAAATGTAAGAGTCATGTTCATCATCATAGAGATTGTCACACGGATTTTTCTTATAGTTGTTCTTTATATTGACCATATTTTTTCGAACTAAATTATCAAAATTTTTCAGACTTCTACACAACTGAGTTACTTGACATTGAGAGCAACTATGAGTACTTTCCGAAATTAACTTGTCCTTAGCATCTTCAGTATATACGGCTACCACACCATTTGTTCTGTTATTCTTTCTATTTTCCAAAGAGTACCTAAGCTCATCATAAAGCCAATCATCATAATTTCCAAACCAGTCTTTTTGATAAGAAACTGCTTTTGGAGTTAATAATACAATTGTAACTGATGTATCTTTTAATTTCTCATATAGATAATCCTGGATAGTGTCTTCACTCATTTGACTTCTATCCATATCTTCTGACCTATTAATGACTTCCGTAGAAGCATCAAATAAATCAACCAGTTCGTCTTTTATGTCTTCTCCATCATCAAAACGAAATGAAATAAATACTTTGGTTGCCATTATCGTACTCCTTTAATAATTTTGTCAATCGTAGAAAAAACTTTAGTGAGATCCTTTTCAGTCTCCAAAATATCCCAATAATCATTTAAATAGGCATAGTCACTTGACTCTTTCATCTCATCAAAAAATTTTTTTGCAGCAAATCCCGTAGAAGCTATTGGAATTATTATTTTTCTTTTTTCTTTAGCTATCTGAAATTCTTCTATCATTCCTGGAGCAGACACTACTTTACCTTTATCAATTTTATTGCCAAATATAAATATACATATGCCGGCTTCGCTAATCATTTGCTTACGATTCTCAGTCCAACGTTGTGGTAATGTTTTCTCTCCAGTTTCACTTTGCGGAAATGGAAACAAGCCAAGATGTTCATTTACATGTCTATATTTGGTTTTATAAATTTCATCAAGAGCTCCATTAATGACACTACTTCCTACTCCAAGTCCAAATCCTGATATAATTTTATAATTTTTTGAAACAAGGAAACGTGATAAATTATAGCAGAATTGATTTACCTTTTCTTTACTCCAATTCTCATTATAATCGGAAATACTACCTGAAATGAAAATTGTATTTTTTAAATACTCTCCCTCAATTTTTGATATTAGTTCAGGTATTTCAGAATAAGCATTGACTAAAACAGTTTCTATACCATACCGTTGTAAATCTTTAATTTTTAAATCTTGTTTAATTTTAGCATAATCATATTCTTCTTGTTTCTCATACTCATCCTCTAATACTTGCTTTTGAATACAATAATGTTCTCGTTTATTGTCTCCTAATAAAATATTTACCTTTCCTAAGATAGACTCCAAATTTGGATCTTCAAAACTAAAACCTACAAATAAAAACGTTTTAGAGACTAAATCGCCACGTAAGGCCGTTACAAATAAGGAATTTTTATCACTGTATCTTTCATAATCATCTTTTGAAATAACTGCATCTTTAGGCGAATCTACGTCACCATGCATCTTATAAACAATTGCATCGCTATCACGAATACTAATTGCTAAATCATCTGTCTTCCTCTTTATATCTCCTCTACGATTATTATTTTTTAAGCCATTTTCAATTACCTTATCATAGTTAGTTGTCCAGTATGTAGTAATTGGAAGTCGTGTTAACAGATTCATAACATCTGTTTCCGCATCTGGACTAGAAAACTGCCTAATTATTTCCTGATTAATAGATCCTCTATTTCCAGATTTAGAATTTATATAATATTGAGTTAATCCGATTAAATCAGTCTCTTTTTCAATATCTAAATCAATTTCATTAGCGAACGGTGCTACAAGTTTTTTCCAGTTAACAAATCCTGCATCGACTGATGTTCCTGCACCAGCAAAAATTGCTGCATTTCCCTCTTGAATAGCCTTTGTAAATTTTTCAATAAATACTTCTTGTTTCATATTCGCCTCATTTCTAATTTATATTGCTAAACCTATAATTTTTTTCCACTCTTCAAGTAAAATATCTTCGTTCCCTTTAATTTTGACATATATATGTTTTGACATTTGTAATTCGGGATAAGCTGCATAGAATTTTGGAATATCTTTTCTATCTATATCTTCTGAGAAGTGAACACATATCTTCTTCCCTAATGCATCAGCATATCCCAATTCCCAAGCACACCATTGGGAATTCAAAGTTTCTCCTGAAAAATATAATACAAAAACATCTGATTGTTTTATACGTTCCTTGATAATATCAACTGTGGAGACATTGCACCATTCTCGCCTTAAATCGTATTTATCATTTATCCAATCTATATAAACTACCTGTCCTTTTTTATTGAACTTTTTATAGAACTCTATAATTTTTTCTTCGTCTCTAGAATTATGCGATAGGAATACATCAAACTTTTTTATCTTTTCTAAATCATTAATATATAATCTCTTTTTCAATTCATCTGGTCCTTTTTTATTTTTTACAATTTCGTTATCAATGAAATTCTTCTTACCTTTCTTTTTTCTGCTCAACCTAAAAGGTAAAGATAAACTTTGAAAATATGATTGAACTTCTATTTTTAATGATTGATTCCTAATATGCCCATTTATTGCATAGAAAAACTTCCTAACTTCTTTTGAATCATACTTAGAAAGTTCTCTTATAATTTCCAATCGTTCATGTAAATCATGAGTTTTAAAGAATTTATTCCGATAATTTCTTAAATATGGAGGATCAACTTCCTGAATATAATTTAATTTTCTCTTTCCGCTCAAGGACTCTGCTTTTAATTTTTCTAAAGATATTTTTCGGGCTGTATTTGCTTTTTTTACCATCTCTTCATTACTAGCTAGATTCTCTCTTTTTCTCTTCCTAATATGTTTTGAAGTTGAAAGTATAAAATTATCAGTTTCTAAAGACATACCTTTACATTGAATTTTAGAAAGATTCTTTCTAATAATACGTTTGCTATACCAATAATCTCTTTCCTTCTCTATCAGCAATATTTTATCTGGAAACATATATTTAAAGCGTTCTACATAAGCTTTATTTGAAAATCCTACTGGCATTGTCTCTATAACTTGCTCATGAGCCTTTTTAAACTGTCTTTGAAATTTTATATAAAAATTATTATACTGCCTCATTACAATCCCCATATCCAGAAGTACCCCTTGTATAAACTAGTAAATAGATCAAAGAAAATATAATTATAATAATTATAGCACACCTAATTTGAAATGAATTTACAAATACAGATTCTCTATAAAAACACCCCTTTACTCTTGCATCTTAAAAATTTTTTGGTATAATTGTTGCATAATAAAGCAACGGGGGTTTTAGATGATGTTTTCTGGTATTCGTCTTAAAGAATGTAGAATTAAAAAACAATATTCTCAATCTGAACTAGCTAATCTATTAAAAATCAATAGAGCTTCATACAACAAGTGGGAGACTGGTAAATCCGTTCCTAATCAAAAGAATCTTGCTACTCTCGCAGGAATATTAGATGTCCCCATTACTTATTTTGAATCAGAATACAATATTGTGAACACCTACCTCCAACTCTCCTCGGAAAATCAAGACAAGGTTGATGAGTATGCAGGTGAATTACTTCAAGCACAGGAATCACATGATAAGGTTGTTCCACTGTTTGCAGTAGAAGTGTTATCTGATATCTCTCTTTCTGCCGGTCTTGGAAAATCTCTATTTGATGAATACGAGACAGAAACCGTCTATGCTGAGGAAGAACAGTATGGTTATGATATTGCTGCTTGGATTAAAGGAGATTCTATGGAACCCATCTATCTTGATGGTGAAGTAGCCCTTATCCGTGCAAGTGGTTTTGATTATGATGGTGCAGTCTACGCCCTATCCTGGAATGACTCCGTCTATATCAAAAAACTCTATCGAGAAGAAAATGGTTTTAGAATGGTATCCCTCAACGATAACTACCCTGATAAATGGATTCCTTATGAAGACAATCCTCGTATCGTAGGACTTGTCGTGAGTCACTTTATGCCAGTTATAGGAGCGTAAACATGTCAGTAAATGTTAAAGAAATGATTTATTTCAGAGATAATCGTATCTATTTTACACCCCATCACAAAAAATATGATATTACTGATTATATTCAAGAACTCATGGAACAATTAGAAGCACTTAAAAGAGGTTAAGACTATGGGCTATATCGATTATTCAAAAGAACCTCGGTCAGATATAGCTTTTGTTGACATGAAATCGTTCTATGCTTCAGTTGAATGTGTGGATAGAGGGCTGAATCCACTCCATACCTCTCTCTGTGTCATGAGTCGAGCAGACAACGCTGGAGGGTTAATTTTAGCCTCTTCTCCCATGTTTAAAAAAGTCTTTGGAAAAAATAATGTTGGCCGCGCCTACGATTTGCCCTTTGACATCACTACAAGAAAATTTGACTACTATAATGCCAAACGTCAAGGGCTAGATATATCACCACGCTATGTTTCCTATATTGAACATTGGGCTAAGCGAACGCTTATTGTCCCACCACGTATGGATCGCTATATCGAAAAGAATATTGACATTCAACACATTTTCCAAGATTATGCTGCTCCTGAAGATATTCTCCCCTACTCCATTGATGAAGGATTTATCGATTTAACATCCTCCCTCAATTACTTTGTAAGTGATAAACAGATGAATAGAAAAGCGAAATTAGATGTGGTCTCTGCCAAACTACAACATAACATCTGGAAAAAGACTGGTATCTATTCTACGATTGGTATGAGCAATGCTAACCCATTATTGGCCAAACTAGCTTTAGACAATGAAGCTAAACGAACACCGACTATGAGGGCGAATTGGTCCTACGAAGATGTGGAAACAAAAGTCTGGTCAATTCCTAACCTAACTGATTTTTGGGGAATTGGTTCTAGAACAGAGAAACGCCTCCACAAACTAGGGATTAGCTCTATCAAGGAACTAGCAAATAGCAATCCTGATCTATTAAAAAAAGAATTTGGAAAGGTTGGGGTCCAACTGTGGTTTCATGCCAACGGTGTTGACGAAAGTAATGTTCATCACCCCTATAAACCAAAATCACACGGACTTGGAAACTCTCAGGTGCTACCTCGTGACTATGTAAAGCAGCGTGATATTGAGATTGTTCTTAGCGAAATGGCTGAACAAGTTGCCATCCGAATGAGACGAGAACATCAGAAAGCTACTATTGTTTCCATTTTTGTGACCTATTCTAAAACAGAAATGAAAAAGCCACTCAACGCTCAAATGAAGATAGACCCCACTAATCATACACGACTTCTTACCGATACCGTGTTAACGCTTTTTCGCAAAAAATACACTTCAGGAGCCGTTCGGGGTATTGCGGTCAATTACTCAGGATTTGTTGATGAAAGCTATGCCTTAATCTCATTATTTGATGATGTAGAAGCAACAGAAAAAGAAGAAAACTTACAACGAACCATTGACCATATCAGAGACCAATTCGGTTTTTTAGCGATTCAAAAAGGAACTGCCCTCTTAGACAGTTCCAGGAATATTGCAAGAAGTAAACTAATAGGAGGCCACTCTGCAGGTGGCTTGGAGGGATTGCAATGATTGACCGATCATACTTACCATTTCAATCAGCAAGAGACTATCAAGACGTTAACATGCAAAAGTGGATGGGGTTCTTTTTATCTGAACATACCTCTGCCTTATCAGATGATGATAAGCAAGTCAGCTACCTTTCTGACCTATTGCTGAATCAAAAATTATTGTTACTCAGTCAGAGTTACGCTAATCAATTAACTATACAGGTGACGACTATACAGAAAAATCGATTACAAAACAGTATTGGAACCATTCCAACACTATCAACCAATGAAGTTATTCTAAAAACCAGTGATGGACATGTCACTATCGCTTTAGAAGATATTATATCTATAGCATTAGTTGAGGAGGTCTACCATGAATCAGCTTGAATTCTATAAAAACGAATTGCAGATGGACTACTTCAGCGAAAATTACCGAAAATTTGAAAATGACTTCTATCGCTACTCAGCACTAGATACCCCACTGACTTTTCTAACAGATGATATCATGTTGACAATGGCGAAATCTGCTAAAAACTATTTCAAGCTCAATAAAGAAAACGCCAAAGACAATCGTGATCACTATTTCATCTTTGATGTGGAAGTTTTAAACGATAGTAAATTGACGAAAAAATATGTGTATCAAAAATCCATTTCGAAGTGACAACATAAAAGGAGCAAGTCAGTTCGTTTGATTTGCTCCTTTTTATGTTAAAACACTTATTCAATAGGCGTTTCTATGATAAAATTCGCCTCATTACAGACCAATAACTCTGCACCAAGTGGTTTTAAAATAGTCTCTTCAAAAAAAGCTACACCCAAGTCAGATCTAGTCACTCTATTAGCATTTGTCACTAAAAGATAGTCTGCATGAACATTCTCAATGTATTTGATGGCTTTAGCCATTTCTGATCTATCTTGTATAGGCTGAGTATCACCAATCACTTCACAGTAAATAGCTAACAGTTCTAACTGAAGCTGAGAAGCCCTCTCCACTAATATCTCTTTTTGTTTCTCAATCATATGAGGAACATCAACTGAATATCTAACATACCCTACACACGTTTTCATCCCCACATCTCCTATACTTTGATACTATTATAGCATTCATTCACCGTTTTGACAGCTCAATTACTAAAAATTATTGACAAAACATTTTAAAATTTATTTCGGTTTCTTCGCCTGCTTAAACCGATCTATCCTTTTTTCAAGTTGCTCCGTGTTTAGCTTATTCTTAGCTTCAGTAATGGTCTCATCTAGGGTAGGCTCCTTTGGCACAGCTCCAGGAGTCATTTTTTCTTCACGGATAGTTTGATTTGCTGAATCAAAAACGACATCTAATAATCGGTTGACCTTGTGTAAGTCAGCTTCAGACATTCCTGATAAGCGATGAATGAGATGTTTAAAAATATCTTGATTGTATCTTTGCTTTTTGAATAACCTCATCATTTTTCCTCATAAAAAGCAGTCCACGTGAGAACTGCTCATGCTTACAAGTCATCAATGGCTGCTGAAATGGCTTGTAATTTCTTATTGTGCTTATTCTTATCATCAATCAACTGGTGCAGCTCTTCGATTTTCTTCTGACTTTGTGCAATATCCTCATTGTTTTGAGCCATCACATTAGCTAGATATTGCTTGTAGTCGCTTGTAATAGTTGAGGAGGGCACATCTTTCGGTATTGATTGCTCTTGAGTTTTTGGTCGTGAAACTGATTTCTCCTTAGTTTTTTGTTGCTCCATTTCAAAGGCTGCCGCATAATCAACATCTCCAGCACCCTCTTGGTTTTCCTTATGAAATAATGCTGCAATCTTCGCACGTTCTTCTGATGAAGAAGTTGGTGTTTTATCATCTAGAGGTTGGTCAAAGGTCCAATCTTTTGTCATATGTTATTCCTCATTTCTATTATCTGATAATGTTATTTCTTGTTCATCTTTCCCAAAGGCATGCGTCATCGCTTCATCAAAAGTCCAAGGACTATTTTGTTGGCGTTTAATAAAGGCTTGATACATAGCTGTTTGTAATTGACTGCGATAGCTCTCTAGTTTTTCCGTTTCTTTCGCAACCTTTTCCTCTTGCCTAGCCACTCTTTCGGCTAGGCGTTCAATCACACTCATAGGGCTATCCTCCTTGTCACTTTATAGCTTATAATAACGAACTTGATTTTGTTATCACAGATCTAAAACAAACTCTCGTTTAGGTGGAGGATGATTCTTGATAAGCTGTGTTTGTGCGGAGTGGATTACCTCACCTAGAGAAATTTCTCTCTGTTTCTTCACCACATCATTCCAATCTGTTTTAATTTCAAATTCCTGCAATGGTGGTAAATCTTGTTTTATGGGAAGTCCTTTCCCTGATAATTTCTGACAAAAGTCCCGCCCTGCTTCATCATTATCAACAGCTAATGTTAATAGTTCTGGATGCGTCTGAAAAAAAGTGGTTGTATCTTGTATAGCTTGAAGATAATAAGATAATCTGTGTGGTTTGATGGTGTCTAAGAAAGCTAGCTTCCCTTGTTCCTCTGCGACTAGTCTTAAAGTCTGATAAGCAATCACAGAAAGTTTTAAGCCCTCCATGGAAACCAAACGAACATCTGATAACTGCTTTTGATGGAGTTGATAATAGCTCATCATATCAATCACCGATTCACAAAAGATAAGGCATTTAGGTTTTCCAATATCAAAACTCATTCCCACATGACCATGAGACCCTTTCATGATTTTCTTGAGATACCCTCGGTCATGTCTCTGATTGTTTTTGACAAGACCTTGGAGACTTGCCCCTTCTAGCTGACCATGATGATTGTAACTCTTAAAGACAAGAACAGATTCCTGAAAGGGCTTTGTCTGATAATCAGCTTGTGCTAACAATCCCTGTCTGCAAAAAGTATTGATGGTCTCATCACTTAAGCCACGAATATTATTCAAGTAAGTTCGTGCTTGGTCAAATGGTTCTTCAGTTAGATAATAACGAAAAGGTTGATAAGTCTCTTCTAGCACTTTTACCTGTTCAAAATCTCCAGTTTCAAGATAGGACACGGCTTCTTTGAAAGAAACACCTGCCACTAACTGAACAAAGTCAATCACATCTCCTTGTATGTCTCTTGAAAACCATTTGAAAGTATTGGTATTGGCGAAAATCCGAAAGGAATCATGATCAGGGTGTTCATAGATTTGCCCTGATAAGTGTCTAAAGGAATAGCCTAGACTTTCGGCCACATCTAAGATATCCTTTTGCTTCACTGATTTAATTCTTGTCATCTCATCTCCCTATCAAAAAAGCAGAAGGTAAACTTCTGCTAGTTGGTCTCACGTATTCTACTTCCTTGAATGTTTGGAATAGTAGAGTTAGCACCATCAGAAGCTTCTTTTAAATCCTCAAGTTTCCCATTCCAAATAGTCAACTGATTGACAAGGAGTTTGTCTGACAGTTTGGCGTAAGAGAGTTTAAGAGATTTCGTCTCTGTCTGAGTGCTTTTCTGAGCCTTCTCGCTCATGTCAGATACATAAACAACTTGATATGACACTTCTGCGAGAGCTTCATTGGTCTCCGTATTGATGTAGATATGAGCCGTATCAAAACGGTAATTGAGAATATAATTTTTGTAAACCTGACTAATGGAATCCTCTTGACGTGCTACTTCTTCCTTATAAGCTGAATCCGTCATATAAGGTTTAATACGGTTGTTGTTCTCCCCTAGCTTTTCTTTAGTGTAATATTGAGTGAGAAATTCCTGAACTAGTTTATCAGAGAGAACATTTGCCTTTTTCTTTTGTTTCTCTTTGATCAGTAATTCATGAGCTTCTGACTGGATTTGTTTGTTCGTATGACGACTTGTCACAGAATGAGAGCCAATGGTGTAGCCAATCATTACAATAAAGCTTATGACAGCTAGTCCACCTAGACCCATTAAAAGCCTAACCTTCATTTTATTTAACATGGATATTGTTATCTCCTTTTTTCACAAGATAGCAACATCATAACAAGATTGACTTGGAAAAGTTATCACAAAAATATAGTAAGAATCATTATAATTTATGATATACTAATGATAATAAATAGTTATCGGTAGGAAAATAAAAATATGGAATTTATAAATCGTAGAGATGAACTAGATAAAATACAAAATGAATATAAACAACATTTAAAAACAGGTAAAAGTCAAGTTTATATTATTAGAGCGAATTCAGGTATAGGGAAGTCGGAGTTTATAAAAGAAATTATAAAAGATTTTTCACAAATTCCTATTGAGATTCTTCATTTAGATGACACTGAAAACTCTTCTACATTTAGACGTTTTGTAATTGAGTTAGATAAAGTAAGCCAGTTCTATGGGTATCTTGATTTTAAAGCATTCTATACTAAAAAAATTAATAGTTCAAAGGCCCTGCAACTACTATTAAAAATGTCTTCTTTTTTTGGTCAAGCTTTTATTGGAATGGTGTCTAAAGAAAATGGCTTAGAATCTATAATCTCTGAAGTAAATTTGCCTTCTTTAATACCTGAGTCTAGAGAATACGAAACTTTTATTTTAAATGCTCAAACTGAGAATCTATTTGAATACGCAAAATATGTACTAGATCATGAAAATTTATATTTCAATTTTCCAAACGCCTCAGTAATTGATCAAGAATCACTCGATTTATTGAATAAATTGATTGAAAAATCTAAAGGAAGTCTATTCATTTTTGAGTGTGCAGATAAAAAAGTTGAAAATAGTTTTAAAAATAGTCGCAATATAATATTGAGGACATATCAATTAGAAAAACTCTCCGATGAGCACATTAAACTATACATAAATATTTTATCAAATCAGTTAGCATTACAAGCTGAACAAATTAATTTTACAACTTTACAGGATTCTATAAGAAAAGGAGATTTATCGGAAATCTCCTTAATACTAAAAGATTTTTCTGAGCGTTTGAAGGAAGATAAGGCTTCCAAATTACAGAGCATTTACCAGATTATTGAAAATATTTCTCAAACTCAATTAGTATTCTTACTTTTTGTATTCTACACAAAGAGAAAATTATCACTTACGGATTTAAGAGAAATCATGTTAGAGACTGATAAAACTTTTTCCCAAGAAGATATCGACTTTCTTCTTGAAAAAGGGCTATTAGACCAAGCTGAAAACTTCGTTTTTCTATCAAACTCTGTATCAGAAGTAATTAGACAAGAAACCTATTTCAAAAAAGAGAGAGCATTTGTTAGCTCAATTCTCATCAGATTTCTTAACTTAAAGCTATCTCAAACAAATGAATTTGTTTATTTAGATACTCTTGTTGATTACTATATTTGTTCAAAATTTTTCTTACAAATTAAATTAATATTACCTAAGATACAGGAACGTTTATTAAAATTTGATTCACAACAAGGTCGTAAAGAGTATTTCGAAATTTTTTATTTAAATAGGCAGAGATTTATCGAGGAAGATAGTTCCTTCGCACTGTCGCTAGCTAAAATAGCCTATGATGCAAATTTATACTATGAGGCACTAGAGTTTATCAATCTTTCAACAGAAGTTACAGCAGATATAGTATTTGCCAAGTCCTTAATTTTAAATCGTTGTGAATTGTTTCCTGAATCCATTAAATACATTCAAGAAAATATTATGAATCTTAGTGAACAAAGCTCACAATTTTTCAAACTATCATTGATTAAACTAATGAACTTAATACAATTAGAACGTAGAGATGAGGCTAAAACAATCTTTGAAAATATTAAATTACAAGTAGATAATCCGTACTACCCGTATTTAATTAGAATTTCAAATGTATTTGAGCTTAGCTTTTCTGAACGACTAAGGAAAGTTGAGGAAATTTCAGGTAGAATTTATAGTCTAGAAAATGCAGAATTCTCTGGTCTAAATGCTATTTACTTGTCTTACTTGTATGCGGTCAATTATAAAATCAATGATGCAGAGGAGCAATTAAATAAAGCCAGAGATTTTTTTGGAGACAGCCTTATTTACAATCATATGATTCTTCATAACGAAGCCACCATTAAATTCCATAATAATGATATTGATAACTCTATCCCAGAACTGCTCAATAATGCTAAGCTAACTGCATATGATCAATATGATTTACTAGCAATTTATAATAATTTACTAGTTTACCATATTCTAAGCGACCAAGTAGCAGATATTAATTGTCAAATGCTTGTGTATGAATTAGAAGATTTGTTAAACGAGACAGGTTTTAAAAGATTTATTGATAAAATTTATTATAACCTCTGTCATTATTATTATAGAATGTACAATTCTGAAAAGGTTGAAATGTACTGTAATAAACAAGCTGATAATCAAATCAAAAACTTCTCAGATTATAAAATGAAGTTAATGTATGAAACTTCGTGGAAACTCCCCCTTAATTTAAATGATGAGTAAAGAGTGTTTGTATCATTTCATCGTACGTATAGCCATTTATGTTGAATGTTTTAGGTACAACAGATTTTGGATACAACCCAGGATTGGCATTGATCTCTATTAGATAAAATTCTGCATTTTTTATTCTACCATCTACTCGTATCAATTTATTTGGAGACAAGTTCTTATAAAGTTGCTTTAAGTTGATAATATCTTTGTCGCTTAAATAGCAACTTTTTTCGATTTCTACACCGATCTTTTGTTTAATTTCTGAGGTATAAGCCTGATACTTGAATTCACTATATTCTGGAAAAATAAGTTCAACTTCTTCAAAAAATAACTCTCCTTCATTTTCCAAAATAGTAATAGCTACTTCTCTCCCTTCAATGTATTCCTCTACTAGAATACCATCAAAGTCCTTCATTAATTGCTTGAGTGCCATATCTGCCTGTTCCATATTTTCAACAATAGAGTTTTGTGTAATTCCTATTGATTCTGATTCATAGTTCGGTTTAATAATAATTGGATATTCAAAGTTCGCTAAAATTTCTTTAGTGTATGAATGAGCAAATACTAACAAACTTTTTGGGACTTTTATGCCAAAATTTTCTGCAAATTTCTCTGTCATAAATTTATCTTGACATAAAACTTGTACATATGGGTCTGGATTGAAATATTTAATTTTATAATTTTCACAAAATGCTGGGACACTCATGTTTCTAATTCGACTGTTATAGCCAAAATCAAAATTTAACACAAAATCGTCTAGGTGATTAAAAACACTTTTTTTAAATCTCTCAAAATTATCGTAAAATATGATTTCATCAATAAATTTAGAAAAACTTTTATAGAGAATATCTCTCAATTCATTGCGAGTGTATTCTCTGTTTTCGATAATTTTTGTTTGAATGGATGAATCTGGATTGACATTTAAAATGACTACTAATCTCATAATTTCTCCTACCGATAACTATTTATTATCACTATACAAAGCATCCAAATAAGTTTATAATATCATGATTATTGATAAAGGAGTTATTCATGGATTATACACTTATTTCTACTTTCTTAGACCACTGCGAAACTCATAGACGCTTAAGTTCACATACGATTAGAGCTTACAAAAATGATATTTTGCAATTTTACAATTCAAATTACACCCGTGTGGAAACCTATGTTGAACATTTGATAAAATCCAATCTTAAATCTAATACATTACGTCGCAAAATCGCTAGTTTGAAGGTGTTTTACAGCTACTTAAAATATCAGAATTTAGTTGATGAGAATCCTTTTAATCAATTACGTTTTCAATTTAGAACGGAAAAAATATTACCTAAAACAATTCCTTATGACATTTTGAAAAGTATTTTTTCACATTTAGAAGAGAAAGTTACCTATTCAAAATCTAAATATCAAAAACAAAAAGCTGAAAGAAATTTGCTAATCATTTCCCTATTGATTTCAACTGGTATTAGGGTTTCCGAACTTTGTCATATTCATCTCAAAAATATTAATCTTTCAAATAGGACTGTCCATATTATGGGAAAAGGTAAGAAAGAACGTATCCTATTTTTAGGAGATCAAATAACATTTAGCTTACTAGAAACATATATAAATAACTACTGTTTTCAATCCAGTGACTACCTATTCCCTGGAAAATATTCTATCAAACCATTGTCAGAGCAAAGTGTACGTTTAATTCTAAATACCCTTGTTAAACAACATAACTTAACTACACCTATTACTCCCCATATGTTTAGACATAGTTTCGCAACAATGCTTCTAGATAGTGATGTAGATATTCGATACATTCAACAAATTCTTGGACATAGTTCTATCTCAGTCACACAAATCTATACTCATGTATCTCAGTCAAAGCAAAAAGAAATTCTAACTCTGTATAATCCCATCGCTTCGATTCATTCACAGTCAAAAAAATAGGGCTACCTTCATGGAGGTAGTCCTATCCTGAATAATTAAGTCCAGTATCATCACGGGCTTCGCCGTTATAGGCAAAGGGTTTGCCTGTTGTATCTGTGCTTGTCTTTCTTGCCCCATAGAGGTTATAGCTAGTTGAGGCGACGGCTTGTCCATCCTTGGTCAAACCTGTCACAGAGCCTGATTAGTTGGTCAAGTAGTTGTAGCTGTCTATCTAATAAAATTTTATAGAAAATGAAGTTGAGACCATAGTATCTCAACTTCACTTTATAATTATTTTTTCTTAGTTCTCAAATCCCACTCCGCCTGTAATTTGGGTAATGAGTTCTAAATGTTCTTTTATGCCAACCTTGTCAATATTGGTTAGTTCCCTTTTTCCTCCAAGTACAAGAAGAGGAACAAAACCAAAGCATTGATTGTAATCCAAGTTCCCATACTCCTTAACCGCTTCTTCATAGAAAGGAATATCAAAAAAATCTTCTAAAAAACTATCATCATCTAAAAATTTGATAAAATGATCCATCCGTTTTGTCATCACATCAAAATCATTGTTCGCATAATAAATGATATCAATAAAACCGTTCTGAGTGTAGATAATTATATCCCCAAAACAAGTAACAAATAATGGAACTCCATCTGTTCCTCTGAAATATGTAGCTTCTACAAATTCTACATATTCTTCTGGATTGATAATTTTTAGATAACCATCAAGTAAAAAGCCCAGTCCATATTGTTTCCACAATTCCACTAATTCATCTGGAACTTTTGGGGCATACTTTTCAATGACTTCTTCTGGCATAGCTGCAAATTTGGTAAATTGTAAGTTCATTTTTTCTCCTAGTATTGTAATTTAACATTCAAGTAAATTTTATTTAAATCTTCATAAGGTGTGGTTCTAACGATTTCATCCACAACATTATCTACAGTAGCAATTTTATCTTTCCACTGAGCACCTATTGATGAATTAATGCCAAAGTCTCCCACTCCCGTTACATTTTTGGGAAATCCTCCTGCAATCTGATCTGGATCGTGCAGTGCCGCTTGAGTTTTTATCCACCTAGTGGCTTCAGATTTAGCTTCAGAACGAGACATTCCAGAATCAACCAATTCATCAATCTTTTTAGCAAGAGCCTCATTTCTAGCTGCTTTTTGAGCTGCGTTTCCAGCAGATGAACGACCATTCGCTAAATAGCTCCCTCTATTATTTATATAATCTGCAATCGTCAAGCGATTCATACCATTCTGCTGATTAGCTAACTGACGAGAAAATTCTGTAGCGTCATGTTTTAAATGACGAGTAAAGTTAATTGTTATTTCTGGGGTCTTCGAAATAGTAGCTTTCGAAGCATCTTTAGCTTTATCAGCTGCCTTCGCAACTTTCGAAGCATCATTAAGCGCATCTAGGGCTTGCAGTCCTTTACTAGCGGCTTTAGCTCCCTTGGCAACTTTGCTTATTTTTCCAGTTACGATATCAGTTAGGAGCCATCCCGCAGCTTCTATGCGACTTGCATTCTCACCTGTTTCAGGATCTTTTCCTGTAGTTAGGCGGTATGCATCACTGACAGAGAAAAACTCTCCGATTATATACGGTATTTTCTTGAAACCATCTACTGTATTCTGCCAAACGCGTCTATTCCCTGCTGCTATTTCCTCTTTCGTGCGTATGCCTGTCCCTATACCTGATTTACCATCATAGCTTCTCGACAAGGCTGCAATCGCAGACACATCGCCAGAGTTAGCTTTTTTGACGAGTTGTCGTAATTCGCTAGCCGTCAGATGTTTCTTTCTGGCATCATCTTGACCCTTAGTCGTTTTTGGATTACATACATGTTTCAATGTATTCTGTAAAGACGTATTCCAGTTGCGATCAAGATTTAGTCCTTCCCGGATGGTTGGTGAAGAATTGATGCCTGTCGCCAAACCATATTCATAGCGAATCTGTTGACGACGACGTTGTTCTGCTTGGACTCTTGCGCGCTCTACTTGTTGTTGGGCATAAGCATAAGAACTTTGGTAAGTTGCCACATTTGGACCAAAAGCTTGATAATAACTTTCTGGTGCTCGGAAAGTCCGATCGGTTTTAATGCGATGATCCGTGTATTCACGTAGTGTTAGCGGTCGACCCAGTATGTCTTGTCCGACAATACTCTGTTGGTAAATGCGTTGTAGGCGCGTATTGATACGACGAGGGCGACTTGGTTCGCTACCATCAACCGCCCAGATCATTCTATGCCCACTCGGGTCGGTATAGTTGACGGGGTTGTTCTGCACATAGCTGTAACGGTTCTGGCTAAGAGGATCTGTGTCCTCCCCTGGGTAACTATCCTCGGTTAAGAAAGTACCTCCCTGACTATCATAATACCTTGCGCGTAAATAGTCAAGTCCAGTATCGTCACGGGCTTCTCCGTTATAGGCGAATGGATTGCCTGTTGTATCTGTGCTTGTCTTTCTTGCCCCATAGAGGTTATAGCTGCTTGATGCGACGGCTTGTCCATCCTTGGTCAAACCTGTCACAGAGCCTGATTGGTTAGTCAAGTAGTTGTAGCTGTCACCTGTTTGGTTGTTGAGGTAGCTGGTTCGACCCTGACCATAGCTATAGGTATCTCGTGCCTTGCCATCATGGTCATAGGTTTCGAGGACTTCTGTATGTTCACGATTGACATCGTTGACATAGTTGCGTTCCTCGTAGTAGTTGTAGGTATCCTCTCGTGTGGTATAAGGGATGAGAACATCCTGAACCTGACTGGTATAGGTCACTTCTCCCTGACCCGGTAAGTTTCCAAGTTCTGGTGGGTTGACGACGATCCCCTCCTTGGTCGCTCGGTCCTTAGCCACTTTCTGGTGGTAGGCTGTCGACACATCGTCAAAGATGCTGTGCCAGATGCTTCCGATTGTTTGCGGTAATGTGGATAGAGCTTGGAGGACATTCTGGCTAAAGCCATACCAGAAGAGGGAGTGTTGGTCCCCACTTGGGGCTGTGTATGGTGACTTACGACCTGACTTGGTATCCTTTGGCTTGCGTTGGAAGAGCTGATAGGTGTTGTTTCCTTCCTTGCGACTGGCAGTGAAGACACGGTTATCATCCCCATCGTAAAGCGCAGCCATGAGGAGCCCCTTCTTGTCCTTGATCGCAAGCAGGCGATTCTCGGTGTCGTAGATATAGTCTAACTTTTCTGAGTTCTTCTCAGAAGCGATGCGATTGCCATTTTTGTCGTAGGTATAGGTGATGGCACCATCTGGCCCTTCCAGTTTGGTCAAGCGGTTATGGTCATCATAGGTGAAGCGTGTCTGGCTCTCCTTACCATCGACTGTCTCGGTGCTGGTCAGCTTATTGCCCGCTAGGTCATAGGTGTAAGAGAGCTTGGAGAGTTCCTTACCAGCTCCATCCGATACCGTCATGTTTTCCACTTGACCTAGAGTATCGTATGTGTAGGCATGGACTAGTGTTTCGCCATCCTGCTTAATGGTTTCCTTGGCGATATAGCCTCCATCGTCATACTCATAGCCATAGCTGGAGATGAGCTTATCCAGCTTGTCCATGTGACGGAGTTCGATGAGACGGTGAGCCTTGTCATAGCTCAAGAAGCTCTTGGATCCATCTCCTCGAACAACTTCCGTCAGATCCCCTGCTGTGTTATAGCTATAGGTGGTCTTTTGTCCCTTAACATCGGTCACGGAAGTCAGGCGATCCAGTTCATCGTAAGTGTAGGAAACTGTACTGCCATCTGGGTAAATCATCTTCGAGATATTGCCATAAGCATCATACTCGTACTGGATCAGGCTACCATCTCCCTGACGAACGCCTGTGATCTCGCCTTCTTCGTTAGGAGATAGAAAATCAAAAAGTTACGCTTTACAATGGAAGCATATCAATACAAGTAAACAGAAAATCTAGCTGGTAGAAACTTTAGATAAATGCAAAAATAGGAACTAGCAAAGTTTGAATCATCATCAATCCATAACAATTTGTTTTTACATACCTCAACACAAAGGGAACTTCAATAAACCTTTACATTCTGACTACCTCAACAATAAAATGAAAAGCATTAGAAACCATCATCCAGAACTTGCACATGCAACTCCTCATAAATTGCGACATACTGGAGCAGACTTGCCCAAGCAAGCTGGAACGTCTATTGAAGCTATTTCTGAAGCGTTGACCCATAGTGATATGATTACAACTAAGACTGATGTCAACATTTCAATGGCTGTTGGAGAGATTGCTTATCGCTGCCTAAATAATGGTGTGAACCATAAAGTGTCTGTAAACGTTGATATAGCAGTATTAATTAATGTTTTGAGGTGACTGACTCTGTCGGTTTGCGACCACATTTGTACCAATTTAGTATAAAAACATCAAAAAAACATCCAAGAAAGCATTCTTGAATGTCTGAAAAGATTATAACTCTATTAACCTTGTCAATAGACTGGAATTGATGATATTATACTCTCCTTATCTCAAATACTACTGTATGAACCCACTCATCATGAATTTGTAAGTCATTTTCTATCATTCTACTAAAGGTGAAGCCATTTTTTAAAAGCACTCTCTGAGAAGCTAGATTATCTCTTGCTGTTCCTGCAATGATTCTATTGAAACCATAAGTCGTGAAGGCCTTATCTAAAACGAGCTTAACTGCTTCGCTGGCATAGCCTAAATTGGTAACATTTTCCCCAATCCTATACCCAAGCTCTGCTGTTTTTCGATCACCATCTAAGACACTTAAATTGATTCTCCCGACCATAACGCCTTGCGAATCTCTAATAAGATGCATGTAGACATCACGATTCCTTTGTTCCGTTAACAATTCCCTTGTAATTTCTTTAAAACCTTCTAAATCAAAATAGTTAGCTGGTCTAGGAGGTAAATTTCGCTCAAAATACTCTCGATTTTCTTTTTCAAAAGAATAGACCTCTAGACTATTTGCTTCAGACAACAACTCCAAACTGATCATTTCAAATCCTCCCCCTTCATTATCCACACTCAAATTTTCGCATATTGATACCAGCTAAAATCTTGGATAAGCTGACAAATCTCCCCTTCTCTTCTTAGTAAAAATATTGTTAGACTGACCTATCCCTAGCGACTCCTACTCTAATTTTTGTAACAGCTTTACAACTTGACGATTTTCAATCCTCACATAGTATACACCACTATCACTGACAAGTTTATCCTCTTTATACTTAGCAATTTTGACAGCATAAAGACCTCTTGGTAAGGGTTGGTTGGCAAAAAATTCCTTCATGAGCTTTTCAAGCTCTTTAAGATAGTCATCATACAAGAGATCTCTTTTTTCTTTTGGAACGAAATACTGAAATTCAAATGTCGGTATAAAAATCTCTTTTTGGAAAAGATATTGAGCATCCATTGGATACATTCCTTGCAGAGCTTGACCCTTACTTTGATTTTCCTCTAATATTTCATTATAAAGATAGATATTATCAGATTGGCTATTGAATTCAAAACGAATCCCCTCATACTTCAAATCAGACAGTTTAGGATCTTTGATTGAACTGTCTAAAGTTTTTAAGAATTCGTTCGTGCCTGGACTAACTTCAATCCCTAAATAGGCTAATTCTGGGAAAACATTATAAATTTTTTTATCATTTTTGTAATCAACCTCTGCATCTGTCTTTCCATATGTTTTATTTTCCGAAAAACGAGTATAGTATTTAAATCGAGTTTTAACCTCATAGGTTTTTCCGGCTATATTTTCACTATAGGTACCATGGATTATAAATCCTCCCACGCTTGTATAGTTTTTCTCGTATTTTTCTAACTCAAATTGACCTGTTAAACCATAGTTTTGATAAGAACGATGCACAGCTTGCTCAATCTCCGTTCGACTTACATGAGCAAATAGCCCCCACATATCCATTAGAGAAAGAATAGGACTACTCACTGTGAGAATTGCGATGGGGATAACTATGGATAAGCACCCTATTAATATCCAATTTTTATTCTTGGAATTTCCTTCAGATTTTTTACCAGTTTTCTTTTTCCTTTTAAAAATTAGAATGAGCAAAACCAAAATCCCTAATACTAATAAAACCAATCTACAATCTCCTTTTATTTTGGATAGCTGTTAACAGGTGTATAGGAGACTGACAGAAATACTCTTCTCACCTACTACTTATCCTGAATTCCATAAACTCGTCTGAAACGAGGAGCAACCCTTGTCTCATTATACCATACCGTGAGAAGACGAGAAAAGAAAAAAGCACCCCATGGTGTGAACCATGAGGTGCTTTGAAACGTTGATGTAATCGTATTGATTAACGTTTTGAGGCAACTGACTTTGTCAGATTGCAGCCACATTTGTAAGCGACTAAAGTCGCAACAACTGTGTCAATTGCACCAATTTAGTATGAAAATCTAAAAAAGAACACCCCGAAAGGTGCTCTCTGTAAGTATAGTAATTCTCTCGAATTAACGTTTACTAAATTGTGATGCTTTACGAGCTTTCTTAAGACCTGGTTTGGAAAGTTTGGGTTTCAGTTGAACTTAAAATAGCGTAATATCAAGGTCTTTCAGAACGACATCTACTGATTAATTTTTAAAAATATGAATCAATATTTTTTAAATGGGGGAATAATTCCTTTCAGTATTCATTTTGAAACAAACTAGTCGAAATTAAAAACTATAAAAACTGAACCTTTCAATAATAATATTAAAATTTCCACTAACTAAATTCATTATCTTTTAGACAAATTTGACATCATTTCATCCAAAAGCTCATCAACGATTTCAACTACATATGAGTTAAAAGCTTCTTTATCATGCTTTTTCTTAGTTTCAAACTCTTCAAGCTCTCTGATATCATCTACTTCCGACTCACTTATTTCTTCTTGGATTGTAACATTTACAAAGCTATCTTTTTTCAACTTTTTAGAAACTAAACTTGCAGATTTCCGAACTTCAAAATAGTACTTTGATACCAACTTTCCTAATACATCATCGTTATATTTCAACGATATATTTTCTTCTGAGTTTTTTATTAATTCAAATAACAACCTGCTAGAAGCAAACCTAATATATTGTATCAATCCTTTTTTTCGATCATTTTTTTCTTTGATAAACCAATCTGGTCTGCGTGTTTTATTTAGAGAAAATTCTACCTCTCCTTCTATCATTAATTCAATATAGTGCATGCGAACAGCTAGAGGAGGGTGTTTAAATCTTGAATTTTTCTCGAAGTATTCTTCAAAACTAATTTCTAAATCAGTTTCTATCTTATCAATCGTAAAAAAAGACAACATGCACCAAGCGGAAAACTTAAGTAACCCTATTACCGTTGTAAATGCTTTGATGTTTAGCGTATTATAGGTAATTGCTGTTGATACTGTATATATAGTCCCATAAAAATCCGCTAAAAATTCTTTCCCTTGATCTTCTAAATCTCCTGAACGTTGATCTTGAAGCTCAAAGAATATATTTTGAGTCTTCTCTTCCTCTAATTGGCCAGTAATAATATGTCCAAATTCGTGAAAGATTATAAAGAACAAAATATTATTATAAACAGTATTTGCAAATGTATTATACCTCAAATCAGGCGTGTTAAAAAAATTAAAATAAGGGCCATTACGAAGAGTGAAAGAAATTTCATTCATATCTGAAGCAATAAAAGTGTCTTTAGAAAAGCACATCATTTCAATATAATTATTATATTTAAGAAATACATCTTGAATTCGTTCATGATAATACTTTATTATATAATGGTTTATTGCAATAAAATATGTTCTCCCTACTTTTTGTACAAATGCGTTACATTTTAGTTCTTCTTCTACAACTACTATTTCAACATTTTTCGAATCTAAATCAATTTTATTTGTATAAGTGGAAATAATACTTTTGATATAAGTATTCCATATCTTTGTATACTGTCTTACATACCTATCTTCTAGTACTCTACGTCCACTTTTCTCTAACTGATTTTTAAACTCATTAAAATCTTCCATTTAATTAATAATTCCCTCACATTTATTTAAAATATTATCCAAACTCACTACCATAATTATTAGTTATTTCTCAATTTGATATACTGTCCCAGTAATTGAAGTTATAACCTCATAGAATTCTAATTACGTAATAAGACTTCCACTCTCAAACCTTTTTTGTGTAACTTTTGAATATCTTTATATGTTATTGCCATTTCCAATATTCTCCTCCTAAAACAGCTTTATTACCCTTCTAATCATAAATTAAACTGTAAACTGGGTTCTATCTGTTTTTTATTTCAAAAAAATTGAATAAGTTTGTTTGAAATAGGGAACCTTATTATTCCTACAAAGAACCATCTAAATATTTACTTAGCCGATCATTTATAAAACTGGTTGCTACACTTTTAATTACTTCCAAAGTCATAGGCAAAGCATTTTCTTTGATACTATTCTTAGTCCTATTCCACATAGTATTTTCTCTTATTTTATCTAGAAAATCATGCCCTTCCCAAGTCAAAGCGCCAACACTAAAAAAATAGATTCTATCACTAGCATATTGTGTTTTATAACTTTTTATTAAACCTGCATCAAACAACAAGTCGCAATGGTAGGCTACTGTCTCTATATCATATCCGTCAATTTGTAAATTAAACAACGCAGTTGATTTATACTCATCCTCAATTTTAAAAAGTATCAAACGACATAAATCCATATCTCTCTTCATCTTAACAACCTCTACACAGTGATATATATTCACAGTGTATAACTTATTAATAGAAGGGTCAAGTGATAGGTCAGTAGATTTTATCACAAAACTATATTTTTATAGAAAATAAAACGAATGTCTTAAATTTTACTATTTGATTTCGATATTTCTCAGCTCTTGCTCACTTTCTCCAAATTTAATCATTTGAGGATCAAATAATTCTACCAAAGGATTATCTAATCTGCCAAACTCTTTATTAGGTCCGCCTACTATAATTCTAAATTCCTTCTGGTCTTTATACTCACTAGGCTTCTCCAAAAGAATTAAACTTGGAGTTCCTATTACATCATAAAATGAATACGTGAATTTTTTCTTTTTCTTATCATAATAGTGTACAGTACCATAATAAAATTCTTTCGCAATCAACGCCTCTCTCATTGTATCAACATCTACGTAGATAAATGGGCGAAAATTACCACTATCATCAAATGCTATGCTTCCTTTAGCCGTTTCTTGATTTAAAAGATTTTTTATAAAAGTGCTACTTAATTTACTGTTTTCGATATCACTTTTTGTTATCTGAGTAAAACAAGAAATTCTCCAAGTCGTTTCTAAGGAACTATTAAACTCAAACTTAAAATTATCAAAACGGTAATAATCGAATACTTTGCCATTTTCCTCTTTAGTACCACTTTGTATGAACCTATCGGGAACTAATACTAAGTCATAGTCTTCTTTTTTTAAGTACTCCTTAATAGCAGTTTGTAAACATTTGGGATTTAAATAATCAGGAAACATAGGAAAGTTTCCAATAATTAGATTTACTGTATCAACAAATTTTACTCCTTTGGGACATTGAATACAGTAATTTCTCCCCGTAGTTGTAATTTGAGTATTTGTTAATGCAACATCTCTGTTAACATATTTTGTAAATTCTGTAGAACCTTCAATTGCTTTTTGAGCTTCAGTGCCTTTTTCTTCAAATAATTTAATAGATGGAAAAAAGACTTTTCCAGAAACTAATTGTTGAAAATGATTTTCTTCTTCTCCAACATCTTTAATATAATCTGAAAATTTAATAAACCCTACAATTTCTTCCTCAATAATAGGATCAATATTAATGACATCCTTAGTTTTCAATATATACATGTTTGGTACATTAACAATCATTTTCACCTCTAGTAACTATTTAATATCATTCAGTATCTTAATTATATTTAAATTTCCTTATTTTTACAAAAAAAAATTAATCAACCAATTGATAGGAATTTACGAAAGTAACCAGGTTATTTACTTTTATTCTAGCTTTACAAATCTTAATCTATTTTTATTCCATATATATAAGTTGCTTTTACCTTTATCATACTCTGTCCGATAATTAAGTTAGAATTTCACGGAGTTATATCAAACCTAAATCTTACGTAATATGAACTTTCCGAAAAATAAGTATTTTCTCGAAAGATGTTTAATAGTAGCTGACAAAATCTATATTATACTTGTGATATTTATTTGGTATAATGTTGAAAGGAGGAAGTAATATGAAAAAATTAATCGCATTAATATTGGTATCTATGTCTGCATTTTTGCTAATGGCTTGCTCTAAGCAATCAAATGACTCCTTAGATGGAGAATATTACTGGATAAACGAAAATAGAAATGAAGTAGCTTTTGTTATATCTGGGGATACGGGAACTATTAAACATGGAGAGGCCGAAGGGTTTACTATAGACAAAGAAAAATCAACCATTAAATTATTAGGAGAAAACATTATTAAACTTACAAAAAGTTATACTTTTAAAGATGATGTATTTACTGTAGATATTTCAGGTATGAAACACGACTACTATAAAAAAGATAGCAAGGCTTATCAAGAAGCTTTAAAAAAATATGGCTATCAATAATATACTCGAAAATTAGGGAAGACCTTGCTTAATTCATAAGAACACTACATTCGAGTGTTCTTTTTTATATGATAAATTGTAAAATATAGTGCAACAAAAAAACTCATAGCGTTTCATTGGTGTAAACTGTAAGTAACCACACAAACAGAAGCCGAGGAAAAACTATGAGCTACTCCCATCTTACCATAACCGACCGAATAAAGATAGAAACCTACTTGGAATTAAGTTTAAAACCTTGCCAAATTGCAAGAAAACTTGGCGTCCATAAGTCTACTATTTCAAGAGAGTTGAGACGATGTCAAAATGGTTACTCCGCATTCTTAGCACAGGAACAGTACGACCACAAGGCTAAGCAAAAAGGTCGGAAGTCTTGTTTCACACCAAAGTTGAAAAAGGAAATTGAGAACGGTTTAAAATCCTCCTGGTCGCCTGAACAGATTTGTGGGCGCTATCAGCTTGAACAAAGGCCAATGGTAGCTTTTAAAACCATCTATAACTGGCTCTATGCTGGTTTGATTGATCTGGATTTAAGCGTCCTTCGTCGTAAAGGAAAGAATCGACAACCCAAAGAAACACGTGGAAGATTTAGGATTGGCACATCGATTGCCAAACGTCCTAAAGAGGTCCGGAATCGTAAAACTTTTGGTCACTGGGAACTTGATACTGTAGTGTCTTCCAGAGGCAAAAGCAAGGGCTGTTTAGCGACTTTTCTAGAGCGAAAAACGCGTTTTTACTTAGCTTTCAAGATACCAGATAGAACAGCCAAAGCCATGTTTTCAGCCATCGAACAACTTTGTAAGCTATTTCCAACAGAGACTCTTAAAACTTTCACTTCAGATAGGGGAAAAGAGTTCGCCTGCTATCCTCTGGTAGAGAATTTAGGAATTTCCTTTTTCTTTGCGGACGCCTATTCATCCTGGCAGAGAGGAAGCAATGAAAACGCAAATGGCTTACTAAGAGAATATTTCCCAAAGAAAACAGATTTAGCTACTATCTCTGATGAGGCTTTGAACAAGGCCTTATATGATATCAATCACCGACCACGAAAATGTTTAGCTTACAGAACGGCTTATGAAGCTCTAGTAGATGAGTTAGAGTAAATGTTGCACTTATTCTTGCAATTTATCTTCCATTAAAATTTGATTCTCACTAGTTTAGCATAAAAAAGAAGTTACAACAAGATGCGCTGACAAAGAATACCAAATAACTGATCTAGAGCAGAGGGTCCTCTGGTATTTGGAAGCATTTCTAAATGTTTCTTAAAATCAATAATTACATAATTCAGAGGCCTACTGACAATGAGGATTTATCTTTTTTTCTTTCCTTTTTTGAATCTAATATTTACTTTTTTTATGACATAAAGAATAAAACTTCCCAAAATATCTAGTCCTATTGAAATTATAAATATTCTCCCAAACCAAATAAGCCAAAGGGGGGTGTATGAACTAGGACTAAAATAGCCTATATTATACATAATACCTGGAATATTGAACAAAACAAAATCTCAAGGGAAATTCTAATCTTTGCTTTCTTCAAACTGAAATCCTTAAATAAATTCCGAAAAGTCTCTTTTTTCGTAGGTACATCTTCCCAGTACTCCTTGCTTTGAGTTTTTAGATATAAAAGATAGGCGACTTCTGTGATGAGTTGGGAGAAGCCATAGCTAAAAAGTACCGCTGTTAGAATTCCTAAAACTAGCGCAAACTTACCAGAAAGAACACCTCCTAGCATGGAAACTGTAAAAATAATGAGAAGAGAATTATTATTGTGGGCACTAAATTTCACAAAATAATTACCCATTGTTCTATTGATAGAAAAACCTTTTTTTAACTCTCTTTTTAGCCAAAAATACTGATAAATAAAACTACAAATTGTACAAATAACTAAAAATGGAATAAAAATTGGAGAATATAGAGAGAATCCTATAGTAAATTCCTTCGTTGAAATAGAAGTAACTATAATCAAAAGCATCATCAACTGCAGAGAAAAGTATATGACCATATAGACTAGTAGCAGAAAAATTGTTGACAAAATTTGCTTCTTATATACAAAGAGACCAACTAATGGAATGAAAAATGCAATAATAAGGTAGAAACAAGAAATCAAGAGTAAATCAAAGAACCAATTCATAAATGGATTTATTATAGCGATTGTATCAAAATAGTAATAAAAAACGAAAATTTCTAGTGCTAATATAAATACTCCTGTCCATGAAATAACCATCATACTTACAGATGCGCGAGTGTTCGCTAAGCTTTTAAAATATACTTTATTTAATTCTTCAACTTCTTTCACTGTTTTTTCTTTCCTCTTTTGAATCTAGTATTTACTTTTTTTATAACATAAAGAATAAAACTTCCCAAAATATCCAATCCTATTGAGATTATAAATATTCTGATAAGCCAAAGCATCCAACATGTATGTCTGATTACCTGATCCGTATATCCAAATTTATTAAGGATTTGAACAAAAATTACAAATGACACTATTTCAATAGGAATACGAATTTTTGCTTTCTTGAGACTGAATCTCTTCAACAATTTTTTAAAACTAACATCTCCTCGTGGCTCTGTTTCCCAATATTCCTTGCTTTGAGTTTTAAGATATAATAGATAGGCTACTTCAATGATCAATTGAGGGAAAGCATAACTAAAAAGTAAGCTAATAAGAATGAAAAAAATGAGTATCAATTTACCTGAAAGTATGGCAGCCAACATAGAAAGTCCAAAAATGATGTAAAGAGAATTTCTACCATATGCATTAGATTTAGCAAAATAATTCCCCATCGTCCTATTTACAGAGAAACCTTTTTTTAACTGGCGTTTTAACCAGAAATATTGATAAATAAAGCCACAAACTGTAGAAATTAACAAAAATGGAATAAAAATTGGAGAATACTTAGGGAATCCAAGCGAAAATTCCTTCGTCGAGATTGATGTTACAAAAATTATCAGCAACATCATTTGTAATGAAAAGTATATTCCAATATAAACCATCATCAGAGAAAAAGTTGCTAAAATTTGTCTTTTATATGCAAACATTCCTGCTAATGGAATAAAAAAAGCAACAATTAAATAAAGTAAGAAGAAAATGAGAAGATCAAAAAACCAATAAGTTAATGGATTTATTAATAAAACCTCTTTTAAATACCAGGAAAAAACCCAAATAATTAAAGATAATATAAATACTCCTGTCCATGAAATAACCATCATACTTGCTGATGCGCGAGTATTCGCTAAGCTTTTAAAATATGCTTTATTTAATTCTTCAACTTCTTTCACTGTCTTTTCTTTCACTTTAACCTCCTAAATTGACCTAACTCTAAGTCCGTTTAATTAAAAATCACAGCTTAATCAGCTTATTCTAATTTTTCAATAAATTAAAAACATCTATAGAACTCGATCTTTCAATTAAATATCTTTATTTTCTAATTCTTTGTATAACTGTCTCAATATCATGCCGCGTTTAATCAATTGGGTATTTAAAATAGTGTATACAATAAAATATGATGATAAAGTTAATACAAGACTAATATAATTACCTAAACTTATGAAAATAATTCCAGTCACTATTCCTATAATCAAAAAACAGAGCATCGTTATATATAATATTAAAAC
>ERZ773008.125-NODE-125-length-52765-cov-7.447714_pt1 | contig 52765 bp, 61 predicted proteins | sample MGYA00580664_ERZ773008 | MGnify/ENA primary metagenome ERZ773008 (study PRJEB29015, sample SAMEA2738016) | human oral metagenome | biome: human oral; feature: human-associated habitat; material: dental | place: China | collected 2048 ...
AAATTATTTAAATATTTTATAAAATTTCTATTTTATATTCAGGATTTAAAGAAACATTTTCAATATTTGTTATTAAAATAAAGAAATAAAAGTCTTTCATCTGCATATCACCATCGGTTAATGGGTAATTACTTGTAATTCAGGTGTAAATGTAGAATTAACAGCATATAAATGAAAATTTTCTATAAAATCATAATTTTGTATTTTTTCTATATTTTTTACCACAATATTTTCAATATCGTTTTTATATAATAAAAATTTTGGATAATCTTTTATTTTAAATAAAGTTGTATGCGGTATGAAATGGGAATAAGAATTATCAATAATACTATTATAATCAATAAATTTACTTTTGAGGAAATTATTTATTTTTTCTAAATTTTCAAAATTATCATAACTAATATAAGCAATTTTTTTTCAAAAATATTCAAGTTTTTTCATAGATATTTTTATTTTTTGTTGAGAAAATTTTTCAATAATATCTTTTATTTCTTTTTCTTCAATTTCAGTAGTTTTTCAAGGTAAATAATATACTGTAATATGCAGTGAAAGTGGATTTTGAAATTCTAAAATTTCTTTTTCTTTGTCTCAAAGTAATTTTTTTATTTCTATAAAAATATTTGTAAAATATTCAACTTTCAGTTTGAGTCATATAAATTGAGATGTTTTTATCATACTTGTTTTTCTATATTTTTATATTATTTCTTCAAAAAGCCTTATATAAGTATTGTATCTTTCTTTTGGAATTTGTCATAATTTTACTGCCTCTTTAATTCCACATATTTTTTCATGTGTATGTGAGCAGTCTGCAAATTGACATCATGACATGAAATCAGAAAAATCACTAAAATGTCAAGGCAATTCTTCTTTTGAAAATTCTAAAAAATCAAGTGAACGAATTCAAGGAGTGTCAATAATATAAGAATTCTCATCCCAAATATGCATTTTTAATGAAACTGTTGTATGCCTTCATTGTCATCATTTTTCGCTTACAGATGATGTTTTTGTAACATGATTTTGTAAAATTGTGTTAATGAGCGAAGATTTTCCTACTCAACTTTTTCCTACAAAAACAACATTTTTTCAAAAAATTTTTTCTTTTAATTCTTCTATTCATTGTCCTGTTTCTGATGAGGCGTAGACAATAGGAATCCCTAATTGTTCAGTATAATATTCTAAAATCGGATTTTTAATTATTTGTAAATCGCTTTTGCTAATACAAATTAAAATGGGAATATTACATGATTCCGCCAAAATTATATACCTTTCTATAAATCAAGGTTGAAATTTTGGATTCATGGCAGAAGCTACAATAACGACAAAATCGAGATTTGCAGCAATAGGTTGCAAAATCCTTTTGTGAAGAGAAAATCTATCAGAATCTCATTTATAACGAGCGAGCAAATTCTTTCTCTGAATAATATTTACAATATTTTCATCTTGAAATTCTACAAAATCTCAGATTGTAATTTCATTTGAAATATTTTTATTTTTCAGATTTTTTTGAGAAATTTCTCAATTAAAAAGAACATAAAAAACCTTTCCTACAATATCTTGCTGTATTTCAATAATTTGTCATATATTTTGATTTGCATTTTCTGAAAAAATAATTTCACTTTTCAGCATATCTTTTGGATTTTGCTTTTCAGTGTATCTTTTCTTTTTTGCAAGAAATTTTTTATTTTGTGTTCTTTTCTCAAAAAGATTTATTTTTTGATCAAATTCATCGATTTTTGACATATTTTGGATATTTTGAATATTAATATAAAAAGGAATTCTTTTTATTGAATACAAGATGTATTATAATCAAAATAACATCTTTTCAAAATCAGAATTCCTTTAAGTTTTTTATGGTAATCACTCCAACTCATTCAAATTTTTACAAGACAATTTAGATGTTGTAAATTGCTTCATAAAAAACATTTAAATAATGTATTGATATTTTTAATATCCAAATTCTTGATAATGCTCTTGATTTTGTATAGCATCTAGTGCAATTTGCACTTGTGGAGTTATATTTTGAGGAAGATTATTCAATGGAAACCATTGCATATCTTCACATTTTTCAGGTTCTCGATTCTGAGGTTCTTCATTAATATCAACCACTTGAATAATAAAATATATTCGCTCTCATCTTTCGTCTTTGTGTTGTACGATGGATTTAAAGGCGATATTTTCGTCAGAAATAGTTAATCCTGTCTCTTCCCTCAATTCTCGTATAGCTCAATGAGTCATAGATTCACCAGCATCCAGTCTACCTCATGGAATACCCCAGTATCAATTCATCCATGGAGTATTTTTTCTTTTGAGTAACAAAATATTGTTGTTCCTTATTACAACAGACACAACAGCAATTGGTAATTGTGCATGCATAATATAATTTTAAAAAATAAAATCTGGCTAGCACTTGTATATTTAAAAAATGCATTTCAACTAGCCAATAGAGTATTTTAAAGAAAATCACTATAAAGTAAATATCCTGGAAGAAAAAACTTTTAAGATTATATTTTCTTTTTTATTTTTACTTCAAAATAACAACCCCTCCAAATATTTTTTGGAAGGATTTTTTGAAAAACAGGCTATATATATGAAAATATAAGGATTATTCTTTTTTATATTTGAAATATTTATTTCCCTTTGGAATAGGCAAGAAGAATCTTTTTATGAAGTATTTTCTCTAAAAAATAGCAAGGAAATTTGAGAGAATTAAATATTGTAAAAATTACTTCATATTTTTTTGTTCGTTCTTCATGAAAAACTTAAAAAAGCAGGACTATTTATCCTGCTTTTTTAAGTTTTTCCTATCTCTAGGCATAATTACTTCAAAATAGAAATAATCATTTTTATAGTCAAATTTATCTTTTGGAAAAATTTGATTGAGTTGTTTATATGGTGCCCAAAGAGGGACTTGAACCCTCACACCGCATGGCAACGGCTTCTAAGACCGTCGTGTCTACCAATTCCACCATCTGGGCATTACGAGAATGTGAACGAATTATATAAATTTTTGGAAAAAGTCAAATATTTTTTGTAAATATTTTCATTTTTCTCATTATAAAAATATTTTATTTGACAAACAAATTTTTTCTCCTCCAACATATTTTTTCCGAATTTTTCCTCTTTTTCCAAAAAATAAATTTTTTTTGACTTTTTGTATTTTTTCAATATTATTTGCCAGAAATTTGCGGATTTCACATTTTTTGATACTTTCAAAATTTTTCGCATATTGATTTTATTTTTTTATTTTGAATATATGGCGATTTCAAAAAATCTCAAAAATATTCGTAACTTTGGTATTGCGGCGCATATTGATGCGGGTAAAACGACAACTTCAGAACGAATTCTTTTCTATACTGGTATCAATCACAAAATCGGTGAAACTCACGATGGTGAAGGGACAATGGACTGGATGGAACAAGAAAAAGAACGCGGTATTACGATTACTTCTGCGGCGACTACAACTTCTTGGAAGGGTGTAGATCTCAACCTGATTGATACTCCGGGTCACGTGGACTTTACAATCGAAGTAGAACGTTCAATGCGTGTTCTTGATGGTGCGGTTGCGGTTTTCGATGCTTCTCAGGGTGTTGAACCTCAGTCAGAAACTGTGTGGAAGCAGGCTGATAAATACGGAGTTCCTCGTATTGCTTTTGCTAATAAAATGGATAAAACCGGTGCGTCTTTCAAGATGACTTATGAATCTATCCAGAAGCGTCTTGCTGGTAACAAAGTGATTCCTATTCAGATCCCTATGGGTGAAGAATCAGAATTTAAGGGTGTTATCAATCTTATCAACATGAAAGCCTACACTTTTGAAGGTGCTCATGGTGAAAAAGTAATTGAAGCGGAAATCCCAGCAGAATACCTCGATGATGCAAATATGTACCGCGAGATGTTGATTGAAAAAGCAGCGGAACAAGATGAAGAGTTGATGAATATTTTCTTTGAAAATGGAACACTTACGGAAGAACAAATTAAAGCTGGTCTTCGTAAGGGTGTAGTTGCTGATGTGGTATATCCATTGACTTGTGGCTCAGCCCTTATGAACAAAGGTGTCCAACTCGTGCTTGATGCGGTAGTTGACTTCCTTCCATCTCCACTTGATGTAAATAATGGTACAATTACTGGTACTGATCCAGATGATGCAGAAAAAGAAATCACTCTCAAACAAGATGTAAACGAATCTCTTGCGGCTATTGCCTTCAAGATTATGACTGACCCATTCGTAGGTCGTATTACTTTCGTTCGCGTATATTCTGGTATTTTGAAATCAGGTTCATATGTGAAAAACTCTGTTTCTGGCGAAAAAGAACGTATTGGTCGCCTTCTTCAAATGCACGCCAATTCTCGTACAGAAATTGATGAAATCCCAGCTGGTAACATTGGTGCGATTATTGGTTTGAAAAATACAAAAACTGGTGAAACACTTTGTGATGAATCTAAGCCTATTATTCTTGAACGCATGGTATTCCCAGAACCAGTAATCTCTGTTTCTGTAGAGCCAAAAACAAAAGCGGATCAGGAAAAAATGGGTATGGCTCTTTCAAAACTCGCTGAAGAAGATCCTTCTTTCCGTGTAACTTCAAATCCAGAAACTGGTGAAACTATTATGGCGGGTATGGGTGAACTTCATCTTGATATCCTTGTTGATCGTATGCGTCGTGAATTTAAGGTGGAAGCCAATGTGGGTGCGCCTCAGGTAGCATACCGCGAAACTATCACTATGCCAGTAGCTGATGAGCGTGGTGTTCACAAGAAGCAGTCTGGTGGTCGTGGTCAGTTCGGTGATGTTGTGATTACTTTCGAGCCTATCACTCCTGAACAGCGTGAAGCAGATCCAGAAGGTCTTGCTGCGGAAAATATATTCGTGAATAAAATCGTGGGTGGTGTGATCCCTCGTGAATTCATCCCTGGTGTTGAAAAAGGTCTTGAAACAGCATACTCTCGTGGTATTATCGCCGGATATCCTATCGTAGACGTGAAGGCAACTTTGACATTCGGTTCATACCATGATGTGGATTCGAATGAACTTTCATTCCGTCTTGCCGCTATTAAAGCATTCCGTCAGGCTGCTAAAAAAGCAAAACCAGCACTTCTTGAACCAATTATGCTCGTGGAAGTGAATACTCCAGAAGAATATATGGGTGATGTGCTTGGTAACTTGAATTCAAAACGTGGTCAGGTAAATGAAATGACAGATCGTGGTATGGCGAAAATTATTTCTGCATATGTTCCACTTTCTGAAATGTTCGGATATGCAACAGACCTTCGTTCTATGTCTCAGGGTCGCGCGACTTATTCTATGGAATTCCACCACTATTCTCAGGTTCCTTCAAATATCACAGAAAAAATCCGCGCAGAACGCGGTGTGACTTTCGAAGAAGATGAAGAATAATTTTTTCGAAAATAAAATCTCCAAGAAATTGGGGATTTTTTTGTTTTTACTTAATTTTATAAATTTTTCAAAAATTTATAAAATATCGCTTTCTATTATTTCTATGAATTTTTTTAAGAATTTTTCGCTCCCGCTGGTTGGTCGCGGACACGAAGAAAAGTATCGCGTCTCGACGCCGCTGGAACTTTTTTTGATTTGATGTATGTAATCGCTATGTCAGCACGATTGCACATGGATTGTAGCATTTGCTCGTTGAACATCAAGTTTTTTTCGGAATTGAGTCATTTATTTTTGTGTTTTTTACTATTTGGTGGTCATGGATGAATTATACCTGGTTTTCATCCGCGTACGATAATGACGATGTTATTTTTCGGATTCTGACATTTTTTAAATTTTTTGATTGCTCGTGTTCACAGCAGGAATTGCCTCCACAATGACAGAAAATCCAAATTTTGCGCCAGGATTCATAGGGTTTATTACTATGCGTGTTGTCATGGTTTTGCAATGGCTCAGGGCAGCAAAATGAGATCCAAAAAATCGCCGTACCTGTTTAATATATACCGGTGGCTTGATTTTGGCGCAGATTGTGTGGGTGGTGATTGCGATTATTCCAGTGATTGCCGTGAAATGTGGTCTGGAATTGATTTATGCAGTTTTTTTGATTCTACTCGGAATTATTATATATATTATCATCACGCATATTGGTCAATCGTGCTCTTTGACAAAAAAATAAACCTTCTTCGGAAGGTTTTTATAATTTTAAAAATGAGGCAATCTTGATACAAAATGGCGTAATTTTTTCAACAATTTTTTCAACAAATGGTCTAAAAATCAGCGCGCCAATAATCCCAAAAAAGAGACCAGCCACGATATCGCCAGGATAATGCACACCACCCAACACGCGACAACAAACCGTAATGAGGGCAAGCAAAATGGTGAGCGTAACGAAAAAATAATTTTTCGTATAAGTAAAAACTGCTACGATAAATGCACCAGAAAAAAGTGCGTGTCCAGAAGGGAAAGAATTATCCGTTGGGTGAGGAATGAGTGGTGTGATATTCGCTCCATTCAGGAAAGAATGGGGATGCTCGCGCCACTGAGGAACGCAAAGATTTACAATCGTATAAATCACAAAAACTGATACAATCAAACCAAAAACCTGTAATGCTTGTTTTTTGTAATCATCATTTTTTTGAAAAGTTCCGTACAGCCACGTTCCTACCAAAAAAATTGCACACCAAACAACGATACTTTCCGCTAGAATCGTTACAATCGACGAATATTGAGCCGGAATAACGCTTTGAAGCGAAATGAGAAGATTTTTATCAAAATCAAGTAATGATTGAAAATTCATAAGGAAAAATTATAGGGGAATTATACAAAAAAAATCCAAAAATCAAGAAAAAATCCGAATTTCTCGGATTTTTATGCGGTAGGTTTTGGTTTTTTCTGAGGTTTACGTTTTTTGTTGTTTTTGTGATTTTGAGAATTTTTTGGCTGAGAATTTTGCTCGTTTGGTGATGTATTTTGCGGATTTGGTTCGTTGGCAGCGTTTTGTGGTGCATTGATATTGGCAGGATTTTGCTGTGAATATGGCGTGATGTCTTTCGCTTTGAGGCGCTCTTCCATTTTTTTGCGATTTTCTTCCGCCTTGCGTTCCTTCACTTTTTCTGCATTTTCTGCAGCTTTTTGCTTGAATTTAATTTCTTCTTCTCGAACTTTTCCCGCGTATTCAAAAATTTTTTTCTCTACAAACTCTCGTTTTTTGGTATATTTTTCACGAGAAACTTTGAGAACCACATCGCGAGATTGTTGCTCTGGAACATCCACGCGCGACATCAGTGGCGCAAAAGTGGTCGCTGAAAATACGGGTGATGGCATCCCATCAATCAATAATTTACTATAAATATCGTATTTTCTAAGATTTGTCAAATCGTTGGGCAAAATTATATCTTCACCGCCAAACATTTCTGAAAGTACGGTCGCATCCTGTTGCCCCACCTGAAACGAAATAATCGTTCCAACATTCCCGAAAACAGCTCCCTGAACGGTGTCTGCCATTTGTGCAATATATTGATTCGCCATCGTGAGTGAGAGCTTATATTTTCGTGCTTCTGATAAAATCGTCGCAAAGGAATCTGTGGCGAAATTTTGAAATTCATCGACATACAGACCAAAATCGCGTCGATCTTTCTCGGGCATATCCGCGCGCGTCATAGCTTCAATCTGAAATTTTGTTACCATCATCGCCCCAAGAAGGGCCGAACTATCCTCGCCAATTCGTCATTTTGAAAGATTGACAATAAAAATTTTTCCATTATCCATTACCCATCGCATCGAAAATGGATTTTTTGGTTGTCCCAGAATATTTCTGAGAATGGGTGAAGAAAGAAATTGCCCTACTTTGTTGAGGATTGGATTCACTGCTTCAGAAACCATATTGGGTGCCATTTTATCAAATTCTTGCGTCCAAAATTGAGCGAGAAGTGGATCATCGAGTTTTGAGACAATTTTTTTACGATAACTTTCGTGGGTGAGAATGAGTGGAATTGAGACGAGCGTTGCTTCTGGAACGCGCAAAAGTGTCAAAATCGTATTTCGCAAAATATATTCGAGGCGAGGCCCCCAGCTATCCGCGAACATTTTTTTAAAAATTGAAACCAGTCCAGAACCCACGATGGGGCGAAGCTCTGGCGAAGGGGATTCCAGCATATTGAATGCAATTGGGAATTCGGTATCCGCTGGATCAAAAAGTACGATATCGTTGGTTCGAGATTTTGGAATAGAACGAAGAATTGTTTCGGCCAGATCACCATGTGGATCAATGACGCCCACGCCACGGCCAGCCAAAATATCAGAATAAATCATATTTTCGAGCAGTGTCGATTTTCCCATACCTGTTTTTCCGATGATATAGGTATGTCGCGCGCGATCCACTGGCTGAATCCCGAATTCTTCTTTGTAGCCACGGAAATTGGAAATCCCAATCGGTGTGTTCGGTTTTTCAGCATTTGGCAAATTGTGTGGTGGCTCAAATCGTCGAGTAACCACCCAGTTTACGCCCGGCGTTTTGACATACATGGTTGGCATATGTACGAGCCCCGCGAGTTCCGTGACACTCAAAATACTACGATACGGTGAATAGGTTTTTTTTGTTTCGGAATACACTTTTTTCGCCACTTTGTTCGCCACAAATTTTGCGCCATTTGGCGAAGAAAAAATTGTCAAACTACTCGCGATTTCCTTGGTTCTGTGGGATTTTGTCGATGCCATCACGAGTCGTGTCGAATATCCAAATGTCGAAAATTTTTCTTCTTCAGGAAGATCTTCGGATTTTTTTTCTTCCGGATTCTCAGAATTTTTTATAAAAATTTGTTTCAGAATCCATCCCAAAAAAATAAACGGCGCACAGATAATTTTGAGCCACCAATGATTTTCAAGACGAAAAATTTTCCAGCCTTCTGATCATTTCCCATTGGTGATAATTTCTCGAGCATATCATTCGCGAAAATTTTCATCTTCAATTGGCGAAAAATCTACACGAAAAAAAGCAATTTCATCCTTGGTGGAATGGGAAAGTACCGATGTAAGTGACGAAAGTGGATCAATCGTTTCTTTTTCGGTGCGGTCTTTTAGATTGACATAGAGCTTGATAAGATTACTCGAAATCTTGGACAAATGTCATTCTTGCGTGAAAAATTCTTGATTTTCCGCAAATGGAAGGGATGATTCTGTGATTTCAATATTATTATAATGAGCGTAGAGTTGTGACTCAAAAAATTCGCGATATTTGGTCGGAACTTCGAAAAAAAAGCGAATCCGACCACCAATATGTACGAGAAAAAAGCGAAATTGTGGGTGTTTTCGCTTTTTGGAAAAAAATTTTTTTTCTTCAGAAAAAAGAACATCGTGGAGCGTCGAGAGCATTTCTTTGGCGACAAACACACCTTTTTCGTTCTGTCGATCTACCGCGATTTCGAGAATGATATTTTCCTGAGTGTTCATTGTTCCAGTATAGCACAATTTTTCCAAAAATACAATTGCAATTTTGATGAATTTTTTTATAATCCTCAAATGAAAACGATTTTTATTCAAAATAATTCTGTCGAAATTTCGACAGATGCGCACATTGTCGATCTTGGCGAAATATCCGAAATAAACCTTTTTATAAAAGAAAATTGCACAATTCAATATACATTTCTTCCGAAGATATCAGCTGATTTTGTTCGACACATCAAAATCGCGGAAAATGTTAATTTCATTGGAAAAAGTGTGATTACTCAGAATGGAAAAACGAAAATTGCGATTGAAGCGGTTGGCGATAATGCGAGCGGACATCTCGAATTGCTCGCCATTGCTCAGACTGATGCGAAAATTTCTGTCGAAGGTGTGGCGAAGGTGGATAGCCCATACAAAAATTTATTTTTGCGAGTTGATCAGACGAATATTTTGATTGGCGAACAATCAGTCGTTCGTGGCGTTCCTCGTCTCGAAATCGCCACTGATGATGTGGTTGGTGGCCATTCTTGTAAGATTCATCGCCTGCATGGTGACGCACTCTTTTATCTTCAGTCACACGGAATGGATGAAAAAAACTCCGAACTTTTCTTGCTCAATAGCGAAATTTTGCGCCACCTTGATACTTTGCCAGAAGATTTGCTCGAAGAAAAATGTAGTGACATTCATCGTGACTTGCTTCAAAAAAAATAATTTCCTCAGAAATTATTTTTTTATTTGTCAGTTTCTTTGTCATCATATGGGTCCAAGTGAAATAAAATTGACCACTTAGAATCTTTATCTAATTTTCGAATTTCGTCTTCGATTTCGTGCGAAACTCGGTGTGCATCGAGAAGGGAAATATTTTCATGAAAGACAAGATGTGCTTCAACAAATTTGACACCACCAGATTCACGCGAGCGAAAATTATGATAGTCAGAAAGTTCGTTATGATTGTCTAAAATATCTAAAATATTGACGACATGCATCTCATCAAGCGACACATCAAGCAACAATAAAAATCATTTTTTCACGATATCAAAGGCAGAAAATGCTATATAAATCGCGATTCCAATACCGATAATTGCATCGATATAATTCCATCCAAACCACGCAACCAAAATGAGTCCTACGAGAATCGCGAGATTTGAGAGTAAATCCGTTTTGTAATGGAGTGCATCAGACGCAATGACGATACTTTTTGTTTTTTTCGCGACACTTTCGAGATATCCGACAAGCCAACCTGTCACAATCACCGAAATAATCATCACTACGATACCAATCCCAATTTCTCCAACCGGTTTTTGATAAATAATGCGACTTACAGATTCGTACGCGATAAAAATCCCAGCCATCGCAATAATAATCCCTTCAAGAAATGCTGCCAGTGCCTCAATTTTTCCGCGCCCATAATTGAACTGATCATCAGGGTCTTTTCAAGAATTTTTGACGGCGACAAAATTGAAAATCGAAATCCCCATATCGAGCAGTGAATCAATCGCGCTCGCGAGAATCGCAATGGATCCAGAAAAAATCCCGACACTAAGCTTGAAAATGGCGAGAAAAAATGCTGTTGTTGTCGCGATAATAGTCGCTTTTTGTTGAATTTTCATATGAGAATTCTAATGATTTTTACTCAAAAGTAAACAAAAATTTTGAAAAATAAAAAAAGCTTCGAAAAGCTTTTTGAAAAATATATTTGGAGGCACCTGCCGGAGTCGAACCGGCCTCCAAAGCTTTGCAGGCTTCTGTATAACCGCTCTACCAAGGCGCCATGCGTCTTATTATAGAGAAAAACGCAAAAAAGCAAATTTATTTGCAGGTAAAAGTTCGAAAAACATCAATATACTTGCCTGTGTCCGCATCGAGCGCTACGCTTGCATGAAGCAAAAATACATTGGTTCCACATACTTTTGCAGTTTGCAAAAATCGTAATTTTTGCGTTTGTGCGTTATAGCGCGCATCAAAAATATAGTATTTTCCTTCATCGCTGTCACCAAAAATAATTGGCCCAGACTTGACAAGAGAATATTCGAGATATTTTTTCTGAGTTTTCAGATTATTTTGCTCGCTATATTGTTTGGAAGTCCCAATATAATCAAGTTTGCTAGAAATAACGATGATATTGTTCGAAAAATTATATTTTTTTTCTGGAGAGACGGCTGCTAGTACTACTTCCCCATTGGGAAGCGACGGAAGATTATCTGCGCTGCCAGATGCTGTCCATTCATTGGGGATTTGCATCGTAAAATTTGACTCAGCAAATTCTTTGGTTGGAAGGCCTTCAATTTTTGTGTTATTATCAAAACACGATGTCAAAGCAAAAAAAGTAAAAGAAAGAAGAAGAATTTTTTTCATACAAGAATATTAAGCACCCAAAAAACCAAGATGCACCGAAAGTGCAAAAATACCAAAAATCGCAAAAATTACGCCAGCAATAACAAGGACAATTTTTTTGTCAGGAAAATGCAGGCTCGCGGCGTATTCTACGATAGAATAGCCAAAAATCGCAGTCGAAATAATAAGCAGTGAATACAGATGATAGGTTATTTTGGCGAGTGTGTCAATACTAAATGGCCCAAAATAAAAACCCCCAACCGTAAAAAGATAGCACAAAAAATATAATGCTACCGTGAAAACAAAAATTTGTTTTGCGATCAGGAAGCGAATTCTGGCGTATTCCCAAGAATTTTGCGTCAATCGGGATTGAATTTCCTTGATTTTTGACATAATTTTTATAAAATATTTCTTGACTATTATATACAAAAATGACTCTGACACAAGAACAAATTGCACGACTTTCAAAACTTTCTGCACTGAACGTGGATTCTCACGCACAGATTGATTCAGTACTCGATTCGCTTCACATGCTTGCAAATACTGATACAACTGGGATTGAGCAGGATTCTCGCTCTGGTGCAAAAATTTTAGCACCTCGTGCTGATGAAATCATCGAAGATGAAAAAATTCCTGATGAACTTTTAGCTTGTTCACCGCAAAAAGTAGCAGCACATCAAATCGTGCTTTCTGGTATTATGCACGGAGAATAGTATGTTGAATCAACTCATTATTTCCTCGTTTCGTGGTATGACAAACGAGAATTTTTTGTTTTGACAAAAAACGCATATTGTGGGGAAAAATGGCTCTGGAAAAACGCATATTCTCGATGCAATTCATCTTGCGACGGGCGCCAAAAATCTCTATGGAAATACGAAACTTGACCCAGAAAATCGAATAGAAATTTTGTTTTGAGAAAACTTTCAGAACGCTTCATATATTTTTGCGTCTGATGACAAACGAGAATTTTTTTTGGTGCAAGGAAAAAAAATTTCCAAACCAAAATATCTTGAAGAATTGCCTTTTAGAACAGTCTATGTGTCCCCATTTGATATGAATATTTTGTATTTTTCGCCCGCGATGCGCCGTGAATATTTGGATGATATTTTGTCTCGTGCGTATGCTCAATTTTCCAAAATCAAACGCGATTATGAGCAAGTAATGCGCCAACGAAACGCACTTCTCAAAAAAATTCGTGAGGATGGCGTCGCGCAGGATGGACTCGATTTTTGGGATCAAAAATTTGCAGAAATTGCTGTTCAGTATGGATTGTATCGCGAACGATATATTCGATATATTACCGAGAAAATTCCAGAATTTCCTGATTTTTTTGCTCATTATCAGATTCGCGTTAAGTATGAAGGTAATTGGATATATCAAGAAAATCCTGAAAATTTTATTAGAAATTACCTTCAAGAAAATCGACAGCGTGATATTTTTTCTGGACACACGCATATTGGTCCGCATCGAGATGATTTTTCAATTTTAATGAAAAGCGATCAAGATGAGGAACATTCTGTACAATTTTTTTTATCAAGAGGCGAAATGAAGATGATTTTACTTGGCCTCAAAGTGATTGAAGCAGATTTTATTGCAAAACAAACAGAAAAACAGCTTATTTTGTTGGTCGATGATATTTTTGCAGAATTGGATGAAAATAATATTATTCTTTTTTTAAATATTATTATACAACATCAAATAATTTTGACAAGTCAAAAAAGCCTACCAGATGGGATAAATCACGAAAAATTCACTTGCATAAATTTAGTTAATTCGTAAAATCATACAAATTTTTTCATTTCTATGTTCAAAAAAATTCTTGCATTCTTTACAGCGGCAATAATTTCCGCTTCCGCATTTATTGTTGCGCCATTTGCACACGCTCAGGCTGGCGGCGCTACCAAATTCCAGATTACCGCGCCCGCAACAGCTGTAGTTGGTGAGGCTTTTGATATCACTGTTACTGCGCTTGATAAAGATGGAAAAAAAGCATCTGGCTACCTCAATTCTATCATGATTTGGACCGATAATATTGGTGATACTTATCCAATGCCAGGGCGCCTTATTCCTTTTACAGCAGAGGATGCTGGTGAAAAAAAATTCTCGAAAGGAGTGATTTTTAAAAAAGCTGGAAAACAGAAATTGTATGTTCAGGATGGAAAGGAAGATATTGCTGGCGAAGTAACGATCACGGTTGAGGAAGGAAATGGAACAACCGCAACCTCTACTGGAGAAATTCAGATTTTAACTCCAACAACGGATTCAAAAATTACTTCTTCGACATTACTTGTCAGTGGTACGGCTCGTAAAAATTCGAAAGTATCGCTTGATTTGAATGGAAAAAATGTTGGAACGGTCGTTTCTGATAGTGAGGGGCTTTTTACAAAAGAAATTTCTAATATTTCTCAGGAAAATAATATTCTCAAAGCGTCTCTTATTGATGCGAATGACTCTGTAATTGCTACTTCTTCCGAAATTCGTTTTTCAAAAATTAATGAAACAAGTTCCATATATGGTCTTTCCATTTCTCCTTCCAATAAAGTAGAATCATCAGCTGGAATTACTTTGACAATTGATGCCATTAAGGGGCTTTCCGAAGTAACTGCCATGCTTGATGGAACTGTTTTGAAAGCAACAGAATCTTCTGAAGGAAAGTATACCATCGCTACAACGGCTCCACAAAAAGCTGGCGAATATGCGATTGATGTAACTGCCAAAACAGTAACGAATCAAACAACTACGAAAGAAAAACTTGCGACTTTAACGGTGATAAAAAAAGAAAAAACCGAAGAAAAACCTGCTGTAAATCCTGCATTCAAAAATGTAAAAGCCGAAACTGATCAGCACAAAATTACTTTTACTTTTTCAGTAGAAAATGCACCGGCAGACTTGGATGCGTTCAAAATTTTTCATAATTCTGGTTCAGTGGTAACACATTCAGCTTCCAAAATTTTGAAAGACGGCGTATATTCTTGGTATATCGATTCTCTTACCCCAGGGCAGTATACTTTTCAAATTCAAGGTCAGAATGCGAGTGGAGCTTTGATAGAAAACCTCAAATCAGAACCAATTATGGCAACGATTGGGGCGCTCGGATGTACGGTTTCTAATGTTGGAAAAATTTCTGTAAAAACAGATACCAGCAAATCAGTACTTACTTGGGAGGCAGTTACAGGAGCCAATGGTTATAATGTATACAAAATTGATGCAGAAGGAAAATATAATCTTGTAACGCATGTAAAAGATCCTTCATATACTTTATACCTTTCTCAGGGGGCTATCACATATGATAATTTTGGAGTGAAGGCTACCTGTGGAGAGAATACTGAATCTCAGGATTTTTCCGGTGCTTCTAAGGTTCAAACAGGACCTGGAATGGTAGCTCTTGTGGTGATTATTTCAGGATTTGTTGCTGCGATGGTTCTTCGTCGCCGTGACGCATAATTTTGGTTTTTGATAAAATTGACAAAAACTTATATTTTTGTTTGACAATTTTGATATTTTTTATACAATACGCCTACTTTTGTGCGTAAAAGCCTATTTTTATTTGATTTTTTATTTATGCCTACTACAAAATCAGCAACGAAAGCCTTGAAAGTAAGCCAAAAAAAACGTTCTCGTAATCGTCGTTTTTTGGAACTTCTTAAAGAAGCTACAAAGAAATTTGAAAAAGCTCAGGCTGAAGGAAATGCTACAGCTCTTACAGAAGCTCTTTCTCTCGTGTACTCTCGTATTGATACACTCGAAAAGAAAAATATTATTCATAAAAACAATGCAGCTCGCAAAAAATCTGCATTTGCAAAAGCACTAAAAAACAACGCATAATTTATGAGAAAAACAAGAAGTTTTCCCAAAAATAGAAAAGATGAGAAACGAATCAATGAAGCGATTACTGCTCCAGAATTGGCAGTAATTTCTGATGCTGGTGAATTTCTTGGAAAAATGTCTTTGTCAGACGCTCTTGCGACTGCGGAATCTCACAATCTTGATTTGGTAGAAATGTGAGGAATGCAGGAAGGTGTGCCGCTTGCAAAAATTATGGACTATGGAAAATATATTTTTAAGCAGCAAAAGCAGCAGGCTCAGAATAAGAGCAACACCAAAAAAACTGAACTCAAGACCATGAAGATTACTTATAAAATTGGTGATCATGATCTTGATGTTCGTCGCAAGCAAGCAGAAAAATGGGCAAAGGAAGGAAATCCAATGAAAGTTTTTCTTCAATTGCGTGGTCGTGAAAATCAGTATGAAGATATTGCTATCGAGAAGATTGAGGAATTTATCCAAAGTGTAGAATCTTTCTACAAAAAAGATGATAAATCCAAACTTCAAAAGCAATGAAACACCTTCAATATTATTCTTCATCCAAAAAAATAATTTTTTAATTTAACTTTTATGAAACTCAAAACACTTTCGAGCGCGAAAAAGCGAGTTCGCATCACAGGTACAGGGAAGGTTATGGTAGACAAAACTTGCAAACGTCACCTCCTTTCTCAGAAATCAAAAAAAGCGAAAGGTCGCGATAAATACGGAAAAGTTCTTCCTGAAGCAAACATGAGAGCAGCGAAGGCATCTCTTCCATATGGTCTATAATTTTATTTCCTAACAACTTGATATTATGGCTCGTGTAAAACGCGGTGTGATGACACACAAACGACATAAAAATGTCCTTGCGCTTGCGAAGGGATATCGTCGTATGAATGGGAATGTATATTCTCGTGCAAAAAATGCAATTATGAAGGCTGGTCAGAATTCGTATGTTGGACGCCGTTTGAAAAAACGTCAGTTCCGTCGTCTTTGGACTATTCGTTTGAATAATGCAGTTCGCCCTCTTGGAACAAACTATTCAACTTTCATTCACAACCTTTACGTAAATAAGGTAAAATTGAACCGAAAAGTTCTTTCAAACTTGGCTATTGCTCATCCTCAGGTGTTCGAAGCAGTAGTAAAAACTGTTACAAAATAAAAATTCTCCAATTTGGGGAATTTTTATTATCCATGTCCGTATGTAATAAAGAAAATTAGGCTTTCTATTGGCTCGTTTTTATAAAAAAAAGAGATGAATTTTTCCATCTTGAAATGAAAAATCTTTTATATTCTCCAATTGGATGATATTGTGCGAAATATTTTTTGGAAAAATATTTTCGTGAGGTTTTACAAAGCTCTGCTGCATCAACAAAAAATAAAAAAATCATATTACAGAAAGAATCATAGAAAAAATTATAATACTTTGATTGTATTGAAAAATCTAAAAACTCAAAAAATCCCGATTTGGGATTTTTATTTTTTCTTGAACATATTGAGACGAGAAGGGTCGCGCATGCTGTATTTTGCAACACTTTCGCTGACAGTACCATTTTCTATGAGTCGTTGCAGTGATTCATCCATTAGAATCATGTTGTCCTGCTTGCTGATCTCAATTGTTGAATAGAGATGTTGCGTATCACCGCGAATAATAAGATTTCTAATAGAATCGTTATTGAACATAATTTCACGAGCTACTACACGACCAGTCCCATCTGCTTTTGGAAGGAGTATTTGAGAAACAATCGCCCGCATCGTGAGGCCGAGTTGCATACGAATTTGATTTTGCATATTTGATGGGAATGATTGAATGATTCGATCCACTGTCTGCACTGTATCATTCGTATGAAGCGTTGAAAATACAATATGTCCCGTTTCTGCGAGCGTGATAGCTGCCTCAATCGTTGCAAGGTCGCGCATTTCACCAATCACCACAACATCCGGATCTTCACGGAGAATGGAACGAATCCCATTTGAAAAACTATCAAAATGTTTCCCAAGCTCGCGCTGATGAATGAGTGATAATTTATTTTTGTACACAAACTCCACTGGATCCTCCAATGTAATAATATGCCTACGACTTGTTCGGTTGATATATTCAAGCATAGTTGCCATTGTGGTGGATTTTCCTGATCCAGTCGGTCCTGTCACAAGAATGATTCCCTTACTTCCATTGGTAATATCTAACAGACTATTGGGAAGCGCAATTTCTGCTGGTTCTGGAATTTGTGATGGAATCGTACGAAGCGCAATTGTCATTCCATTGATTGTGTGAGAAATATTGACACGAAAACGCGTTCATTGGTGTTCAAATGACACATCGATTGTATGTTCCGCAAATGGTCGCCCAATAAGACTTTCGGCGATTTCGTGAATTTCTTCATCACTGATAACTCCATATTGAGCAACTGGCACGATTCCGCCGGTTTTGTTACGAATGTATGGCGGCTCATTGCTTCCGAGGTGCAAATCCGAAATATTATTTTTGATAACCTCTTCAATGAGTGAAATGAATTTTGGATTCATAAGGAATTAGTTAGAAGTTGTGAATTTAAAAAGTTCAAGTGTAAGTTGTGGAATACTGAACAACAAAACATTATCCGTTGATTCGTAATCCAAAACATTGAGAGAAATGGTTTCTATAAAAACTTTCCCCGTTTTTTTATTTGTAAGGATGATTTGGAATTCTTTTGAGAAATTTTCGTTAAAATTGATATTGTTTTCGTGAATTTTGAGGTTAAACGAATTGCTGATCGTGTCCGTGTTATCGAGTGTTACCCAATTTGGCGCATTGCGCAACTCAATGTTAAAAGTGGCGACATCAAGCAATTTTCCATCTTTGCTGATAGGATTGAATGTGATATTATTCAAAAATTGTGCTGAATTTTGCGTTGTATTTTTTCGAACGATATTGATTTTGCTGTCTGGAAGTAAAAAAGTTGCCAAATGTACGATTTCATCGTCACTGAGGTGATTCGATTTATCGGTAATTTTCTGAATTTCATCAAGGCGATGTGCCGCGATAATTCTCTTGAATTGATCGTGAGAAATTTTGAGATTTGAGCCAAATCCCATCATTACAAGCTGAGTTTTTGTTCGTTCTGGAAGATTTGGATATTTTTTCAAGAAATCATTCACAGAAGTCAAAAATTGTGTCCAATTTCCAATAGTTTTATCTCGTTTTTCGAATGAATTGAGAAATTTAATTTCTTCACCAAAAGCGCGATAATCCGTAAGAGAAAAATGTTTTTCAGTGGAATTATGAGACTGATTTTGTGAATTTTTGTTCTGATTTTTGATAAATTCTTCCACGAGACGACGCTGTGCTTCAAGGCGAGAGTTATTTGAAATAAGTGGTGAAGTGTCGATATTTCCACAAGTTGTTGGGTTTGCATAGTCGCTCACAGGCTTATTCCAAAGCAATCCTTGCTTTACAAACGCACAATGCAACAATTTCCACATTTCCGAACTGTCTATCTGCCAAGCCGTTCCGCGTATTACTGGCGCCGCAGAAAGCGTAATGTTTTCTTCGGTTGTTTTTTTGGCTTCTGCAAGCAGATTTTCGCCATCAAGTCCTTGTGCAGAAACCGCATTTGCAAAAATATTTGTCGCCATCAAAAGCGCAACTCCTGTTCCCAAAATTCGTTTTTTCATAAAAATAAAAGAATAAAATTACAATGACGATGGTAGTGTATCACATTTTATTTCTTTTTGTCAAATATTTGCCAATTTTTTCTTTTTGACTTTTTCTACTTTTCTTGTACACTTTGAAAAATATGAAAATCATTGTGGGACTTGGAAATCCGTGAAATCAATACCGCGAAACTCGGCACAATGTCGGGTTTTTGATGATGGATTTTTTGTGATTAGAATGGGATTTTTCTGATTTTTCGGATTCCAATTTTGAAGCACTGATAGCAGAAAAAAATATTTCGGGCGAAAAAATTTTGCTCGTCAAGCCGATGACTTTTATGAATCTTTCTGGAAATGCGGTTTCAAAAATTATGAATTTTTATAAAATTCCGCTTGAAAATTTGCTCGTCATTTCTGATGATATTGATATGGAGTTTGGAAAAATTCGCCTTCGCGAAAAATGAAGTCATGGCGGTCAGAATGGGCTTCGTGATATTATTGTGAAGCTTGGAACGGCTGAATTTTCTCGCCTCAAAATTGGTATTGGTCGCAATGATCGATTCTCGGTTTCGGATTGGGTTTTGTCCAAATTTTCGCTTGATGAAAAAAATATTTTGCAAACCGAAATTTTTCCAGAAGCGCTCGTGCGAGTGCAAGATTTTTTAGAAAAATAATATGCGAATTGACAAATATATTGCTCAAACATACGGTTTTTCGCGCAATAAAGTTCAGCAATTTATTGACGCCGGTCTGATTTTAAAAAATAAAATCGCGATTTCGCGTGCGTCTGAAAAAATGATTGCCGAAGATGTGATCGAAATTTTGGAAAATCAAAAAATTCATTGGGTGTCGCGCAGTGCAGAAAAACTTCACGGATTTTTGGAACATCATGATGAAATTCGCGCGAAAATTCAAAATGCAGAATGTCTTGATGTGGGCGCGTCCACGGGCGGATTTACGCAGATTTTGCTGGAAAATGGTGCTCAGCATATTGATGCGGTCGATGTAGGAACGCGGCAGCTCGCCGATGTTTTACGCCAAAATCCGCGCGTGACTTCGTGCGAAAATACCGATATCCGCGAATTTTCTACTCACAAAAAATACGATATTATCGTGTGTGATGCGTCATTTATTTCGTTGCAAAAAATTCTTTTGTCGATGAAAAGTTTTTCGCAAGCGAAGACGATTTTTATCATTCTTTTTAAGCCACAATTTGAAGTAGGAAAAAATCATATCACCAAATCAGGCGTTCCAAAAAATGAAAAAATTATTTTGGAAGCGATGAAAAATTTTGAAAAATTTTTGTGAGAAAATAATTTGGAGATTTTACACAAGGAAAAATCAGTTTTGATCGGTGAGGCGGGCAATCAAGAATGGGTCTATGCGCTTCAGAATACTCAAAAATAAAATCCTCGAAAGAGGATTTTATTGGTCTTGCCATTTTGGTACATTGTAATATGTGAGCAAATATGTGGCAATTTCTTTGTAGAGTGCAGCAGCAGTTTTTTCTGAATCACCAGAAGTTCGAGGGCGCTCAAGCATCACCACCATTACAAATTTTGGATTATAGGCTGGTGCGTAGCCACCATATGAAGTCACGGTGTGGCCAACGGCTTGGTTGAAATATAAATTTTCGTAGGTTCCTTTGTATGGAATCTGAGCGGTTCCCGTTTTTCCTGCCATTGTATATCCAGGCACAGCACCCGCAGCGGCATATCCATTTTTGACACCATCTACCAGCATCGCAGTAATAGTTTTGGAGGTTTCTTCTTTGATTACGCGACGAAGCTGGATCGGTACATTGTCAATTTTTTTATTATTTGGATAGGTGATAGATTCAACAATATATGGCTGCATATAAATTCCACCATTAGCCAAAACATTGTAGGCGGCTGCCATTTGGAGCATCGTGATACTAATACCCTGACCGAACGACATTGTAAAAAATTGTGCGCGCGACCAACGATCATATGGAGCAATCTGACTGAAAACTTCGCCATCAATCGTAAGATCAGATTTTGCGCCAAAACCAAAATTTCGAATATATGAGTCAAAAAGTGAGCGCCCCACTTTTTCTACAATGTCAATCATTCCGACATTACACGACCAGTTGAGAGCATAAGTATAGGTGTGTCGTCCACCACAACGAGATTTTGAATAGTTGCTAATCACGGTTTTTGCACCTCCACCATAGTCGAGTGTTACGGAGTTTTTGTCATAATAACTCATATTTGGAGTGATTTCGCCAGTATCAAGCCCGATAGCAACAGTGATAGCCTTAAAAACCGAACCAGGTTCGTAGAGTGCAGAAATCACGCTATTTTGATAATTTCCTACGCCGTAACCATTTTTGTATTTGAATTTTTGAATCGCATTATTATTGATCTCATCATCCGTAGCTTGTCGAAGTTTGACAAGTTTCCCATCAATATTGTGCGTGAGTGTTCCTTTTTCAGAATCCACGACGAACATCGGAAATCCGAACAAATCATATCCTGGCTTTGGATAATCAGCGTATTGTACAGGTTCAATTTCATGAACTTCTGTAAACTGATTTGGGTCATAACTCGGATAATTGACCATTGCGGTGATAGCACCAGTCTTTGGGTCTGTGATAATCACGCTTCCACGATTCGCTCGAAAATTTTTCACATTTTTTGCGAGAATTTTTGAAACTTCTTTTTGGATATTTCGGTCAATCGTGAGCGTGATATTGGCTCCATTTTGCCCAGAAATACTTCCAGTTGATGTATAATCGCGCAATGGACGGCCGCTACTATCTTTGGTGATGACTTGCTTTGGGGCTTCGCCTTGTAAATCTTTTTCAAAATACCCCTCTATCCCATATTGACCGACACCCTCGCCATTCACATATCCTGTAATTTGCCCCATCGCGCTTCATTCTGGGTAGTAACGCACGAGATTTGGTTCAATTTTTATAAACGGATAAATGGCGTACTCCAAGAGTGCAGCTTCTTCGGCTGCCTTTTTTTCTTTGGTGTCAGAAACCTTAGAGCGCGCGTCAGCAATGGCTTGCTTGGTAGTTTCGTGATTTTTTTCAAGTGCATTTTCTACGAGGTCGTGCGTCGCAATATTCATTTTTCGAATAATTTCTAAATGTCGTTTTTGCTTGACTACAAACGCCGGCTTGATTTCATCGGCCGTTTTCCCAATAATTCCCGCCAATTTACTTGCCAAATCATCGCCATTCTGAACTTTTGTCGGATTCACATAAAGATTGTTCGATGCGAAAAAAAGTGCCGGATTGTTGAGATTATTAATTTGGTTGATAGCCTCGTCACTCAGATTTTCCGCCAAAAACATGCTTTCCACCGGAGTATTCATACGTCACTTAATATATTCTGCGACGCGTTTTTTGAGTTCTTCATCACTCAAATTTTGTGTTGTTTTGAGTTCTTCGTTGCGCGTGTAGGATGCAATATTTTCGATACAATTGGCGCGCGTTTCTTGTGAACAAAATTGTGTGACCACGGCTGTTCCAAGCAGATCAAGAAGTTTGGTTGTAGAGCCTGTCTGCACAGGGTCAATCGCGAGCGTTCCCAGATCCGTTGAAACCGCTACGGTTCCATGAAGTGAGGCATTGGAAGAGCTGATAGTTCCGCGAGAATCAGGGTTAGTGACAGTGGTTTTTTGATAGTAATCCGCGAGATTTTTATAAAAATCGTGATTGAGAATCGTGAACGAAAAAAGCGCGGTCACCAAAATGAGCGAAAAACCCGCCAAAATATACCACATTTTCCCGATTCTATCAAGATTTTTGAAATATCGTCCCAGTCGGGAAAGATAGACTTCAATATTTTGTTTTGCCATATTTTAGAGATGATGGAGGTCAAAAAAATGAAACTGCGAAAGCGTTTTGAGTCGCGGCGTGCTGGAAAAAATTTTTATTGAAAATTGTTCAGAATCCGCTATGTGAGCGAGAAAATCCGTATATGCAATCCGTACAGGATAGTGAAAATACTCGCCCGAAAAACTATCTTCTAAATACCAAATTTCATCATAACGACTCAGATTATACTGCAGAAGTCGCCGAGTTCAAATTATTATTTCACTTTTTTTATTATAAATATCAATAAATGCCTGCGCACGCTTTGTTTCGGTCATTTCGCTGGGATAAAACGTGATTTTTTTATCCAAAATTTCAGGATTTTTTTGAAAAAAATTTTCAAATCGCGCAAGCAAAATATCATCTGGTACGACAATGACGAGATTTTTTTTCAAAAATGGAACCAAAAGTTGCGGAGAAATAATTTCATTTTTGGAAATGAAAATTTCATTTTTGAGAATATTTTCTTCAATTTTCTTCAATTTTTCGAGTGGGAAATTGTATTTTTGCAAGCGTCGCAATGTCGGTTCATTCAAAAAAATTGCTAGCGCTTTGTGAATCGGAAGAATGTATTTCATCGCGAGGCGCTCAATAGTCCGAAGCTGATATGGTGCGAGAATTGGCTTGGGATCAATAATCGCCGAAATGCTTTTGATATCGAAGGTTTCCTCAGAGTTTTCACCACGAAAATTTGCAAATTTTCCGACGATAGCAACGCCAAAATTTTCATCATTTTTTTCAAAGTGGTTTTCAGAAACTTCAGCAACAACTCACAAAATATTTTTTTTACCATACGGAATCTCGACCAATTGTCCAGGAAAAATTTCCGAACGAAAAGAATCCCCCACAAAATATGTGAGGGGTTCGGTTGAAAAAGATGTGCCGTGCGGAATAATTTTTGCAAGCATATTAGAGTCCAAGAGTTTTTTTGATTTCGTCGGCTTTTTGTTCATCAAGTCGCGCTTGTTCTGCAGCGCGCGCTTCTTCTGTATAAATGTCTTTGAGTTGTTCCCATTCGTTCTGTGCCTTCACAACCAATCCTTTGATGATTTCGCCTTCCGTTGCCACCAATTTTCGGAATTCTACGCGTTCATCTTCAAATACTTTCATGAGTTCATCAACCTGAAATTGAGAAAGATTGGAAACACTATCAATCACGCGTTTTTTTTCAAAAGTTGAAAGGGAAAGAGAATGTTCGAGCAAATCCAAAAATTTCGATTCATCAAAACTCGTAAGCGGATGAACACTCACGCGCTTCAAAAGATTTTCGTTTGAAGTTTTTTGTCGTGGAGTTTGAGCGTTTTGCTCGTTGTTTTGCTTATTTTCTGACATAGAAAAAATTATTTTTTATATTATATGTCAAATTCAAAAAATTTCAAATTTATGTGCGGAATTTTCTTTCGCTTACAAATTTTTCCACTTCTGCCCAAAGTGCGTCGTCAATATCAGCATTATTCCATACTACTTCCACATCTTCATCTTCGTCGAATTCATCAAAAAGTTTGTACAATTTGAGTGCGATCTCAAAATCTGTCACACTCGTGTAATTTTTTGCACGATAAAAAAATGAAGATTCTAAAATTTCGTACCCAAAAGTTTCAAGTAATTTTTTGGTTTCCAGTAAGTCCGTCGTTGCTGTCCAAATCGTAATATTTTCATTTTCGATTTCATAATCTTCGGCTGGTGTTTCGAAAATTTTTTCTTCAAAATCGTCAATATTTTCTGGACGCGAAATTACAATTTTCCCAACATAATCAAACATAAAATTGGAAACAGAGCCTGTTTCGCCGAGATTTCCACCAAATGCTGAGAAAATGTGGCGAATATTTGGTGCTGTGCGATTGCGATTATCAGAAAGTGCGCGCACAATTACGGCAATTCCACCCGGTCCGTATCCTTCGTAGAAAATTTCTTCCACTTTTTTGGCATCCTTATCAAGTCCTGCTCCGCGTGCGATGGCGCGGTCGATTACATCGGCCGTTACGCCTTCTTTTTTGGCAGTGTGAATCGCATCTGCAAGCGAAGTGTTGAGATTTGGATCGGCTCATTTTTCAGCCGCGAGCGCAATGAGTTTCGAGTGAATAGTATTAATTTTTGCTTTTGCTTTGGCATTTTTGTCTTTTTTGGCTGCCACAACTGGTCATCGTCCCATAAATTTGTTTAAAAATAAAAAATAAAATCAGAAAATTTCCTCGTTTTGGTGGAGGAATTTTTGATGGAAAATGAAGAAAAAATCGTGATGGCATAGCGCAAATTATATGGATTTTTAAATTTTTGCAAATTTTTCAAAAAAGTTATTTGACAAATTATATTCTTCTATTCAAATATATTTGTCCCACCTAGTCGATATTTTTCAAAATTTTCAAAAAGGAGAAAAAATGGAAAAATGCTGTTTTTTGTGCAGTTTCAAAGCACGAGAATGTAACGATCTTCGTTCGTGGATTTTTTGCGAAATGATTCAATTGTTGCCCGTCGATATCGCGCAAAAACGAGATGATAAAATCGTCCGCGAGATTGGTGATCAATAGGTCCTTTGGAGGAATTTTCTCAAAGAAAGTTCCGTGACACGCGCTCGTCCAAATCCAGAAAAAAATAATTTTTCGTCGCATATTTTGGAGGTGATACATATTTTTACGGATGAATGGTTTGAATTTGAGTTGCCCAGAATTTTGGCAGTACAATTCAAGTCGAGTGATGATTGCGATGAAATTCGGAAAAAATTTGACCGATACGCGCATAATTATGAAATTTTTCTGCAAAATATGCTGTATACTTTGCGCTCAGTTGATGATTATTGTGTGGATATGACGATTACGGAAGAGCCTCGGCGGCCGTATTGGTCAGAATATCATCACAAAAAATTTCAAAATTTTGTCGAATCGAATATTTGAAAGGAGGAAATATAACTCCCACGCGCGTGGGAGTTTTTTCTTGGAAAATTAAAAAAATAAAAAGAGTCTCGCAGAGAAACTCTTTTTTGTGTATAAAATGGTGCAATCGACAGGACTCGAACCTGTGACCTCCTCCTTCGCAGGGAGGCGTTCTAATCCAACTGAACTACGACTGCAGGTGCAACGAGTATAATGATTTTTTTAAAAAATCAAGTTTTTTTATGAATTTCGTGGCATTCCGTAAAAATCAAATCATTTCGCATCAGTCATAGACTTGGTAATGTAGTTTTTTTTCTTTCATTTTTTGAAAAATCCGCGCTCGTCAATAATTCCCATGTCAATCAATTGTTCAATATTTTTGGTCGGTAATTTTTTCTTCGGAAAAGATTGTTTGTTTTCGAGATAGCGTTTGCGTTTTTTGAAAGAAGTGTTGGCGCGAATTTGTTTGTTTTCATTCCCAGTAAAAACGGCCGCGGCTTTTTTCTTGTTTTTTGCAAGTTTTCGAGCGGCTGCCTGTTTTTTGACGAGTCGTGCGGAAAGTCCGTGGGAATTTGCCATAAATTAATTTTTTAAAATCTGGAGCGGGGGACCGGGTTCGAACCGGCACACCCAAGGGTTGAAGCCTTAGTACACTCACTCTTTTATGTTACCCCCGCGAATGCCACTGCATTGTATAAAATTTTCCAAAAAAGTCAAAAGAAATCGCTTCCAATCATTATTTTTACTTTTTTCAAAATTTTTTTTAGAAAAATGTATGCAAATTTTTGACATTTCAAAAAAATTCTGCTAGTATATTTTTGAGCTACGGGAAATACCTTTCCAAAATTAGTAGCAGCATGATTTTCATGCAGTATATTTTTTATTTTTTTATTTTTCTCTTATGAAAAAATTTTCTGCTCGCAAGGGGTTCACTCTTGTGGAACTTATGATCGTAATTGCGATTATCGGTATTTTGGCGGCGGTTCTTTATCCATCTCTTATGGGTTATCTAGAACGTACTCGTGACACTAACCGCCAGCAAGCAATGAACCAGGTAGGTACTGCTCTCGGTACATACTTCGCTGATATGAATGCTTATCCATCTCCGACGGGTACTACAAAATGTCTTGATGACATTAAAGGTGATCTTGAAGGTACAGGAAAGGCAGTTCAGTATCTTAAAACTCTTCCAAAAGATCCAAAAGCTGCCTCTAATAAGATTGAAAACTGTGCATCAGGATACGCTTACTTCAACCTCAAAGACACTTCTGCTTATATGGTAGGTGCGAAGATGGAAGTAGTAACTAATGGTAACATGGCTCTTGATACTCTTCCAACAGGTGTAACTGGAAAAGCAACATTTAAAGATTTGATGACTAATTCTGCTACGAAAACTGTAGCTGATGCTCAGGGAGGTCTTCTTGAAAAACCAGAACTTGCAAAAATGGCTGCCGGAAAATCCTCAGTATTTACTAACTTCTCTCGTTAAAAAAATTCCCCAGACGGGGGATTTTTCTTTTTCAAAAAAAATTTGACATTTGCAAGAAAATTCATATATTTACTGCACTTCGGCGGGGTAGCTCAGTGGTAGAGCAGAGGCCTGAAAAGCCTTGTGTCGGTAGTTCGATTCTACTCCTCGCCACCATTTTGGATATTTAAGGCGCTTTCGGGCGTTTTCTTTTTGAAAATTTTTTGTAATTTTGGAAAAATTTTGCGAGAAAATTTTGCTTTTTCCTGAAAAAATATATAATATCGGCGAGTCCGCATAGCTCAGTGGAAGAGCAGTGGCCTTCTAAGCCAAAGGTCGTAGGTTCGATCCCTACTGCGGATACCATTTTTTTCTTGACATTTTATATTTTTCAATATAATGTCCCTACATTTGACGCGGAGTAGAGCAGTGGTAGCTCGCAAGGCTCATAACCTTGAGGTCGTATGTTCGATTCATACCTCCGCAACCATCGAAATCAATCCCCGAAAGGGGTTTTTATTTTACAAAAAACTTGCGAAAAAATTTTTCTGAGTATAATTGCTTCATAATTTTTGTTTATGAAAAATTTTTCAAAAATCATTTTACTGGCCTCGACTTTGGCGTTATTTTCGTGTCAATCTGAGGCAACTTCACAGATTCAAGATTCTATTTCTTCCACTGCGAAAAATGTTTCTGTCACGATCGAGAATGCGCAAAATTTTGCACAAAGTGGCGTAGAAAATATCCAAAATACCTACGAAACGACCAAAAATTCTATTCAGTCTGGCACGGAAATGATCAATGCGGGCATCGAGAGTGTGCGCACAAATGCCAATCAGGTCGAAAATATGATTAACAATGGGACACAATCCATAAAAAATATTCAAAATACATTACCATAAAAGAAAAATCCGAAAAGTCAATTTTTGGATTTTTTTATTTGATTTTTGGTGTTATTATGCTATAATTTGATATATTATCTATAATTTTTTGAATATGTCTAACAATAGTGTTCAAAACAATAGTGTTCAAAATACTGCCGAAGTGCAGAAATTTCGCGTTGTGAATAATGCGGATTTGCTCGAAGAAGCGCTCGCAGATTCGATTAAAAATTTTGGCGAAGATGCTCGTAATTTTCCAGTTTTGGAAAATTTTTTGGCGGGAAAAACGAACGATATACAAATTTTTCAGACCGAAATTGGCAACGAAATTCGCGCAAAAATGTGAAAAATCAAAGGCGTTCCGCAAAATGAAATTGATGATAAAGTCAATAAAATTCCCACAGAATCCAAAGAGCGCGTTCAAGAAATTGTAACGAAATTTACAAGTGCGCGCGCTGAGGTTCGTAAGAAATTTAAGAATTGGTTTCAGCCACTTACTCAGCCTGCTGATCAGCAAATTTTTGATGAAATTGTCGAAAAAATGTCGATCCCAGAATTGCGTGTGCTTGCTTCATCGCCAAGCCAAATGCGAAAAAAATTGACCAATCAACGAAATGACCAATTTTTGAATAGCTCACTCTTGATTGCGAAAAATAGTTCAAAAGATTTGGTAACACAGCAATTGAGAAAACTCGTAGACGAAACACTCTTGAGCCCTGAGGAAACACAAAAATTTCATGATTGGCTTGCAGAATACGATGCGAACAAAAAAGCTCCGGAAAAATTGATTGAATTTTTGGTTTCAAAAATTTTAAACAAAGTCGCTCCGAATACGCAACCAAGTCAGCAAGACATGAAAGATGTCAAGCAAGTTTTACAATTATTTACGCCAACGATTACTTTTGAAACGCTTGAAAAATATAACGTTCTCCCTCATGCGAAAAAAGAAGAACTTTTGAAAAAATCATATAAAGACATTATTGACGACATTAATCAAAAAACGGGTTCAAATTTGGTGTGTGATTATAATTCTGATGAATATAAGTGGTTCACGATACATGTTGCCAAATCCGATTTTGCCGTAGATTTGGAGCATCTTGATGAACAACTCATTTTTGATCTTTTTGTAAAAGACGCAAAAGCCAAGGATCGTTTGACAGAGTTGCTCGAAGATCAGGTGACTTCGCATGAAATTGCGGAAGATCAAGAAATGCATATCCAAACATATGATGCGTTGATTGAAAAATTGAAGGATATGTTTGTGGCGTTTGCACCGAATTTGCGCGATAAAATCGAAAATAATGCTTCTAGAAATCGCGATAGAATTTTTGAAAAAATTGTTTCTGGAAATTTCCTGAATTTTGACAATGATGATGCGTATCCGTCTTCCTGGAAAATCGGAAATACGGCCGCCAACATTAACGGAAAAATGGGAATTGTGCTCACGCAAATGTATCTTGATAAGAATGGTACAACGACTGTTTGGAAAGAACAGCAGGATAAATATTTTTATTCATATGATGAATTTTACGAATATTTTAAGCAAAAAATCGAAAAAACTACCGTAAAAAAAGTTGCCATCAGCGATAAAAGTCCGGATACCCCGGATGATAAGGATATTTTGCCATTGCAGACGATTGATGATTTGCGTGAACAGATTGATTTGGTTGACGAAAAAGGAAAAGATAAAAATTTTGAAGTGGGGACGATTTTTGTCATCAATACAGAACAAGGCCCAGAATATGTCCGTGTCGATAGTATCGATGAAAACGCAAAAAAACTCACCATGAAGTTGATTGATGGGACGAAATTTGAACTTGAATGGGAACCATTTGCGCTTGCTATTGCGGCACCACGGACGAGATTCCGTCGTCTCGGAAAGATGGAAACAGCGGCACAATTTGTCGAAAATTTTGCCTTTATCAAGGGAGATGACCCAGAACTCGATACTGTGAGTGGATTACTCTGTGATAATAATACTCCTCTTATCAAAACTGATGAAAAGCCAAATGGTGAGCCAATCTGGGGATTCAAAAATGCGGAAAAAGGACTCTTTATTGAAGTAGAATTTGGTCCAACTGGTGCGCTCAGTGTGAAGATTACGGATTTTGTGACACCAAAAGATTTGGATAATGAGCTCAAAAGTCAGGGGCAGGAACCAAAATATTCAAAAAAATCACCAAAAGATGAGGCTCATTCCATTGCACAAGCCAAAAAGGCCTACAATACCACACTTCGAAAACGCGAGCGAGAAGTTGATGGAATGCCAATTGATTATTTTCAATTGATGCAAATTATTCAACAAGAAGGTGCCTTCGAACCAGTAGAAAAAGGAAAAACTTCGCCAGTGGATGAATACGAAAAGCAGGTAAAACTCGAAAATGGTGAGGATATGATGGATGCGATTCCTAAGCAAGAATGAGGCTTGCGAACGATCGGTGATATTTATTATAAGTTCCAGCATATCAAAGAATATTGGAAGAAAAAATTTGAACTTGCACAAGAAACACGCTCTGCATATGCTTTTATCAACCTTCGTGGTCCAAGTGGTTTGGGTGGCCGCAAGGCGATGGGCAATCTTATCGAAGCGACGGTTTCTGATATCAAGGACAAATTTGCTGGTGCTCAGCGTCGCAAATATATTCGTGATAAAATTTTATTGAATCCAAAGGCTCGTCCGCATGAAGTTTTAGCAGGGCTGATGCTGGTTTACGATATGTCCGGAACACTTTATCCAGATAGTTTTTTGCAAGATTTGCAGGGAACAAAATATCATTGGTTTGAAAAAGTAGCCATCGCGATTGGTGTCAATCCTCGTGTGGCATACCGCAATTGTTATGAGAAAGCTGTTTCTGGAAAAAATGAAATCAAAGAGCATCCACCAGAAGAGGAACTCATTGAGCGACTTTTTAAAACATATCAAGAACACAACCCATTTGTGCAAGCTATTGGTGGTGGTGCCAAAGTTTGGAAAATGGCGGCTGATGGTCGAAAAGCACAGCAAGCAAAGGGTGAGGAGGAGGTTATCAAAGAAGGTGCAACGCCACTCTCTCGTGCTGATTATATCGTGGCTAAGATGGATTCCAACGAATTTGAGATTTCGCTCGGCGCTATTCCGAAACTTTTGGATAAAAGTTCGGATGCAGAATTTTTGGGTGTGATGTTTGCCTATACGGCTGGTGGCGCGCCAGATTATGTGCATTATTCGACTTCAGATAAAATCAAAAATATTGCCTACACGGGTGTGCCGTTCCATGGATTTTTGTTTGCCAAAACTCCGCAGAGTTCCGCATTGTATAAGAATATCATCAAAATGGTGCTCAAAAAACGCGCGGAAGAAAAATTGCCTGGCGCGGAAGAAATGTTCGAATCGTATAAAAAAATTGAAAAAAATCGCCCAGCGCAATATTCTCATACCAAGGATGAGAATTCTGATCCAATCTACAAAGATTTGTGGGCATTCTGGCGAAAAAACTACAAGGTGCTTCACCCAATCCTCCAAGGAACAGACCCAACACTACAAATCATGTCAATGGATGAAAATACTTCTTCCAAAGATGCTACTGATATTAAAAGTTATTTCGGGGCGCTTCATGGAGAAACTAAAGACTATTTTATTGAAGAGGGACTGAAAAAATTTAAGGATGATAACGGATACAAAAAAACCTTTACTCCAAGTCAATCAATGCCATATCTCAATTCTCCAAGCGGATTTGAATATCGTTCGCTTTCAGCACAATTATCAGCCTTGGGATTTAAGGAAAATACTGGTGTAATGGATGGTTCAGATCGTGAAAAAGTTTTTTCAAACCAGATTCTTGCGTATTTGGATTTTATCAAAAATAATCCAACATTCCAGCGAAATCCAGAATATCAGAAAAAACAATTTATAATTTCGATTCGAGAAATTTGGAAAAAACTCCGTGAAAAAATGAACCCCGTATCGCGTGAGCAGTTTGAAAAGGGTATTCACACGGATTCATATAAGCCATTTCATATGCTGAAAGCATACGGGCTAGATTTGACAACATATGATATGCTTAATAAAGACCCAAATGATATTGATGCAGAAATTGCGTATCAAAGATTTATTTTGGGTGGACAGAATACTTCTTTGCAATCTGATTTGATTCGCAAACAGCTTTTAAAACAAGTGCAGCATGTATTCGCGCCAGATGCAGACACGAATGCACGCCACAAATTACCAGAAAATTATCAAGACAATTATCAAGACAAAAAAGCGGCATAAAAAATTCCCATTGTGGGAATTTTTTATTTTACAAATGAAGATTTTCAAAATCGATTTCTACGGATTTTTTGTGAAAAATTCGATAACCCGACTCAGTCGGCAGAATTCCGATGAGGTCAATCTGACAATCATCTTCATCAATATTTTTTTCAGAAATATATTCAAAAAATGTCCGCATAAATGGCTTTACTTTGCGAAAATCGAAAAGTTCAAGCGGATGAGAAAAATCCAAATTTTTCCGAAATTTTACTTCCACAAAAAAATATTTTTCCTCTTTTTTGGCGATGAGGTCAATTTCTCAGCCTCGCACGCGAAAATTTTTCTCCAAAATTTCGTATCATTTGGATTCAAGAAACCTCGCAGCGATATCCTCGCCCGCATCGCCGATGTTTTTGGAAATGTTTGCCATTTGATAAAATGAGAAAAAATCCTCGTGTGAGGATTTTATTTTGAAAACTTTTCTTTGAGAAATTGCGCGAATTCTTCGCCCAAATCGTCGCGATCCAGCGCGTAGTCCACCGTTGCTTTGAGAAAGCCGAGTTTGTCGCCCGTGTCGTATCGAACGCCATCCATCTCGATTCCGTGAAGTTTTTTCCCGTCGACAACCATCTTGGCAAATGCGTCCGCCAAGCGGATTTCGCCATCTTTGCTCGCACTTTCGCCATCCTTTTCGAGATATTCAAAAACTTCTGGCGTGATGATATATTTTCCGATGACACCAAGACGAGAGTCAGTTTCGCTTGATTTTGGTTTTTCCAAAAATCGTGAAACTTCGTGTGTTTTTCCATTGCTATTTTTTGCTTCAACGATGCCGTATGATGAAACTTTTTCATCACTCACTTTTTCAAGAGCAATCATTGGCGTTTGGCTTTTTTCAAAAGCAGCCACGAGTTGCTCAGCGCCAGATTTTTCACCTTTGATCAAATCATCACCAAAAAGCACGATACAAGGTTCGTTGCTGATGAGATTTTTGGCCTGCAAAATCGCGTCCCCATCGCCACGAGGAGAGCCCTGACGCACAAAATAAAAATTCGCCATTTCTGTAATTTTTTGAATTTTTTCCAATTCTTTGGTTTTGCCTTTTGTTTTGAGCAAATGTTCAAGTTCAAAAGATGTGTCAAAATGATCCTCGAGTGTTTTTTTGGTATGGCTCGTAACAAAAATAATATCCGTTGCACCCGCTGCCACCGCCTCTTCTACGAGCATCTGAATCACAGGTGTGTCCACGATGGTGAGCATTTCCTTTGGTTGAGTCTTAGTTGCAGGGAGAAAACGTGTTCCAAATCCCGCTGCTGGGATGATGCATTTTGTAATTTTCATAGTGCAAAATGAGAAAATAATGCGCTGATTATATGATTTTTTGAGTTTTTTCCAAATTATTTTTTCAAATACATTCCATCGCCAAAACTGAAAAAACGATACTTTTCGCGAATGGCGTGACCATAGATTTTGAGTAAATTTTCTTGCCCAATCATCGCAGAAACGAGCACGAGAAGTGAAGATTCTGGCAAATGAAAATTGGTAATAAGCTCATCAATAACAGCAAAATCGTACCCTGGTGTGATATAGGCGCGTGTCGAAAATTCTATAAAATTCTCACTAAAAATATATTCTGTAATCCAATTTTTTTCTGCTTTTTCCGAAATTTTTTCCCAAAAAATTTGCACATTTTCGTCAAAAATATTTTTTTCTTCATCCGTGAGATTTTTCCACAAACTTGGTAGACTTTCGAGCGTTCGGCATGCAGTCGTCCCAACGGCAACGATTTTTTGACGATTTTTTTTGTATTCAAAAATTTTTCCAAAAATTTCATGATGAATTTCCGCCGTCTCAGAATGAATTTCATACGCGCGAATATCGTCCGTGTCGATCGTTTTGAAGGTTCCCAGACCAATGTGCAGCGTGACGAATTCTCGCGGATTTTTGAGTTTGTAGAGAAGTGCTTCGCTAAAATGCAAACCCGCTGTGGGTGCTGCGACCGAACCATTTTTTTTGGCGAAAATATTTTGATAATCGGCCTCTTTTTCGCTGCTGTACTCGATATACGGCGGCAACGGCAACTCTCCAAATTGATCTAAAAGTTCAAAAATTTCTCCGCCCGAGATGTGCAAAATTCGCCCAGAATCCGTATTTTCCGTGACGGTTAATTCAAAATTTCCTAAAAAAATTTTGGTCCCGATTCGGAATTTTTTTCCAGGTCGAACGAGCGCTTCAAAGTGATTTTTATCACGATTTTTGAGGAAAAAAATTTCTCCATCTTTGAGAGTTTTTTCTTCGCCATCACGAAAAAGAGTTTGATTCCGAAGCGGAATACGCGCGCGCAATACTTTGGAATTATTGAAAAAAAGCACAGAATTTTCATCCAAAAATTGATCCAATTCCCAAAAAGTCGCCTCACTCAAAATTTGAGAATTTTTTTGTGAGACAACAAGTAATTTGGCAGCGTGCGCAGGATGTGCGGCGGTCTCGGCGATGAGCTCGGCCGGCAAGTCAAAATGATAATCAGAAAGTGAAAACATGGCGCAATTATACGAAAAAACCGAGAAATTCAAACGAAAAATCAAGTTTTTTGTGAACGGATTTGCAAAATCTTGCGATTTGATTATTATCAGAAATATGAAAAAATTTTTGAAAAAATTAAGCATTTTTTCGGTATTTTTTATTTTGGCCTCATGCTCGCAAAATAGCGAAAATCCCGCCACAATGCCAGAAATATCCGAATTGCCAGAAACATACAACGCGACGCTTGACGATGAGACGCGTCTCAAGCTCACGATTGAACGACGAAAAGAACAGACGCAGATTCGTAAAGGTGATTATATGATGAGCAAAAATAATCCCAAAGCGGCGCTCGAATTTTATCTGCCGCTCGTTGCAAAACTTCCTGATGATGTGGTTTTGTATCGCAAAATTGCGACGGCATATTTTCAGCTCAAGGATTGGAAAAATTCGTATGCATATTTTGTTAGAGTTCCGCTCTCAGAGTTGACTACTGAGGAACAATCAAATATGATTTTGGCGTTATTTTATCTCGATAATGAATATGACCGCGCCAAAGAATTACAAAAATTTGCGTTTACAGATTTGCAAAAAGAATATTATTCAACGCTGAATGCGTGTTACGCGGGCATCGAAAAATGTGCGGATATTTTGTGGAATTATGCTGGCACGGAATCCCGAATTTTGGCTTTGCAAACGATTACAAAAGATTCTCACAAAATTTCTCCCGAGTACGAATATCGCAATTTGCTCCTGGCAAAAAATTTTTATGAACAAAAAATGTATCGCTTGGCAGGAATGTTCGCGGCTGAGATTTTATCGAATAATCCCAATTATCAGGAAGCCAAAAAAATGCGTGCCTTCGCATTGTATGAGCTTTGAAAATATCAGGAATCTCGCGATTTGATGCTAGATTATTTTGCGCACAATCCTGATGATATGGAAATAATTATTCGTCTCGGTGAAGTGTATACTTTTTTGGAAGATTATGCGACGGCAAATTTGTATTTTAATAATGCTATTGTCGCCGGTTACAAGCCAAAAACAATTCTTGAGCGCCGTCTCGCGTACAATTATGCCAAGTTGGGCGATACGGCGGGCATGACGAAAGTGTTGTCATATCTTTTGCAGGAAGATGATGCGGCGGAAGATGATTTTGCGGTTGCAATTTCGCTTGCAATTGAGAAAAATGATATTGCTCGCGCGTATTCATGGGCTAATACTGGGATTCGAAAATATCGCCAGTCAAAAATTCTTGCGCCACTCTATATTCAGGCACTACGCCTAGCTCGCAAGCATACTGAGGCAAGTATTTATCTAAGTGGATTGTCTGATGAAATGCGAAATTTGCCAGTGGTTCAGCTCGAAAAATGAATTTTGCTTTTTGAACAAAAAAACTTTGACGCCGCCAAAAAAATTTTTCAAGAACTCATCCAAATTGATGAAGATGCGGATTTTGCGATTGAAGCGCGAGAATATTTAGAAAAAATCAAAAACGAAGAGAAAAAAATGCAAGATGAAACAAATGGCTCTGGCTCGACAATAACCGGTACCACCAATTCTTCGACTACACCAAAAAATAATAATTTCTGGGACTTTTAATTTTTTATTTCAAAAATGTATGTTTAAAAAAGATTTTCCAATTTTTGCGACACATTCAAATTTGGTATTTTTGGATTCCGCTTCTTCAACACAAAAGCCTGCGATGGTGATTGAAGGAATGAAGCAATATTTTGAAACAAATTATTCCAATATTCATCGTGGCGCGTATGATTTGTCGATGAATTCTTCCGAGCTGTACGACCAGTCTAAGCGAAAATTCGCTGAATTTATCGGCGCTGATTCGCACAATGAAATTGTCTACACATACAACGCGACATATGCGCTCAATCTCATTGCTCGTGGACTCGCCAAAACCGGGATTTTGAAAAAGGGTAACAAAATTTTGCTTTCAGAAGTGGATCACCACGCCAATATTGTACCGTGGCAGATTATTGCTGAGGAATATGGAATTGAAATTTTGTGGACGCGTGCTAAGGCGGACGGAACGATTGATTATGCTGATATTGAAGCCAAAATTCACGATGTAAAACTTATTTCGATTACGGGCGCGAGCAATGTTTCTGGTGAAATTTTGGATTTAGAAAAAATGTCAGAAATTTTGTCAAAATGTGAAAAAAAGCCACTTTTTGTTTTGGATGCTTCGCAAAGATTTCCACATTTGGCGACGGATGTCAAAAAATATGGTATTGATATTTTTGTAATCACGGCGCATAAGGTTTTTTCTGATACGGGTTTTGGAGCTTTCTATGCACGAAAAGATTTGCTCAAAGAAATTAACCCAGCATTCTGTGGTGGTGGTGCGATCAATGGTGTGACAACGGAAGGCTACGATCCGGCGGGTTTGCCATTCCGTCACGAACCAGGAACGCCACATATTGCGGGTGCGGTGTCATTTTTGCGGGCGATGGAATATATTGAGTCGATTGGCGGCCACGATGCAATCGAAAAATATGAGCAAGATTTGACAGAATACGCTCTTGAAAAAATTAAAAATTTGCCAAAAAATATTCACCTCATTGGTTCCAAAACTACCAAGAATCGTCTTGGTGTGTTCGCATTTTATTTTGATAATGCTCATCCACACGATGTTGCGGAGGAACTCGCGGATCGCGGATTTTGCGTTCGATCTGGACATCATTGTGCCGAGCCATTGCATCAAGCACTCAATATTGGTGCTTCGTTGCGCGCGAGCTTATATATTTACAATACGCGAGAGGATATTGATCGATTTTTTGAAACATTGCAAAATTTGGAAATTCTCAAATAAAAAATCGCCACAAGGTGGTTTTTTATTTTGTAAAAAACTTGAATTTTCCGAAAAATTTTACATAATAAAGCGAATTTAAAAATTTTTATGAACTCAGCAGAACTGATTATGGCGTATTCTCGTGATGTGCCGAACAAATATATTATGGAAAATCCGACGCTTCGATATCGTGAAGTGAATCGCGTTTGTAGCGATGTGGTGGAGGTTTTTTTGCGAATTGAAAATGATATTTTGACTGAATTTTCGTTTGACGGATATATGTCGATTACCGCAACGGCGTGCGTAGCGATCACGGGAGAATTGCTTTTGGAACATAATATTGATGAAATCCTTACGCTCAACGAGAAATTTGTTCATGAAAATATTGGAAATGATATTTCTCCGCGACGGCGCCTCGCTTCGCTTATTGGGCTTCTCGCCATCAAAAATGCCATTCATATCTATAAAAATGATGGCATTCGGGAGGATTTTAGTGATATCGAAATCTAGACAAAAATAAAAACACCACGAAGGTGTTTTTTGATTTTTTCTGGTGTCAATGGGCGGACTTGAACCGCCGACCTCAGGGTTATGAATCCTGTGCTCTAACCAGCTGAGCTACACTGACAGACGAGTACGCCCATTATATAGAATTCTCAAAATTGTCAATATATTTTTTGACTTCCTCGCAAAAATTTTTGTACTCACGATTTTGAGTAAAACTTGGCTCATTGTAAAGATTTTCTACAATTTTTCAAATCGAAATTTTTCCCTCGTCATTCCATAATTTTTTTTGTAATTTTTGTGTTTCATCGCCAAAATTCATAAAACGCAAATAATCCTCGCTTTGTGCCGTTGGAAACCCGCCAATTTCGTGATATATATCCCACAAAAATGGTTTTTTCATTTGCAAAACTTGCGAAAAACTCACTTCGCCGCGCGTGATGATTGCGTTAGAAAAATGAAAAATTCCATACATTTCTTGCACTGAAACAAAGGGAAGAAAAATGACGCCTTCTCCGAGGTGAGGATTTTTTTCGCGAATTTTTTTTTCGTTTTTTTGTTGTCCAAAAAAAATAATTTGCCAATTTTCAGGAATATCCGCAAAATCAATTTTCGCCAAAGTGTCATCATATGCAAATATCGACATCCATTTTTTTTGTTTCGACAAACGCCATTTTTTCTCTATTTTATCACGTTTTTCATTTATTACAAATATTGGCAATAATCAAGAGCCACGATTTTGAGGGGAAATTATCATTTCAAAAATTCGAAAATCCTCGCTTGATAAAAAGTGCTCATCGCCATTGTGCGCGAGCCAAGATTCATCAAATGATAAATAATCCACGCGAAAAACCTTTTTATAAGCCTTTTTTGGGAAATCTGCATGCAAAAAAGAAATCGCCAAATCACTCATTTTTCGCCAATCTTTGACATCATAGATCGACACATTTTCTACACAATTATTTAATGCAAATATTTGCATTAGTGATTTTTGATCATTAGTAAAGATATAAAAATGATAATTTTTAGGATAATTTTTCTTATAATAAAGGCAAAATTCTAGGATACATCCCATATCGCCAAAATTATCAATAACATTCACGAAGCAGTCAATGTGTTTTTTTGTGTGTTGCATTTTGCTATTTTATCAAAAAACCATATAATGTAAAAAATTTTTTCTATGTTTGCATATATTTCTGGAAAAGTCATTAATATCGATGGCATCAATATCACGATTTTGGTCGAGAATACAGGGTTGGGGCTCGAGATTTTTGCGTCGCCAAATCTTGTAGCAGTCGCTCGTGGAAATGAGACGATTTCTGCCTGGATTCATCATCATATCACTGATGTGAGTCAGGTTTTGTTTGGTTTTGCGACGATTGACGAGAGAAATCTGTTTAAAAATCTGATTAAAGTTTCTGGAATTGGCGGAAAAACAGCGCTGAATATGCTTGGATTGGGCGGTGAAGTACTTATGAATGCCATTCAGACCGAAGATGATAAATTGCTCGCCACAATTCCTGGAATTGGCAAAAAAACGGCGCAAAAAATTATCGTGGATCTCAAAGGTTCGATTAATTTTGCTAAAAATCCATCAACATCAGAAAAAACGCCAGCCGCGCCTGATACTCCACTTGTGAGCTCACTCGTGAGCATGGGATACGAAAAATCTCGTGTAGAGGCGATTGTGGCTACACTCGATGACTCGCTTCCACTCGCAGAAAAAGTAAAATTGGCGATTAAAAATCTTTCATAATGCATAATCAAAAAGACCAATTTATCACATCAATGAATATCAAAAATATTCCAAATCTTCACGAGAAAGAGCTTTTTTTGCGCGCAGAAAAATATATTTCAACACTTCAGAATATTCGTGGTATTTCGATGATTGGAATTTGTAATTCTTTGTCGATGTTCGCCACTAATGAGCATTCTGATATCGATCTTTTTATTGTTACAAAGCCAAAAATGCTTTGGTATGTCCGGTTTTTTGTAACGCTCAAATTTTGGCGAAAATGAGTTTGGCGAAAATGAGACGATATTGCGGGAAATTTTTGTTTGTCATTTTTTGCAACAGAAAATGCTTTAAATATGAGCAAAATCGCAATAAAAGACGATATTTATTTGTATTTTTGGGTATATTTTTTGAAGCCAATTTTGAATTTTGATGATTCGTACGAACAATTTTTGCAGCAAAATTCTTGGGTTCAACTCGACGAAAATCAAAAAAAAGAAAATTTTCAATTTGTGAAATTTTCGGGAAAATCGCGAAAAATATTTTTTTGGCATTATTGCTTCAATGCGATTATTCGATTTTTTGGTGAACGAAAAACGCGATGAAATTGGGAAAAAATGGGGCGACCGAGTGGTGTGATTATTTCGCAAGATATGCTCAAATTTCATGACAGAGATCAGCGGGAAAATGTTCGAGATGCGGTGCGTGCTAGGAAAATGTTTTCAAAAAATTTTTAAACTGAGAAAAATCAAAAAAAATTTTGACAAATCCAAAATTTTTTATATAATGCGTGCACTGTTTTCGACAACATCTTGGAGAGATGGCAGAGTGGTCGAATGCACCGGTCTTGAAAACCGGCAGTCCGCAAGGGCTCCAGGGTTCGAATCCCTGTCTCTCCGCCACTTGAAAACAACAACTTCCCCAGAGGGAAGTTTTTTATTTTTCGAGATTTTTTGCAATTTTTTTGAGATTTTCATCAATGCTGTGTAGGCTCGTTGTAATTGACACAACGCCAATAATAAAAAAACCGAGTGCTAAAAAGATAAAAATATCAGCATGTTCAAACAAAAACGACATTCCGTGAAATTTTTCCATATTATAAAATGATTTTGGATATGTTATCACAAAATTTTTATTTTTGCAAAAAACCTCTTTTTTCATATAATTTTCCCCATTACAAAAACCATATGTCCAACCAATCAAATTTTCACATCGAAGACAGAATTTTATTTGCGCTTGCCGAGGACAAAAAAATCACCGAAAAAGAAGAATTTCATCGCCTGAAAAATGAAATTCTTGCCGAATACAAAATTCCTACTTGACCAAGCCATATTTCATTGCTTAATAGATTTTCCGAACTCGTAAAATCGGGAAAAATTGAAGATGAGCTTCGTATTCGAAAAGTGCTTCGTAAGCGCGCGGTTCGCTCACTTTCGGGCGTTTCAGTCATTTCGCTTTTGACGAAATTTTGGGGTTGCCCAGGAAAATGTATTTATTGTCCGACATATGATGGCTTGCCAAAAAGTTATATTTCTGACGAGCCGGCCGTACAACGCGCTGAGATGAATGCATTTGATCCGTTTTTGCAAGTGCAAAATCGCCTGCGCTCATTAGAAATCACGGGAAACGCGATTTCCAAGTGTGATGTGCGAATTATTGGTGGGACTTGGAGCGTGTATCCGCAGAAATATCAGGAAGATTTTGTGAAAAATATTTATGATGCGCACACGCTTTTTGCACAAAAAGAGCATCATTTTTCAGAAAATGGAAAATATTCGCCATTTGAAGAAAAAACTACAAAAAATGAAAATATTGAACTTTCTGAGACTTTGGAAGAAGCTAAAAAACGCAATGAAACCGCGGAAAGTCGAGTGATTGGAATGGCAATAGAGACACGCCCAGACTGGATCACGATTGAGGAAATTAAGCGCCTTCGTCGCTATGGAATCACGCGCGTGGAGATTGGCTATCAGACGACGCATGATGATATCAATGAGAAAAATTTGCGCGGCCATGGGAACGCTGAATCAATTCTTGCAACCAAATTGCTCAAAGATGCGGGCTTTAAAGTGGTGGCGCATATAATGCCAGGATTGGTTGGCGCGACGCCTGAGCTCGACAAATCCGCGATGAAGCGAGTGTTTGACGATCAGAATTTTCGGCCTGATGAACTTAAAATTTATCCAATGGTCGTAACGCCCAATTCTGAGCTCACAAAACTTTGGGAAGATGGGAAATTTCAGCCGTATGAAGACAAGGAATTGATTCCATTGATGGCAGAATTGCAGTCGTATTTGCCGGAATATGTACGACTCAATCGTATGTATCGCGACATTCCTGCGCATGAGATTTTGGCCGGCTCCAAAACGGCCAATTTGCGTCAAGTGACGGAAGTGGCGATGCGTGCGCGAGGATTGAAGCGCCATGATATTTCTGCGCGCGAGATTCGTGCAAAAGGGAATTCTCCTGACGACGCGATTTTGGAAATTGATTTTTATGAAGCCTCTGATGGGCATGAATATTTTTTGCAAATGATTGACCCAAACGACCGAACAATTTTTGGGCTTTTGCGCTTGAGAGTGCCATCGCAGTATTTTTCTCGTGAAAAACATTTTATTGCAGAACTCGAAAATGCCGCGATTATTCGCGAAATCCATGTTTTTGGAGATCAGATTCCAGTGGGCTTTACGGGTGATCATTCTGGTCAGCATCAGGGTTTTGGAAAAAAAATGATTGCCGAGGCTGAAAAAATTATTCGAGAAAAATATCCAACTATCGAAAAAATGGCTGTAATTTCTGGTGTTGGCGTGCGCGGGTATTATGAGAAGCGCGGATATGCACTAGATGGTGAGTATATGGTGAAAAAATTTTTAAATACTAAAAAATCCCCGAAGTAGGGGATTTTATTTTTGTAATTTGGCGAAAACTTGTGTTCCGAGAAAATCTTTTTTCCCAATTTGAAAGCCAAAATGTCGCAAAATATCGTACGCCGTAGTGGTGTGAAAATACATATTGGCTAAGAAAAAAGGAATAATGTCCGACCCAATCAATTTTTCTTCTGGAAAGAAAATCGGATGAGAAAAAGTTTTTTCTTCAGGATTTGTGAAATCAGTTTCAGAAAGATTTTTTAAAAAAGTGAGATTTTCTGAAATTTCTTTTTTGTAAGCATCAAGCGTGGTGTGTTCAGCGTTTGTTTTTGGTGCATTTTTTCCTGTGAAAATTTCCGCGAGCGCAACGCTTTTGTCAATAGAAAAACGAAGTTGTTTCCCAAAAGTAAACATATCATCAATCAGGCGAAGCCCCAAAAGTTCATCATCAGAAATATTTTTTGTTTTGCGTTCCGCATCAATTTTTTCAAGAATTTCTGCGAGTGCACTGAGTTGCAAAAATGGAAGCGTTACAGAATTATAATAATACATATTTTAATTTAAAAAATAAAGCAAATAGATTATATTTCAAATGTATTTGTTTGTCAAATTTTTCTCAAAAAATAAAATCCCAGAAGGGATTATTATTGATTCAAAACCATTTCTTCCTTGCAGGCAAGATACGCTTCGTACCAAACTGCCAAAATAAAAATTTCGAGAACAGAGTTGAGATAGACAATAAACACAAACAAAATAATGGAAATGAGTGAAAAAATCACAAGAAAAATAATTTTGACACTGATAATCGTAAAATATGCGAGCGCACTTGAAATAATGAAAGGCATCAGTAGGAATAGTGCTCCAATGAACAAAACTCGCAAATAGAGGAGAAGATTTGTGAAATAAAGTCGAGCCGTGATATTAATATTTCCGACCGCCATTGCCGTTGAGTTTGCGAGCGCTTCTCGTGCTTTTTTCCCTTCAAAAACAATGAAGAATGGTGCATATGCGAAACACATATTGAGTAAAAATGCGAGCAAAAAATACACACACATCGCAATTCCTATCGTTGCATGAAGCCCAGAATCCGTGATTCGAAACAAAAAAATCGTAAAGGTGATGATGGTGAGCGGTGCAAAAATGGCTGTGATATTTTGTACTTCAAAAATTGGTAAAAAATGCGAAAGTCCGTCAAAAAAACCTTGCCACGAGCGATGAAATTTTTCACCATCATTCTGGCGATATGTGTGCATCATGTGAATCATTCCTCCTTTTGCTATTGGATTGAGGAGGCTATAAAACACAAAAATCAGCACCACTCCGATCACAAGCGAAATAAAATACGGTTCGTTCGGCAAGTGTTTGAGAAAATTCCAGACATCGTCAGTTTTATTGAACGATGTTGCGAGCGCAAATGTCACCTGATATACTAAAATCATTAAAAGCCAAATCATCCCAAAAGCTGATGGCAAAAAGTTGAGCTTTTTTAAGGAATGAAATTGGCTTACAAGTCCCCAGGCATTTTGAACAATTTTTTCTTTCATTAGTTTTTTTGAGAAGAAAGAGTTTCCGCGAACCAAGAGAAAAATCCTGAAATATTTTTTCCTTCGGTATTTTTCTGATATTCTTCGCGTTTACTGAGTGTGTCAAAAACATATGCGAGCGCCCCTGTATTCGGGATAATATCAGGCATATGCATTCATTTGACATCCATATGCATATAAATTTTATGAACTGGCTGCGAAATTGGCAGATAAAAATTCTGCTCATTCATAAAATCAATAATTTTTTGCTTGAGCTCATCAGCTGCGCCTTTGTCAGCGGTATTTTTGAGTTCTTTGAAATTATCTACAAAATTTTTACTTGTAATATTTGAAAAATTTGGATTTCCGTTTTCTGATGAGAAAAATGCCGTTCCTAGATCGGCAATCGTATTCGGTGAACGAACGCCAACAATAATCATATCATAATTTTTTTCACCTGATTTAATCATGGCGTCAAGGCCTTTGGTATCGATGGGATCAGATTCCACCACGATGCCAAGCTGGCGAATTGCTGAAATCGTAAAATCTGCATAAGTAAGCGATGCTTCACGATCGGACACAAAGGTGAGTTTTAATGAAAAAGGCTCATAATCCGCATTGTAATACAGATTGTCTTCGAGTGCTTGGATTTTTGCGATTTTTTCTTGTTTGGCAGTTTCTCGCTCAGCAATTTTTTCGGCGCTATTGAGTTCAGCAAGGAGTTCCTCATTAACGGATTTTTTATATTCTTCCATTTTTTCTTTGTCCGTTGTGTGATAGATGGTGAGCGTTTCTTTAAGTACTGAACCATCTTTTTGTGTTAATTCGAGATTGTAGGTATTTTTCCCGTCCTTGATAGTTCCAAGTGCCGTCGAAATTTTGTAGACAAAAGCTGTACTTCCGGCAGAATATTCTTGCAAAGTATAGCCATTGATAGTCACAGAAGTTGTGGTATTTGGTACCACACCGTTGAGGCTGATTTCGCCCGCCGGATCATCACTATACAAAATCGCATAAGCATTTCCATTTCGGAAATATTGCATTTTTGGGATTTTTGCACCACTTGTAAGTGTCGTCTCAATAGCGTACGCATCGTTGAGAAGTGATCATTTTTTCTTGTAGCCCTTGTCATTCATGAAATCCTGAAGGCTCATTGGAAGCTCCGTTTTTCCTGTTACGCTCGCGCCACTCAAAAATATTGATTGTGTAGCGATTTGATTGGCTACTTCGGGTCCATTTTCTTTGAATCTTGCTGACAAATAATTTACCAAAATCGCTCGCAAATTTGGATCCATTCGGTCAGTATTCAAGAAATTTCCATAAAATTCATAATTTCTCACATCAATTTTTTTGAAACTCGATGAGAGATTGAGATTTTCTTGAGAGAGTGGCGGAATCACGATTTCTACGACAGAAATTCCGCGTTGAAGCGTCGCCAAATCTGGAAAAATTTTGAGACGAATATTATTGAGCCAAACCGTTTTTTGGTAATTTGGGTTTTTGGCAAGCACAATATTGTGATAATTATATTCACTATCATCCGTTTCATCCTCGAAAATAAATGGCCCAGAAGTGATATAGCTTTCTTTTTTGAGGCGATTATTTTTGATTTGATCAATTACATCACTTCGAACAATTGGATACGAAAGTGCCTCGATAATATTATAGTTTTTGCTGGCAGAAGTGATGACGATGGTGTTATCATCGCCAGATTTTACTTTTGCATTCGAAAAAACTGTTCGCATCGCACTTGTGGTCGCATGCTCTTTGAAGGCTTCAAAAGTCGCTATAACATCCTCAGTCGTCACTTTTGTTCCGTCTGACCAAATCGCGTCATCAGTGAGTTTACAAGTGATTTCTGAAATATTTTTAATATCACAATACGCTAAATCTCATTCATAAATTTCTGTCGCAGGATTGTAGCGAATGAGGCTTCGGAAAAGAAGATTGTAGAGTGTATCGTCAATTTTTCCACTTCCGTACAAAAGTGGATTCAGTGGATTGGGGTTGGAATCAGAAACGACACCCACGGAAACACCCCCACCAGGAAGCCCGACATATTTTCCACCACTATAAATATACGCGCCCACCAAGTGCACGACAAAAAAACTACATAAAACCGCACACACGAGAAGTGCTGTTTTTCGGTATTGTAGGAAGGATTTCATGGTTTAATTTTTAGAAAATAATTTCTGCAAAATTATGCGAAAAAGTAGTATCCGATGCACAATGCAACAAAAATTACAACAAGAGAAATTGTAATGATGTGAAGTGTTTTTTCTGGTCCGCGTCGTTCAAATTTTCCAAAGTCATTTGATCCAGGAACGATAGAAAGTCCTGTTCCTTTCGACTGAAGCATAACAAGAGTAATGAGGATAAGTCCTACAGCAATAATAGCGATAAGTAGTGGATTCATAATTCAAAAAATAAAATTGGCCTTCATTGTAACGGAAAATTGATTTTTTGCAATTCTAATGTTTGCTTTTTTTCAAAAATTGTGATAGCATAAAAACGAAATATAAATTTTTCTTTATGAAATCACGATTTTTCCGAACATTGTGACATCAAATTTTGCTCGTGTTTTTGGCATTTGTGGCGATTTTTTCGTTTTCAAATTCTGAAATTTTTGCTCAACAATCAATGGATTTTGGAAGTGGTAGTTTTCGGATTGATCTTTCGCAACTAGATCCGATTGATCACGGCGTGAAAACTTCAGATTCTGCGAATAATCGTCCAGCACAAACAGGCTGGAAAGGGCTTTTTTTAGGAATTATGAATTCAATTTCCAATCTGCTCCTTACGATTATTCCGTTGCTTGCTGGTGTGGCGCTCATTATCGCTGGATATTTTTATATTTTTTCGTTTTCGGATGGTGAGTTTGCTGGCCGCGCGAAAAATATTATCAAATATAATCTTATTGCGATTCTTGTCGCGTTTCTTTCGTGGGTGATTATCTCGGTGATTGCGAGTTTTTTCTCATAATTTCAAAATTTTCAAAAAAACTAGTATGAAAAAAATTTTCCAAAATTCATTTTTCGCTTTGTTCGCAGCTTTTGTGCCGATGATGGCATTTGCAGCTCCACAAGTGATTTCTCCAACAGGACAACTTCCTGGTGCTCCGAGTGGCACTGGGCAGGCAACTGAGGCGAGTGATGTGCTCGGTGTTTTGCCAAATATTATCGCTTATGTGATTGGAATTACGGCTGTTTTGGCAATTATTGCGGCGACTTGGGCCGGAATTCAAATGTTTCTTTCTGTCGGAAACGAACAAAAATTCGACGAAGCGCGAAATATTTTGATTTATGCGCTTGTTGGTGTAGGTCTCGCTGGTGGTGCGTTTCTCATCGTTCAAATTGTTTCCAATCTTTCCTTCAAATAATTTATGAAAAAATTTTTCCTCAAAATCTCGTGTGTGATTTTGGCTTTGGTGTCAGTTTTTTTGGCAACAACCAATTTGGCTAATGCGCAATCTGATAATTCTTCCAAAGAACGCTCAACGCTTGAAAAAATTTCGAGTGCTGAAAAAAGTAAACTTCAACGATTTCAGGTGGATCCGCCGAAAGAATCCATTGATATTCCGGTTGATGGGAAAAATGCGGTAATTCATTTTTTGGCGTTTATTCAGAAAATTTTGTTGCAAGTGATTTTGCCGCTTGTAGCGGTTGGTTGTGGGCTCTACATTGCGTACGATTTGTTCACGGCTGATGGAGACGAAACCAAGATGAAACAGGCTTGGACAGCGGTTCTGTACTCGATTATTGCGATTATAACGATTATGCTTTCAGCTTTCGTGATTTCTCTTATTTCTCGGCTTAATATTGGCTAATATGAAAATTTTTAAAATATTTATTCTTGTGATGATATTGTTCTTCCCATGGGCCACTTTGGCAGCGCAGACAAATTGTCGTGTGACAACGGAGGCTGGTTCTCAGCGGATTGATACGATTGTGGGAAATTTGCGTGATTGTGCGAGTGGAACGAGCGGAATTTCGATTGAAAATAGTTCCATCAATTCAGCAGATGGAAAAGATAATTTTCGTGAACGTGTTCTGGAGCTTGCGTCTGGATTTATGCGATATGGAGCGCTTTTTGCGGTGATGGCGCTCGTAGTTTCTGGCGTGATGTATACGACTGCTTATGGCGACGGCGAACGCCTCAAAACTGCGAAAGATACGGCGATTTTTGCGCTCATCGGGCTAATTGTGGCACTGGTTTCATTTCCGCTTGTCAATGCGGTTTTGGCGATTATTTATGGAGCTGTTGGATAGAATATGTGAACAAAACTTTTGAAAAAATTTACTACATTTTTGCTTATTTTTTCTGTTGTTTTTGCGAATTTTTCTCAAATTTTTGCACAGACGACAGAATTTTCTGGTGCCAAAATTGTGGCCAATGGCGAGCCAATAATCGTGAATCGTCAGATTGACCTGATGAAGCGCACTATGGGATCGAAATTTTTCCCGTTTCTGTATACGGGATTGTCGATTTTTCTTGATGCCAATCAAAAAGAACCGCGCGGACAACTTCGTGGAAAAGAGATGAAGATTTCTGCGCAAGTCACCAATGATACAGAATTTATCAAGCTTTTTACGCATGAACTTGCCCATGTAGTAGATATTTATTTTTTGCGTGCGACTGAGAATTTTCCGGATCCGTCCAAGGATTTTTATAAAATTTCTTGGCAATCCATGAAAACAAAACACGCCTGAGCTTCGCTTTCGGATTTTATTTCTGGATATGCGGCGACCAATCAGTACGAAGATTTTGCGGAAAGTTTTGTGTGGTATGTGTTTCACAACAATAATTTTTTGGATCGTGCAATGAAAAATGAAGCACTTCGTCAAAAATATTTATTTTTTGCGGATTATGTTTTTATACGAGGAGAATTTCAATGAACGGATTTTTCGCTTACACAAGTGCCAGACTATCTCTGGGATACCACCAAAATTCCGATTCTTTTTCAAAATTACTTGAATTTTCTTGGATAATGTGTATACTCTTTCTACTTTTTGGGGCTTGGCCTCACTCGTAGAAAGAGTTTTTATATACTACATTTCTCGTTTTTTCACCCAATTTTATTTTGATTGTATGGGTTCAATATTTCAAGAAAGCGAAAATTTTGGCTTTGGAAATAATTCTTTTACTGAAAATTCTCGTGAGAAAAATTCAGAAAATATTGATATTTCCGCCAAAAATTCGTGAGAGAAAAATAAAAAATCTCATTCAGAAAAATTCTTTCTGGAAGAGATTTCTGTCGAAAATTCTCTCAAAAATTTGCTCGGCTCGATGAAGCCGTCATTCTTGGTGAATGAAGAAAAAAAATCATCAATTCGCCAGGTAGTTCTCGATAATCATTCGGACGATCCGATGATTTTTCTCAAAAAAGATGAGACTTCCGTGCTTATTGGAACGGGATTTGGCGAATATTCTGAATCTGGGAAAAAATATCCAACTTTTCCAGATATTCGCTTGCCATTTTCTGAAAAATCTCGGCTTCACGCATGGATTTTTCTTGACGAAAATATTGACATTGCTCGTGTGCTTTTCATCCTTGAAAATCTCGACTTTCCGCCAATTTTTGCAACAAAAAACATTATTGCAAAAATTCGTAATAATATTTCTGGTGCTCAAAAATACGATAAAATACGATTTTTTGAGATATTTTCTGAGGAATTTTCAGAGAGAAAAATTGGATCACTGGAATTCGTTATTGCAAAAAATGGCAATAAAAAAATGCTTGGTTTTCGTTCGGGAAATGCTATTTTTGGTTATGAAAAATTGCCAATTGTAGAAAATTTTGCATCCATCAGCAATGCGGATTTTGTGATTTCAGAAAACCTTGAAATCGGGCAAGAAAAATTTGCTGTCGGTGAGATTCTTGCTTTTTCGAATGAAAATTTTGAAAAACGCACGATGAAATTTAGTTTTGACACATTTTATATTGATCAAAAATCGGTTGGAACGATAGCTTGATACGTGCTTTCTGATCGAAAAAATCTCGCTGAGTCGGGCGTTGTGACTTTTACGATTGAGGAAGATGTGCGGATGCGGGCGATTTCTGGGCATATTTTCATTGATTCTCGTGGCTTTGTGCATGCGCATGAAATGATGAAAATTCATAAAGAAATTATCAAGTCTGTGCGAATGTTGTATGAGCAGACAATTGAGGAAAATCCAGTCATTGATCGTGGAAGTCTTGTACAGATTCTCAGGCGAGAAATCGGAAAATTGTGCTTTGTGCTCACGGGTAGAACGCCGATTATCATGCCAATAATTATCGAAAAAAATATTTCTAATTTTTAATATATGCAAGAAAAAAATATAAAACATCAGGAAAAACGGCCGAATAATTCGCGCAATCCTGATAAAAAATTTTCGCAAAAAAATGGCGAAAAGAAAAATTTCAGAAATTTTTTCAATTCTGGAAAAAAACTTCACACCAATTCTCATCTCAAACCAGGGGATTCTTTCGTTTTTGAGGATAGTTTCCGTCCGCGAAAATCATTTCCATTTTTGACGCCAACGCAGGCTCTCAAAAAATTTCTTCATCCAGTAGAAGAACGCGCAAAACCGCTTGAAAAAGAGACTTTGCGAGTAATTCCGTTCGGTGGAGTGGAACAGGTAGGACTCAATTGTATGGGATTTGAATACGAAGATGAGCTTCTCATTGTAGATATGGGGCTTCAATTTGCCGACCAGTATCAGCTCGGTATCAATAACACCATTCCCGATTTGTCTTATTGTAAAGGGAAAAAAGTAGTGGGAGTGTGTATTACTCATGGGCATATTGATCACATCGGTGGCGTGTTTCATCTAATGGAACAGCTTGGGCGCGATACGCCGATTTATTCTCCAGCGATGGCGTACGAGCTTATTAAATTGAAACAAACCGATATGAAGGCGCCACTTTCTAAAATGATTGAATATGTGCGCTATCGACCAGTGCAGATTGGAAAACATTTTCAGGTAACGCCGTTTGTGGTAGACCATTCAATTCCTGATTCTCTTGGGCTTTTGATTGAAACACCAGTGGGACGATTTGTTCATACAGGTGACTGGAAATTTGACCAGAATCCGCTTCCACATCGCCCTTCTACCAATTATGATTGGCTTGAGGCGCTCGGAAAGCGCGGCGTTCGTGGTCTTTTCTCAGACTCAACGAATGCGCATTTGATTGGGTCCTCAATTTCAGAATCGGAAGTTATTCATTCGATGGAAGAAATTTTTGAAAAAGCGCCCGCTCGTGTGATTACAGCAACATTTTCGTCGATTATTGACCGTGTGATGCTTATTATTGCTACTTCTGAAAAATTTGGCCGAAAAGTGGTTTTGATGGGGCGCTCGATGAATAATTATATTGATATCGCGATTAAACTCGGATATGTACGACCAAAGCCAGGGACGATTATTTCTATGGCGGACGCGAATAAATTACCAGATAATCAGGTGACAATTTGTTGTACTGGTGCGCAGGGTGAGCGCTATGCGGCGCTTATGCGTATTGTAACGGGAGAATCTCGTGATACATATCTCAAGCCTGATGATACGATTATTTTTTCGTCATCGGTGATTCCAGGAAATGAGCGTGCAGTGCAGGGGCTTTTTGATCTAATTACCCAGCAAGGTCCACGCGTGCATCACTATAAAGAATCGGAAATTCATGCTGGTGGACACGCTCGTGAAGAAGATACTAAAAAAATGATTCGCCTTCTCAATCCAGAATTTTATATTCCGATCTATGGATATCCGCACATGCTTCGTGGAAACGCGCGAAATGCTTACGAATTGGGATACAAAAAATCTCATGTTCCTATTTTGAAAAACGGAAAATTGCTTGAATTCACAAAAGATGGAATGCGAGAAACGGATCAATATGTTTCCAAAAAACTCATCACTGTGGATGGGCGAATGGTAGGGTATACTGGTGAAAAAGAATTGCACGATCGATTCCAGATTTCTACACAAGGGGTTATTGTGGTGGCAATTTCCAAAAAATCTGGTGGATATCATATCAAGTATGATAGTGTCGGCTTGCCGGCTGTTTCACAGGTTCCTGGCCTTGAAAAAAATCTTGATGAAGCGATTCGTCATGTTTTGCAGGATCTTTCTCGTTTCAAGGATGCTGATGCGTTCGCACGATTTATTGAACGAAAAGTGGGTGATGTGATTCTTCGCGAAATCGGAAAAGAACCAAAGGTTGTTGTCGTGGTTCAATAAAAATTGAACATAATAAAAATTTTTTGTCAAGCGAAAATTTTTCATAAAGTATCATATTGTTGAGAAAAATTCTCAATTTTGCTACCATAGAAGAAATAACTTCCTTCTATGGTTTTTTCTTTGTCATCTCT
>ERZ773008.126-NODE-126-length-52489-cov-10.523286_pt1 | contig 52489 bp, 46 predicted proteins | sample MGYA00580664_ERZ773008 | MGnify/ENA primary metagenome ERZ773008 (study PRJEB29015, sample SAMEA2738016) | human oral metagenome | biome: human oral; feature: human-associated habitat; material: dental | place: China | collected 2048 ...
GTGATGCTGCTGACAAGCACTACCGACAAGCTATTGTTGCTGCAGGAAGTGGTGCTATAGCTGCTATGGATGCCGAACGCTATTTAGCTTCTTTAGAACATTAATATTAATCTATTACTTATGGAGGTACATATTAGCCCTTCTTGGAAATCGTTGTTAAGCGAAGAATTTGAAAAGCCTTATTTCAAATCCCTAACTGATTTTGTCAAAAAAGAATACAAAGAGCACACTTGCTATCCAAAAGGAAAAGATATATTTGCTGCCTTCGACCAATGCCCTATAGATAAGCTAAAAGTAGTACTCTTAGGACAAGATCCCTACCACGGAGAAGGACAAGCCAATGGCTTATCCTTCTCTGTCAATGAAGGAATTGCCCACCCTCCTTCCTTAGTGAATATTTTTAAGGAAATCCAAGAGGATATAAATGTACCTTATCCAGAGAGTGGTAATCTCTCTCGCTGGGCACAACAAGGAGTACTTCTGCTTAATGCCACTCTTACAGTACGCGCCAACCAGGCCGGTAGCCATCAGCATCAGGGATGGGAAACTTTTACCGACACTGTCATCAAGCTTGTCTCTGACAACTGCCAAGGGGTTGTCTTTCTTCTCTGGGGTGGTTTCGCCAAAAAGAAAACTTCCTTGATTGACACTAAAAAACATTGTGTACTCACCTCTGGACACCCCTCTCCCCTTAGTGCTAACCGAGGTTATTGGTTCGGGAACAAACACTTTAGTCAGGCCAATGCATACCTCTCCTCAGTAGGCAAAGAAATCATTGATTGGAAATAAAAAACTGACATTTTGTCACAATTTTAGGTTTGGCATAGTCCTTGAAGATAGGTAAAGCGTACTAATTAAGATAAAAAAGATCAATACGATTATGAGTAAAATTATTGGAATAGACTTAGGAACCACCAACTCGTGTGTTTCCGTAATGGAAGGTAATGACCCTGTAGTTATTACCAATGCCGAAGGCAAGCGTACTACTCCTTCCGTAGTTGCCTTCGTAGATGGAGGGGAAATAAAGGTAGGAGATGCCGCTAAGCGACAAGCTGTTACCAACCCTAAAAAGACTATTTATTCTATCAAACGATTCATGGGGAATAAATTCTCTGATTTAGGAAAAGAAATAGCTCGTGTACCCTACGCTGTAGTTCAAGGGGATAACGACACTCCTCGTGTGGATATTGATGGTCGTCTATATTCTCCTCAAGAAATCTCTGCGATGATTCTTCAGAAAATGAAAAAGACTGCTGAGGACTTCTTAGGACAACCTGTAAGCCGAGCCGTAATCACTGTTCCTGCTTACTTCAACGATGCACAGCGCCAAGCTACCAAAGAAGCGGGTGAAATCGCTGGATTGAAGGTAGAACGTATCATCAATGAACCTACTGCTGCTGCTCTTGCTTACGGGCTTGACAAGCAACACAATGATCATAAGATTGTAGTATTCGACTTCGGGGGCGGTACCCACGATGTCTCTATCCTTGAATTAGGAGATGGGGTTTTTGAAGTACTTTCTACTGACGGGGATACCCACCTTGGAGGAGACGATGTAGATGAAAAAATCATCAACTGGCTTGCTGAAGAATTCGAAAAAGAAGAAGGTCTTGACCTCCGCAAAGACCCTATGGCACTACAGCGACTCAAAGAAGCTGCTGAAAAAGCTAAAATAGAACTTTCTTCTTCTATGCAGACAGAGATTAACCTTCCTTATATCACTGCTACTGCTACAGGACCTAAGCACTTGGTACGTACTCTTACCCGTGCTAAGTTCGAACAGCTTATTGAAGATTTGGTAGCTCGTACTATCGAACCTTGTAAGAAAGCGCTTGAGAATGCAGGTCTTCAAGTAAGTGACATCAATGAGGTAATCCTTGTAGGAGGTTCTACTCGTATCCCTGCTGTACAGGAAGCTGTAGAGAAGTTCTTTGGAAAGAAACCTAATAAGAGTGTAAATCCTGATGAGGTAGTAGCTATCGGTGCAGCTATCCAAGGTGGAGTACTTACTGGAGATGTAAAAGATGTATTGCTCCTTGACGTAACTCCGCTTTCCCTTGGTATCGAAACTATGGGTGGGGTGATGACTAAACTCATCGAAGCCAATACAACTATCCCTGCTAAGAAATCTCAGATATTCTCCACTGCCGCTGATAACCAGCCAAGTGTAGAAATACATGTACTACAAGGGGAAAGACCTATGGCTGCGGACAATAAGACTATCGGACGCTTCCACTTGGATGGTATCCCACCTGCACCACGTGGTGTGCCTCAGATCGAAGTAACTTTCGATATCGACGCCAATGGTATCATCAATGTATCTGCTACAGACAAAGGAACAGGCAAAACTCATGATATTCGTATCGAAGCTTCTTCTGGACTTACCCAAGAAGAAATCGAAAGAATGAAACGAGACGCTGAAGCCAATGCCGAAGCGGATAAAAAAGCACAAGAAGTAGCTACTAAAATGAATGAAGCTGATGCGCTTATCTTCCAAACTGAAAAACAATTGAAGGATTTCGGTGATAAGATCCCAGCTGATAAGAAAAGTGCTATCGAAAGTGCTTTGGAAGAACTCAAAGGTGCTTACGAAAGTAAAGACATTGCCGCTATCAATGTAGCTTTAGAAAAAATTAATGAAGCATGGAAAAAAGCTTCTGAAGATATCTACAAAGCACAACAAGAAGGCGGTGCTGCTGGAGGTCACTCCTCTTATGAAGCACAAGACCAACAGCCTAACAATGGCGGTGGTGACAACAATGTTCAAGATGTAGATTTTGAAGAAGTAAAATAGTCCGTAGTACGGACAAACAATAAAGAGAGGTTGTATAAGAAGTTTGTTTTAAACTTTATACAACCTTTCTTATTATAATATTATTTTATTTTCATATCTTTGCTGAATCAAAACAGAACATTAAATGTGTTAGATAAACAAATGAATCAATTCAAAGGGGTGCTTATTAGAAAAAGGATAAGTAAACTTGGTTTAGTTTTGTCAATGCTTATATCTGCAATAGACATCAACCAAACTTCAAAACCCCTTTACAGATTATAGATAATGTGAATGTTATGATTTTAATTAGGAATACAAAACGATTTAAGGATAAATAGCAAAAAAAAAATCATGAGTACAGAGGAAAATTACATTACACAAAATAAAGATATAGAAGTAGAGGATACCTCATCAGGACTAGATGAAACAATTACTCATCCTTTTAATCCGAATGATATTGAAATTGAAATACCTCCCTATACAATTGGATATTTGATTGATAGAATCGAACATGGAGAAATCAATATGAACACCGACTTTCAAAGAGAAGGAAATTTATGGAATGAAGAACAACAAAGTAGATTAATTGAGTCTATTTTATTAGGTTTACCATTACCTGCCTTTTATTTTGATACAGCAAACAAACAGTGGGATATTATTGATGGACTTCAACGGTGTTGCTCCATAGAGAACTTCTGTGTTAAAAAAGAACTTAGATTGAGAGGTTTAGAATTTTTAGCAAAAAAAGATGGTAAACAGTTTTTAGAGGGACTTAAATTTGATGATTTAGATAGGGAGCTACAACGTAGTATTATTACTCGTCCAATTACTGTTAATCTAATAAAAAAAGCTCCTAGAAATATTCGTTTTATTTTATTTAAACGTCTCAATACTGGAGGATTAGAGCTTACGCCTCAAGAAATACGTAATTCCGTATATCAAGGATATGCATCTGATACTATAAAAAAATTAGCAAAATTACCAGAGTTTATTAAAGCTACTGGTGGAAAAATACCAACAAAAAGAATGCAGGATAGAGATTTTGTAAGTCGTTTTGTTGCATTTTACTTAATCAATTATCCTAACTATCAACCCAGTATAGATGATTTTATTAATTCTAGTATGGAGTTACTGGAAAAAACAAAAGCCGAATCTATAGAACACGATTTTAAGGAATCTCTGGATTTAGCATATCAAATATTCGAAAGAGATGCTTTTAGAAAAAGGACTAATCCAGAAGAAAGACAACGTCCAATAAACAAAGCCTATTTTGAAGTAATCACAGTTACATTCGCTAAATTATCAGATGAAAATAAAAAAAAGTTATTAATTCAAAGAGAGCTTTTTAAAGAGAACCTGATGACCTTAATGAGAAATGGTAGATATAGTAACTCTCTGTCTGGTGGAACAGGAACAAAAGATAGTGTTAATATTCGCTTTTCATGGTTTGAACAAGTTTTAATTAAAAGTATAAATGGTATAAAAATTAGAATTAATAATGATAACAAAATTGAGGATATCCAATTTTAAAGCTCATCATAATACAGAGCTACCGTTTGCGCCTTTAACTCTGCTTACAGGGATCAATAGTTCTGGGAAGTCTACTATTCTTCAGGCTCTACTGCTGTTACGTCAAAGCTTTAAAAAAAATAGACTAGAGAAAGGGTTAGATCTCAATGCGCCTTTATGTGATATAGGAAAAGTAAAAGATGCATTGTATAGAGCCAGCGAAAGTGAAATAATTTCTTTTACAATAGAAACGGATGAAACTTTTATATTCGCATTTGATACAAAAAACAAGTATGAGAATACCTTTGTACCTGCTGATAAACTAATAAAATTACCAGATAGTTGGCGAGAGTTCCCTTTGTTTACAAATGACTTCCAATATCTAAGTTCCTCTCGATGGGCTAACTTAAACCAATACCCAATTGATACATATGCAGTCGAAATAGAGAGGCAAATTTCTTTGGAATATGGTCAAGGAGAATTAGTAGGACACTTTCTTTCCTTTTATGGAGAAAATAGAGATTTTGACATTGAGTCAGATCTCTTATTACATCCATCAACCACTAGTAGGAAACTTTTAGATCAAACGATTGCTTGGGAACGAGAAATAAGTCCGCGTATCACAATACGTCCTATTCAAAAAGAAGATAAGATAAGTATTGCATATGGTTATCGGAGCGAAAGAGAAGATAGCCGGCCCTTGGAAAACTTACAATCAAAAAATGTAGGTTACGGTATATCTTACTCCTTATCTATCGTCGTAGCATTACTTTCTGCAAAGCCTGGTGCTCTTCTATTGATAGAAAATCCTGAAGCACACCTTCATCCAAGAGGACAATCAAAGCTTGCAGAATTAATTGCGTTAGTTGCCCAAAGTGGTGTTCAAGTTGTAGTAGAAACACATAGTGATCATTTGTTTAATGGAATACTTAAGGCGGTAGCTCAAAATAAAATAGGAAGAGAAAATGTAAAAGTGCATTTTCTTGAGCTAGACGATGCCAACATATCAATACATACCGAAATTGATTTCTCTGAAAAGGGTAGAATCTTAAATCCTAGAAAAGGTTTTTTCGACCAGTTTGACGATGACTTGGATGCTTTACTTGGCTTGTAACAAAGAATAACTATGGATATACTTCTAAATGAACTTTCATTATCAGGACAATATACCTCTAGGGAGTTTTTTGTAGAACAAATAGTACCTTCTTTAATAGAGGTTCTTGATGAGATACAAGAGCTTTCAAAAGCTACTATTTACAAGAAGAAAGACTTTTGGTTGTCAAAAGTTACAAACACAGATACTATACATAATATCCTTGTTGGAGATTTGTCAAGACAATTCCCTAGCTTAAAAAAAATCAAACGACTATTAGCCTCACCTTTATTTTCAGAACCTTATTGGGAAGATACTCGCAAGCACTTGACCAACTGTATTTACATATACAATGGAAACAATGTTTGTAATCAATCCATTGCAGAAGCTTGTGAGAGGGATAAAATAATACTTTCATTTAGAGATAGTATTAATCTTTTAAAGCCTTCATTAATTATTATAAAAAATAATACAGAAAAGATTGTCCTTGACAACCTCTTTGAGAAGGGACATTACTCAAATATTTTACATCGAAGAGGGGTTATACACCAATTTTCTCTAAAAGATGCGACTCGCTTTCAAAAAGACAAAAAAATTATTCAAGGGCAAAACGTTTATAAAGAAATTAGTACGGGCTATTATTGGTATTTAGATAATCTGCATAAGAACCATTATGAGGTGTTTGACAGAAATGGGCAACATATTGGAACCGCAAATACGGATGGAGTTATAGATCCTAGTAAGAAAGTAAATGGGAGAACCCTACAATGATGCTTTTGTCGAGACAAGTATCTCAAAAAGCGTCCTATCCCTGTAAGTGTACTTCGGGAAGAAACAGTTTTCAAGTACCCATACTGGGCTACTCGTGAGTTATTGATGAATGCTATCATGCACAGGGATTAGGAGGGTAACGCTCCTATTCAGTTTTATGAGTACGATGACCGCATCAAGATCTAAAACCCTGACGGCTTATACGGCAAGGTCAGTCCCGATAATTTCCCAAATGTGAGTGATTATCGGAATCCCTTTATTGCCAAAGCAATGAAAGTCTTGGGCTATGTAAACCGATTCAGTTGTGGAATGTATTGAGTCCAGAAAGAATTGGAAGAAAATGGTAATGCACAAGTCTCTTTTGATTTTTCTTTGATTACAGCTTTTCGGGTAGTTGAAAGTGTTTCTCAAAAGTATTTTGAGGAAGGATTTGGAGGAGAAATACCCAAGAAAAAGCCAATAACTACCCAAGAAAAAATCTTAGCAGCTATTCAAGCAAAACCAGAAATCACTCAAAAGGAGTTGGCTCAATCTATCGGTATTACTCTTGATGGTATTAAATACCATATTAGAAATATGACCAAATCGGAAATCATCAAGCACGAAGGCTCTACAAAGTCGGGTAAGTGGATCGTAATCAAATAGAATACAAAAAACATACCACGCATAACACATTTATTTTCAAAGAAATAAACTTCCTATTTAACTAAAAAACCACTCAAGAGAGTGGTTTTTTTATTATTCACTATTCATTTTTCATTCTTCACTTAGAATGAGGTAAAAACACCTCTGCTAACATACAGCGAGCGCTTCCCCCTCCACAGATTTCTATAGTGGAAAGATCACTGTAAAGAATCTGAGTATGTCGCTCTATAGCCTCGATTTGCTGAGGAGTAAGTGACTGGTAGGCTGTTTGGCTCATCACCAAGTAAGAATGTTCCTTGCCTTTTACCTCAAGCATATTACCTGCGTAATAATCGACCTGTTCCCTACTAATGGTAATGATTTCCTTTTTATCTTCTTTTAAATGGTTTAATATATTTTTGCGTTCATTTTTATCCTCGATAGTATCGAGACAAACAATCGCAAAAGTCCTACCCAAGGCCATCATCACATTGGTATGATAAATAGGTTTTAGCTCACCATCGGTTTTCTGAAAAGCTCTAAATATGACAGGAGTATATTCAAAATCCTCACAGAACTCAATAAATAATTCCTCAGAGGCTCTAGGGGATAGGGCACAATAGGCCTTGCGGTGTATCCTATCCAAGACCATAGCGCCTGTTCCTTCCAGGAAAATACCTTCGTTCTCAGCTTCTGTATAGTCAAATACATTTTCTATCTCGAAGCCTGCCTCTTCTACTATATCCAAGATATCTTCCCGACGCTCTCTACGTCGGTTTTCGGCAAACATAGGATAGATGGCCACATCTCCATTGTTGTGGAAGCTAATCCAATTATTAGGGAAGATAGAATCGGGCGTATCCTGCTCGTATATATCCTCCACTTGAATGACATGTACCCCCACTTCCCTCAGCTTTTGAACTAATGTATCGAACTCCTGTTGTGCTTTCCGGTTGATTTCTTCTTGGGTAATATTTATTCCCTTCTGGAAATAATTATTGACAATCGTCTCCTCATTCGTCCTAAAACGAACAGGGCGTATCATCAATACAGTATCGGTAATTTGTTTTTTCATCTCCTAACACATTATTAATGATTAATGAGCAATGATTAGTGATTAATGATTAGTGATTAATGATCAATGATTCTATGTTTACTGTTTACTGATCACTGTTCACTGCTTACTGATCACTGTTCACTGCTTACTGATCACTGTTCACTGATCACTGTTTACTGTTCACTGCTTACTGTTCACTGCTTACTGTTCACTGCTTACTGATTAAGTATATAAGCAAATATAAGAGGAGCAACAATAGTTGCGTCGGATTCTACGATATATTTAGGAGTATCTATATTGAGCTTACCCCAAGTTATTTTCTCGTTAGGCACAGCTCCAGAGTAAGAACCATAGCTGGTAGTAGAGTCAGAAATCTGGCAGAAATAAGACCAGAAAGGCACATCCTCCCATTCTAAGTCTTGATACATCATAGGTACGACACAGATAGGGAAATCTCCTGCGATTCCTCCTCCTATTTGGAAAAAGCCCACACCCTTACCTGAAGAATTATTTCTATACCACTCAGTAAGGTATATCATATACTCAATACCAGTCTTGACCGTAGAAGCCTTCAAGTTGCCTTTGATGACATTAGCGGCAAAGATATTTCCCGTAGTAGAATCTTCCCAACCTGGACATATAATAGGAATATTTTTCTCCGCTGCAGCAAGTATCCAAGAGTTCTTTGGATCTATTTCATAGTATTGTTCCAATACTCCAGAGCGTACCACTTGGTAGAGAAATTCATGAGGGAAATAGCGTTCGCCCTTTTCCTCAGCCTTGTGCCATACTTCTTCCAAATGTTTTTGAAGGCGGCGGAAAGCCTCTTCTTCTGGGATACAAGTATCAGTAACTCGGTTGTAGTGACTATCCAAGAGCTCTCTTTCCTGCTCAGGAGTAAGATCTCTGTAGTGAGGTACACGCTTGTAGTGAGAATGAGCCACAAGGTTCATAACATCTTCCTCAAGGTTAGCCCCTGTACAGGAGATAATATCTATTTTGCCTTGGCGAATCATCTCCGCCAAAGAAATTCCAAGTTCTGCAGTACTCATAGCCCCAGCAAGTGCCACAAGCATCTTACCACCTCCTTGTAGGTGGGCTTCATAACCCTTAGCAGCATCTACCAAAGCAGCTGCATTGAAGTGTAGAAAGTTCTTCTCAATGAATTGAGAAATAGGTCCTTTATTCATTTTTTTAAATATTTATTAAGTTATACATCTTTTAGAAAGGATAATTTATCCCTATATTAAAAACAAAATTAGAAAGTTTCAGCTCATTTGTCCAATGATGTGTCGCATATTTGGAAGGGTCATAGAGCTTCATTCCAAAATCACCACGGATAACAAAATAGTTCAAATCATAGCGCAATCCAAACCCAGTGGCCAGTGCTACGTCTGCAATATCCGAGAAGCTATCGAGCTTATAATCTGTATTTTCTTCATCATCCATCAGGTGCCATACATTTCCAACATCCAAGAACAAAGCCCCTTTGAGTGCATTGGCTATAGTAAATCGGTACTCGGCATTGGCGGTAAACTTGAAATTGGCTTCATTGAACTCCAAGGGAGATCCCGAAGAACCTGGACCCAGAGAGTACGCTCGCCACCCCCTATTATCATTGGAACCTCCTGCAAAGTAGCTTCTGGAAAAAGGAATACTTTTCCCATTGCCATAGGGCATAGCAAAACCTATAAAGGTACGAAAAGCAAATACTTCTCCTCCATTCTTCCTTATGGTCAGCGGGATGTGCTTGATATACTCAAGCTCCGCCTTGGCATATTGCGCATAGGTGACATCCAAGAACTTGCGCTGCCCTTGATCATCCTTAGGGAGCTTACGTACTATACTGAGCAATTGGGGAATATTACCTGCTGTCTCCACTTTTACTCGAAACTGCTCATAATCAGGTTCGTAGTAGTTAAATGTATTGTTAGACATATAGGTAAAACTCGTAGCCATGATAAGATCATTCTTAGTCATTCGATAATATCTCTGGAAGATATTATACAAATCCTTAGTATCTTGTGGATAGCCCGCATAGCCTCCCTGTCGGGACGCCCAGATCACATAAGCAATAGCCCCTTCACGATCATTGAGATTGCCATCATTGTCCATCACAGCGGCGGGAGCATTGTGCTTTTTAGCCAAGTCATTCAGAGCGTTATACGAAGACCTATACAGTCGGAAATAGTTTTCAGGATTTTTGTTTCGGACAAATTCCACATCCAAGAGCTCCAATATATTGCGATTCTGTGTATTAGGACTCCAAGTATAGCGCAGCACTCCGCTTGTCTTCTGTTTATCCAACCCTATATTCTGCTGGGTACTGGTGGTAAACTGCAAGATTGTCTGTGGAGTTTTGGAATAAGGAATCAGGGATTCTATACTTCCGAAAAACCAAATACGTGGTATCGTAAGGCGTAATCCTCCTCCATATTCGAATATATTAAAGAAAGCCGAAGTTCCATCCAGAAATTGCTGTGCTCCCAGGGTTACACGAGGAGTTATCTCAAGGGTTTCCGCTCCTCGGAAAACATTCCTTGCGATCAGAGAGGTATTGAATCCTATTCCAAATTCCTGTATAGAAGAGCGAGAAAGCTCCAAGTTGGTCTCTATAGAGAAGCGAGAAAGTGGCTCCAAGAATATATCAGCCTCCAGAGTTCTTTCCAAAGAATCCTTCTTAGCATAGCGATACTGTATATTTGGATACTTAAAAGCCCTGAGGTTATTGATCTGTCGGTAAGCATTGTTGCGGTCTATATCGCGATAGAGCGTATTGGGGCGCAGCGCCATAGCATCATAGAGCGTCTGCTTACGATAGCGCAACTTATTGCGATAGTAGTAGGTAATCCCTTTGTACTCCACAGAATCATAGGTAGTAGTTTGCAGAGAGGAGTCATAATCTGTATAGAGATATACTTTTTTGATAAGGTGTTTCTTATAAGTTTTTTCAGTAGGAGGATCCGTAGAGCGATCGGTATAATTGGCAATGGTAGTTGTTACATTGATCAACGAATCATTATTATAAGCTACAGTATCCCGCGCAATGGTAAAATCAATCGCACTTTGTTGGAAGTTATAGAACCCATTATTACGCAAGAGGGTGGTGATACGAGAGCGTTCGTTGGTAAATTTCTCCAAGGAGTAATGGGTATGATTCTTAATCAGTCGTTCACCTATATGCTTTTTGTAGAGTGTATCTATCTCAGGAGAGAGGATACGAGTATCCAGAGAATCAATATAGTATCGCATTCCCTTTTCTATAGAGTAGACTACAGCCGCCTCTTTTTTCTTTTCCAAAGGAAGGATATCATGCTCCACCTTACTGTTATAGTACCCCACACTGTTATAATAAGCCTTGAGCACTTTGGTGGATTTGTTCACCTGAGCGGTATCCAATATAGCTGGAGGCTGCCCCATTCGTTGCAAGAGCCTGTCTTTTCCAGAGACCAAGAAAGATTTTCCCAAGCGTTGAGTTTGCTTTTTAGAAAGGAATCCATCCAAGAATCGATGCCATCGGGGATGGCGCTCGAGCCATTTTTGATAATTTTCTTCTGCCTGATCATCCGCTAAGTTATAGATCAAAAGCCCTATAGGAATCCCCAACAATCTGGAGTTCGGTTCCTGGCGCAAGTATCCATATACATGGCTGTTCTTAGGCGCTTTTCCATCCACATTGATATCATTTTTGCGCAAGAGATACGCTCCTTCAGGTACCTTCTTAGTAGGACTACAACCTGAAAGAGAGAACAAACACAGTAATAATAAGGCTTTTATAACAAAATTACACTTCATCCAGCAACTTAAAAAATTCGGCTCAAAATTACAAATTTTATATGGTATATCAATAATAAAAAAGCGTTAATTCATTATAATTATCATAGAACCTTTCTCAATAGAAAAACCTTTAAAAAGTTAATTGCTTTTTAAAGGTTTAAGAATATAATTTTAAGTACTGTAAATATTTTACCATCCTCCTTTATACACATTCACCTTTTCCCTCATAAGGGGCAGAGCTATATGATTTATAAGAATTTTCAGGGGTATTATCTCCATTCTTTAAAGAGATAGTATTTGCCCTATTATAAGCCCCACACAATGAATGTATATTTTTCCTGATAAAATCTCATTTACTTCTAAAACATGATTCTCCCCTGGTTTGAGATAAACTATTCCTAAATTACCTACAGCCTGATTTAGATATTTAAAAGAAATATCGCCCTTTAAAATATCCTCGGCATTCCCTTCTTTATTATAAAGTTTTCCTTCGGTAGAATTAATACGATAATCTCTTAAATTAATCTCTTTCTCTGTAGTTATAATTTTTACAGCATAAAAATTATTATCATTAGACAAACCACTTTCTAAAGATATTCCTATCTTTTTAGAAGCTGCATCAGTAGTAACAGAAACATTTAAAGCATTACTTGAAAAATTAAGAGAAAAACTAACATTTTGTTCTTGCTCTCCTTGTTTAGGTTTAATCTTTAATCGTATTTCATCAAAATTCCTTTGAGAAGTTTCATTATCTGTTTTATAATAAAAAATCTGCTTTCCTGCATTGGCAATCACTTCAAAAGATCTTCCCTTGGACGCCATAGGTTCCCCTCCTTTTTGCCAATAAAAATTACCTCCAGCTGTATCCTCTTCTACACTTATGATAAGACTGGTAGAATTACTTTTTGGAAAACCAAAAGCTTCAAACTCAAAAGGGACATATTCTCCTACCTTATAATTATCTTTCAAAGAAGAAAATAACACGCCCGAAGCTTCTGTATTTAAGTTTTTATTTCTTTCTCAACCTTAAAGCCCTTTTTATTAGTAAAAGTAACTTTCACTTTGTGTACTCCCTTTCCGGTAGGTTTATAGAAAATTTTCAAAGGACTTTGTTTTACCTTATATTTTTTCCAAACCTCAACCTCGGCATTCCCTTGGTTATCGCTGGCTGTAAAATTAGAAGTATTAGTGTCAAAACTATATTCAATATAGTTATCTTCAGTAGGTTTGTAATCCTCTGAAATATCATATACCAATTCATGGACTTGCCCTACACGCAATCCATTATTTACATCTCTATTTTGTGTAGAGACATTGAATTCATAGGAATTAGACTCTTCTTTGTTACAAGACATCATTACCAACAAAGAAAAAAATAAAATACTTTTTCTCATTATATTTCGATTTAGTTTTATTGCCAATTAATATTGACATTACTTATTTCAAGATTTTTATATTCTGATAATCCACCGTCATATGCTTTAAAAGAAGTCATTATAGAAACAAAACTTAATCCCTTTACACTGGGTAATATTTGTTTGAAAGTAACGCTTGCTTTCATAGGAACTCCTGTAGGGATTTTGTTACATGCAGCACCATAAGGAGAGCTATTTTCTTTTCCTACTGATATATTTTTCACCAAATATTCATTACCTTCAAAATCATATGCTTTTATAGCATTGTCGTACTTAACATATTCATAATTCACAAAACAAACACTTTGATGTACCAACTTATGAGAAATTAAAAATTCTAAAGTAACTGTTTGATCTACTTTATTTCCTGTAACAGAAAGTAGTTTTACCTCAAAGTTTGGTGAAAAACTTTTGACAATTTCATTTTCCTGATTGGTGTTATTCTCAGTATTTATCCTATCTGCCACTGTTTGAAATCCATCCGATTGAGAAACTACTTCTCCCACATTGAGTGCTTGATCTATAACAATAGCAATCTCCTTCTTATCGGTGAATTTGATTATTGCATACTTAACTGTTTTACCATCTACTGTTCCTTCTCTGAAGTTCTTAATCACTGGTTTTGTCAGTTTGGCAAGATCTTCCCGAGTAGCATTGACCGTTTGTTTCTTTTCTACCTTTTCTCCATATACAATATCTATGTAATCACCTACTGTAACGATATCTTTTACAAAGATATTACTATACTCTTTACCTCTCGAAGGATTGCCAAAGGATAATACATCTCCTTTTCTATAGGTGTGATTATCCACTGCTACATATTCTCTTCTTGGGTTTTTGGAACTCTGTCCTGACAAATAGCTAATATTCGACAATATTAGCACCAATAAAATTAATTTTCTCTGTATTTTCATTTTTTAAAAAATTTATTGGAGCAAAGTTACTTATATTACTACATTAAGAACCTTTACTTTTTTACTAATACCCGAAAAAATTACTAAAGATGGAAAATATTTTGTAATTTTGCCCCTAAAATATCAATATGTCATTAGGAAAAAAGTTAAAACAAGCACGCCTGAATAAGAATCTATCTCAAGATTTTATGGCAGAGATGTTGGAAGTGTCCCAGAAAACATATTCCAACTTCGAAAACAACAAAACAAAACCCGATTTTTCTCAAATCGAAAAAATATCTAAGATATTAGATGTAAGTGTTTTAGAGTTTTTAGAAGATACTGAAAAATACAATTTCTATCAGAATAATACAGGAACAAACAATGGTTTTGTTGTCAATAATTTTTCAGAAAAACTTATAGAACAATATGAACTTCGCATTAAAAAATTAGAAGAAGAGAATGTTTATCTAAAGTCATTGTTAGACAGAATGTTAAAATAATTACTCATATAAATAAAAAGAGCTTCCTTATGATTTGAAGCTCTTTTTTATGGTTCTAAGCTCCTATTTTCATTCACTTTCACATGTGATATAGTCTGTTCTTTCGGGTATTCTTAAAAGATATTTTGAGAGGTTAATAGATATTTTTTGAATGATTATTAGTTTATAGAATCTACAAATTTCAATAACTGAATTTAGCAGTTCTAAGATTATCTACTTTTAAAAACAATTCCTTGTAGGTAAGGGCATAGTGCCTTTACCTACAGGGAATTAAAAAATACTACTATTTTCTTTTACTTTCTTCTTTTCTTAACAAAAATCACCAAAGCAATAAGTGCTACTAGGGCAGCAAGTCCTACCCAAAGGATATTGAGAGAGACTTTCTTTTTCTCTTGAGCAGTAGAGGTTTCTTCCTTTTTCAGAAGCTTACCATCCTTACTATCCTGCAGCTGAGTGGAGGACTCTTTCGCCTGCTTGAGGTGCTTTTGGTAAGCCTCAGCATTGGCTTGAGGTGCTTTTTGTGAGATATAGGCTTGGAGCTTCTTATTCTCTGAAGAAAACTCTGATGAGGTTACTCCAAACTCTTTTACCAAATCCGTATGCAGGGTAGCGAGTTTGCTTATTTGTGCCTGAGATGCCTTCCACATTCCCTTACGAGTAGCCTCAAGCATCACTGCGGTAACTTCCTCCAAGGCTGTTGCATTCTCTCGACGAATAAAGTCGGTTACCCCCAATTGCTGTTTGTCCTCTATATAAGTAAGATACACTTCCTCCCATAGAGCATCATCGATTAGTTCTGGGCGAGTGGCTTCCCAGCCATGCATATTGGTTACAATTTCTTGGATTTGTCCTGCTGTAGCAGCTTTTCCCTTCATCATCTCCTTGATGTATTTAGGATTTAGGATTGTTGAGCGTGCTTCCACTCCTATAGCTTCCTTGAGTTCTTGCATATGCATATTCTTATGATTGCGGTAATCCGCCAAGTAGGCATCAGGATCCTTGCCTGTCACCTCCTTGATAGCAGCATTCATTCCTCCCATGAACTCATACACGTGGTCAAGGCTCAGAGCCCCCCAAGTATTGTTCTGTCGGGGCTGGATGAGTACATCCGCATTCTTGATAGCTGCACGGAACATTCCTTCTTGGAACTGGCTCCAATTGTCTTTGCTACCATAGAAAGCGCCCATGTTATGCATATACACCTGAGCGATATCCTTTTGGGTTTCCCATTTATCTCCAGCATTGATCAGTTCCTTAATTCCCGTGTCGTACCTACCTTGCAAGCCGCCAAAAATACGCTGAGTGGCCATCTGTCGGGCTTGTTTTGGGGGTACTCCCGCTGCTACCAATTCTTTTTCTATATCCACACTACCAGCACTTACTTCATTAGTATAAGTCTCCTCAGGTAGGGCGCTGACCATTTCTATCGCCTTGGTAATAAGGAACAAGCGAGAAGCAGCCAAGTCACGGAACTGACCAGAAGTCTGTATCACCACATCGATACGAGGTCTACCCAACTCATCCGAAGGAATCAGACGGATATCGCCTACCCTACCAAAAGTATCCCATACTGGTTCTACTCCCAGCATATACAGTGCCTGTGCTATAGAAACCCCTTCTGTTTCGACAAATTCCGAACTCCAGAAAGTATAGGCCACCTTCTTAGGAAAATCCCCATGCTTATCCTTGTATTCCTTTAGGACATTCTGAGCCAAAATCACTCCTCTGTCCCAAGCCAACTTGGAAGGAGTTGCCTCTGCATTGACTGCATACAGATTGTGCCCTGTAGGAACTCCCTTAGGATTGGCTACGGCATCCCCCCCTGAAGAAGGAGGTGTGTAGCCGCCCTTAAGAGCGTTAAAGAAAGCTTTTTCCTCTGCCTGAGGACTATTTTGCAACCCCTCACGATAGGTAGCCACACTTAGGATTGACTTCTCAATATCCACAATAGCTTGTGCTCTATTGAGCTTGGCTTTCTTAGCGGCTATCTCTACCAGTTCCTCCGGAGTCAGCGGTTTGCTTTCCACCTTCTTAGCCGGTGCTTTTTTGGTTTTTGTTGCCTTGCCTACGGCATCTGGTTTTTTCCCTTTTCCCTGAGAAGAAGGAGGTGTTGCTTTTTTCTCCATCTGTTTTTTCAAGAAATAAGGCATCCCACTTTCTGCTTCTTTAGCCAAAAGTTCCTTGGCTTTTTCCAGATCTTTAGGGACAATATGTGCATAGCTACAAATAAGCTCCGTGGTGACAGGCTTTCCTGAGAGAATCTGTCTGACCAAAGCTTTTGCTGGATTTAGGTATTTCTCAGAGAAGAAAACCTTTCTTTTAAGCTCTTTCTCAGTCACCTTCCCCTCGAGCTTATCCAGAGCAGCCACACTATAAGCGATGGGATCTGCGGACATCGCCATCACAGTGGAGAGAATCTTATCAGGAGCATAAGGTGTTCCCATGGTGTAGAGCTCCCCATTGATTTTCTCTGTAGCTATCTCTTCGGCAAAGTTGGACAAGCGGTCTATCTCCTCCTCGGTAAATGGTTTGGAAAGGATACTATCCAAACGCAAATCGCGATGTAAGCCCATCCCTACGGCTAACTTTTTGATATGCAGAGAAATCGTATTTTTATCTGCTTCTTGTTTGGATTTCTGATAAGCAAGAATCGTATTCTCTAATTCATTGAAAGTGTTGCGCATGTCACTTTCAGTAAAAGCAGGTGTCAGATAAGAGACTAAGGAGCCATACGAACGGCGCTTAGCAGTCATAGCCTCCCCTATATTTCCGATAGTATAGTAGTAAAAGTGCGGTACTGTGCCTACCAGAATATCCCCCCAATCGTAATCCGAGAGTGTCACCTGCTTATTAGGTGTAAATTCCAAAGAGCCATGAGTACCAAAGTGGATCAATGCATCCGCCTTTAAGCCATGTTGTATCCACAGATATGCCCCTATATAAGCATAAGGAGGTATCTCCTTTACTCCATGTTGTACCTTGAAATCATCCTCTGTACTAATGGCAGCAGGAGGTTGTGGCAGTATGGTTACATTACCAAAAGTAAGCTGAGCTACCGCCAAGTACTCTTTTCCTCCTTTCTCTGTGGAGAGATAGGTGCCAGGAACTGCTCCATTGCGAGTGATTACCTCCTTATAGAGCGAGGTAGGTAAGGCTTGTTTGAGCCAACTATCCAATTCGGTGGCCTCTACCAAAGCAGGATTTCCTTGAGAGAGAAAGCGCTCTATCTCCCCTTTAGCTCCTGCCCTATAAGTATTGGCATGATTGACCAGTAACGTATTGAACTCCGCCACTGTAGCAGGGAGACCTTCTACCCGATACCCCTCCTTCTTGAGCTCTTGTAGAAAATGGTAGAGCGACTCGACCACCTCCAAGCCTTGTGCTACAGGAGGGTTGAGCCCTACCCCTTTGAAATAGACAATAGCCAATTTCTTATCCTGATTGGCCTGCTTTTTCAGTTGGGTAAAATTGTGTATAATCTTGGCAAACTTGGCTGCACGGTTCTTGATGGCATCAAGGTAATAATAGCCATCCTTATTCTTCTGCTGAGCGATGACTACATAAGGATAAAGTGCTCCATCCAGCTCAGGCATTACCACTGTTTGCCCTAAGAAGCCTCCAGCCATTCCCATAGGATCTTTTTCCCAATCTTCCTGCAAACTCAGTACAGAGAGCCCCGTAAAGAAAGGAATATTTTTTTGTTTTATCCAATTGATAAACGTTTCTGGAGCCCCCATCATCATTTGTCCATGAGGAAAATAAACAATGGCATCAGGATTAATCTCTTCCAAGAACTCAATACGCTTGGACTGAGCCGTAAAAGGATATACATTCATCCCCTCCTGCTCTAAGGCAGAAATCACCCCATTGAGATGTTCCTTATTTCCACCGAAAGGCTCATGTAGCCCTGCTACGATTGCTATACGGGGGGCACCTTCCTTATAAAAATTATGCTCTCTAATATATTTTTCATAAGCCTGTAGTGAATCAAAAGAAAGATCATCATCCAAGTGAAAATATACATTCTCCTTGCGCTCAATAGCTGGAGCTGGTTCTTGGGCAAACCATTTCTTATCAATATACTTACGTACATAACGAGCCAAATTCTGGTAATTATCCCTATTGGCACTCTCCAAATACTCCGATACACGTTGGCTATCGGTTGCCCCTAAGCTATTGATATCATTGTCAGGATTGGTCACAGCGAAACTGTGGAAAGGCACCTTCTGAGAGATTTCTTGAAGAAGTTCCCGCTGCTCTTGGGTTATTTTCATTCCCATTCCCCAAACAAGTACAAAGTCATACCCTCTAAGCCGGTCGAGCTCTTCCAAAGGTACCTCATCGAAGCGGATAAACCTATCCTTGTTGGACAAAATCACATTGGACGATTGATAGCTTAGGAAGTTCACTAAGGCGATTCGTGTAGGCGCCACATACTTGCGCCAGAGAAAATACCCCCCTCCACAGAGAAGCAATGCCAGAAACAGCCATACTATTTTTTTTCTCATAGCATACGTAATTTACTCTTTTTTGTTATTGATATTTAGATTTATTTTATATAATTTACAGTAGCGCAAAAATACGATTTTTTTTGAAACTTCTTACTATGAAACGATTTTTTATTTTAGCAAGGGTCATTGAGTATAACAGAGGAAAGAGAATTGCACTATAAACAAGAGCGAATTGCCCATGAGTAAGGAAAAATTGCTTCTTAAATCAGGAGGCGAATTGCAATTCGCCCCTACTGCTCTACAATGGCTTTACTTACACACTCGTTCACACGACTTTCCCTATATCTCCCTATTCTCCGCTCTAAATGTTATCAACATTCATTGTGTTTTAATTATAAACATTTATAATTTATTTCACATAAATTCATGTTAAAACCAACTAATTAACAACAGTAGCATTTTTGTTGAAAATTATTTCATTATCGTTAATTCCTTATGCTAAAAACCCTCTTGAAACAAATACAATATGCTTATTTTCAATATATTACCATTAAATGTTTTTATAGCCATTTTTCTTAAAAAATGAACACTTATTATAGTTATTCACCATCCTTTTGCCAGAGATTCCCTCAATAGCTTGTAATTTTGCACTAACAATTTAGAGCCCAAAGAAGTGATAAACATTCCCCCTATAGAGACTCAAAAGGTTCCTATTGACTATCCTCATGGGATAGAATTATACATAAAGCGAGAGGACAAGACCCATATACATGTTTCGGGAAACAAGTATAGAAAGCTTAAATACAATGTCCAAGAAGCGCTATCTAAGGGATACAAACGACTGATAACCTTTGGTGGCGCCTATTCCAACCATATAGCAGCCACTGCCTATGCGGGGAAAATGATTGGCATAGAGACCATTGGAGTAATTCGTGGCGACGAATTAGCCTCTGCTGTAGCGACAAACCCCACGCTCCACTTTGCACAAGAGTGTGGTATGCAGTTTCACTTTGTCACTCGTGAGGATTTTCGCTTAAAACATACGGAATCCTTCAAGGAAGCACTTTTTGAGCGCTTTGGTGACTATTACTATGTCCCAGAGGGGGGAACCAATGCTCTGGCTATCAAGGGCACCGAGGAAATCCTCACCCCTGAAGATACCATATACGATTTTATCACCACCGCCGTGGGTACAGGAGGTACCATAGCTGGGCTTATCAATAGTGCGGCTCCTCACCAAAGAGTACTGGGATTCCCTGCCCTGTGTGGAAGGTTTTTAGAAGAAGAAATAAAAAAATGGATACACCCCAATGACCATTGGCAACTGATCCATGACTATAACTTAGGCGGATATGCCAAGGTAAATGATGATTTTATCCGCTTTCTGAATGATTTTTTTAGGCAAACACATATCCCCTTAGACCCTGTATATACAGGAAAGATGATCTATGGGGTTACCTGCCTGATAGAGAAGGGATTTTTCCCTGATAACAGTAAAATAATGGCTATCCACACTGGTGGATTGCAGGGCATATATGGAATGAACCAAAAACTTAATAAAAAAAAGAAAGAAATATTGGATTATGAAAAAGAAATTACTTAGCCTCTTAGTCCTGGTCGCGCTTGTAAGCTCTTGTGGAACTACCCAAAAAACTATTAGTTCACACAAGCCTATTGTCTCGCGTGTACCAGAGAAGGTACTCACTGAGAGCAAGCGCAGTGAAACCTATATCAATAAGGAAGTCCCTGAAACTCCTGAAGAGCTGAAAGCCACCTCAGCGGTGAAGGTAACCCCTGCCCTCATTCGTGAATATATCAACACCTATAAGGATATAGCTATGGTCGAGATGCAGCGCTATGGTATCCCTGCCAGTATCACCTTAGCCCAAGCCATCTTGGAGAGTGGCTCTGGACAAGGGCGCTTGGCACGCCATGCTCGCAATCACTTTGGCATCAAGTGTCATTATGATTGGGAAGGAGATACCATCATCCATGATGACGATGCCAAAGGAGAGTGTTTTAGAAAATATGAACATGCTGAAGCCTCTTTCGAAGACCATTCGCAATTCTTAGTAAACCGCTCTCGCTATGCCTCCCTCTTTGAGTTAAAGGCTGGTGATTACAAGGGCTGGGCTCATGGCCTAAAAAAAGCTGGCTATGCCACTGACCCTGGCTATGCACAAAAGCTCCTTTTGCTTATCAATAAGTATGAGCTACACCAGTATGATACAGAAGTACTTGGGTATGCCTACAAGGAAGAGAAATCCCTCTCCCCTATTCCCAACACCCCTCCCCTACCTATAGGTGCTAAGAAAGAAACAGCCAAGACAGCTCCTGCGAAGACAAACTCAACTGTTGCGAAGAATGGCACGGCTGTAGTACCCACTGGAGAAAAGAGTGTTGCCAAAAGAGAAAATACCCTAAAAAAGGACACTACAGCCCTTACTCAAAAAGTGGATAGCACTCAGGTTACACCAAAAGAAAAAGCTATTGTCAGAAAAGATAGTACTGAAGTGAATAATACCTCTGTCACAAAGCCCAATACACAGGTCAAACCTGAGGAAGTAGCTATGGAACTTATCAAAATGTACATTGTCAAGAAGGGAGATACTCTATATAATATATCCCGCCGATCAGGAGTGAGTGTAGAACAACTCATGAGCCTGAACAATATGAACAACTCAAATATCAATTTAGGACAAGTCCTCGTGATACGAGAATAAAACACCCCTACATGAAGCATATATGGAGCGCACTCTCTTGGGTAGAGAAAATCATTTTCATAATCAATGGAGGGATAGGCGTAATATTACTTTTCGCCTATCTACTCCCCTTTATACCTCCTCGCTACTTTGAGTATGCCTCCTTGAGTGTTTTCACTCCGATACTAATGCTTCTGAACATTGTTTTTATAGGTATATGGATCGCCCGAGGTAAGTGGATTTTCCTCTTCTCGGGCATCCTCTTTTGTATAGGACTTCCCTTTATACACCGTTTTGTACAGTTGCCTAAAAACAATGTCACTTCCCCTGAACAACTCAGTGTAATGAGCTTCAATGTACGACTGTTCAACCACTACAAATGGAGTTCTGATACGCTGCTAAGGGAAAAAATCCTTACCTTTGTCAAAGAAGAACATCCCAAGATCCTTGCTTTACAAGAATTTTACTACAAAGAAAAAGAGAGTTTCCCTTTTTACAAATATAAGAAATTCATCTACAAACACAAAAAAGATAAGATAGGACAAGCCATTCTCAGTGACTATCCTATTATAAACAGTGGCTCTTTGGACTTCCCCCACACTGGAAACAATGGAGTCTATGCTGATATTGTAGTCAATGGAGATACCTTAAGACTATATAGTCTTCACTTTGAATCTTTTCACATAGAAGACACCGACATATCCCAAGAGAACTCCAAGCGAATTTTCCTAAAGCTACCTCGCAGGTTTGCCATTCAGCAAGCTCAGGTAGAGCTTTTCAATGCCCATGCCGACAGCTGCCCCTACCCTATTGTGGTATGTGGAGACTTTAACAACACTGCTTTTTCCTACCTCTACCAGAAGTTCCAAGATAGGGGCTTAGTGGATAGCTTTGAGGAAGCAGGTAGCGGATTCGGGCGCACCTATGACTTCCCTTATTTTCCTTTCCGTATCGATTATATACTGGCTGATCCTTACTTTAAGATTACCTCCCACAAGGTATATACAGGAAGAGATTATTCCGATCACTTCCCTATCAGGGCCACCCTTAAAAAGAGGCAGTGAACTGTGAACAGAAAGCAGGGAACAGCCTTCTGTAAATAGGAGACGGCTCTTAGTAGTCGTAGAATGAAGACTCTTTACTTTTCACTCTTCACTACATACCCAAACTCATTTGCTTGGCTACACTTTTTAGGGATGGCCCACGGATGAAAATTAACAATTAGCCCTTGACAATTAACAATTAAAATTCGTACTTTTGTGCCTTATAAAAATAATTCACATGGACTGGAATCCCAATCAGGTACTACTTGACCTGCATTTCATACAGATACGCTACTATAGTCTGATGTTTGTAATAGCCTTTTCCTTAGGCTTTTACATCATGAAAAAGATTTTTATATCTGAACATAAATCCTTGGATAAGCTTGATGCTTTAGTCATTTATGTAGCCATTGCGACCCTCTTAGGAGCTCGCTTAGGACATGTTTTTTTCTATGATTGGGACTATTTTAAGGAACATCCATTAGAAATCATCCTTCCTTTCCGCTTCTCTCCCACCTTCGAGATTACAGGTTTTTCAGGCTTGGCCAGTCATGGTGCTGCGGTAGGGATTATCCTTGCAATGATCCTATACATTCGTAAATATCCTGAGTTCAAACTCTCTTGGATACTTGACCGCATTGTCATACCTATCACCATAGGAGGTATGTTTGTTCGTTTTGGCAACTTTATGAACTCTGAAATTGTAGGAAAAGTGGTGGATAAGAGCTTTCCTTTAGGTGTAAAATTTCTACAATCAGGAGACTTTCCTATTAGCCAAGCCATGCAGCTCACAGGAGAGAATACCCCACAGAAAGCCTTTGCTATGATAGCCCACAACCCTCAGTTTGTCGAGATCTATAACCAGATACCCTACCGTCATCCTGTACAGTTATATGAGGCTATCTGCTACTTCTTCCTTTTTTGGCTGCTTTACTATCTCTACTGGAAAACCAACAAGAAAAACCAACCTTACTTTATCTTTGGAGTATTCCTCATTACCCTTTGGACAATACGTTTCTTTACAGAATATGTCAAGGACAGCCAAGGAGGTATAGAAAATACCTTAGGCATCTTCTCCACAGGACAGTGGCTGAGTATTCCCTTTATCCTCGCTGGAGTATTCTTACTGTTTTTTAAGAAAAGAAATGTGTAACCTACTCATCACAAATGCTAAAGAAGCTATTCTATAACGAACGTTTTGCAGCTATCCTTTGGGTGGGCTTGGCATTGGCTACTGTTATCCAAAATGTGGTCATTCGAGGTAGATTCAATAATTACCTTATCTTCGAAGGCGTATTCAATCACACCCTCAAGCAATTGCCTCTCTTTGTTGCCTATCCTGAGGAATATGCGGATATGAACCATTATGGAGTATTCTTTAGTGCTATTATCGCCCCCTTTGCCCTCTTACCCTCTGCCGTGGGGTGTACTTTGTGGATTTTAACCAATGTAGCTTTCCTCTTCTGGGCGATTCGTCAGTTGCCACTCTCCAAGGGTGTCATCATAGGTATTCTCCTTATAGCTGCACACGATATGTATACAGCTGCTGCTATGCAACAGTTCAACATCAGTGTCATTGCCCTATTGGTTGCTGCTTTTGTATTTGTAGAAAAAGGAAAAAGCCACTGGGCAACACTTTTTATTGTAATAGGTACCTTGACCAAGCTCTATGGCATTGTCGGTCTGGCATTCTTTTTCTTTGCAAAGGACAAAGGGCGTTTTATATGGTCAGGACTATTATGGTTAGCATTACTCTTTTGCTTGCCTATGCTATACTCCTCCCCCGAATATGTGCTTTCCCAATATCATGATTGGTATATTTCCTTATCTGAGAAGAATGGAGAGAATATGGATACCACTCACTATAATCTACAGAACCTCTCCTTTTTAGGATTTTTACAACGTACAAGACTGTTCAACAACAACCTAATTGTAATTGCCATAGCCTTAGTCCTTTTTGCTCTTCCCTATCTGCGTATAGGACAATACAAACACTTACGCTTTAGGCTCATGTTCTTAGCCTCGGTGAGTATGTTCTTATGTCTGTTCAGTACAGGAACTGAAAATAGCACCTATATCATAGCTTATGTGGGTGTTGGCATTTGGTTTATGGCTTCCCCTAATACAAACAAAACTCTAAAAATCATCCTTTTAGTTTTAGCCTTTTTAGCTTCACTTTCTCCTACTGACCTTTTCAAACCACTGAAGGAGCCCTATATTATCCGTTATTCCCTTAGGGCTGTACCTGTCACTCTTGTATGGATCACTCTCATTTGGGAAATGTGCTGCTTGGACTATGGAAAAGAGAATACTAACCCTAAAGAAGTTACCCTATGAAAAAGATAGATATCATCGTCCCCTGCTATAATGAGAGTGAGAATATCCGACCACTATATGAGGCCATTAAGGAAGTTTTCGCTAAAGAGCTACCTGAGTATGACTTCAATTTATTATTGGTAAATGATGGTAGTGTGGATAGCTCCCTTCTTACACTTGAACAATTGGCCAAGGAAGACGAGCGAGTAAAATACCTTTCTTTCTCTCGTAATTTCGGTCATCAATTAGCTGTGAAAGCAGGCTTAGACCATGCCTTTGCCCCAGCGGTCATCTCCATGGATGCCGACCTACAACACCCACCAGCTCTAATCCCTACACTCATTCATAAATGGGAAGAAGGTGCTCAAGTAGTAGCTACCCTGCGCACCTATCCTCCAGAAATTTCTAAGAAAAAACGCAAGAGTTCCCAACAGTTCTACAAGCTGCTCAACCTACTTTCTGATATTGAAATCAAAGAAGGCTCGGCTGACTTTAGACTACTGGATCAGGCAGTGGTAGAGGTCATTCGCCAGATGAAAGAGAATGAACCCTTTCTACGCGGTATGGTACCTTGGGTAGGTTTCAACCAAGTATATGTACCCTATACCGCTCAAGCACGCCATTCGGGAGAGACCAAATATACGATCAAAAAAATGTTCCAACTTGCTCTAAGTGGAGTTACCTCTTTCAGTGTAAAACCTCTCTACTTTGCAGTATTCTTAGGCTTTTTCTTTTCCCTACTCTCGGTGCTATATGTCCCCTATGTGATATATTCCTTTCTTAACGGATCAGAAATCTCAGGTTGGGCTTCCCTTATCATGACAATTGTATTTTTCGGAGGATTACAACTGATCATCTTGGGGATTATAGGAGTATATATTGGAAAAATATTTACCCAAACCAAAGAGAGGCCTGCTTATATTATTCAAGAAAAGCACTTATAACATAAAAACAACGAGAAACTAATGATTTACCTAAGTTTTGACATAGAAGAGTTTGACATGCCCAAGGAATACGGCTTTGATATTCCTTTTGAGCGACAGATGTCCATCTCTCGAGAGGGTCTTAGTGCTATCTTAGACTTACTCAAAAAGCATGAGGCCAAGGCTACTTTTTTCTCTACAGTAGTTTTTGCTCAGAATGCCCCAGATCTTATCGAGCGACTCCTTGGTGAAGGACATGAGTTGGGCTCACATACCTATTACCATTCCGACTTTGCTATAGAGCACCTACTCTCTTCCAAGGAAGCCTTGGAAACTGAGTTTGGCGTAACTATAGAAGGGCTTCGTATGCCTCGCATGCTGGAGGTCGCTGCCACTGATGTCAAGCAAGCAGGCTATCTATACAATTCGTCTATTAACCCCACCTTTCTCCCAGGCAGGTACAACAAGCTACATGTCTCCAGATCCATGTTTTGTGAAGAAGGTCTCTGGCAGATACCTGCAGGGGTAAGTCCTTGGCGTATTCCTCTCTTTTGGCTTTCCTTCCATAACTTCCCCTTGTGGTACTATAAGCACCTTTTGAGCCGTACTGTAGGGAGTTTAGGCTATGCCGCCCTTTACTTCCACCCATGGGAGTTTACCGACCTACACCAAAAAGAGTTCAACTTTCCCTTCTACGTGATGCGCAACACAGGGGAAGCCATGATTGCACGTTTTGATAAACTACTTAGCTTTGCTAAAGAGAAAAATTGGAAAGTAGAGAGATATAAAAAATTGATTGAAAGATAACAAAAGAATGAAAGTAAACAAAGATTTTTTTAGTAATATCATTAGCTACTTACCAGTAGCCGTGTGTTTGTTCTTATTAGCAATAAGTGTTACTTATATCTCTAATTACAGAGATGTTTGGTATGCCTTAACTATTACCTTTTGCGTAGATTTTTTTTACAATAAAAGATATCTCTCTTTCAAATTTAATAAAATAAGAATCTATTATAGTGTTGTTTTTCTTTTTTTCTGTTTATTTTTCATCTATCAACCTTTTGAGAATAGCTCGACCTATTCTCATTTATTATTAAGAAATAGAATCTGCCTATCGGGGCTTGCTCTTTGTGGGTTTTTGGGACTCAATAACAAACACAAATTGAGTTACTATCTTAACACAATTATTATTAGTGCAGTTGCTTCTATTATATACTTAGTATTTTTTAAAATAGGTTTTTTATCCTTCTGGGAAGCAGAGAATAAAATGGCTATCTTCACTCCTGCTCGAATTGAATTTATAAATAATCATATGGTATATAATGTCTATATGAATTTGGCTATTATCAGCATATGGTATATTGTATCCAATCAATACAAAATGCTACAAAAATGGAAACTGGGATTATATATTTTAAGTTTTATATTTATTTTTGGGGTCTTATCTATTTCTGAAGGTAGAAGTGGATTCTTGATGTCTCTATTTATTATTTCTTGTATTTGCTTAAGAGAGGTTTGGAAAAGAAATAAATATGTTACCCTGATTGTAATAGGAATACTTTCAATTTTTGTATATAATAAAGTCACCCATCATCAACGTATTTCTGAAGAACAAATAAAGGGAGAACCACGCCTATTTTTGTGGGAAACAGCCAAAGAGGTTATTATGGAAGCTCCTATATTAGGAAGGGGAGCCAATGATGCTCAAGAAGCTTTTAACAAAGCCCGAACAGAAAGCTTAGATGAAACTTTTAAGCATTTTTGGCAACCTACAGATTTTGTAGATAGTCATAACCAATATATACAAACCACTATGGAATTTGGCATTATAGGGCTTTGTCTGCTATTATTCATTTACTTTTCTCCTTATTTTTTTGCTGAAAAAAGGAGAAAAATATTCTCCTTTTTTGTCATTACTATCTTAGCTTTTCAATCAGTTTTCGATATGTTTATTACAGGACAATTTGCCAATTTGTTTATGGTATGTACCTTTATGATTCTACAATGTAGAGATGATATCAGCCCAAAAGACAATCATATAACCAAGCTTTGAAGGAATAGCTCTCTACTACCTCAGTAGGGAGTTTTTCATAGTCAGAACGTATAAACTTTTCTAAGTCTTCTAAACTATCCTTATGTAGAATAAAAATATTATTAGGATTGTAGAAGTCATAATCAACAACAGAGGCGTTATTGGTAATTAGCTTTTTTTCATACTTTAAAGATTCAAAAAAACGCAAAGAAAGTCCATTGTGCCCTATTGCTTTAAAATCTAAAAGGATTTTAGCATTTTTAACCATTTCTAAGTATTCTCCAAAGTCTATTTGCTGATCAAACAATCCTATATTTCTATTATTTATAGTAGGTCTTTTATCCTTATAATGAAGTAACTGAACATCGATAAAAACATCATATTTAGCTAATTCATTAACCACAAGAGTTGTGTCCTCTATTCGAGAAGGTGAATAACTTCCTCGATAGAAAACACCTTCATTTCTATAGGTCTTATTTGTGACCTCTTCTCCCTCAAAAAAGAAATTATGAGTCAGTCGTAAATTTGAATATGTTTGTTTGTATTTTTGATAATCTTCTGGGTCAAACACATAAAAAGTATCAAACATTGGAATACAAACAAATACTTCTGAATATATATTGAGTCCATCCCACTGGTATCCTATTGTTTTTTTTCCTAATCTTAATAAATCTTGTAAAGCTTCTTGAGGGATCAGGTCTGGACGTATAATAAGTACATAATCAAGACTTTTTTCTGGTATATCCTTAACCCATTCTTTATAACAATCTATATCAAACTGCCTTCTTAGCTTGTTTTTATATTTTTTGTCTAAGAGAAATGTTTTCCTCAGAAAATTAATTATCTTTTCTTTCTTCTTTCTATAATGAAAGAAATTAGGAGGAAGTATAAGTTTCAAGTCCATTCCAACCTCCTTCATACCTTGAGAAAAATTTTCATATATGCTGAAATGATCAGGCATACATAATAAGATTTTTTTTCCCTTTAGTAAAGAATACTCTCTATTTTTTTTTGTATTATTTATAATCATTATAGCGCTATCTTTTTAATGCTATCCACACAAGCAATCATATATCCAAGAACTGAAAGAATACTTTTCTACCAATTCAGGAGGTAATTTTTGATAATCTGAATGCAAAAAGGTCTCTAAGTTCTCTAAATTATCTTTATGTAGAATAAAAATATTATTAGGGTTGTAAAAATCATATTCCTTTACTGAAAAATTGTCTGTAATAATCTTTTTTTCATACTTTAGAGCCTCAAAGAAGCGGAAAGAAAGGCCATTGTGTCCCAACTTGAAATCCAAAAGAATTTTAGACCTTTGTACTTTCTTTAAGTAATCTATAAAATTTATTTTCTCAGAAGTAATTTTTATATTTTTATTCGATAAAAAAGGTTTCTTATCCTTATAAACTAATTCAATATCTGTAGGAATATTATATTTATCTAATAATTTTTCTACAAATATAACATTTTTTATTCTATCTTCAAAATAACTTCCTACATAAAGAGCCTTTTTCTCTATGTTGTCTACTGTGGTTGTATTCTCTATATTTTCAAAAAAGAAATTATGACTTAATTTTATATTTGGGTATATTTCTTTATATTTCTGGTAGTCTTTAGGATCAAAAACATAAAATGTATCAAACTGACCAATATTATCAAAAACCTCTCTATCAGGATATTGTTCTAATCCATTCCAATGATAAGCAATATTTTTCTTTCCTATACGCAAAAGTTCCCCTATCTGATTATCTGTGACAAGATCTGGTTGCACAAAAAGCATATAGTCAATACTTTTAGATTCAATATTAGTTGTCTTATCAAGAAAATATTCAATATTAAATTGTTTTATCAGTTTATTCTTATATTGTCTGTCTCCTAAAAATAGTTTTCTAAAGAAATTAATCACTCTATCCTTCCATCTTTTATAGTAGAATACAGGAGGAACTATTAGGATTAGCTCCATCCCCAATGCCTTAATATCTGCTGCGAACAGCTCATATATATTAAAATAATTTGGCATACACAGAAGGATAGTTTTCCCTTTTAGTTTGGAAATGTCTTTATATTTATTTGTGTTGTCCATATACTTTGCTAAAGTTATATTTGTACCCAGTAAGGAGGATATGGTGATTTCTCTGGCATCGGTATTTTCCAAGGTTCCTTGGGAACGATAATATTTGCTCGCTCTTTATATTTGGAAAGATAAGCTCCCCACCAAGAGAAGGTACTATTTCCAATCACATAGTTCTTAAATTGGGTAAGTAAGTATAAATCTTGGAGTACTGTATTTCCTTTAACTAAAACTACTTCATATTGTTTGGACAGAGTTGTAATAATATCCTCTATTCCTTCAAAATCATCAGAAAGAATATACACCTTTTCCAGATTAATTCCTTGAGAGAGCTTAGCCAATCCCTCCAAATAATGAGGTGTTTCAATAATATGAAATAGAGCCCTGTTTTTTTCCTTTAGAAAATCTCCTCTGCGAATATGGAGTACTACATCATTTTCAGTGATGGAAAATTGTCTTGTATTTCCAGCTAATTCTTCTATAATTTTGTAAAGTCTCTCTATAAATTCGGGGGTTTGATAAAGATAAGACTGATACCACCCCATATGAAGATATATCTTAGATTCATATTGAGTCGCTGGCTCTTGGAAAACAGCAAATTGTCCTTCTTTTTCTACTTGTAATGCTATATAATTTTTAAAAAAAGATTTTTTAGCCATCTTTTTAGCCATTGAAAAAAAGAAATAGCTTAACCCACTGATAGGAAAACCTAATTTTTCAGTAATTTGAGAATAAACATTGCGCTTTTTCTTGTCCTTTGTATCCTTTTTCTGACGATCTGCACTATACATACATAAAGGCCCTACTCCTTTTTCTTTTAAATAAAAAGCATAAGCCAATATGTAAAGTTGATTCCCCAGTCCACCTTGCTGGTATATATAATGTTTTTGTTTCATCTCTTTTTAAATTGTATATAAGTATTATATAAAAAAGGAAGTTTTAAAAAAGAGAAAATCTTCCATCTGTACTTGAAAGGGATTTTTTTGTATTCATTTGAATAAAAGGAAGTTAATCTTTCTTTCATCACTTGTTCTATAGATTTTTCTACCTCTTTAGAGAAAAGGTAAAAACGTTTAATAGCGAAAAGACTTTGCTTGGCTGTCTTTTCAACAATTCTATTCCAATTAGGAAATTTTTCTTTGTATTGGCAAGCAAAATCATACATTTCCATCACTCCCAAAAAGAAATGAAAAAATTTCTCTCCACCTTTTTTATTAGAAAGACTATTAGGGTACTGAATATAATTGTATAAACAGTTATTAATCATCACCACTTTTGTTGCCTTATCAAAAAGAAAAAACATAGATGCATAGTCTTCAAATATTCTTCCCATTGGAAAAGAAAAATTCTCTAATAATTCCTTTTTGAATAGTTTCCCCCAAGCATAGCTTTTTAGTTGTCCATCTTCCAATAGTAAAGCTAAAGCCTCTATATGAGAGAATAGTTGTACTTTTTTATCATTCACTTGTGGAATTTCTTTTCCTTTAGTATCTATAAGTGTATACTGACAGACACTTATATCAGCATTGTTATCTATTAATGCTTTATAAAGTTCCTCACAATAGGTTGGGGTTACATAATCATCACTATCTACAAAACATACAAAATCCCCTTCAAAATGCTCCAAACCTAAATTTCTAGCTCCTGAAAGTCCTTTATTTTCTTGATAAAAAACCTTTATTTGTGGATATTGCTCATACTGAGAAAGAATCTCTGCTGTTCTGTCTTGACTCCCATCATTAACCACTAATATCTCTATGGGAGCATAGGTTTGATACAATAAAGAATCTAGACAACGTGCCAAATAAGTCTCTCCATTATACACAGGAACAATAATAGATATAAGTGGATTATTCATAGATTTTTACTTGCTCAATTAAATTATTTATCTGTTCCACTCCATTTGTACAACGGATATTTTTATTTTTCTTCAGCTCTTCTACCATCCGCAAGTGAGCCTCTGTAGGCTGCTTGGGATAGGTATTATGCTCCAAATGGAATTGTATAGCACCGAACTTTAATTTTCTTTGTTTGCAACCAAAATGAACCAATCGTTGAGCAAACTCCCAATCTTCAGGCCCCCAACCTTGAATATCCATATTATAACCATTGATGGCAAGAGCATCTGCTTTCCAATAAGCCATATTTCCACCTCCTACTCCATCTCCTGTTGCTTTTTCTTTAGGAGAAAACAACTGATTATAGAAAGGTATTCTAATACCGTGTTCTCGCATGGTTGTCCCCTGAAGAAAAATAGAAACCTTGAGACTCTTTTCCTTAAGCAATCTATCTGTTTCCTTCTGGCTAAGAGATACTCGACGTCCTTTAGCTATACACTTTTCCTTAGCAAAATTAATATGATCTGCTATGAAATGTCTACCCAGTATTAAATCTCCATCTACTTGAATAATATAATCTCCTTTAGCCACCAAAAAAGCTCGATTGAGAATCACTGTTCTACGAAATCCCTTATCTTCATGCCAAATATGTATCACAGGAATAGGAAATTTTGTTCGATAAGTATCTATCAGTTCTTTTGTATTGGCAGTTGATCCATCATCAGCAATCAAGACTTCATCAGGTAAATGTGTCTGTCTCAGTACGCTCATCAGGCATAATTCTAAAGCATCTGGTCGGTTATAGGTAGTAATGAGTAAAGTTGTTTTCATCGGTGTAATTGCTGATATTCATATATTTTTGCCAAACAAGAGAATTTATATTGGGCTTTAAGAACAGCAAAGATAAATCCTCTCTTGCCATCTAAGCAACCCTTCTTGATAAAATAGTACTTTATAAACCAGAAGAAAGGAGAAAAGAGCAGTTTGCCCCAACCTATGCGCTTGCCTTTGCGGCGTTCCACCTCTTGAGTACTATAATTATTATTCTTACTGAGAATGGTTGTTACAGAATCATTAGCCAAGTGCTCTGAAGCTAAGTCTGTTCTATGGCGTGGTATCTTGATAACCTCCCCTTGTACCTTTACTGTTGAGTGAATTTCTTTAGGCCAGTTGGCTTCTGCTTTCTTGAAAAAACGCAACTTGAAATCAGGATAAGCCGAACGCATATACTGATCTATAAAATAATTTTTAAAAGGAATATACACCCCTCCTATGGTAGGATTTTCTGTAATTTGGTAAAGATATTCTCGGAGCTTGGTAGGAATGGTCTCATCAGCATCTATTACCAATACCCATGGATATTGTGCCTGAGCAATAGCAAAATTCCTTGCAGGCTCTACATAGGGATAACGCTCACAATAGACAATTTTGCACCCATATTGTTCTGCTATAGCAATGGTTCGATCACTGCTGTGCATATCACAAATAACAACTTCATCAAAATCCTTCGCTGTTTCTAAAACAGTAGCCAAATGTTTTTCTGCATTGTAGGTATTGATAATAACAGATATTTTCATAGAAAAGAGCCCTTGCATGATTTCTAAAGTGCAAATTTACTACTTTTTATTAAACGAACAAATTTATTTTTATGAAATTTTACACCGGCAGCCACTTGCCTATCTCATGAAAAAAACTTATCTTTGCCCCGAGATACACAAACTCAAGATACAACATGAAAAAAGCTTATATCTTCCCTGGACAAGGTTCCCAGTTTGTGGGAATGGGAAAGGACTTATATGAGAGCAGTCCCCTTGCCAAATCACTCTTTGATGAAGCTAACCATATCTTAGGTTTTGCTATCACTGACATCATGTTTGCTGGTGATGAAGAGGCACTTAAGCAAACGCGTGTTACCCAGCCTGCCATCTTCCTCCACTCTGTGATCCAGCGACAAGTCTTGGGTGAAGCTTTCACCCCTGATATGGTTGCAGGACACTCCTTGGGAGAGTTCTCCGCCTTAGTAGCCAGTGGAGTACTAACCTTCGAGCAGGGTTTGCGCTTGGTAGCCAAGCGTGCTGAGGCTATGCAAAAGGCTTGCGAACTTCAGCGTGGCACTATGGCTGCTATCTTAGGGCTGGACAACGCTGTAGTTGAACAAGCCTGCAAAGATACCGAGGGCGTGGTAACTCCAGCCAACTATAACTGTCCTGGACAGTTGGTTATCTCTGGAGCCTATGAGGCAGTGGAGCAAGCCTGTGAAACACTCAAGGCGGCAGGTGCCAAGCGTGCTCAGATTCTTGCGGTAGGAGGCGCTTTCCACTCTTCTCTAATGAAACCTGCCGAAGAGGAATTGGCCAAGGCTATCGGAGAAATCACTTTCCAAAAACCGCTTTGTCCTATCTATCAGAATGTGACTACCACTGCCATGACCGATCCTGAGACTATCAAGAAAAATCTTATCGCTCAGCTAACTGCTCCTGTCAAATGGACACAAAGTGTACAGCAGATGATTCAGGACGGTGCTACTACTTTCGTTGAACTTGCTCCTGGAAAAGTACTTCAAGGGTTAGTTAAGAAAATCAACAAAGAAGTAGAGGCAATCTCAGCTTAAAAGAAAATGTAAGAAAGCTATTGCCGTTCTCGAAAATAATCGTAACTTTGCCTCGCTTTAGGTAAAGCATTTAGAATAGTTGCTCATAATATGAAGATTAGAAAAGGCTTTCATCCTGCATGAAAGTCTTTTTTAGATTAAAAACCCTTATCATATAGAAATTTCCTATGGAATTGATCCGTGAAAAATTAGTTTTACCCAATGGAGGCAAGAAGCTTCTCTTGCACTCTTGTTGCGCTCCCTGTTCTGGGGAAGTAATGGAAGCTATCAGTGCCTCAGGTATTGAGTATACCATTTTCTTCTATAATCCCAACATCCACCCTAAAAAAGAATACGAAATCCGCAAGAATGAGAATATCCGCTTTGCTCAAAAACTCGGTATCCCAATTGTAGATGCAGATTATGATGTGGACAATTGGTATGAGAGAGCTAAAGGGATGGAATACGAGCCTGAGCGTGGCAAGCGTTGTACTATGTGCTTTGATATGCGTTTTGAGCGCACCGCTCTCTATGCATACGAACATGGTTTTGATACTATTACCAGTTCCTTGGGCATTTCCCGCTGGAAAAATTTTGACCAAATCAATGATAGTGGGTTACGTGCCGTTGCCCCTTACGAAGGGCTAACTTACTGGACACACAATTGGCGAAAAAAAGGAGGTTCTGCCCGTATGTTGGAAATCAGCAAGCGTGAGCACTTCTATATGCAGGAATATTGTGGCTGTGCCTATTCACTGCGAGACACAAACCAATGGCGTCTGGCCAATGGGAGAGAACGTATCCAAATAGGAGTAAAATTCTATGGAGTAGACGATAATGATAATGATAAACAATAAGAGTTATGCAACTAATTACTGATTATCAAAATGAGTTTGTTGCCTTTATGCAAGAGCACTTAAAGGAGCGAGAACCAAAAAATTTGTATGATCCTATCCATTATATCCTCAATGTAGGAGGGAAGCGCCTACGCCCCATCCTTACGATGCTCAGTGCAGATATTTTTGGAACAGATTACCACAAAGCACTCTATGCTGCCCTTGCGGTGGAAATTTTTCACAACTTCTCCTTGGTGCATGACGATATTATGGATGCAGCCCCTCTTAGGCGTGGACATCCTACAGTACATACTAAGTGGAACCTCAATACAGGAATCCTCTCTGGAGATACTATGCTTATTCTTGCCTATCAGTATTTTGAGCAATATGAGCCAAATATTTTTCAAGAATTAGCCAAAATCTTCAGCAAAACTGCTATTGAAGTATGCGAAGGACAACAGTATGATGTAGATTTCGAGCAACAAGCACAGGTCTCCACTGACCAATATCTCAAAATGATTGCTTACAAAACAGCTGTCCTTGTGGGGGCTGCACTCCAGATGGGAGCAATCATTGCTCAGACCACAGAAGAAAATAAGCAAAAAATATATGATTTTGGGCTTGCCTTGGGCATTGCTTACCAATTACAAGACGATTATTTGGATACCTTTGGCGATGCTTCCTTTGGTAAGAAAATAGGAGGAGATATCCTCCAAAACAAAAAAACGCTCCTCTATCTCAAGGCTTTAGAGAAAGGTACTTCTGAACAAAAACAAGAATTGCTAACACTCTATTCCACTGAACCCAAGAGTGAAGAGGAGAAAATCGCTCGTGTAACTGAGCTTTTTATAGCTACTGAAAGTCATACCTTCCTTAGAGCACAAGTAGAGGCTTACACGCTAAAGGCATTTGCTATCTTAGATACTCTTGATGTCCCTGAAGAGAAAAAGAATATTTTAAAAGAATTTGGTAGTAGCCTTATGAATAGAACAATTTAATGGGTAATTATCAATTGTTAATGGGTAAAAATATATGAAAGTATTTGAAGAACTTAGAAAAGCTGGGATTGATAGCCATGACATAGAACAATTAAAAAAATTCTATGGAGAAGAGCGTTTTATCCGTGGAAGAGATGGTTTTATAGCTGTTGAAGATGAGGATTTCGAGGGAATGCAGGATTTTTTCAATGATTATACACTCTTTAATGATCTGAAAGTGATTCTTACCGATGAAAATTCCAATTATTGGTGTGTATTTGTAGGAGGGGCACGCAAGGGAATGGTTTGTCATCTTGACCATGAAGAACAAGACCAACAACAACCTCGCTTTAAGAGCATCAGTCGTTTGCTTGAGGTTATTGAGCAACATGAGGAGGCTTATGACTTCGATGAACTAAGAGAACTTCCTGAAAATGTATTTGACTTTCCTTCCAAAACCTTAGAAGACTTTCAAGGAAGAAAGCAGATTATAGAGCAGCTCTACCAAGAGATTGACAACCTTGATACAGAAGATGAGAGTTATGATCAAAACCGCTCTTCTCGTATCTACTCTATCATAGTTCTTTCTATTGCTTCGGAGGTAGAGACTCATATAAAACCTTTCCTTGACGATGAAGACGACTATGTAAGAGAGTTTGCCGAAACGGCTATGAAGTTCTGGAGAGGGAAAATAGTGACTTTTTAATTTTACTATTTTAGATACTTTATGGAACGGATTACTTATCATAGGTTATTGATTATCCCTTCAGGGGTTAGGGGAATTATTTACCTCTTTTTCCTTTTTGGCTTCTGTGTAAGAGCCCAAGAGGTAGATTCCTATGAAGAGTTTGAATCCCTCAAAGGAAAGGTTCTCTCAGTGGAAGAGAATTACTATACCTCCTTGGAGCATTACCGCAATCGTACGTATGAGACAGCATACAAAACCCTGGAGGTAGTAAAGCGGCGTATTACTTTTGATGAAAAAGGAAGAAAACAAACCTATGAGGAATATGATACGCCTACTCATTGTATAGTGAAGACCACTTTCCTATATGATAAGCTATATCGCCTATCAAGCTATACTAAAATCTATGACACAGGGGAAATTTCTGAAAAAGAACGAGATCATTGTTGGTCTGTCATATATCAGTATGATCCAATGGACAATGACCCAAAGGCAAGAAAAACCTCTGCGCTAACCTATCAAGGGAATCTGCTTAAGGAATATCGTACTTATACCTATGATTCTTTAGGACAACTGACAGAAGAGAAGATTTCCTCTATACAACAAAATCAAGGGAAAATATATGCTTCTACCACACATCTTACTTTTACTTATGACAAAGAAGGGAAACTTACCTCCCTCAAGTGGGCAGCAATTCCTTCAGGCGATGTGCAATACCATGATGTTTTTGTCTATGATACTCAGGGAAAGATAAGTAAAAAAGAACATTGGTGGGACAATACTTCTTTTATAAAGTATTCGTATGAGTACAACGAGAAGGGAGATCTCGCTATAGAACAGAAAAAAGAAGGGGATGTTTTAGAAACTCCCAAAGTAAAATGTAATAATTCTTATCACTATACCTATACCTATGACACCTTTGGCAACTGGACTCAAAGAATATCGACCGCCGATGATGAGGTATTCCTTGTTACTGAAAGAATTATCAAATACAAAGAACCATGAAACAGTCCCTCTTCGGAGGTAGTAAGATTTTCGAAGGGTAGGAGGAAGTGAACAAGGAATAGAAATTGTCCTTAACAACTATTCTCTTTAAAGAAAAAGAATAACTAGTATTTGCAACTAAAACCAATATTTGATGAGAAAATACCTACTTCTATTAGTATCACTTTACTCATTATTTTGCTGGGGACAAAGAAAAACCCATTTGCAAGAAATGAAACTTAATGGCGAGGTGAAATACCTAAAAGTGTATGAATACAACGATAAGGAATTGGATTTTGTAAAGGAATATTTCTTTAACCGTCAAGGAAACATTGAGAGAAATAATAATTATCAGAAAGGCCAATTAAACAGTGAGTTCATCTATCATTATGATGATCAAGGAAGGTTTTCTTTCTATGAAATGAATTTCTATGGAGACTATGCCAAAGAAGGAAAGATTGTTTTTTCCTATAATAGAAAAGGAGATGCCATCCAAGAAGAGTATTACGAAAATGATAAACTCATACAATATACACAAAATAAATATGACAACAAGCATCATATCATTCTTTCCAGAATTTATAGAGAGGAAAAAGAACTTTCTCATACAGAATTTGTTTACAATGACATAGACCAATTGGTAGAGGTAAGTAATTTTAATAATAAAAATGAGTTACAAAGCACCCTTAAAAACTACTATGATTCCTTGGGAAATCTTTCCAAAAGTGATACTTACAATGCTAAGGGAGACAAGACTACTTCTCGAGAAATGGAATATGATGCATATAATAATGTGATCAAGGATAAGATTATTCTCGATAGCAAGCGCTCTTTAGAGTACAATTACCAATACAAATATGATTCTCACCAGAACTATATTATGAAAGAAGACTCTAATACAAAAGTTAAAAAAGGAAATTTTGAGAGTGTATATCTGAAAGAAGAACGACAGATAGAGTATTATTAAGGATTAACCTTCAGTTACTAACGACAAAACCTAACAACAAACAACTATGGATTACGTATATACAACCACAACTGACAGTATCGCTACTGTAGAATTTGCCTCCGAACAGGCCAATGCACTCTCTATGGAATTGCTACAGCGCTTGGCTAAGGAGCTGGACACCCTCTCTGCTGACAAGGGAATAAAAGTAGTTATCCTCCGTAGTAAGGGCGAAAAAGCCTTCTGTGCAGGTGCTTTTTTTGACGAACTTGTGCAGGTAGATTCCTTAGAAAGTGGGCAACGTTTCTTCAGTGGATTTGCCCATGTACTCTGTGCGATTCGCCGTTGTCAAAAACCTGTCATAGGCAGGGCTCATGGCAAGGCTGTTGGTGGAGGGGTAGGCATACTGGCTGCCTGCGATTATGTATTTGCCACAGAAGCAGCTTCTATTCGCTTACCTGAACTGAGTATCGGAATAGGCCCCTTTGTCATCGCTCCTGCTATTGAGCGAAAGATGGGGGTAGGCGCCCTTGCAGAACTCTCCTTGGCTCCTGACCTGTGGAAAAATGCATATTGGGCAGAGCGTAAGGGGCTCTATGCCTGTGTTTTCGAAAATATAGTAGACATGGACAAGGAAATTAGTTTTTTTTCCCAAAGGCTTGCTTCTTATCCTATGGAATCCTTAGTAGCAATCAAGCAAATTCTATGGAAGGATACCCCCTCTTGGGAGCCTCTTCTCTTTGAAAATGCAGAAATTACAGGGAGGTTAGCCTTATCCCCTTATACTAAAGAAAAATTGAAACCTAAGAACAAATGATCTCACTACAACAGAACATCGCCGAGATACAAGAAAAAATAGCCAATGCCCCCGACAACAGCTATGCCATAGGGGTACTCATAGGAAGTCTTTTACCCTTTGTGGTATTGGTTATTTTAGGGTATCTCTTATATTCTTATTATAAAAATAAAAAACAGTCATAGAAAAATGTCAGTACAAGAAACTACTTTGGAGATTCACTTGGACAATCTCCAGCACAATGTACGTCAACTCAAAAAACATCTCAAGGAAGGCACTCGCTTTTTAGCCGTAGTCAAAGCCAACTCTTACGGAAATAGCTCCGTTGCAGTAGCACAGTACTTGGAGAAAAAGGACTTAGCGGATGAATTTGCTGTGGCCTTCACCAGTGAAGGAATAGAACTTCGCAAGGCTGGAGTTACTCGTCCTATTCTTATTTTCCACCCTCAATTGGTGGATTTTGAAGACATTGTTCGTTATAACTTGGAACCTACCCTCTATTCCAAAAGGCTCATCACCCATTTTATAGACTTTGCCAAGGAAAAACAGCTACACCAGTATCCCTTCCACCTTAAGTGTAATTCAGGAATGAATCGTTTGGGTTTTTCAGTAGAAGAAATTGATGAGATTTGCGAGCTACTCAAGGGACATGAGGAACTCAAAGTAAGAACTGCCTTTTCTCACTTATTAGCATCCGAAGACTTTCAGGCACGCCCTTTTATGGAAAAACAGATAGCTCTCTTTAAGGCTTTCCAGAAGAAATTGGAGAACCACTTCTCACACAAGATCATCTATCACAACTGTAATACCTCTGGTATACTCAACTACCCTGAAGCACATTTCGATATGGTACGCAGCGGGATAGGAATGTATGGATTTGCCAATGACCCTCTCCTACAGAAGGATTTCAAACCCATAACAACTCTCAAGAGCATCATCTCCCAGATACATACTATCCAGAAGGGAGATTATGTAGGATACAATTTTGGATTTCAAGCACAGAAACCTATGGAAATAGCCACCATTTCAGTAGGACATGCCGATGGGCTTAACCGTATCTATGGTAAGGAGGTAGGATTTGTTTTTATCAAAGACAAAAAATGTCCTATCGTAGGAAATGTATGTATGGACATGATCATGGTGGATATTACAGGATTGGGCTGTGAGGAAGGAGAAGAAGTTGTCATTTTTGATGAGCGACACACCTCAGAGACCTTAGCTGAAACCGCAAAAACTATCTCCTATGAACTAATTACCTCCCTTTCGCGAAGGATAAAAAGAGTATTCATAGAAGATTAATCTATTTATCTTAAAAATTTCTAAGGAAACTTTCTTAAAATACCCTTTAAGAAAGTTTTCTTTTTTTTCTTGTTTTTTTACATAAAAAATTAGGTTAATTCCTCCTTTATTCTTAACTTTGTGGTGATCTTACAAACAATGGAATCATTTCAGCTAAAAACTAATGCTATGAAAAGATACATCATTTTAACTATCTTATTGATAAGCAGTTTTACTATTAGCAACTGTCAGAAAGAAACTGTAGTGGAACGTACCGAAGTACAAAAAGGCAACCTTATCCACTCAGGAACTGGAGCTCCCGATGACTCCTTAGGTAGTATTGGAGATTACTATTTAGACCTTTCTACCTCCAACCTCTATGGGGCAAAGACAGCGCAGGGCTGGGGAAACCCTATTTCCCTAAGAGGATTACAAGGAGAGAAGGGGGAGAAAGGGGACAAGGGAGATAAAGGAAATAAAGGAGACCAAGGCAACAAAGGAGACCAAGGTGAACGAGGCGAGCAAGGAGTCAAAGGGGATAAAGGGGAAAAGGGAGACAGAGGACTCAAAGGCGAACGAGGCAAACAAGGATTCAAGGGAGAGCAGGGGCCTAAGGGTGAAGATGGAAAGCAAGGACCCAAGGGTGAAGATGGAAAGCAAGGACCCAAGGGTGAAGATGGAAAGCAAGGACCTAAGGGTGAAGACGGGAAGCAAGGGCCTAAGGGTGAAGACGGAAAGCAAGGGCCTAAGGGTGAAGACGGAAAACCTGGTTCTAATGGAAAAGATGGACAAGCAGGAGTCCCTGATAAAGGTGTAGGTCGTCTATTCTCGGGAACAGGAGCCCCAAAAAAAGAAATAGGCCAAGATGGAGATTTTTATATTGATATACTCCATAAAAGACTTTATGGACCCAAAGAAGGAGGAAACTGGGGAGACAACTTTATCAGTTTAATCCCTCCTGAGATACGCAGCTCCGATTATGAAATTGGATATGATACAGAGATAAAAAAGAAATCTCTAAAAAAATGGTTCCTAAAAACTATCAAGAAATTAGATATGAATAGTGTAGAGGAGTTAAGAAATGTAAAAGGCATCTCTCAGGAAATCTTCAAAGAATGTAGAAATTTGGAATCTATTATAATAGGAGAAAATGTAGAATCCCTTGCGCCTATGGTTTTCTCTGGATTATACAATCTAAAGGAAATCATTTTGAATGAAAAATTAGAAGTTATTAGGGGATCTGCTTTTGCTTCTACAGGTATTGTCAGTATTACAATACCTAAAAATGTCAAAGAAATTTATCCAAACGCATTTGATGATTGTCAAGATTTAAAAACTATTATACTTCAGGGTAAGAATCCTCCAAAAATAATGATAAAGGGAAAGGGGCGAAATAGCCTTGATGATATATTTAAAAATTGTCCTAATTTAAAAAATATCTATATTCCTAATGATAGTCGTCTTGAATATTTAGGAGATGATAGATGGGCTGAGTATGACGACTATATAAAACCTATTTCTGAAAAACCTAAAGACTAATAGGGGTATATTCATTTATACAATTCCTCGATATGAGTGGCACAAGCTACAAACTTGCACCAGGATAGAGGCACAAGAATTGTATCACTATATGAATATAAGATACAGATGCAATAAATTGCATCTCTGCCATGCGATTAATCAAAAGAGAATCACCTGATTGGTGTCTTTCTATATTACTCAAACTTTATAGCCTTAATGGGAGATATTCTGCTTACTATATAAGAGGGAACCAGTAACATGAGTAGGCAAGTGATAAGAATTCCTACATTAAGTGCTATGATATAGCCCATATGTAAGTAGATAGGAACTTCGGTTACATAGTACACAGTAGGATCCAGTTTCAGAGGAGCAAAATAATACTGTATACAGAGCAAACTAAGCCCTATAAGGTTTCCCCAGAAAAGCCCTAAGCCTATCAGGTAAGCTGCATTGTAGAGAAATATCTTACGAATATTCCAGTTGGTCGCTCCCAATGCTTTCAGCGTACCTATCATAGGTGTTCGCTCTAAGATCAGCACTAGGATGGCAGTAATCATATTCACCCCGCCTACAATCACCATTATAGCAATGATGATGAAGATATTGAGGTCAAAGGTATGAAACCACTCAAAAATAGTTGGATATTTCTGAGCAATCGTCTGTGAATCATAGGTAGTAGGAATATGATTATAGACATATTCTCCTACAGAATCCATCTGATCAAAGTCCTTGATAAAAACCTCAAAAAGCCCTACTTGCTGGGGTGTCCACTTATTTATTTTTTGTAGTTGGCGAATATCCACAAGAATATAAGTAGCATCAAATTGCTGAAAACCAGAAGTATATATTCCTACTATAGTAAAATTGCGTTGGTTCGGTATCCCTTCACTCTCTTCCCTAAGGAAGAGAGTATTACAAGTGTCTCCTACGGAGAGTTCTAATCGGTTGGCCAAATATTCCGATATAAGTACCTCATTGCTAGGAGTATTAGAACTGAAATCAGGGAATTTTCCTGCTTTGAGGTAAGCCTTCATATACTGAGCATCAAAGTCCTTCCCTACTCCCTTAGCAATAATCCCCTCAAAAGTTTTTTCAGTACGGATAATCCCCCCCTTGGTGATAACCCCTTGTAGGTGTAGTACCTTTTTCCCTTCTCGGTTGAAGAACTGAGGGTCTGTATAGAAATCCTCCTGATTCGAAATAGGCACAATAGAGACTTCCGAGCGATTGGTATCGTAATTGAATATCTGGATATGTCCATTGAGAGAGGCTATTTTCTGTCGGATACGTTCCTGTAAGCCTCTCCCTGTTGCAATAGCAATAAGAATCATTACCACCCCAAGTGCAATAGCACTGATGGCGATTTTGATAATTGGAGAAGAAATACTACTTTTGCCCCCTGAATTATGAACCAAACGACGGGCTATAAAAAATTCAATATTCAAAATAAAAAATGCAATTTTAGAATGAGCAAAATTACACTTTTTTTATTACTTATAGGTGTTTTTGGACAACTTTCTGCACAAAATATTTCTATTAAGAAATATGAGTATGTAGGAACTGGTGCCAACCAATCCTATCAGTACCTTCCTATGCTTGCAGGCAAGCGTATAGGAGTAGTTACCAATCATACAGGGATTATTCAAAAAATTGTCCATGAAAAGGACAGCACCATCACAGTACAGAACGAACATTTGGTGGATTTTCTTCTTGCCAAGAAGATAAACATCTCCAAGGTTTTTGCTCCTGAGCATGGTTTTCGGGGTACAGCTGATGCTGGAGAAGTAATCAAGGATGGAGTAGATCAAAAGACTAAACTCCCCATTATCTCCCTATATGGGAAGAATAAGAAACCCACAGCAGAACAGCTTAAAGGAATAGAGGTCATGCTCTTTGACCTACAGGATGTAGGGGTGCGCTTCTACACGTATATCTCGACCCTACACTATGTGATGGAAGCCTGTGCTGAGAACTATATTCCCTTGGTAATCCTTGACCGTCCGAATCCTAACGGTCACTATATAGATGGGCCTATACTAGAATCTTCTTATAAAAGCTTTATAGGTATGCACCCCGTCCCTGTAGTCTATGGAATGACCATTGCCGAATACGCCCAGATGATCAACGGAGAGAAATGGCTTAAGAACGGTATCCAGTGTACCCTGAAGATAGTGCCCCTTAAGAGCTATGACCGCAAGGCTATCTATCCCCTACCTGTAGCTCCCTCTCCTAATCTCCCCAATATGACTGCGGTAAACCTATACCCAAGCCTATGTTTCTTCGAGGGGACTAACATCAGTATGGGGCGTGGTACCCAATGGCAATTCCAAATATATGGCTCTCCCTATTTGGAAAAAACAGCCTTTACCTTCACCCCTAAGCCCAATGCTGGGGATAAGAATCCTAAATACAATGGAAAAGTATGCTATGGAGAAGATCTAAGCCATACTCCTACACTATCCACACTGAACCTTTCTTGGCTAATAAAGGCCTACGAACAGATTTCTGCTGTGAAGGTTAACTTTTTTTCGTCTTCCTTTGATAAGCTGGCAGGTAACAAAACCCTCAAAGAGCAGCTCCTCCAGCACAAGAGTGAAAAAGAGATCAAAGGAAGCTGGCAAGATGCTTTAGAAAAATTCAAAAAGACACGAAAAAAATATCTTTTGTATCCCTCTGATTTTTAAACTATAAAGAGTTTTCCCTTTATTTTTAAGAGGGTTAAAAATAAAAATTGTGGAGAAAATTATACAAAAAATATGTGCTATGTAAATTATATTTTTTATTTTTGTGCCATGAAAAGAGGGTATATTTACTCAAAAAACACCTATCAATAGAGTAAATGCCTATCTTACAAGAACTTAAGTTTCTATGTTACATAAAGTTACCGCAAGTCAGATTGCACAAGTCCTCAATGGAACTGTCACTGGAGACCCTGAAGTAGAGGTTTACAAACTCTCCAAGATTGAAGAAGGGTGTCCTGGGACTATTACCTTTTTATCCAATCCTAAGTACAAGCACTTTATCTATACGACAGAGGCTTCTGTGGTGATTGTAAAGGATGACTTCCATCCAGAACAACCTATCAAATCTACATTGATTAGGGTAGCTGATCCTTATTTAGCATTTACACAACTATTAGAGTACTATAATCAAATGCGTATAGCTACCAAAGTAGGCATAGAAGAACCCGTGTTTATCAATTCTTCTTCTACTTTAGGAGAGAATGTGTATATAGGTGCTTTTACTTCTATTGGGGCACATTGTAAGATAGGCAACAATGTAAAGATATATTCCAACACCAACATAGGAGACAATGTCACAATAGGAGACAACACTATTATCTTCAATGCAGTAACCCTCTGTGCGGACTCTGTAATAGGTGCCAATTGTATTCTCCACTCAGGGGTAGTCATTGGAGCGGATGGCTTTGGCTTTGCCCCTCAAGAAGATGGTTCCTACAAGAAAATCCCTCAGATAGGCAATGTAGTGATTGAGGATGAGGTAGAGATTGGAGCTAATACCACTATAGACCGTGCCACTATGGGCTCTACCATTATCCGAAAAGGGGTAAAAATAGACAACTTAGTGCAAATAGCTCACAATGTGGAAATAGGAGCTCATACGGTTATTGCCTCTCAAGCAGGGGTAGCAGGTTCTAGTAAGATTGGTGCACATTGTAGCATAGGTGGACAGGTCGGCATTGCAGGGCACTTCACTATAGGTAATAATGTAAAAATACAAGCCCAATCAGGAATTGGTAGAGATGTTAAGGACAATGAAGTAATTCAGGGCTCACCTGCCTTTACTTATATGGATTACAACAAATCCTATGTAGTATTCAGAAAACTTCCTGAATTGTTCAAGAAAATCGGTGAATTAGAAAAAAAGATTGATTCTTAACCTACTATGAATATTGAGCTATTGAAGGAATCTTTGAACCTACTCAATGATTTTCCAAAACATATATATTATATCAATTCAGGAGCAGAGTATCTAACTATTTACAAACGTTGCCTAAAGGATATAGAACAGATTGCTCTAGAAAGAGGGTCTGCTTATATAAAAGACAAACTAAAAGAATATCCTACTCTTACAAGTAAAGAGGTTGATGAATATATTAGACTAAAAAGTGATGATAAAAGCCTGCTTTCCTTATTTTTTGAACGTATCTATATAGAAAACATTATTTGCTTATTTAGAACAGGAAGTTTTCCCCATAGTATAAAGAAGAAAATTTGTAAAGTAGCCAATATAAATCAGGAAATATTTAGAGTTATTGAAAAACCCATTTTAGAAACAATACTTTAATAGATATTAGAAAATTACGTAATTAAAAAATATATCTTGTGAAACAATATACATTAGCTGCCCCAGTTACCTTACAAGGAAAAGGGCTCCATACAGGAAAGAATGTAACCCTCACCCTAAAACCTGCCAATGAGAATACAGGGTTTGTATTTGTACGAGTAGACTTGGAGGGCAACCCAGTCATAGAAGCAGAAGCTTCCTATGTGACCAGTACCGAAAGAGGTACTGTCTTGGAGAAAAAAGGAGTAAAAATACAAACCTGTGAGCATATTCTTGCTGCATTGGTAGGTATGAACTTGGACAATGTCATCATGGAATTGGACGCACCTGAGCCTCCTATCATGGATGGTTCTGCTAAATATTTCGTAGAAGCCATTGAAAAAGTAGGGATTGTAGCCCAAGAAGCTGAGCGCCATGAGTATATTGTACACGAGGTAATTTCTTATAAGAATGAGGAGACAGGTTCTGAGATCACCCTTATCCCTGCCGATGAGTACCAAGTAACCACCATGGTGGACTTTGGCACTAAAATACTCGGTACCCAAAATGCCTATATGCACTCGCTTTCTGAGTTTAAGGATGATATAGCCAATGCTCGCACTTTCAGCTTTTTACACGAACTTGAAGTACTTTTGGACAAGGGACTTATCAAAGGAGGTGATCTGAACAATGCTATTATCTATGTAGATAAAGAGCCTTCCAAGGAGACTATGGAGAAGCTTAAAAAAGTATTCAATCGTGACAATGTTACAGTAAAACCTAATGGTGTATTGGACAATATAGACCTCCATTATTCTAATGAAGCAGCTCGACACAAGCTCTTGGATGTAGTAGGTGATTTAGCTCTCGTAGGAGTGCGTATTCGTGGAAAAGTAATCACTAACAAACCTGGACACTTTACCAATACTCAGTTTGCTAAAAAACTCTCCAAAATTATAGCCAATGAGCGTAAAAACGATATACCTAAAGTAGATATCAACCAAGCACCACTAATTGATACTGTGGGAATTATGAAACTTCTTCCCCATCGTCCGCCTATGCTCTTGGTAGATAAGGTATTCGAACTTTCTGATAAGCATGTCATTGCCACCAAGAGTGTTACCATGAATGAACCTTTCTTTGTGGGACATTTCCCTGGAGCACCCGTTATGCCTGGAGTCCTACAGATAGAAGCTATGGCTCAGGCTGGAGGGGTACTGATCCTTAGTACAGTTCCCGATCCAGAGAACTACCTAACTTATTTTATGAAGATTGACAATGTCAAATTCAAAAACCCAGTACTCCCCGGAGATACCCTTATCTTCAAGTTAGAGTTACTCACTCCTATCCGTCGAGGTATCTGCCATATGCAGGGGTATGCCTACGCCAATGGTAAACTCGTAACCGAGGGAGAACTTATGGCTAAAATAGTAAAAAGAGACGATAATCAAGAGTAATATGATGTATCCCTTAGTCAATATACACCCTGAAGCTAAAATCGCTCAGAATGTGGTAGTAGAACCTTTCTCTACTATTTGCAGAAATGTAGAGATTGGAGAAGGCACTTGGATAGGTCCTAATGTAACCATTATGGAAGGGGCTCGTATCGGGAAAAACTGTAAAATATTCCCAGGAGCAGTTATCTCAGCCATTCCCCAAGATCTTAAGTACAAAGGAGAAGAAACTACTACCCATATAGGGGACAACACTACCATCCGCGAATGCGTTACTATCAACAAAGGAACGGTGGATCGCATGCGTACTGTGGTGGGAAATAACTGCCTGATTATGGCTTACTCCCATATCGCTCACGATTGTATCGTGGGGGACAATTGTATTTTCTCCAATGGCACCACCTTAGCCGGACATGTAACTGTGGGGGATTGTGCTGTAATGGCTGGAATGACAGCTGTCTATCAGTTCTGCTCTATTGGGAGCTATGCTTTTGTTACAGGGGGTTCCTTAGTAGGAAAAGATGTGCCTCCTTATGTCAAGGCCGCTCGTAATCCTCTCTCCTATGTAGGGGTGAACTCTATTGGCCTACATCGTAGAGGATTCTCTACCGAGAAAATTCGTGAAATACAAAATATCTATCGTATCCTTTTCCAAAAGAAACTCAGTACTTCCCACGCCTTAGAATATATAGAGGCTGAAATGGAGGCTACTGTAGAGAGAGATGAGATCCTACAATTTGTTCGTCGCTCCCAACACGGTATTATGAAAGGATATGCAGGTATCCTTCCAGATGAAGGAAATGTATAAAGTGCTATTTTCTTCTTAGCTTATAAAAAAGAGATGCAAATCATTGTATCTCTTTTTATTTTTCTATAATAGTTGTATCTTTGCCCTTTCATCATTAAAATACGTATAATATGTTTCAAACTCCTTATAACGCGGTGCCCTTTTCGCGCTTTACTCCTATCGACTATCTACCAGCTATAGAGAAAGCTATCGGCGAAAGCCTTGCTCAAATCGATAGTATTACCCAAAATCCTGAACCTGCTACTTTTAAAAATACAGTAGAAGCCTTGGCTTACACAGGCTTGGCGCTCGACCGACTTACAGCTATGTTCTTCAACCTCAACAGTGCCGAGACCAACGACACCCTGCAAGCCGAAGCCCAGCGCATCTCGCCTCTGCTTACTGACTACGGCAATGATATCCGCTTGAATGAAGCCCTCTTCAAGCGAGTAAAAACAGTGTATGACCAGCGCGAAAACCTATCACTCACTGCAGAACAACAGACACTCCTTGAAAAAACTTACAAAAGTTTTACCCGCAATGGGGCGAATTTGTCACTTGATGACAAAGAGCGTTTGAGGAAAATAGACAAAGAGTTAGCCACACTCAAACTAAAATTCTCTGAGAATGTACTCGCCGAAACCCAACATTACCAATGGGTGATTACCGATAAAAATACCCTCAGTGGGCTACCTGATTTTGTCCTTGAAATGCTTGCGCAAGAAGCTAAAAAATGCAATGTACAAGGCTGGGTCATTACCCTCGATTTGCCCGTGTATACTGCCGTGATGAAATATGCCGATAACCGTGACCTACGCCAAAAACTATTCACCGATTATCACAGCCGTTGTGCAGGAGATAGCCCGTATAACAATGAGGTGAATGTATTGCGCATTGCCGAGCTACGCCAAGCCCGTGCCTCTCTATTGGGCTACCCTTCTTATGCCGCTTTCGCCTTGGAAGAACGTATGGCGGAAACACCCGAAAAGGTGATGAACTTCCTAAGCGAACTGTTAAGCAAAGCCAAACCACAAGCCCTTAAGGAGTTAGAACAACTCAAAACCTTCTCTGGTCTCACCGACTTCCAGCAGTGGGATTTTGCCTACTATGCCGAAAAACTCAAACAAGAACGTTACCAGATTGATGACTCCCTGCTCAAGCCTTATCTATCCTTAGACAAGGCAGTAGAAGGTATGTTTGCCGTTGCCCACAAGCTCTACGGCTTGCACTTCACCCCTACCGAGGAGGTAGAAAAATACCACCCCGAAGTACAAACCTACAAGGTAACCGATGAGAACGGTAATTATCTCGCCCTTTTCTACACCGATTTTTTCCCTCGTGCAGGCAAGCGCAATGGAGCGTGGATGACCTCCTACAAGGAGCAGTATAGAGATGAGCAAGGCAAAGATTCCCGTCCGCATATCTCTATAGTGTGCAACTTCACCCGCCCAACAGATACCGCCCCTTCTTTGCTAACCTTCGGCGAGCTAACGACCCTCTTTCACGAGTTTGGGCACGCCCTTCACGGGATGCTCTCCAAGGTTACTTACCCCTCGCTCAGTGGTACCAATGTAGCCCGTGATTTTGTAGAACTCCCCAGTCAGCTGATGGAAAACTGGTGTTATGAAGAAGAAACTTTGCGTCTTTTCGCCACACACTACCAGACGGGCGCCCCTCTGCCTATAGAATGGGTACAAAAGATAAAAGAAGCCAGCGCTTTTATGGAGGGTATCCTAAGTGTACGCCAGCTCAATTTTGGATTCTTGGATATGGCATGGCATACCTATCCTCATCTGGAACACCTCGAGCGTGTGGATTTGTTCGAGCAAGAAGCTACCAAGGCAACCCAGCTCTATCCGCAGATTGAGAGGATGTGTATCTCGCCTGCTTTTTCACATATTTTCAGCGGAGGCTATGCTGCGGGCTATTACAGCTACAAATGGTCGGAAGTATTGGACGCCGATGCCTTTGAAGCCTTTAAGGAAGCAGGAATTTTTAATACTGAAGTAGCGACTCGTTTCCGCAAGGAGGTTCTCGAAAAGGGCAGTAGCGAAAAGGAAAGCCTGCTATACAAGCGCTTCCGTGGTCAAGACCCTACCCCCGATGCCCTTATCCGAAGAGCTTTTGGAGAAGTGAAAGGCGAATAGTGAAAGATGAAAAGGATTTTTTCTACTAATGAGCTTCTTGCTACCAATGCCAGCAAAGCATTTAGAGCCGATAAATAGTAAAAAAAGCAAAAAACGAATTAATTACATTTATATCTTAATTTTTTTTATTACCTTTGCCCAAAGAGAAAAATAATTTATAATGGAAACCTCCCCCCTGCTCAAAGTAGGAGAATAATTAACCTCCCCCCTGCCCCCTCGAAGAGGGGGAATGTAGGACACAAGCAGGGATTTTGTTCTTTTAAAAGTATCTTTGTAGTGCATGATTCCCCCTCAGGGAGGGGTTAGGAGGAGGTTCTCAGAAAGAAGTGATAATAATAACCGCCACCTATAGGAAAAATAATTTATTAAAAGAACTCCGACCTTCCCAAAGTGGAAGAATAATTAACCTCCCCCTGCCCCCCTCAGAGGGGGGGATTGTAGGACGCAAGCAGGGATTATAGGAGTGAAAAGGGAGATTATAGAGTGCAAAATAGGGATTTTGTTCTTAGAAAGTATTTTTGTAGTGCGTGATTCCCCCTCAGGGAGGGGGTTAGGGGGAGGTTAGCAGAAAGAAGCGATAATAATAACCGCCACCTATAGGAGAATAATTAACCTCCCCCCTCACATACTCCGCTCTCGCGGACTTCCCTCGAAGAGGGGGAATGCAGGGGCGCAAAATAGAGATTTTGTTCTTATAAAAGTATCTTTGAAGTGCGTAATTCCTCCTCAGGGAGGGGGTTAGGGGGAGGTTCTCAGAAAGAAGTGATAATAATTAACCTTCCTCTATAAGGAAAATAATTAACCTCCCCTTGCTTAGAGTAGGAGAATAATTTATAATGGAAACCTCCCCCCTGCCCCCCTCAGAGAGGGGGAATGTAGGACGCAAGCAGGGATTATAGAGTCGCAAAGGGGAAATGTAGGACGCAAGCAGGGATTTTGTTCTTATAAAAGTATCTTTGAAGTGCGTGATTCCCCCTCAGGGAGGGGGTTAGGGGGAGGTTCTCAGAAAAATAGAAACCAAATTTTAAAAACCACAATAAGATGAATAGTAAAATTATTCCGTATAACCCAAAATTAAGAGAATTTGCTAGGCAATTACGAAATAATAGTACTCTATCAGAGGTATTACTTTGGAAACAAATTAAGGGAAAAGCATTAGGAGTTGAGTTTAAAAGGCAAGTCCCTATGTTAGAATATATTGTTGATTTCTATTGTCAGGAAATAGGATTAGCAATTGAGGTAGACGGAAATATACACGATTTTAGATATTTAGAAGACGCACAACGTCAGCAGGAAATAGAAAAATATGGAGTAATCTTTATTCGTTTCTCTAACGAAGAAATAAAGAATAACCCGTTGTGCATTTTAAATAATAGAGGCTTTTAGATTGTGGATTTCTCTATT
>ERZ773008.128-NODE-128-length-52257-cov-14.661335_pt1 | contig 52257 bp, 54 predicted proteins | sample MGYA00580664_ERZ773008 | MGnify/ENA primary metagenome ERZ773008 (study PRJEB29015, sample SAMEA2738016) | human oral metagenome | biome: human oral; feature: human-associated habitat; material: dental | place: China | collected 2048 ...
TGCGCCAAATCATCGACGAAGACGGGCACGAGGGCAAAGCGTATTCGGTCACTTCTGGGAACGCATAAACAGAACAAAATCAAACAATAAACAAAGTGCAGGCTGCTTTTCATGTTATCCAAAAGCAGCCTGCACTTTAATTTTCTTTGTATATCAAGCGATTAAACCAACCTCATTTCGCCGCCAACTTCGCCAGCAGCTTATCGTGTATGCCGCCGAAGCCGCCGTTGCTCATAATCAGCACATGGTCGCCGCTTTGGGCAAACGCCGCCAAATCATCCACGAAACCGTCAAAATCGCGGCCGACATGCAGCTTGCCACCCAGCGGTGCCAAAGCAGCCTGCACATCCCAATCCACGCCGCCGGCATAGCAGAATACCGCATCGGCCGCTTGCAGGCTGCCCGGTAGTGCCGCCTTCATCGTGCCGAGCTTCATGGTGTTGGAACGCGGCTCCAGCACGGCCACAATCCGCGCACCGCCCACTTTCTGCCGCAATCCAGCAATCGTGGTTTCAATCGCGGTCGGATGGTGGGCAAAATCGTCATACACGGTGATGCCGCCCGCCACACCCTTGATTTCCATGCGTCTTTTCACATTTTTAAATTCGCCCAACGCGGCACACGCCTGCGCCACCGGCACACCGGCATGACGCGCGGCGGCAATCACGGCCAGCGCGTTCAGGCGGTTGTGTTCGCCCAACAAATCCCATTCCACGCGCCCCAGTTTTTCGCCTTGGAAAAACACGTCGAAGCCGCCGTTTTCGTCTGCCGCGCCGATTTGCCAGCCTTCCGGGTTGCCGAACCATTCCACCGGCGTCCAGCAGCCTTTATCGATGACTTCGCGCAACGGTTCGGCCTGCCCGTTCGCCACCACCAGCCCTTCGCCCGGCACGGTGCGCACCAAGTGGTGGAACTGGGTTTGAATCGCCGCCAAATCAGGGAAAATGTCGGCGTGGTCGTATTCCAGATTGTTCAAAACCGCCGTGCGCGGGCGATAGTGGACAAATTTGCTGCGCTTGTCGAAAAACGCGGTGTCGTATTCGTCCGCCTCAATCACGAAAAACGGCGAACCGTCCTGCGGCAGGCGGGCGGACACGCTGAAATTTTGCGGCACGCCGCCAATCAGGAAGCCTGCGCCCAATCCGGCATATTCCAGCACCCACGCCAGCATGGAAGCCGTGGTGGTTTTGCCGTGCGTACCAGCCACGCCCAGCACCCAGTATGGCTGCAACACGTTTTCCGCCAGCCATTGCGGGCCGGAAGTGTAGGGCAGGTTGCGGTTCAAAATCGCTTCCACCACGTCCATGCCGCGCTTGGCCACATTGCCAATCACATACATATCGGCCGGATATTGCTGCAACTGCGCCGCATCGAAACCTTCGTGCACGTCCACGCCCATTTCGGCCAGCTGCGTGCTCATCGGCGGATACATTTTGGCATCGCAGCCCGTTACCTTGAAGCCCGCTTCTTTCGCCAAACGCGCCAGGCCGCCCATAAACGTGCCGCCAATGCCGATAATGTGGATGTGTTGCATGGTGTTTTCCGTGTCAGTCAATTAAAACGGGCAAAATTATAAAGGAAAACGGCCGTTTTGACGCATTTTTCGGCAACGGGTCGGAAATTGGCCGCAGCGGCACGCGCCGCGTTCAAAAGCAGCCTGCATTTTTTGGGGCAATTTCTTCCCAGCCAATGTGCAGGCTGCTTTTGCCTGTGCCAACCTTCCGTCTCCCTACCCTTGCTTACATTTCCCAACAAAATAACACCGAAATACTGGAAATTTTACCTTCGCTGAATTAGAATCGAGCGTTTATTCTATGCCCAACACGCAAAAGCAGCCTGCACAGCAAGGCCAAAACCTTTGCAGGCTGCTTTTCACGCAACATAACAAGGATGAGCAACATCATGACAACCCAACGTTCCGCTTTCAAAACCCTGCTGGCCTGCTGCATGGCCGCATGGGCGCAACACGCCGTCGCTTCCGGCTATCACTTCGGCACGCAGTCGGTTACCGCGCAAAGCACCGCCAATTCATCCACCGCCGAAGCCGCCGATGCTTCCACGCTGTTTTACAATCCGGCCGGCCTCACGCATTTGGAAACGCACCAGATTTCCGGCGCCGTCAATTTGGTCATGCCGCACATTGATTACAGCGAAGGCAAAGCCAGCTACATCGGCACCAACACTGCCGTATCGGGCAAAACCAGCGGCACCATCACCGATTCCGTCGTGCCCGCACCCCATGTGTACGGCGCGTACAAACTCAACGACCGCGTAACGCTGGGCTTGGGCGTTTACGTGCCCTTCGGCTCTTCCACCGAATACGACCGCGATTCCGTGCTGCGCTACAACATGAACCAGCTCGGCCTGACCACCATTGCTGTCGAACCCGTGGTCGCCTTCAAAGCCACCGAAGAGCACTCATTCGGCGCAGGCCTTATCGCCCAGCATTCCAGCGCGGAACTGCGCAAATATGCCGATTTCGGCCGTGCCGCCGGCAGGCCGGGTCAGGCGGACGGCTATGCCAAAGTCAAAGGCAGCGACTGGGGCTACGGCTACCATTTGGGCTGGCTGTGGAACGTGAACGACCGTGTGCGCGTGGGCGTAAATTACCGCTCCAAAGTGAGCCACAACCTGTCCGGCACCGCCAACTGGTCGTTCGACAACAGCAATCCTTCGTCATTGTTCAATACGCCGATGGGCGCGCCGCTGCAACAAAGCATCCGCAACAACGGCTATGCCGCCAGCGAAAATGCCAGCGTGAAAATCGTTACGCCCGAATCCTTGTCGCTGCACGGCATGTACCGCGCCAACAGCAAATTGAACCTGTTCGGCGACATCACTTGGACGCGCCACAGCCGCTTCAACCGTGCCGAGCTGCTGTTCCAAAACACCAAACAGCTCGGCGGCGGCCGCACATCCAACCGTACCGTACTCACCCCGAACTGGCGCAACACGTTCAAAGTCGGCTTGGGCGCGTCTTACCAATACAACGACCAACTGCAACTGCGCGGCGGCGTGGCGTTCGACCAAAGCCCCGTCCGCAACGCGACCTACCGCCTGAACACCCTGCCCGACGGCAACCGCATCTGGTTCTCCGTGGGCGCGAAATATGCGTTCAACCAACACCACAGCATCGACGTGGCCTACTCGCACATCCACATCAACGACACGGTGGTGCGCAGCGCCTCTGCCGACGGTACCACAGTGGACAGCAAAGGCGCGTCCAGTGCACGCTTTAAAAACTACGCCAATATTTTGGGCGTTCAATACAACTACAAATTCTAACGCCGACGATACGCCCAACAAAAAAAGCAGCCTGCACATTCATTTCCCAAGTGCAGGCTGCTTTCTCGTTAGCTTATTTCCGTTTAATTTCAATAAAAATCAAAATATTAACAATAAATTTCCCATACGATATTGAAAAGCACCCAAGCGCCCCTATCTTGCACAGCAACACAGGGTTCGGCAGCCATCAGCAGCAATAAAAAGCAGCCTGCACTTGAAAAACACCAAGCGCGCCCTAACTTAACAATCAACCTCATATTTCTATTTTATTGATATTGACTAGGAGCTAAACAACATGGCAAAAGTAATCGGTATTGACTTGGGTACAACCAACTCATGTGTCGCTATTTCTGAAAACGGCACCACCAAAGTAATTGAAAACGCAGAAGGCGCACGCACCACGCCTTCCATCGTCGCTTATTTGGACGGCGGTGAAATCTTGGTCGGCGCGCCTGCCAAACGCCAAGCCGTCACCAACGCGAAAAACACCATTTATGCGGCCAAACGCTTAATCGGCCACAAATTTGAAGATAAAGAAGTGCAGCGCGACATCGAAACCATGCCGTTTGAAATCATCAAAGCAGGCAATGGCGACGCTTGGGTGAAAGCGCAAGGCAAAGAATTGTCCCCACCGCAAATTTCCGCCGAAGTGCTGCGCAAAATGAAAGAAGCCGCAGAAGCCTATTTGGGCGAGAAAGTGACCGAAGCCGTGGTGACCGTGCCGGCCTACTTTAACGACAGCCAACGCCAGGCCACCAAAGACGCAGGCCGCATTGCCGGTTTGGACGTGAAACGCATCATCAACGAACCGACCGCAGCCGCTTTGGCGTTCGGCATGGACAAAGGCAGCAAAGGCGACCGCAAAATCGCGGTGTACGACTTGGGCGGCGGTACGTTCGATATTTCCATCATCGAAATTGCCGATGTGGACGGCGACAAACAATTTGAAGTGCTGGCGACCAACGGCGACACCTTCTTGGGTGGCGAAGACTTCGACCAACGTATCATCAACTACATCATCGACGAGTTCAAAAAAGAACAAGGCATTGATTTGAAAAACGACCCGATGGCAATGCAGCGCGTGAAAGAAGCCGCAGAAAAAGCCAAAATCGAGTTGTCCAGCGGCCAACAAACCGAAATCAACCTGCCTTATATCACGATGGATGCGACCGGCCCGAAACACTTGGTGCTGAAAATTACCCGCGCCAAATTCGAAAGCTTGGTGGAAGACCTGATTGCACGTTCTATCGAGCCTTGCAAAATCGCGCTGAAAGATGCCGGTTTATCCGCAAGCGATATTGACGACGTGATTTTGGTGGGCGGCCAAACTCGTATGCCGAAAGTACAGGAAGCTGTGAAAGAGTTCTTCGGCAAAGAGCCGCGCAAAGACGTGAACCCGGACGAAGCCGTGGCCGTGGGTGCGGCGATTCAGGGCGAAGTATTGAGCGGCGGACGCAGCGACGTATTGCTGCTGGACGTTACCCCGTTGTCTTTGGGTATCGAAACCATGGGCGGCGTGATGACCAAACTCATCCAGAAAAATACCACCATTCCGACCAAAGCATCGCAAGTGTTCTCCACTGCGGAAGACAACCAGCCTGCAGTGACGATTCACGTGTTGCAGGGCGAGCGCGAAAAAGCCAGCGCGAACAAATCTTTGGGCCAATTCAACTTGGGCGACATCGCACCCGCACCGCGCGGCGTACCGCAAATCGAAGTGACCTTCGACATTGACGCGAACGGCATCCTGCACGTTTCCGCCAAAGACAAAGGCACGGGCAAAGCGGCGAACATCACCATCCAAGGTTCTTCTGGTTTGAGCGAGGAAGAAATCGAACGCATGGTGAAAGACGCGGAAGCCAATGCAGAAGAGGACAAAAAACTGCACGAGCTGGTGCAAAGCCGCAACCAGGCCGAAGCCTTGATTCACTCGGTGAAAAAATCGCTGGACGAACACGGCGACAAACTGGACGCTGCCGAGAAAGAGAAAATCGAAGCTGCGTTGAAAGAAGCCGAAGAAGCGGTGAAAGGCGACGACAAAGCCGCGATTGACGCGAAAGCCGAAGAACTGGGCAACGCCAGCCAAAAACTGGGCGAAATGGTGTATGCACAGGCACAGGCCGAAGCGGAAAAAGGTTCTGCCGACAGCGCCGCCTCCTCCGGCAAGAAAGACGACGACGTGGTGGATGCGGACTTTCAGGAAGTGAAAGAAGATAAATAATCCGCCGTATAAAAAAGCAGCCTGCACATTGAATGAAAGATGTGCAGGCTGCTTTCGTTGGGTGTGGCGAACAGAAAGAACGGAAAACAGCGAACAATATAGTGGATTAAAATAAAAATGAGACAAGGCGGCGAGCCGCAAGACGTACAAATAGTACGTCAAGGCGAGCCAACACCGTATCATTGCAATTTTAATCCACTATATCAGTGCAGGCTGCTTTTGGCACGGAACCCGTCCGTCAAAAGCAGCCTGCACTTTCTTCAACGCAACCCTATCCGAACAACCGGCCCTGCGCCAACACCAGCTTTACCGGCGCAAAATCCGCACGGTGTTCCGGCAGCGCGCCGAACTGCGCCAACGCCGCCAAATGCGCCGCCGTGCCGTATCCCTTGTGCTGCGCGAAACCGTATTGCGGGTAACGTTCGTGCAATGCATACATTTCCGCATCCCGCGCCACCTTGGCCAACACGGAAGCCGCAGAAATGGCGGCAATTTTCGCATCGCCCTTCACCACGCATTCGGCAGGCACGCCCAAATCAGGTGGCACGCGGTTGCCGTCAATCCACACTTTTGCAGGCTGCTTTTCCAAGCCCTGCACCGCGCGTTTCATCGCCAGCATGGTGGCGTGCAGGATATTCAGCCGCGCAATTTCGCCCACATCGGCACGCGCAACGCAATACGCCGCAGCCTGCGCCTTAATCTGCACCGCCAATTCGTCGCGCTTTTTTTCGCTGAGCTTCTTGGAATCCGTCAAACCGCGCAAATCAAAATCCGCCGGCAAAATCACCGCCGCCGCAAACACGCTGCCCACCAAACAGCCGCGCCCCGCCTCATCCACGCCCGCATGGCTCGGCAGCACCACAAAACCCGCGTTATTCATGATACAGCGCGTCCCACTCTTCCGGCGTTTCCGGCGCTGCGGGAATGGCGCGCGATTCGTCCGCCCACTCGCCCAAATCCACCAGCTTGCACCGCTCGCTGCAAAACGGGCGATAGCGGTTTTCACTGCACCATTCCACCGGTGTCCGGCAAATCGGACAAGCCACCATCATCGTCATAACACATTGTCTTTCAAAAAAATATCCGAGTGCAGGCTGCTTTTTGGCCTGTCGCACGACTGCAAGCGCGCAATCTTCTCGTTCAGCCATTCGATTTCGTGCCGCAACGCCGCAATCAGCTGCTCTTTATTGGCAATAATTTCATCTTTCAATTCAATAATCTGACGCGCCTGTTGCAACAATAATACATTTTCCGCACTACCGCGCGCATCATCCGCATTACATCCGTCGTGCAACGCGCCGCCGCACACATCCGCCAGCAATTCGCACAAACCGATGCCAAAAACCGCCGCCACCTGCTCCAAACGCCCTAAAGACGCGCTGGTTTCGCCGCGTTCGATTTTTGCGTAGCCGTTTTTGGACATGTTCAGTTTTTGCGCCATCTCTTTCTGCGACCAATGCTTCCCTTCGCGCAGATGTTTAATCTTTTCGTTGATTTTCATAAAGCCCATTTTTCTGCCGTTAAACACACCAATTCGGTGGTTTTGCTACCTTATTGGTTGGTTGAATAAGATTTTAACAAAAAATAAAATTCGCCAACGAAATTTTGTCAAAAAGGACGTTCATTATGAAAAAAATGTTGTTGATTTGCTCCGTTGCGTTCGGTTTGGGCGGCTGCTTGGCCGGCGGCCCCGTTGATTTGTCCGGCAACGGTGACGTGAGCGCGGAAGAAGTAAGACAACGCCGTTCGCGCGTGCGCGCCTTGGAAGAAGAGGATTACCAAATCGAACGTCGTCGCCGCCGCGATGCCATTCAGGATTACGGCGATATGCGTATGCGTGAAGGCGAAGCCATTAACAAGGCTTACGAAAACCGCAGCCGCCAAACTATTATCATCAAATAACCTAACGTAACAGAAGGATACAAAATGTTGTCAAAAAAATTGGTTCTGATTGCCCTGTCTGCCGTTCTTTTGAGTGCTTGCCAAGCCATCGGCAGCGGTGAAGACAGCGCTTCCAACATCAACCGTGTGCGCGGCAAACGCGGCATGACCATCAGCGATGCCGAAGCGCGCCAACAACGCCGCCAACGCGTTTCCGAATTGGAAGAGTCTGCCACCCGCCACACACGCACCCGTATGAACATGGAAACCACGCGTGACGGTATCGGAACGGTCCGCGACGGTATCAACCTGATTCAACAAATCCGCAGCATTTTCTAAGATTTCATATCTGTCAAACGGTTACAGGGTTTTCTGTGACCGTTTTTGTATTTTAAAAGCAGCCTGCACTTCATGTTCCGAAGTGCAGGCTGCTTTTTGAATGAATACGCCTTACGCTGCCTGTGCCAACACGGCATCCGCCGCCAATTTGTCGGTGTCGAGTTTCAGCATTTCGTGCAAATGGCGAAAATCCTGTTGCACTTGCGCCACTTTGTCGGGATTTCGATACCAGTCGAGCATGGCGGCGGCCAATTTTTCAGGCGTGGCATCGCCTTGCAGCAATTCGGGCACGGCTTCTTTGCCCAGCAGGATATTGGGCAGGCCGACGTGCGCCACTTTAATTTTGTGTTTGACCAGCCAGTATGTCGGCGTGGAAATTTTGTAGCTGATGACCATCGGCCGCTTGCACAAGGCCACTTCCAGCGTGGCCGTGCCGCTGGTCACCAGCACGGCATCGGCGGCGGTGCAGGCCAAATCGGCTTTGGCAGCCTGCAAGCGGATGGGCAGTTTTTCAAATTGCGGCTGCGACAGGTAATGCTGCAAGCGTTCGCGCGTGGCGGCGGTGGCATAAGGCGAAATGAATTGGGCATTGGGCAGTTCGCGCAAAATCAGCCAGGCAGCCTGCAAAAAAATGGGCGCCATATAATCGACTTCGCTGACGCGGCTGCCCGCCAGTATCGCGAACACGGGGCGGCCTTCGTCCAATTTCAGGCGGGCGCGGGCGGCGGCTTTGTCGGCCTCCATGGGCAATTTCTGTGCCAGCGGATGCCCCACAAACAGCGCGTTGCCGCCTTCCTGACGGTACAGTTCGGGTTCCATCGGAAACAGGCACAGCACCTGATTGACCTGCCGCACGATTTTCTTCACCCGGCCGCGTTTCCATGCCCACACGGACGGCGAAACATAATGCACGGTGGGAATGCCTGCGGCTTTGAGCTGTTCGGCCACACCCAAATTGAAATCGGGCGCGTCAATGCCGACAAACACATTCGGCCGGACGGCTTTGAGCCGCGCCACCAATTCGCGGCGGATTTTCAAAATTTCGGGCAGGCGTTTGATGACTTCGACATAACCGCGCACCGCCAGCCGTTCTTGGTCGAACAGGCTTTGGCAGCCGGCGGCAATCATGCGCGGCCCGCCGATGCCGATGAATCGGGTGTCGGGCCGCTGCGCCTTAATCGCTTCAATCAAATGCGCGCCGAGCAAATCGCCGGAAGCCTCGCCGGCACATAGGGCAATGGTCAATGGTTGGGACATGATGGGTTCTCGTGAATCGGTGGGGCGATTGTAGCGCGAAAATACCCGCCGCGTTAAGCCAAAAGCAGCCTGCACGCCGCCGTTTCCCGATGCAGGCTGCTTTTCCGTAGCCGAATTGCCGCATCGACACGGTTGGCATGGGCGCGGAAACCCAAAAAAGCAGCCTGCACCCGAACCGCCGAAGTGCAGGCTGCTTTTTGTCCGCGGTTTACGCTAATCGGCTATAATAAACCCCGCCCTGCCCTACACCTCGGGCGCATTCCCTACATTGTCAAAACAGGAGCTATCATGAAATTCTTGAAACTAGCGGAACAAAACGTTCGCGGCAAAACCGTGCTGATTCGTGCCGATTTGAACGTACCTTTGAAAGAAGGCAAAATTTCGGACGACACGCGCATCCGTGCTTCGCTGCCCTCCATCCAATACTGCCTGGAAAACGGCGCAGGCGTCATCGTGATGAGCCACTTGGGCCGCCCCACCGAAGGCGAATTCAAACCCGAAGACGATGTCGCGCCCGTGGCCGAACGTTTGGGCGCGCTGTTGGGCAAAAACGTCCGCGTGTTGGACGACTGGCAGGCCAATCCGCCCAAAGTGGCCGCCGGTGAAGTTTACCTGCTGCAAAACGTGCGCATTAACAAAGGCGAAAAGAAAAACAGCCCCGAATTGGGTAAAGCCTATGCCGCCCTGTGCGACGTGTTCGTGAACGACGCATTCGGCACTGCACACCGCGCGGAAGCCTCCACCGAAGCCGTGGCCGCCGCCGCACCACTGTCGTGCGCAGGCATCCTGATGGCCGCCGAACTGGACGCTTTAGGCAAAGCCCTGAAAGAACCCGCCCGCCCGATGGCCGCGATTGTGGCCGGCAGCAAAGTCTCCACCAAGCTCACCATCTTGGAAAGCCTGGCCGACAAAGTGGATTTGCTGATTGTCGGCGGCGGCATTGCCAACACCTTCCTGCTGGCGCAGGGCAAGCCCATCGGCAAATCGCTGGCTGAGCCGGATTTGGTGGACGAAGCGAAAAAAATCATGGCGAAAATGGCGGCCAAAGGCGGTGTCGTGCCGCTGCCGACAGATGTGGTGTGCGCCAAAGAATTTGCTGAAAACGCCGCGGCAGAGCACAAATCGATTGACGATGTGGCGGCGGACGATATGATTTTGGACATCGGCCCGCAATCGGCGCAGCACCTGGCCAGCCTGCTGAAAAACGCTGGCACGATTGTGTGGAACGGCCCGGTGGGCGTGTTCGAATTCGACCAGTTTGCCGGCGGCACGAAAGTGGTGGCGCAAGCCATTGCCGAGAGCAGCGGCTTCTCGATTGCGGGCGGCGGCGACACGTTGGCGGCGATTGCGAAATTCGGCATCACCGACAAAATCGGCTACATTTCCACCGGCGGCGGCGCGTTCTTGGAATTTTTGGAGGGCAAAACCCTGCCGGCCGTGGCGGCATTGGAAAATTTTGCGAAATAACCGCAGCCGTTGTCTGATGGCATAAAAAGCAGCCTGCACCTTGGTGTTCAAAGTGCAGGCTGCTTTTTTGCCGTTCCACCACGATTATAGTGAATTAAAATAAAAATGAGACAAGGCGGCGAGCCGCAAGGCGTACAAGTAGTACGTCAAGGCGAGCCAACGCCGTATCATTGCGATTTTAATTCACTTAAGACGAGAACAAATCGCACGTTCCGTCCACCGCACAGTTGGCCTTGCGGTACAGGCGGATCAGGTTCATGGTCGATGCGTCGTGCGTTTGCGGGTCAATCGCGCCCGTGAGTTCCGCCAAAATGGTTTTGGCCAGCTGCTTGCCCAGCTCCACGCCCCATTGGTCGAAACTGTTGATGCCCCAAACCACGCCCTGCACAAACACTTTGTGTTCATACATCGCCACCAGGCCGCCCATAGTTTTCGGATCGATTTTGTCCAGCAGAATCATATTGGTGGGGCGGTTGCCGCTGAAGGTTTTGTGCGGCACCAAGGCTTCAATTTGCTCGGCCGGCAAACCTTGCTGCTGCAATTCGGCACGCGCTTCTTCGGCGGTTTTGCCGCGCATAAACGCTTCTGCCTGCGCAAATACGTTGGACAGCAGGATTTCGTGGTGGCCGGGCAGGTTGCTGCGTTTTTCCAGGCTGGCAATCAAATCAATCGGCGTGATGTGCGTGCCTTGGTGCAGCAGCTGGAAAAAGGCGTGCTGACCGTTAATGCCGGTTTCGCCCCAAATAATCGGGCCGGTTTCGGTGGCCACGGGCGTACCATCGCGCTGCACCTGTTTGCCGTTGGATTCCATGTCGAGCTGCTGGATGAATTTGGGCAGACGGTGCAGATGTTGGTCGTATGGCGCGATGACGTGGCTGCCGCCGCCGTAAAAATTGATATACCAAATGCCGAGCATCCCCAAAATCACGGGCAAGTTGCGCTCCAACGGTGCGCTGATGAAGTGCCGGTCCATCTCGTGCGCGCCTTCCAGCATTTCAATGAAATTTTCTTCGCCCAAATACAGCATAATCGGCAGGCCGATGGCCGACCATAAGCTGTATCGGCCGCCCACCCAGTCCCAAAACTCAAACATGTGGTCGGTGTCGATGCCGAATTCGGCCACGGCGGTTTTGTTGGTGGACACGGCAACGAAGTGTTTGGCGATGTCCTGCTCGCTGGCTTCGCGCAGGAACCATTGGCGGGCGGTGTTGGCGTTGGTGATGGTTTCCTGCGTGGTGAAGGTTTTGGAAGCGATGATGAACAGCGTGGTTTCGGGATGGACTTTTTCCAGCACGTCGCGCAGTTGCGATCCGTCCACGTTGGAGACGAAGTGCATGCGCAGGCGCGGATGGCCGAAATTTTTCAGCGCGGTACACATCATCAATGGCCCCAAATCGGAACCGCCGATGCCGATATTCACCACGTCGGTAATCACTTGGTGGCTGTACCCCAGCCATTCGCCGCTGCGCACGGCGTGGGCGAAATGCCCCATTTTGCGCAACACGGCGTTCACTTTGGGCATCACGTCTTCGCCGTCCACCATGATGGGCGTGTTGGCGCGGTTGCGCAGGGCGACGTGCAGGGCGGCGCGGTGTTCCGTCGTGTTGATTTTGTCGCCGTGGAACATTTGCTGCATGCGTTCGGGCAGACCGGCTTCGCGCGCCAGCTGCACCAGACTGTCCATCACGTTGTCGGTGATGCGGTTTTTGGAATAATCCAAATTGATGCCGCCCACCTTCAGCCAATAGCGTTGGGCGCGTTCAGAGTCTTGGGTAAACATTTCGCGCATGTGCAGGTGTTTGGTGTCGGCAAAATGCTGTTGCAGGGTTTGCCATGCGGGGAAGTTGGTGGGGTGTGTCATTTTTTTTATCCTTCATTATCTGTTATTTATGCTATGCAGGCTGCTTTTGGGCATGGCTGAAGCATGAAAAAAGCAACCTGCACTCCGTTGCCGAAAAGTGCAGGCTGCTTTTTGCTGCACGAAGCGGCAGGCGTTTAATCATTGCAATGGTTTTGTGCTTCTTCGTCTTTGCGGTGACTGCGCACGCTGCGTTTGCCTTTTTCCAGTTGCAGGCTGGCGGTTTCGCCCAACCGCAGTGCCAGGCCGATGGCTAATATATCGATAATCGCCAGTTGCAGCAGGCGGGAAATCATCGGCGTGTAGCGGTCGCTGTCTTCCTGCACCGCCATCACCAGCACGCAGTCGGCCAGTTGCGCCAGCGGGCTGCCGCCGCGCGTGATGGCGATGACCTGCGCGCCGTTTTCTTTGGCAATCCGCACCGCATCCAGCACTTCGATGGACGAACCGGAATTGGAAATCACCACCAGCACGTCCTGCGGGCTCAACACGGCAGCGGCCATCAGCTGGATGTGCGTGTCGGAATACGCCACGGTGGAAATGCCGAAACGGAAAAATTTATGCTGCGCGTCTTGGGCGACAATGCCCGAATTGCCCACGCCGTAAAACTCGATACGCCGTGCGCGCATCAGCATGGCAATCGCCTTGTCCAATTCGCTTTCTTTGAGCGTGCGGCGCGCGCCGAGCAAGGCGGCAGCAGTGTTGCCCAACACTTTTTCCATCACGTCGCCCATGGAGTCGTCCGTGTTCAACTCTTCATGGACGAATGCGAGGCCGGAATTGCTGATGCTGGCGGACAGGGCCAGTTTGAATTCGGGCAGGCCTTTGAATTTCATGCTGCGGCAAAACCGGATGACTGTGGGCTGGGAAACGTGGGCGCACTCGGCAATTTCCGCCACCGCGGCGTGGACAAACCATTTGGGTTCGCTCAATACGCATTCGGCCACTTTGCGTTCGGCATTTGAAAAAGAACTGAGTTGCTCGCTAATTTGACTTAACATGGGTACAGCTCCGTAAAATTCAGAAAGATGCGCGTCAACAGCAGGGCGCAGACAATGCTTGCAAGGGCGTGAGTATAACGGATTCGCCCGACTTCCGCCATAAAGGCAGCCTGCACCTTGGTGTTCAAAGTGCAGGCTGCTTTTTTCATTTGGCCGTGCCGATGGCGCGCTGCAACAGCATCAAAGCCGCCAGCGTGCGCGCATCGCCGAATTGGTCGTCATCAATCAGTTCGTCCAACCGCGCCAGCGGCACGCGGACGACTTCCAGCGGCTCGGGCTCGTCGCCTTTCAGGACGGACGGATACAAATCGCGCGCCACGAAGGCATACATCGGCCCGAACATGTGGCTGGGATTGACATAAAACATCCGCAAAGGTTCCAGCCGCCGTGCGCCCAAGCCGATTTCTTCCTGCAATTCGCGCAAGGCCGCCTGCTCGGGCGTTTCCCCCGCGTCAATCAAACCTTTGACGCAGCCCAGTTCATACCGCTCCGACCCGACCGCATATTCGCGCACCATCAACAGGTTGTCGCCCTCAAGCGCCATCACCATCACCGCCGGGCGGCGCGAAGGCGTGAGCCGTTCGTAAGTGCGGTGCTGGCCGTTGGCGAACTGCAAATCCACCGACTGAATCTGGAACACTTTGGTCTGCGCGGCAAGGCGCACGTCCAAAATCTGCGGTTTGGGTTTATCGGTCGCTAAAAAAGACATGATGATTTCCTCTCTGCCGCTTGTGCAGGCTGCTTTTTTCATTTTAATCACGTTTTAATCACGTTCGTCGCGCTCGGCCAACTGCCGCCGCAATGCTTCAATTTCCTGCCGGCACGCGTCCAACTGTTGCTGCCATGCGGGTGCAGGCTGCTTTTCGCCCATCTGATCGGCATATTGCTGCAACCACTGCCCCACCGTCTGCAACACGCCGCCGGCACGTCCCGCCCATTGCGCCGTTTTGCGGCTGTTTTCATCGCCCAGCAAACGGCGGATGTCTTCGTGCGGCGAATAGCGCAAGGCCGCGCAACGCCACAAAATGCCCATGCCCAGCGGCATATCACCTTCAATCGCCACATCGTTAAAATCGGGCATCCGCCCCTGCACCATCTGCGACAGCGCGTCCTGATGAAGCAGCAGCGTGCAGTCTGCCGTGCGGTGCGTCTGCTCCAGCACACCTTCGGCATTGATGCGCCCAACAATGTGCAGGCTGCCTGTGCGCACGCCCACCACCAGCCCGTTATAGCCCGACAACTGCTGCCGGACCTCCGGATTCTGCCGGACAATATGGTTGATAATATTCAAAAATAACATGATTTCTCTATCGCCGCCCAATGGGGTTTCCAAGGCGGCATCATCGTCAAAATAGTATGCGACAATGCCCGGCCGCCAGCCTTTAAACCCGTGCAGGCTGCCCGAATGCGGCATATCGCGGTACGCATATCATACAGCATTCGGCCCATTTCGGCGGCAGGATTTTGAATGTGCGGCCAACATGAAAAAACCCTTTGCCGAAACAAAGGGTTTTTGGTATTTGGTGGAGGCGGGGGGAATCGAACCCCCGTCCGAAAGCTCTCTACAAAACGTTCTACATACTTAGTCTTGCCTATTTGGGAATCTCGTTTTCATCACGCCGACAGACAGGCTTTCAGAAAACCAGTTACCTTAAATTTCACCGTCTGCCAAGTAACCCGACAAACGGCCAGCCAATGTAATATGACGTTGCCGTAGGTTTTACCCTACACAGCCCATCGGCCAACTGCTGCAACGGCTAGCCTTAAGCGGCTAAAGCGTAAGTTTCGTCGTTTGCGACTATTTTGATTCAGTGTTTTACGGGTAACTGAAAACCCGGTATGCCCGTATTTGCTTCGTAACCCCCGTCGAAACCAAGGTCGCCCCCAAATAACGCTTGGCATTGTACACAAGTTTTACCTGCCTGAAAAGCAATAATCCTTTATAATACGCCGTTTACCGTCCACCAGTGCAGGCTGCTTTATTATGTATGACGTAAACACCCACGATGTCCGCCGCTTTTTCGCCCATGTTTGGCAACTGCGTTTCGCGCCTGTCCGGCTGGACGCTTTGCAGCAGAAAGCCCTGCGCATTTTGGAAGGCCATCGCGAATATGCGCCGATACTGGACAATATCGAGCATTACCTCGACCACAACTGGACGCCCGAACAGGGGCAGACCAACCCATTCCTGCATTTGTCGATGCACTTGTCGATTCAGGAACAAGTGGCCATCGACCAGCCGTTCGGCATCCGCGCCATTCACGCGCAACTGTGTGCCAAACACAACGACGACTGGGGCGCGGCCGAACACGAAATGATGGAAGCGCTGGCGGAAACCTTGTGGGAAGCGCAGCGTTTCGGGCGCGGATTGGACGTGAACCAATACATGACCCGCCTGCGCAAACTGGTGTATTTGGGACAGGAAGACCAAGCGCGCATCAACCCGCACGAAGTTCCGCAATCCGACCGCATCAGCGAACGGAAATAACCGTCATCGGCACACAGAAAGCAGCCTGCACTATGATTTACCCTTGGCACCAACCCATTTGGCAACAGCTTGTGTCGCATTGGCAGCGGCTGCCGCACGCCTGCCTGCTCATCGGCAGGGAACACACGGGCAAAACTGCTTTCGCCCGCCATTTGGCCCAAGCCCTGCTGTGCGAACACTCAAGCAGCCTGCACGAACCCTGCGGCCAATGCCCGTCCTGCCACCTGTTCGCACAAGACGCACACCCTGATTTTTACCTCCTCACGCCCGAACAACCCGAGACCGGCGAAACAACGGCGCGCAAATTGCAGCAAATCAAAATTGATGCCGTCCGAGCCATTTTGGAGCCTTTGCAACAAACCTCGGTGCGCGGCGGACGGCGCGTGGTGTGCATTTCCCCGGCGGAAAGCATGAACGTGCAGGCCGCCAACGCCCTGCTGAAAATGCTGGAAGAACCCCCTGAAGCCGTGGTGTTCATCCTTGTCAGCCACAATGCCGACCGCGTGCTGCCCACCATCCGTAGCCGCTGCCGCGCCCTGCTGCTGCCCCCGCCCGATGCCGCCACCGCCTTGCAGTTTTGGCGGCAGGCACACCCTGAATCCGCCGACCAAGCCGCACCGCTGCTGGCATTTCACAGCCACGCGCCGCTGTTCGAACCACAGCCCGAACAAGACCAATGGCGCGAACAATTACTGCAACTGCTGGCCGAACCGCGCCTACTGGCGATTTTGGATTATGCCGCGCAATGGGACAAACAGAAACTGCCGCTGGCCGTGCTGCTGGACTGGCTGTACAAATGGCTGCTGGACATGCTGCTCGTCTCGCAACAACAAGCGCCGCTGTATTATCCGCACCACCAAAGCAGCCTGCACACTGTGGCGCAAAAAACGCAGCCGCACACACTTTTTCGCCTAATTGACCACGTTCACCGCCTTTCCCCTTACGGACACCACAGTCTCAATGTTAGAATGCAAACCGAATCCCTGTTGGGCGAATACCTGCTGGCGCTGAACCCGAAAACGCGCTGACCGACCCGACAGCACATAACCCATTATTCAAATCGATAGGAAGCCCACATGAGCAACCCCGCACCTCAAGCCGCTCCGAATGCGGCCGCCAAAAGCGCACCCGGCCGCATGCTGCAACTGCGTTTGGAAAGCAAACCGGTTATCTACGCCAGTTATATGTCGTTCTTGGAATACGGCGGCGTGTTCCTGCCCACCGACGACAAATTCGATATGGGCGAAGAAATCCTGCTGGTTTTGGAATTGGTCGGTTTGGGGAATACCGAAAAAATCTTCATCAAAACCAATGTCTGCTGGATTAACGCCAACCCAAGCGCCAGCGGCCGCCCAAAAGGCATCGGCCTGGCATTCGGTTCGGACGATTCCGGCCTGAAAGCCAAAACCATTTTTGAAAATATATTGTCCGGCCTGCTGCACAACGAACGCCCAACATACACGCTGTAACCGCAGCCGCCCAGACACACAAAAGCAGCCTGCACTTCCCCCATTCCCAAAGTGCAGGCTGCTTTTGCCCGCCAACCCCTTTTGCACAGAGCAACCATGTTCCTTATCGACTCCCACTGCCACCTGAATTTCGACAGCCTCTCCGGCCGTCTGCCCGAAGTCTTCTCCAACATGGCGCACAACCAAGTCGCCCAAGCCCTCGTCATCAGCGTGAGCCGCGAAAGTTTCGCCCAAGTGTTGGCGCTGGCCGAACAGAACGACCACCTCTTCGCCACCGTCGGCATCCACCCCGACAGCGAAACCGCCGCCGAATTCAGCTTGGACGAACTTTTGCAGCACGCACGCCACCCCAAAGTGGTCGGCATCGGTGAAACCGGCCTCGACTACCACTGGTGCAGCGGCGATTTGACCTGGCAGCACAACCGCTTCATCACCCACATTCAAGCCGCCAACCAAAGCGGCCTGCCGCTGATTATCCACACCCGCAAAGCCGCCGACGACACCATGCGCCTGATGGCCGAACACCGCGCCGAAAAAGCCGTCATGCACTGTTTTTCGGAAGACGTGCGCATCGCCAAAATCGCGCTGGATTTGGGCTATTATTTATCGTTTTCCGGCATCGTAACCTTCAAAAACGCCAAAGACATCCAAGCCGCCGCGCAATATTGCCCGCTCGACCGCCTGCTGGTGGAAACCGACGCGCCCTTCCTCGCCCCCGTGCCCCACCGCGGCAAAACCAACGAACCGGCCTATGTGCGCCACACCGCCGAATTTCTGGCGCAACTGCGCGGCGACACATTGGAAAACATTGCCCGTGCCAGCAGCGAAAACTTCTACCGCCTGTTCGACAAAGTCACGCCTTATACCGAATCGGCGGCCATATCGTAAACCCCGATAAAACACCGCAAAAAGCAGCCTGCACTTTCCATTTCCCAAGTGCAGGCTGCTTTTTTCACCCGCACTTGTTGCCTGCCCAGCAACCTGCTAAAATCCACGCTTTCCAACCCTCCTAGATATTTGTTTATGAATATAAAATCCATTTTACTCTGCCTTATTTTGATCCCGTTCGGCATTATGTCGCTGATTAGCGGCTATCGCACGACAAAAAACAACAGCCTGTTTCAGGAAACCAGCAAAACGGCCACGTTCACGCCGGCCAGTGACGGATACACCGAATACCGCAAACGCAGGAGCAGCAAGGTCTATTACACCCTGGACGAGATGACCTACACGGCGGAAACGGGCGAAACGGTCAATGTCAAATCCGTTACCGTCGATGCGGATGAATTGGCCAAACTGAAAGCGGGCGAAGGCATCCAATGCAGCTATCTGCCGTCAGACAAGCAGAACGTGCGCTGCCAACACAGCGAAGAACCGAGCGCGTGGAAGGATTTCTTGTCGGGATTGGTTTCGTTGTTCGTTGCGGGCAGCATCTTCATGAACGCGCGCCGCGAGAAACAGCAATATGAAGAAGAATATGAAGACGACGAAGATGACGATACGGATCACCGCAAAGATGACGGTGTCCGCTTTTCATAAACAGTGATTTTTGCCGCAAAAAGCAGCCTGCACTTTCAATTTCCCCAGTGCAGGCTGCTTTTTATAGTGGATTAAAATAAAAATAAGACAAGGCGGCGAGCCAACGCCGTATCATTGCGATTTTAATTCACTATATGCGCCGTGTTCGCGGTTGGCCTGCTCAAAATCGTGCAGCATGGCCAATTCGAATTCGCTGAACCCTGCCCGCTGCCGCGCTTCGGTGTTCACATAGCCGCGGAACACGAACATATCATGCTGCTGCAACAGGCGGCGGAACAAAGCCATCGGCTCCAACTGCCGCTCTTGGCACAGATGATGATACCAGCGGTTGCCGATGCGCACGTGCCCCACCTCGTCGCGATAGATAATGTCCAGCACTTCGCAGGTGGCCGTGTCGCCGCGCTGCGCCACTTTAGCACGAATGGCGGGGGTCACGTCCAAGCCGCGCGCTTCCAGCACCCTAGGCACCAGGGCCATGCGCAACAGCGGGTCGTAGGCCGTTTGCCGCGCCATATCCCACAAATGCGCGTGCGCCGGAAAGTCGCCGTAATCGAAGCCGTGTTCGCGCAGCCGTTCGCGCATCAGCAGGAAATGGTCGCACTCTTCTTTGGCCACACCCAACCAGTCGCCCGTAAATTCGCGCGGCAGGCTGCGGAAACGGTAGGCCGCGTCCAACGCCAGGTTGATGGCGTTGAACTCGATGTGTGCGATGGCGTGCAGCATGGCGGCATAACCCTCCGGCGTGGAGAGTTTGCGCGATTCCACCTGTGTATAAGGCACCAGCGGCGGCTTCGGCGGCCGTCCGGCCACCAAAATGTCTTCTGCGGGCGGTGCAGGCTGCTTTTCATCGGCCGTGCAACCTGCCAGCCAATGTTCGTGGGCGGCATAAGTGTGGCGGCATTTTTCGTCCGCGTCCTGCGCCAAAAGTGCCTGGTGAAGCAGGGAATAAAGCGTTTTCATAAGCGTTTTGCGTAAACAAGTTTTAAAATCAGGTTAAACAAGCCATTTTTTCCGGATATTTTTCAAACAAATAGCCCTGCGCCTTATTTTAACACACGCAAAACCCGTGGCGCACGGCGCGAGAAATGTTAAGATTTAAGCCGTTTCGATTTTATTGCACAAAGGAAAACGAATGATGAAAAACTGGAAAACCGCTTTCGGCACTGCCATCGTCTGCCTGATGGCCGCACAAGCGCAGGCAGGCGCGATTGACGCACTCAAACAGTTCAACAGCGATGCAGACGGCATCAGCGGCAACTTCACCCAAACCGTCCGCGCCCGCAACAAAAACCAAACCGCCTCCGGCACATTCCAAATCCTGCGCCCCGGCCTGTTCAAATGGTCGTACACCCGCCCGTACAAGCAAGTGATTGTGGGCGACGGTTCGCACATCTGGCTGTATGACATGGATTTGAAACAGGTAACGCGCTCCAACCAAGACCAAACCATCGGCGACAGCCCTGCGGCGATTTTGTCCAACAAGAGCGCGCTGGAATCGAGCTACACGCTCAAAGAAGACGGCAACAAAAACGGCATTGATTATGTGCTGGCCACGCCGCGCAAAAACAACGCGGGCTACCAATTCATCCGCATCGGCTTCAAAGGCAACGCATTGGCCGCGATGGAGCTGAAAGACAGCTTCGGCAACCAAACCACCATCCAGTTCAACCAGTTGAACACCAAACCGAATTTGTCGCGCGCCGCATTCAAATTCACGCCGCCTGCCGGTGTGGACGTGCTGGAACAATAAACCGTCCGCCCCTCCCCATCCGCCGCCTGTCCGCCGATTATGTGCCGACAGGCGGTTTTGCCTGCCAAAAGCAGCCTGCACACGGCTTTTATGTTAAAATCGCGCCTTTGAATTTTTATTTGACGAAAGAATATCATGAGCTTGAAATGCGGCATCGTAGGCCTGCCCAATGTCGGCAAATCCACCCTGTTTAACGCGCTGACCAAATCCGGCATCGAAGCGGCCAACTATCCGTTCTGCACCATCGAACCCAACGTCGGCATTGTGGAAGTGCCCGACCCGCGCATGGACGAATTGGCCAAAATCGTCAATCCGCAGCGCATGCAGCCTGCCATTGTCGAATTTGTCGATATCGCAGGCTTGGTGGCCGGCGCCAGCAAAGGCGAAGGCTTGGGCAACCAGTTCCTCGCCAACATCCGCGAAACCGATGCCATCGTGAACGTGGTGCGCTGCTTCGACGACGACAACATCATCCACGTTGCGGGCAAAGTCGATCCGATTGCCGACATTGAAACCATCGGCACGGAATTGGCGCTGGCGGATTTGGCCAGCGTGGAAAAAGCCATCATCCGCGAAGGCAAACGCGCCAAATCGGGCGACAAAGACGCGCAAAAACTGGTGGCGGTGCTGGAAAAACTGCTGCCGCATTTGAACGAAGGCAAGCCCGTGCGCTCGTTCGGCTTGGACAAAGACGAACTGGCCCTACTGCGCCCGCTGTTCCTGCTGACGGCAAAACCGGCCATGTATGTAGCGAACGTGTCGGAAGACGGCTTCACCGATAATCCGCACTTCGACCGCCTGAAAGCGCTGGCGGAACAAGAAAACGCGCCCATCGTGGCGATTTGTGCCGCCATCGAAAGCGACATTGCCGAATTGGAAGACGATGAAAAAGCCGAATTCCTGGCGGAAATGGGCATGGAAGAGGCCGGCTTGAACCGCCTGATTCGCGCGGGCTACGATTTGCTCGGCCTGCAAACCTATTTCACCGCCGGCGTGAAAGAAGTGCGTGCGTGGACCATTCACAAAGGCGACACCGCACCGCAGGCCGCCGGCGTTATCCACACCGATTTCGAACGCGGCTTCATCCGCGCCCAAGTGATTGCATACGACGACTTTATCGCGCTGGGCGGCGAGGCGAAGGCCAAAGAAGCGGGCAAAATGCGCGCCGAGGGCAAAGAATATATCGTGCAGGACGGCGATGTGATTCACTTCCTGTTCAACGTGTAAACTGCTGCCGTATCGCGTATGAAAGTGCAGGCTGCTTTTGGGACGATTCAAAAGCAGCCTGCACTTTTTCTGCCAGCGCACAAAAAATAGGCAGGTGGTATTTTATTTATTCGGAACAATGTGCTGAATGCGTTATCCACAGCTTCCGCACAGCGATGCCTCAGCCAATGTAGTATAACTTTGTCTATGTAATAAAAAGTGCAGGCTGCATTGGAGCGTTCCCCGAAAGCAGCCTGCACTTTGATGATTGATTGACTTAAAGATGCCCGATTTCCCAGCACTGGTGGATTTTGCGATTGCGGAAATCCTCCGGCACGGAAAAACGGCTGATGTCTTTGATGCGGTATCGTTCCGCCAGCGCGCCATCCAGCGTGAACGAGCGCAGATTGTTGGAGAAATACAGCGTCCCCTGTGGTGCCAGCAGCCGCATTGCGCCGTCCACCAGCTTGGCCTGGTCGCGCTGAATGTCCAAAATATCCAGCATTTTCTTGCTGTTGGAGAAGCTGGGCGGGTCGAGCACCATCAGATCGAACTGCTTGCCCTGCTGTGCGGCTTCGTCCAGATATTGGAACACGTCGGCGCGGACAATGCGGTGCGCGGCCAAATCCATGCCGTTCAGCTCGAAATTGCGTTTGGCCCAATCCAGATAAGTATTCGACAAATCAACGGTTTCACTGCTGATGGCGCCGCCCGTGGCCGCATACACCGTGAAGCTGCCCGTGTAGGAAAACAGGTTCAGGAAACACTTGCCAGCCGCTGTGTCGCCCACTTTTTTGCGCGTATTGCGGTGGTCGAGAAACAGGCCGGTATCGAGATATTTGTCGAGATTGACCCAAAAGCGGCGGCCGTGTTCGCAGACGATGAAATCTTCACCCGACGTGCCGGTTTTTTCATATTGCGCCGTGCCTTTTTGGCGGGCGCGCTGTTTCACATGGATGTTTTGCGCGGGAAATCCGGTAACGAACTGCACGGCTTCGCACACATCGGCCAGCCATTGGCGGTATTCTTCGGGGTGCATCAGCCAGCCGGTATCGTATTCCTGCAAATGGATGTGCTCGCCGTACACATCAATGGCGAAAGGAAATTGGGGAATGTCTTTATCGTAAATGCGCCATGCTTCGAGCTGCTGCCGCTTCGCCCATTTGAGCTGGTGCTTGATGTTTTTGCCGAGCCGGTTGATAAAATCGTTGATTGCGTTCATAAATGGTCGATGTTGTGAGGGTGCAGGCTGCTTTTACCAGTCCCAAAACCCGAACGGGCGATACCACGGGTAATACGGTTCGCGCCAATGGTAATAGCTTTGCATATAGCGCAATTCCTGTTGCGCCAGATGGTTTTGCCATGCCATTTTGTAGCAGGATTGGAACATGGGGTTGTTGATTTTTTCAAGATATTGCAGGCGCTCTTCGCGGCGTGCGGCTTCGTTGGCCGGCGTGCCGAAAAACTGCTGCCGCATGAGTTGGGCGGTATCGGCATCGCATTGTTCGGCCAATCGGATTTGCAGCAGTTGCTCGCGGCGTTTTGCTTCGGCTTCACGCGCGGCACGCTGTTCGGGCGTGAGGGCGCAGGCGGTCAGACAGAATGCGGCGCAATACGCCAGAAAACGGGCAGGTTTCATAGCCACCTCTTTTCGGCTCGGTTCGTGAATGGGGGTGCAGGCTGCTTTTTCGGCGTTTGAAAAGCAGCCTGCACATGTTCAAACGGTATCAGGCAACATCATTGCGCGATGTGATGACCTTGTCAATCAGGCCGTATTCCATCGCTTCCTGCGCCGACATAAAGTTATCGCGGTCGGTATCGCGCGCCACTTCTTCAATGCTTTTGCCCGTATGGTCGGCCAAAATCTTGTTCAGCTTTTCTTTCAATTTCAGCAGCTCGCGCGCATGAATTTCAATGTCGGACGCCTGGCCGCCCAATCCGCCGCTAATCAACGGTTGGTGAATCATGATGCGGCTGTTCGGCAGCGCGAAACGTTTGCCTTTGGTGCCGGCCGACAGCAGGAATGCGCCCATGCTCGCCGCCTGTCCCAGGCACAGCGTTTGCACATCGGGCTTGATAAATTTCATCGTGTCATAAATCGACATGCCTGCGGTTACGCTGCCGCCGGGGCTGTTGATATAGAAATAAATATCTTTGTCGGGATTTTCGCTTTCCAAAAACAGAAGCTGCGCCACCACCAGATTGGCGGTATGGTCGTCCACCGGTCCCACCAAAAAGATAATGCGCTCTTTAAGCAGGCGCGAATAAATATCGAAAGCTCGCTCGCCGCGGCCGCTTTGTTCGATTACGGTCGGTACCAGATGGTTATTTTGAATATCCAGCATCATATTGTCCATTTGTCAGTATTAAAGTTCGATTTGAAAAAAGCACCCAGCCGAATCCGACTGCGGTGCTTTTTGTTACGGTTACGCGCCTGCGCCCATCACTTCGTCAAAACTCAGCTTTTTCTCGGTTACTTTGGCTTTGCCCAACACAAAATCCACCACGTTGGATTCTACCGCCATATTGCTGACACCGGCCAGGCGGGAACTGTCGGCAAAATACCAGTCAATCACTTCTTGCGGGTCTTCATAGCTGTCGGCAAACTCGGTGATGATATTTTTGATTTGCTCTTCAGTCGCTTTCAGATTATGTTTTTCCACGATTTCAGGCAGCAGCAAGCCCAAAGCCACACGTTCTTGCGCGCGTTCGTTAAACATTTCCGCAGGCAGTTGCAAATCGTTGGCATCCAAGCCTTGTTTCACCAAGTTCTGCTTCATTTCTTCCGACAAGCGGTGCGCTTCGTCTTTCACGAACGCTTGCGGCAATGGGAAGGTATGCGCCGCACGCAATGCTTTCATCACCGCACCGGTATTTTGCGCGTTCAAGCGGCGTTTCACTTCGCGTGCCACGTTTTTCTGCACTTCGGCGCGCATTTTGGCAACGTCGCCGTCGGCAATGCCCAAGGCGCGGGCAAACACTTCGTCCACTTCGGGCAATGTGGCTTCGGCAACATTGTGCACGGTAATGGTGAACACGGCGGTTTTGCCGGCCACATCTTTGCCGTGGTAGTCTTCAGGGAAGCTCACTTCCACATCTTTGCTCTCGTTTTCTTTCATGCCCAAAATGCCTTTTTCAAATTCGGGCAGCATTTGGCCTTGGCCCAGGACGAACGGATAGTTCTTCGCCGAACCGCCGTCAAAAGGCACGCCGTCGATTTTGCCTTCGAAGTCGATAATCACGCGGTCGCCTTCTTTGGCTTCGCGCTCAACACGTTTGTACATGGTGCGTTGTTTGCGCAAGATTTTGATGGTGCTGTCCACTTCGGCTTCGCCCACTTCGGACACCACTTTTTCAATTTCCAATGCGGAGAAATCCGCCAGTTGGATGTCGGGGTAGGTTTCATACACGAATGTGAGCTGCAAATCCGCACCGGAAGTGTCTTGGTTTTCCACGGGTTCGATACCGGTCACGGCGGCGATGCGCAAATTTTGTTCTTGGGCGATTTTATTGAAAGCAGCCTGCGCCAAATCGTTGATGGCATCGTTCTGGATGCTTGCGCCATACATGGAAGCAACCATTTTCAACGGTGCTTTGCCGGGACGGAAGCCGTCGATGCGCACGCGGCGTTGCGCCTGTTTTAACTGTTTGTCGGTTTCAGCATTAATGTCCAACCAAGGCAAAGACACGGTTACTTTGCGTTCCAAAGATTCTGTTGCGCTCATGGATAGCAGCCTTTCTATAAATCAAATACGTTAGTCAGTAAAAACGCGGAATTTTAGCACAATAATCACGAAAGTGCCGATAAAATTTGCACTGCGCCGTGCGTATATTGCGGCAGCCGAATGCCGTCAAACGCGGCGAAATCGGGTAAAATCCGCCAATACCGAAGTGCAGGCTGCTTTTTTGGTTGGCCCAAAGCAGCCTGCACCGCCAACCGACAAGGATTCCCCATGCTCAGTTACCGACACGCCTTTCACGCAGGCAACCATGCCGATGTTTTAAAACATTTTTTATTGTATTGCGTACTGGATTATTACAATCAAAAAGACAAGCCCTATTGGTACATCGACACCCACAGCGGCGCGGGCATATACGATTTGCAGGGCAGCGAAGCGCAAAAGGTCGGCGAATTTGCCGACGGTATCGGGCGGCTGGTGCAGGCTGCATTGCCCGACACGCTGGCATCATTCGTGCGGCACCTGCGCGGCTGCCTGCCGAACCCCAAACTATACGGTGGTTCGCCCTGGCTGGCGCAAAGCCTGCTGCGCGAAGCCGACAAACTGCGCCTGTTCGAACTGCACCCCGCCGATTTCCAACACTTGCAGCACAATATGCGCGAAGCCAAGCTCGGCCGCCGCGGCATTTTGAAGCAGGAAGATGGATTTGCCGGACTCATCGCCCTGCTGCCGCCCGTGACGCGCCGCGCCGTGGTGCTGATGGACCCGCCGTACGAGCAAAAACAGGACTACGCGCAAGTAGTACACACGCTCAAAGACGCGCTCAAACGCTTCGAGCAAAGCTGCTACATGGTTTGGTATCCCTGCCTGAGCCGCCCCGAAAGCCTGCAACTACCCGAAAAACTGAAAAAACTCTGCCCGGACAACTACATTCAGGCAGAACTGCACGTCCGCGCCCCCAGCCGGGACGGCTTCGGCATGCACGGCAGCGGTATGTTCGTCATCAATCCGCCCTACACACTGCCCGACATCCTGCGCGACACCCTGCCCGCCCTGCGCGATATTTTGCGGCAGGACAACGGCGCGCGCTTTGTGTTGGATTACAAAATCCGTTAAAAAAACAAAATCAAAAGCAGCCTGCACTTTTCAAAACATGAAGTGCAGACTGCTTTGCCATTGGAAGGCCGCTATTCGTTCCGCCCATCCAAAGCCTTTTGTTCCCTGCCGAAAAACAAGCGCTTCTCTTTTATCAGAATCCACAACACGATGCCAGCAAAAATCACCGTCTGAATCACTTTGCTATCGGGATGAGTGGAGAAAATTTCATTGCCGAGGTTGGCGCAAAGGTGGAACAAAATGGCCACCGAAATACTGCGGCCGCTTTTCATATAAAGCCAGTTCATCAAAAGCACAAAAATTATCAGGCTGAATACGAAGTTGGCCGTGTAAAGCGCACCTTCGGCGAACACTTGGCTTTGGTAATAGCCCTTCACAAAGGCGAGCGGCAAGTGCCAAAACGCCCAAAACACGCTGAATATCAGCGATGAAGCAAACAGGCTGAATCGTGCGGTGAGTGCGTCTGTGCCGTAGCCGTGCCATGCGATTTCTTCGGCAACCGGGGCAATGGCAAGCATAAACCACGGCGACAGCAAGGCGGATGTGAACGACGGCTGCCCGGTGATTCGGAATTGTTCCCAGCCATGCCCGAAGGCGAGCGACACCAGTTGCGCCACCATAAGCGTAACGGGACCGAGCAGCACGGCAATGGCGATATAGCGTTTAGGAAAGCCGTTTAAGCGGAACAGGCGACGTTTCGCATCTGCCCAATGTTCGGTATTTTGCCGCAGCAGCCATGCGCCGATAACCGCCGGAGCAAACAACCCCGCCAAACCCAATCCGGCTTGCGCCCATTGGTGCGCGGTGGCATCGGGGCGGTGGCTGATGTAGGCGGCGGAAAACCAGAGTATCCACGGAATCAGTATGGACAGGAAATAAAAGAGAAACGGGCGATAAGGCTTCGACATGAGCGTTCCTTTTATTTTGCAGGCTGCAAAACGAGAGTTAGACAACACCGGCTGGCAGAATAATATAGTGGCTTAAAACCGCCATGCTACTGTGTTGGCTTGCTTGGTATCATTTTTATTTTAAGCCGCTATCTTTTCAGGCATTAGAAAAACGCATGGCGGAGAAATATGCCCCAGATGAAGATTGGCAAAAGTCTCTTATGCGTTTTCAGGCTGCCTGACAACCCGTCTGTCAAACGATAAAAACAGCTTATATGCCAATAGGCAGAATGCCATGTCCAGCAGCAAACAAACGGCTGCTGCGCGTACGGCGGACATGTTGCAAAACGATAGGGATACAATCAACAGGCTTGCCAAATAATATCCGAGCAATTCGACCGAGCCTGCGATGAAGTAACCAAAATAGTGGGCGGGGATTTCGGCAATGAAACCAAACAGGCTGCCCCATTCGCCCAACATCGACAAAAGAACCAGCACATTCAAAACGGACAATAGGGCGATGATTGGGTATCGGCGCATAGATTTTCCTTATCGGAATCGATTTGATTTTTAGCCGGTTTCAGGCAGCCTTTAATCTGCCGCAGGCTACGCTTGAAGCTGCTTTTCCAAATCATCGTAGGGAGATTTCACATAGCCGATAAAGCCCAGCTCACCTTGTTCCAACAGACTGTTGCGATTGCGGTCGGGACGGAGAAAGAGCGGGGTTCAGATAGTATCGCACCATGTCTTCCAACTGCTTGTCGTATGCAGCGCAGAATGCAGTTCCGCCCACATCCGCCTGTTTGCCGGCCAATGCTGCCTCCACCGTTTCCCACGTTACAGCTTCATTGACAAATTCATCGTGCAGGGCAAGCTGCCGAACCCTGATTTCCTCATGCAATTCTCCATCTGCTGATATGGCGGAACATTCCCGCTCCTTTGCCCGCAAACGGACAACCTCGGGTTGCTCGATATTTTTCTGGCAAATACCGGCGCGAAAACCCAATGTGCTCATATCCAGCAAGAAGGCACGGCAATCCCGAATAGGCGGATCGGCGGCAGCCAAAGCAGGCAGCAATAGTGTGAAGGCAAAAACCTTTCTCAACATGATTCGTTCCTTAGTTTTGCATATTCCTTAGTTTTGCATATTTAAGGCTACCTGAACAAGCCAAATCGGTTTTCAGGTAGCCTTTATTCAGCCAAACGGGCTTACACCACAATATTCACCAGCCGTTTCGGCACGACGACGATTTTCTTCGGCTCTTTGCCCTCCATGAACTTCTGCGCGCCGGCGGTGGCGAGGGCGGCGGCTTTCACAGCGGCTTCGTCCGCATCGGTGGCAATTTGGATTTTGTCGCGCAACTTGCCGTTCACCTGCACCCTAATTTCTATCTCGGTCTGCACCAGTGCGGCGTTGTCCACGGCAGGCCAGCTTTGCTGCCACAGGTTGCCGCCGGCCAGTTCGCCCCACAGGGTTTCGCAGATGTGCGGCACGATGGGCGACAGCAGCAGGACAACCGTTTCCAGCACTTCGCGGGCAACGGCTTGGCCGTGTCCGCCGGAAGTGTCGGTTTTGTCGTACTGGTTCAGCAGCTCCATCACGGCGGCGATGGCGGTGTTGAACTGCTGGCGGCGGTCGTAATCGTCCGTTACTTTGGCGATGGTGCTGTGCAGTTTGAAGCGCAGGTCTTTCAGGCTGCCTGACAGGGTTTCTTGGCTACCTGAAAACTTGCTCACGCCGCTGCCGCCGTTTTGCACGAATTCGTACACGGTGCGCCACAGGCGTCGCAGGAAGCGGTGTGCGCCTTCCACGCCTGCGTCCGACCATTCCAGCGACTGCTCGGGCGGGCTGGCGAACATCATAAACAGGCGGGCGGTGTCCGCGCCGTAGGCATCGATGATTTGCTGCGGATCCACGCCGTTATTTTTGGATTTGGACATTTTTTCCACGCCGCCGATAACCACGGGCTGCCCGTCCGCTTCCAGCACGGCGGACACGGGGCGGCCTTTGTCGTCGGTCTGCACGCGCACTTCGGCGGGGTTGAACCAGGTTTTTTTGCCGTCCGCGCTTTCGCGGTAATACGTCGCCGCCAGCACCATGCCCTGCGTGAGCAGCTGTTTGAACGGCTCGCGCACGGACACGATACCTTCATCATTCATCAGTTTGGTGAAGAAACGGGCATACAGCAGGTGCAGAATCGCGTGTTCGATGCCGCCGATATACTGGTCGGCCTGCCCCCAATACGCGGCGGCTTCGGGTGCGACCATGTGCGCGTCGTCGCGCGGCGACATATAGCGGAACTGGTACCAGCTCGATTCGACAAACGTGTCCATGGTGTCGGTTTCGCGCTTGGCCGCGCCGCCGCATTTCGGACATTTTGTCTCGTAAAATTCGGGCATTTTGGCCAGCGGCGAGCCTGCGCCGTCGGGCACGACGTTTTCAGGCAGCACCACGGGCAAATCTTGTTCGGGCACGGGCACGTCGCCGCAGGTATTGCAGTGGATAATCGGCACGGGGCAGCCCCAATAGCGTTGGCGCGAAATGCCCCAGTCGCGCAGGCGGTATTGCGTTTTCGGCTCGCCCGCAGAAGCAGCCTGCAACTTGGCGGCGATGGCATCGAAGGCAGCCTGAAAATTCAAACCGTTGAATTCGTTGCTGTTGACCAGCACGCCGTTTTCCTTGTCGGCATACCAGTCCTGCCATTGCGCCGCGTCAAACGGCTGGCCGTCCACGCTAATCACTTGTTTAATCGGCAGATGGTATTGTTTGGCAAAGGCGAAATCGCGCTCGTCATGCGCGGGCACGGCCATTACCGCGCCGTCGCCGTAGCCCCACAGCACATAGTTCGCCACCCACACTTCCAGCCGCTCGCCGTTGAGCGGGTTGATGACGAAGCGGCCGGTGGGCATGCCTTTCTTCTCCATGGTTGCCATGTCGGCTTCCGCCACGCTGCCCGCCTTGCATTCGGCAATGAACGCTTGCAGTGCAGGCTGCTTTTCGGCTGCTGCGGCGGCCAGCGGATGCTCGGCGGCCACGGCCACATACGTCGCGCCCATCAGCGTGTCGGGGCGAGTGGTGTACACCTGCACAAACTCGCGGTGGCTTTCAGGCAGCCCTTCGCGGCTGTCGGCGGCTACCTGAAAACGCACGGTCATGCCGCGCGATTTGCCAATCCAGTTGCGCTGCATGGTTTTCACTTGTTCCGGCCAATCCAAGCCATCCAAATCGTTTAACAGCTGCTCGGCGTAATCGGTGATTTTGAAGTAGTACATCGGGATTTCGCGCTTTTCCACCAGCGCGCCGGAACGCCAGCCGCGCCCGTCTATCACTTGCTCGTTGGCGAGCACGGTTTGGTCAATCGGGTCCCAGTTCACCGTGCCGAGCTTGCGGTACACGATGCCTTTTTTGAACAATTTGGTAAACAGCAGCTGCTCCCAGCGATAATAATCGGGGCGACAAGTGGCGACTTCGCGCTGCCAATCCAAAGCAAAGCCCAGCGATTTAAGCTGCTGTTTCATATAATCAATATTGGAATATGTCCACGCGGCGGGGGCAACGTTGTTGTTAATCGCCGCATTTTCGGCGGGCATGCCGAACGCGTCCCAACCCATCGGCTGCAACACGTTGAACCCCTGCATTTTTTTGAAGCGGCTGCGCACGTCGCCGATGGTGTAGTTGCGCACATGCCCCATGTGTAGCTTGCCGCTGGGATAGGGGAACATGGAGAGGCAGTAGAATTTGGGTTTGGAAGCGTCTTCAGACACATTGAACGCGCGTTCGGCCGCCCATTTCTGCTGCGCGGCGGGTTCGATGGCGGAGGGTTGGTAGTGTTCTTGCATGATGGGTTTCTAATCGACAATAAAAAACGGTGCATTATAGCAGTTTATGCAGCAAAAAAGTGCAGGCTGCTTTGCTTGTTCAACAAAAGCAGCCTGCACTTTTTACAACAGATTCAGATTAGCGTGGAGAGCAATCTTTGTACACCATGTCGTTGTTAGGTGATGTAATCATCACAGGGGCACTGCGCACGTTTTTCAATTCAAACGCTTGACCGGACAGAGTGTAGCCGCGCGCGTCTTTGAAAGAGATGTCCACGTTGTCGGAACGGCCTTGGTCATATTTCATGACGCGGGTCGCGCCGTTTACTCGGGCAGTGGCGGTTACAGGGATACCTGCGCCGTTAAAGCCGTAGCGTACATTCAAACGACCTTCTTGGCATTGGTAGTTTACAGAAACGGATTTGGTCACGCGGTTTGCATTAACGGGTGCTGCCTGTACAGAAGCGGCGAAACCCAAAGACAAAGCAACGGTTGCCAATACAGATACGGTTTTTTTCATTTCAAGCTCCTCAAGAGAGTCGTTAAATAAGGCAATTCAAACTTCAAAAATCAACCGGAGTCGATGGGGCGGATTGTATTCACGACACAATTGCCGTGTCCAGCTTGGCGGCAGGGCTTTTACGAAGTTTTACGCTTTTCTTACCGCCGCAAATCAACCCATACGCAACCATACCAAACCGTGCCTTTTTGCCGGCGCAAAACCATCATCGTGCAGGCTGCAATCTTGCCGCAGGCTGCGCTATACCGTATCATATCCCGCTTTCTCCACAACGGTCGCAAACGCCATGAAATCTTCCTTATTACTCACCGGGCTTGCCCAAAGACTGCTCCTTGCCGCCGTGTTGCTGGCCGTGATTTGGGGCGTATACGCGTGGGCGGTGGCCGCATGAACATTATTTTGGACAACCTGACCGTGAGCTATCAGGCACGCCCTGCGGTGCACCACGTTCACATGACGTTTGAAAAAGGCTGCATGTATGCGATATTCGGCCCGAACGGCGCGGGAAAATCCACCCTGCTCAAAGCCATGATGGGGCTTTTGCCGTGCAATACGGGTTCGGTGCAATGGCAGGGGCTGCAACGCCGCGACATTGCCTATCTGCCGCAGCAGTCCGACATCGACCGCAGCCAACCCATGAATGTGTTTGAATTGGCGGCGATGGGTTTGTGGTATGAAATCGGCTGCTTCGGGCGCGTATCGGCGGCGCAGAAACAAAGGGTGCAGGCTGCTTTGGAACGTGTGGAAATGTGGGATTTAGCCGATCGCGGCATCGGCGCGCTGTCCAACGGGCAGTTCCAGCGCGTGCTGCTGGCGCGGATGCTGGTGCAGGACGCGCAATTCCTGCTGCTGGACGAACCGTTTAACGCGGTCGATGCCAAAACAACTTATGCTCTGTTGGATGTGCTGCGCCAAGAAAACCGCAGCGGCCGCGCCGTGATTGCCGTGCTGCACGATTACGAGCAAGTCCGCGCCTATTTTCCGCACACCCTGCTCATCGCCCGCGAAAAAGTGGCCTGCGGCAAAACGGAAGACGTGTTGTGCGAAGAAATGCTGGCGAAAGCCAACGCGCTGGCACGCAAAGCGGAAGAAGACGCTTGGTGCGAAGCATAATCAACGCGCCGCGCCAAAACAAAAAAGCAGCCTGCGCTCTGTTTTTCAGGGTGCAGGCTGCTTTTTAGCCGTCAGGCAAATTGGACATCATCGTCATCGTCTTCATCTTTGCCGTTATCGCGCTTGTATTCCTCATAAACCCCATACAGCAGTATGATTGCAACGATATAGGCCATGATGGCATAGGTATAGCTCGACGATTCATTCATCTCCGCGCCGCCTTTGCAAAGCACTTGCTGCGTATCGCTTTTCAAATAAAGGCATTGGATTTCGTTGGAAAAATTTAGCGAATCCCGCTCGCTCGTGCTGATGGGGACGCCGGACACGTTCACCGTGCGGCCGTCGGCCGTGGTGTAGGTCAAATCGGCGCGGTAAACGATCCCGGCACTACGGCGGCGGCCGCGGACATAGGTGTCTTCGGTAAACGCTTTCGATGTGGCGGAAAATACGGCCACTTCCGAATCTGCGGCAAAGCGTTCGTTTATCTTGGCAGCGCGATTCACCTCAATCACTTTGTTGGTGCCGAAGACGAACAGGGCAAACGCGCCGATTATCAGGGCGATATATTTCAAAATTTTCATAAAATTCCTTTGGTTTTAAATGATAGAAAAAGCAGCCTGCACTCCAAATTTCCTGCACTCCAAATTTAAAGTGCCGCCTGCTTTTTTGCCGATGATTTACATGATGCGGACACCGTCGTCTCTGCGTCTGCGGTCATCCGTATCGTCATCGTCGTCTTCATCTTCGTCATAATCTTCATACTGATTCTCGCGGCGCGCCTTCAACACCGTCATGACGATAAAGCCGTATGCCACCAGGGCGGTCAGGAACGATTGCCAAAGGCTGGCCTCCGACCCGTTTTGGCAGCGGACGCGTTTGGGGTCGTTCGGCAGGTAAAGGCACTCAATATCCTCGCCTGCTTTCAGTTTGTCCAACTCGTCGGTGCTGATGCTGATGTTGTTCACCGTTACCGGCGTGCCTTCCGCCGTGGTGTAGTTCAAAGACACGGTGTAATACACTCCGCCGCCCCTGCGTTTCTTGTGTTCGGTGTATTCGTTGGTGGCGGGCGTGAACATGGCCCTTTGCCCTTTTTCGCGGAATTGGCTGTTTTCCTTCATCGAGTGGAAGCCCATATACAGGAACACTGTGCCCAGCAAAAAAGCGAGCACGCAATATAAGATTGACTTTGAATTCATAAATGATACCTGATTGATTTTTTTCAGAAGTTTGAAAGACCGCGATTGTAACAGATTTCGGCACGGCAACCAATGCAGGCTGCTTTATTCAATCAGCGCGTCCACACCGGCGGCGCAGGCCAACGCGCGCAGAGTCGCCTTGTCCATGTGGCGGTGCGCCAAACGGCTGATGTCGGCCAGCACGGGCAGGTGGCTTAATTTTTTGGCCGCCACCAGCGCATCAATGTCCAAGCGCAAATGCTCGCTGTGCCACGAAAGCGTGCCCGCGTCGCCCAAAATAATGTGCTGGTTGCCTTGCAGCACGACTTGTTCGGCAGCCACCAGCCAGTCGCGCACGCTGTGGTGGGCGGCTTTGCAGACCACGGCGGGAATGTTCAGGCTGCCGATTTCTTGCAGCAGGCGGCGGTTGGCCAGCACTTCGCCGCCCAAATAAAGCATGTCGGCTTTGTGGTCGAGGGCGGCGGCAATGTGGGCGCTGTCGCGGATACGCACCATCAGCAGGGCGGACTGCTGCCGGCAGATTTGGTGGTAACGGTGCAGCGTGTCTTCGGGGTGCAGGCTGCTTTTGGGGGCATACGGGTTGGCAGGGACGTGAAACGGGTCGAGCAGCACGGCTTGGCTTTGCAGCGACACGGCAACATCGGCTTCATTCGGGGCGATGAATTGGATGTGGCGCACGCCGCTCTGCCCGCCGAAACGGATGCCGCGCACGGTGATTTGCGTGTCTTCCGCCCAAGCCTCGCGGCTGATGATGCGCCATTCCTGCACAATGCGGATGGCGCGCTCCACGCCCGGCAAGGCTTCGATTTGCGCCGCATCAAACACGCGCTCGTCGCCCACCGCGCCGATAATCGTGCATTCCGTGCCGCGCGAAACATGTTCGCTCAAACCCTGCTGCCGTATGGCCGACACCACACGGCGGACATCTTCCTCACCGGCGTGCGGCTGCATGACGATAATCATAAGAACTCCCTATTTTCAATGGATTTGCATGGTGCAGGCTGCTTTCGGACAATGAAAAAGCAGCCTGCACCTTCTCTTCCGTTGCCGATGCGCAAACAAATAGGCAAAGTCTTCCAACCTTGCCTATTGCGCCGTTTGCCGCTTAAAACGAAATGTATTGCGCCGGATTTTGCGGCGTGCCGCTCGAACGGATTTCAAAATACAGCGGCTGGCTACCGGTAACCGCCAACGGCTGACCGCGCTGCACGTTCTGGCCTTTGGACACCAGCACGCTCTGCACTTGGCCGTATGCCGTCAGATATTTCGGCGAATGCTGCACAATCACCACCGTGCCGTGGTTGCGCAGCGGCCCGATGTGGATGACTTGGCCGGTTGCCGCCGCCAGCACGTTCTGACCCGCGCCGTTGCCGATTTTGATGCCGCGCGTTTTGCCTTCCTGATAAGGCTCGGTAATCCGCGCATTCAGCATCGGTGTTTGCCAAGCAATGCCGTCCCGCGTGTTGGCGCGGGCAGACGATACCGGGGCAGGCGTCGCGGTGACTGCGGGCGTTTCAACCGGCTGCGTTACCGTAATCACAGGTGCAGGCCGGCTGACGGCCACAGGCGGTGCGGCATCAGGCGTGCTCTGCGTGCCCCCGCGGACATTCAGCACCTGACCCAAATGGATATTGTTGCCGCTCAGATTATTCAACTGGCGCAACTGGTTTTCACTCATGCCATAGCGTTTGGAAATGTTGTACACCGTGTCCCCCGCCACAACTCGGTGGGTGTTCGTGCCGTTGATGACGGGTGCACTGCCGCTGCCGCTATGGCCGAACGGCTTTACGCGCAAGGTCTGCCCTTTCACGATATTGTTATCGCTCAGGTTGTTCCATTGGCGCAGCTGGTCTTCGGTAATGCCGTAGCGTTTGGAAATGTTGTACACCGTGTCGCCCTGCACAACGCGGTGCTGCACGGCGTTGCGGTCCACCGGCGCATAGTTCGGGACATAAGTGCCCGTGCCTGCGGCGGGTGCAGACACCACTGGTACGCTCGGAGCGGTGTAAGGCGGCGCAGTCGTTACCGGCACGCTGCCCGCATCCGCAGATGCGCCGGGCACGGCAGGCACGCCGCCGTTGGTGTTGATGCCGTAAGGGTTGCCGCCGTCGGTGCTGACGGAGCCGCTGTTGCCGCTGTAAACCGGCGCACTGCCGCTATAAACGGGGGCGCCGCCGTTGCTGCTGCCGTTCACCACGGGGGCGGGGCTTTGCTGTGCGGCGGAACATGCCGACAGGAGCGCGGCAACCGCCAAACTGGAAACCAGCGGACGTGCAAAACGGATACGATTCATCATCAAACTATCTTTCTGAAATATGGATGTCAACAAAGGTGCAGGCTGCTTTTGACGCGCTGCGGCCTGATTACCGCAAGGATTTTACCGTGTTATCCGTGCGGCGACAATGCTTTAAGGGCATTCGTGCAGCGTCCAGGAGCGGCTGCTTTCGCGCAAAGCGTCAATCTGTGCGTGCGCGGTCAAATCCACTTGCAGCGGCGTAACGCTGACGAAACCCGATTCGCACGCTGCAAAATCCGTGCCTTCTTCGCTGTCGTACACGCCGCCGGCCGGCCCGATCCAGTAAATCGGTTCGCCGCGCGGGTCGCTGGCCGCCAGCATGTTTTGCTCGTGATGCCGCCTGCCCAGCCGCGTAATCCGGATGCCGCGCAAATCTTTCGCCGCCACGGTGGGAATATTGACATTCCACAACACGGGGCTTTCCGGCTTGGGCTGCTGCAACACATGGGTCAGCACGCTCCACACGGCTTTTTCCACCGTGGGCGTGAACGTGCTCATGTGGTGGCCGGCCAGCGAAAAGGCGATGGCGGGAATACCCATCATATAAGCCTCCGTGGCGGCGGCCACTGTGCCGGAATACAGCGTGTCGTCGCCCATGTTCGCGCCGTGGTTCACACCGGAAAACACCCAGTCGGGCTTAAAATCGGGCAGGACGTGCAGCCCTGTGTGAATGCAGTCGGTCGGCGTGCCGTTCACAAAATAAAAGCCGTTTTCCGCCTGCCGCACGCGCAAAGGCTTGTCCAAGGTAAGCGAATTGCTCGCGCCGCTGCGGTTTCGTTCGGGGGCAACCACGCGCACGTTGGCAAATTCGCCGGCCAGCCGCGCCAGCAATGCAATGCCGCGTGCCAGATAGCCGTCGTCGTTGGAAATCAGGATATTCATGTGCAGGCTGCTTTCTTCGTGTGTGTTAAAGCACGGTATTATAACGGATTAGGCGGCTTTGGCCATGTGCAGGCTGCTTTTTTTGCCGTGCGTGCGGCGTGTTGCAGCGGTTTGCATGGCGTTGCGCCGCCATACCCGCGCTTGGGGCGGCAGCCCGTGGCAAAGGCCGCTGCCCTTTTGTCGGCTTTGCCGCGCCCGCCGATGGATTTGCCGTATCCGAAAAGCAGCCTGCACTTCGGTTGTCAAGGTGCAGGCTGCTTTTTCAGGCGTGCGGCCATTTTTGCCACGGGCGCAACCACCCGCGTGGGTACGGCGGCGCAACGCCGTGAAAACCGTTAAAATAGCCCTTGTTTTTGACGGTCGGCACGCGCCGCCGCCCAAACGCAAAACACAAAGGAGACCCACATGCCCCCCGTTTATGCTTGGCAACACCTGCCCTCCCCGACCGAACTGGCTGACCGTCCGCACGCGGCGGAGCAAGAGCAGCACTGGCTGTTTTGTTTGGACGATGATGTTCCGCCGCCGCACAGCACCGCCCTGCCTGCCGAACCGTCCGACAACGGCCTGACGGCAGCGTTGCAGGCTGCTTTGGCGTGTACCGGCACGGCCGCGCTGCACCATTTTCCTTATGCGTGGGGCAAGGTGCATTTTTGGTTCGTGCCGCGTGCCTATGCCGCCCAATGCCAAGCGCATTTCGCCGAGCCGATCCAATGGCAGGACGCGCCCGTGCGCCCGGCCGAACCGCCGGCATTGAAAGCGTGGCAGGCTGCACCTGAGCCGCTGCCCGATGACGGAACGCCGCATGTGTTGGTGATTGGTGCGGGCATTGCGGGCGCGGCCACGGCATACGAATGTGCGCTGCGCGGTGCCACGGTGAGCGTGATTGAACGGCAAAAGCAGCCTGCACAAGAGGCCAGCGGCAACCGTCAGGGTTTGCTGTATGCCAAAATTTCGCCGCACAACACGCCGCAAACCGAGCTGCTGCTTTCGGGTTACGGCTATACGCGCCAACTGCTCGCCCGCCTCCTGCCCGAACAGGCGCATTGGCAGCCCTGCGGCGTGTTGCACCTGAACCACAACGAATCGGAACGGCAGCGCAACCTTCTGCTGGCACAACAAACGCAACACGCGCATTTGTACCGCGCCGTCTGCGCCGAAGAAGCCGCGCAGTTGGCCGGAATTCCCATCGGGCAAGACGGCTTGTTCTGGCCGATGGGCGCATGGCTCAATCCGCCCGCGCTGGTTAAACGGCTGCTGGAGCACCCGAACATCCGCCTGTTGACCGAACACAATGTTGAAGAAGCTGCCTACGACAGCGAAAGCCGCCAATGGCGCGTCCGCACGCCGCACGGCACGCTTTCAGGCAGCCACATCGTGTTCTGTACCGGCGCAGGCAGCCTGCACGCCCCCATAACACGGCAATTCCCCCTGCAAATCATTCGCGGGCAAACCAGCATCGCGCCCGCCACCGAAGACAGCCGCGCCCTCAAAACCGCCCTGTCCGCCGCCAGCTACATTTCGCCCGCATGGCAGGGCCGCCATTGTTTCGGCGCCACCTTCGCCCCGAACAACCCCGACACCGCATGGCAGGCGGAAGACGAGCGGCACAACCGCCAAGCCCTGTCGCAACTCAACGAACCGCTGTACCGCAGCCTGTCTGCCGCATGGGGCGACGAAAGCAGCCTGCACACTGCCGAACGCGGACACGCCGCCCTGCGTTGCGATGCCCACGACCACCTGCCCGCCGTCGGCGCATTGGGCGATGCCGCCGCCATGAAACAGGTGTATGCCAAATTTGCCCACGACAAAAATTACCCGATTCACACGCCCTGCCCTTACCTGCCCAATGCTTATCTGAATACCGCCCACGGCTCGCGCGGGCTGGCCACCGCCCCCCTGTGCGCCGCCGACATTGCCGCCCAAATCTGCCGTACCCCGCGCCTGCTCTCCGCCCGCCTGCAACAGGCGCTCAACCCCAACCGGCTGATTATCAAAGAAATCATCCACGGCAAAATCGGCGCGAAGGTGCGCTGAAACGCAAAAAAGCAGCCTGCACGTTCAGGGGTTGAAATCAGATTGGAACAAGAAATTGGTGATACACAAGTAAGGAACGCGGGCGCGGGCGGTAAAGTAGAAACCATCTAAAAACCGAATCAAAATGCCGAAGTGATTGGAACGGTTAGAATTTGAGAAGGAAAGATAATGTGCGAATTTGAAAAGAATAAACGGGCTATTTATTTGATAGAAAATAATTTTATCCGTAAGAAAAAATTTTTGGAGGAATATAAAGATATAGATTTTTGGTCTATGGAAATTCCTGAGTGGATTGCTGGGCAAGGAGAAAAACAGGTGCGAAACTGGTATTCAAGCCGTAGCGATACACAACTGTCAGACTATATGAAATACGTCCAACTCCTCTATTCCGCAGGCTGCCCCATGCCCGAAGTCGTTTCCGCTACCCATGACATGCTCGAACGCTTCCACAAACATTTCGACATTGATTTCCCCGAAGACAAGCTGCAACTTTGGGAGGCCGATGCCTACGCCTACACACTCTGGCTGCTGGGGCTAGCCGTATTGTCCAACCATAAAGAAAGCCTCAACCGCATCCCCGGCTGGTTTTCGCCCGATTTGGACGAAAACGGAGAGCGTATTTTTGGTGGTGCGCCGCTAGTGGATGCGCCGATGAAGATTTTGCTGGATTTGGTTGGATATCGGGGCAGAATTCAGGTCAGTCCCGAACCGTTTTTTCCGAAAAGCGTCTATATGCTGATACCCGACATCATCCATCCGCCCAAGAACCCCGACAACTCCTTTGAATCTTCGGAAATCATTCGCGGCAGGCTGCTGCGGGACTATCTGAAAGGCTGGTACAAAACCAATAAGGATACTTATTGGTATGACTACCATAAAATCAGGGATGGAGAGTTGTTCTTCGGCTACTGGGCATTCGAAACCGCCATCTGCACCCTGCTGCTTCATGTCGATTCGGACGGACAACCCTTAAAGGCAATGAGTTTTTATCCGAAGGACTATATCGAATATGCCCGCAAACACGGGTTTGCGGTATTGGACGGCATATAGGATGGCAATGTGAAAAACCGTCTGAAAACACTTTCAGACGGCTTTATGGAAGTGCAGGCTGCTTTTTTTGTCGGCCTTAAAAAAACGGGCTGGCTTTTACCAAACAGCCGATATGCGCTTTGGCGCTGGCGGCCAGGCTGGGCAGGTGGTAGCCGCCTTCCAGCACGGACACAATCCGCCCTTTGGCATGGCGGTTGGCCAGCAGCATGATTTTTTTGGTCAGCCATTCGAAATCGTCTTCGGTCAGGCGAAGATGCGCCAGTTCGTCGTCCTTGTGCGCATCGAATCCGGCGGAAAGCAGGATGAACTGCGGCCGAAACGCTTCCAAGGCGGGCAACCAGCGGTTGCGGACGGCATCGCGGAAGGCTTGGCTGCCGTCGCCGGCTTTGAGCGGCGTATTGACAATGTGCGGGTTGCGCCCCGCGGAGGCAGGCAGTTCGCCTTCGGCAAAGGGATACAGCGGATATTCGAAACTCGACAGCAGCATGACGCGCGGGTCGTCGGCAAAAATATCCTGCGTGCCGTCGCCGTGGTGCACGTCGAAATCCAGAATCGCCACGCGTTCCAAGCGGTATTCGGCAATCAGGTGCATGGCGGCCACGGCCACATTATTGATAAAGCAAAATCCTGATGCTTTGTCGGCATGGGCGTGGTGGCCGGGCGGACGGACGGCGCAAAAGGCGTTTTTGGCTTGTTTGCGCATCACCATGTCCACGGCTTTCACGGCGGCGCCGGCGGCTTTGCGGGCAGCCTGCAAGGTGTGGCGGCTTAAAAAGGTGTCGTCGTTGATTTGCACTTTCCCTTGCGCGGGCAACCGGCTTTCCAAATCGTTCAGGTAACGCCGCGTGTGCACGCGCGCCAACTGCACCTCGGTCACATCGGGCGCTTCGATTTTTTGCAGCAGCAACCACAATCCCGAACGGCGCAGTGCTTGTTCGATGGCTTCGGTGCGCTCCGGGCTTTCGGGGTGCAGGCTGCCTGCAAAATGGGTTTGGCAGTCGGGTGAATACAGCCACGCGGTGCGCCCTTTAATGTCCAGCAGACGCAAAATTTTGCCGCGCCAATAACGGTATTGCTGAAGGAGCTGCGCCAAAATGATGGGAGGTTTGCGATACATGGGTCGGGTTTCGGAAAAAGCAGCCTGCACATGGGCATATCGCGCCGCTTCATGGAAAATCAATCGGTTAGGGCATTGCTGCAACAGGCAAAAGCAGCCTGCACTTTAAATTTTGCCACAGTGCAGGCTGCTTTCACGTTCACGCCGCCAGTTTGCCACTTAATGAGAACGTGCGCGCTTCGGTAATTTCCAAGTCCACCATTTGGTTAATCAAATCGGCAGACCCGTGGAAATTCACCACACGGTTGTTCGCCGTGCGTGCTTGGAGCTGGTCAGGGTCTTTTTTGGACACGCCTTCCACCAGGCAGCGCTGCACCGTGCCGAGCATGGTTTGGTTGATGCGCGCGGTTTCGGCTTCGATGACTTCGTTCAACGCTTCCAAGCGGCGCACTTTTTCTTCGTGCGGCGTGTCGTCCGGCAGGTTGGCGGCGGGCGTGCCGGGGCGCGGGCTGTAAATGAAGACGAAGCTCAAATCGAAGGCGATGTCTTTCACCAGCTTCAGGGTTTGCTCGAACTCGCGCTCGGTTTCGCCGGGGAAGCCGACGATGAAGTCGCTGCTCAGGCACAAATCGGGGCGGATGGCGCGCAATTTGCGGATAATGGATTTGTATTCCAAGGCGGTGTAGCCGCGTTTCATCGCGCTCAACACGCGGTCGGAACCACTTTGAATCGGCAGGTGCAGGTGCGACACCAACTTGGGCAGGTCGCGGTAGCATTCGATGATGGCATCGGAAAATTCGCGCGGGTGGCTGGTGGTAAAGCGCATGCGCTCGATGCCGGGGATTTCATGGACGATGCGCAGCAGGGTGGCAAAATCACAGATTTCACCATTGTCCATTTCGCCGCGATAAGCGTTCACGTTCTGCCCCAACAGGTTGATTTCTTTCACGCCTTGCTGCGCCAAATTGGCGATTTCGGTCAGCACGTCGTTTAGCGGGCGGGAGAATTCTTCGCCGCGCGTATAAGGCACCACGCAGAAGCTGCAATATTTGGAGCAGCCTTCCATGATGGAGATGAACGCGCTGCCACCTTCCACGCGCGCGGGCGGCAGATGGTCGAATTTCTCGATTTCGGGGAAGGAAATATCGACTTGCGACAAGCCGGTCGTTTCCTTGTCCATAATCATTTTGGGCAGGCGGTGCAGCGTTTGCGGGCCGAACACCACGTCCACATAAGGCGCGCGTTCGATAATCGCCTCGCCTTCCTGCGACGCCACGCAGCCGGCCACGCCGATAATCACATTGGGATTGTCTTTTTTCAGATGTTTGACGCGGCCCAGGTCGGAAAACACTTTTTCCTGCGCCTTTTCGCGCACGGAACAGGTGTTGAACAGGATGATGTCCGCGCCGTCCGGCTCGTTCACTTGCTCGATGCCGCCGTGTTCTTCGGCGAGGACAGCGAGCATTTTTTCGCTGTCGTATTCGTTCATTTGGCAGCCGAAGGTGCGGATAAAGACTTTTTTCATGGTTTGCTTCTTTCAGGTAGCCCGTAATTGCGGGGCTGATGGATGGAACAGGCGTGCAGGCTGCTTTTAACGGGCAACCGAAAAGCAGCCTGCACACGAAACGGCGGATTTTAGCAGTTTTTATTGGAGAATCAAAATCATCTCAATAAAAAACGCGCCGGTTTCTCTGCCGGCGCGCGGGTATTGTCGCGATTATTGCGCGAAATATTTGCTCTCAATCTGTTTATATTCGCCGCTGTCGCGTACTTGTTTCAGCGCCGCGTTCAAGCGGTTCAGTAGTTCCTGATTGCCCTTGCGCACGGCAATACCGTAGTGTTCCACCGTGAAATCGGGCACTTGCACCATAGTAAAGCCTTTGCCTTCGTTGTTTTTCACATAGTTGGCCACCACCGCGCTGTCGCTGATGCCGGCATCCACACCGCCGTTTTCCACTTCTTTCAGCATCAAAGGCAGCGTTTTGAAGCGGGCAATGGTCTCGCTGGTTGCGCCGAAGATTTTTTGCGCCGCAAAGTCGCCCGTGTGGCCGGTCACCGCGCCCACTTTGGACAAAGCACGCACATCGTTGATATTGGCTACTTTTTTACCCGGCGCCACCAGCACCACCTGGTTGATTTGGTAATAAGGCTCGGAAAAATCCATGGTTTCTTTGCGGTCATCCGTGATGGTAACAGCGGACATCACCACATCCACGTCGCCCTGTGCTAATGCGGGGAACAGGCTGTCCCACGGCTTGTGCTGGAATTCGACTTGGAAGCCGCCCGCTTTGGCCATCGCGTTCATCAAATCCACATCGAAGCCTTCGATTTTTTGCTGTGCGTCCAACGATTCGAACGGTGCGAATTCGGCATTCATGGCCACGCGCAACACTTTGCCGGATGCGGGCGCGGAAGCTGCCGAACCGTCTGTTTGGGCATTGGCGGCAGGCGCTGTTCCGCCGCTTTGGCCGCCGCACGCGGTCAGTGCCAATGCGGCGCACGATACTATTGTGGATAACCATTTATTGACAAACATTTTTATCTCCTAATCATTAAAAAGCAGCCTGCACCTTGCCAGAATTTTGCCGATGCATTGCGTTTCGCCATTGTACTACATTCCGCTGCGGAAACTGCGCATATTACCGACATCGCCCCGTCGCTGCAAGTTTGGCGGCGGTTCGGCGGATAGATTGGGCGTTGCGGCGGGGATGGCGCGGTTTCTTTTCCTTTGTAAACCAAGGACGTTGCGCTTTGGCCGGAAGTTTTCCTTGTCAAACTGCGCATTTTCTGTTTTAATGCGCTTCTTTCATCGGCCAGATAGCTCAGTTGGTAGAGCAACGGATTGAAAATCCGTGTGTCGGCAGTTCGATCCTGCCTCTGGCCACCAGTTTTGAAACCCGAACGTTATTTAAGCGTTCGGGTTTTTCCGTTTCAGCCTTCTTCGGCGCGGATTTTGGCCAACTCTTCCAAAGCAGCCTGCGCGTCTTTGTTGTCTTGTTTGGCGGCGCGTTTCCACCATTTGGCGGCTTCGTCATAATCTTGCGGCACGCCTTCGCCTTGGGCATACGACAAACCAAGGTTGAACTGTGCGGCATCGTCGCCCTGCTCGGCGGCTTGGCGGAACAGTTCTGCGGCCTGCTGCCAGTCTTGTTCCACGCCGTAGCCTTCCTGGTACAGCAATCCCAAATTGACCATGGCGTCGGTGTTGCCCAGTGCGGCGGCTTGGCGGTAATACGAGGCAGCCTGCACATAATCGGCGGCCACGCCCAAGCCGTCGTCATACACCACGCCGAGGTTGTACAAGGCTTCGTCGTCTTCCTGCGCGGCGGCCATGCGCCAATAGCGGGCGGCTTCGGCATAATCCTGCGGCCCGCACAAACCTTCGGCATGCAGCCGCGCCAGTTGGTTTTGCGCGTCCACGTCGCCCTGTTCGGCGGCTTTGGCATACCAAAAAGCAGCCTGCACATAATCCTGCGCCGTGCCCACGCCGTCTTCCAAGCATTCCGCCAAATTGAACTGTGCGGCCAAATCGCCCTGTTCGGCGGCTTTGGCATACCAATGCACTGCGCCTTCCAAATCGGTCTTCACGCCCAAGCCGTGTTCCAGCATGAACGCCAGCTGGTATTGGGCATCGATGTCGCCCTGTTCGGCAAAGCGGCGCAGCACGGGGGCGGCGGCTTCATAATTGCCTTTGTCGATGTGGGCAAAGGCGGTGTCGAGTTGCAGTCGTTGCGGATTAAAGCTCATAGCGGTGCTTTCGGGCAATGAAAAAGCAGCCTGCACGGGAAACGGCACGGTTCGGCAACCGACCGCCCCAAAAGCAGCCTGCACTTTGAATGGGAAAAGGGAAATGGAACGCCGTGTCTGCAGACGGGCAATACCGCACATCCGGACACGGCGCTTCAATACAAATTATTGCGGACACGCCGTGCGGTTCAGCTTGCCGTAGCGACCCACCACCGATTGGATGGCGGCGGCTTCCTGGTCGTTCACATTCATAAACAAGACGTTCATGCGCGCGGACGATTGCTCGCCCTCCGCGCCGCCGCCTTCCACCACTTGGCGCGTGGCCGCATGCGGGAATCGGTTCAGCAGGCCTTTGATGCGGTGGTAATCATCTTCGGGGATGCTCACGCGGGCAGAACAGGCACGCGGTTGCGGGCGTTCGTCCATGGGCGCGGCCTGTTGTTTGGGTGCGGCGGGCTGTCTGGGCGCGGCAGGCACGGCGGCTTGCGGACGCGGCACTTGTACCGCACGCGGTGTCGAGTTGGCCAAAATGCCCGTGCCGGTGCCGGAAGGCGTGTTGGGCATGGGCGATGCCACGGAACCCGTGTTGATGATGACCTGCGGCGGTGCCTGCTGCGGTGCAGGCTGCTGCACGACGGGTGCAGGCTGCACTTCGGGTTTGTAAATTTTACGCGCCAAAAATGCCGTAAAGACAATCAGGTTGAGCGTGACCAATGTAAAAAACAGCCATTTCATTGTTGTTCTATCCAGTTGAGTAATCCGTAAATCACAAGATTTTCGACAATTTTAACATGATTTTCGGCAGCAAAGTTTTCGGGCAGCGCGCGCGCAATTTTGCCTGCGCCGCCGCCGGTAATGACAATATCGACCGCCCTACCTTCCGAACGCTCTTTCAGGCGGGCGTGCATCAGCATCAACGCGCCGCAAACCGCATCGGCCATACCGGTGGCGATGGCGTTGGCGGTGGTGGTGGGAAAGGCGTACCAACTGCCTTCTGGGCGGTTCAGTTGTGCCGTCCGACGCAGCAGCGATTCGCGCATCAAATGGAAGCCGGGCATAATCATGCCGCCCAGATAATGGTTGTTGGCGGTCAGCGCGTCAATGGTCACGGCCGTGCCGCAGCTCACGACCACGCAGGCGTTTGGGGTGAATTTGCGGCTGCCCAGCGCATTGAACCAGCGGTCCGCGCCGTGTTCTTCCACATGGCGGTAATGGTTATGTATGCCGGCCGCCTGCGCCATCGAGCCCAGCCAAACAATATGCTGCGGCAAAGCAGCCTGCACTTTCTGCTTCTTCTCTTCGCCGCACACCGCCGAACCCATAATCTTCGTATGCGGCTGGGCATATTCCTGCCAATCCTGTTCCAGCGCGGTCAAATCGCGGTAATGCGCCGCCTGCGTCCGCACGATTTTCCCCTGCTCGACCCACGCCCATTTCAAGCGGCTGTTGCCACCGTCCAACAGTAAATAATACGCGGCGGCGTGTTCCCCGTGTGCAGGCTGCTTTTCGGCGGCCACTTGTTCCGGGCGGCGCAGGCTCACTTCGCCGCTACTGACCAAATGTTCTTCGCCGCGATAATCGCGCAGCAACAGCGCACCCGACACATCCACACCCGCCGCATAACCCGACTGCACCACAACGCCGTCGCGCAGCAGGGCAACCGGCTGGTTTTGGTCGCGGTGGGCGGCTTCGTACTCCGCCTTCATCGGCGCGAAACCTTCCCGTTCGAACACGGTCAATGCGTTGTCTAATTCGCGCAACACCGCACTGAACACATCGTGCGAAGTCGGTTTGCCGTTGCAGGCAGCCTGCACGCCGATACGCCCCGGCACCGCGCCGGCATTGATGAAATTGATACCGATACCGATGACGCTGTGCGTCTGCCCGTTTTGCCGCACGGTTTCAATCAAAATACCGCCCAGCTTGTCCAAGCCCACCACCAAATCGTTCGGCCACTTGATACGCACTTCGCAACCCGCACGCGCCAAACCGCGCCGGCACGCCAATGCCGCCACCAAAGCCAGCGCCGTCAATTCATGCTGCGGCTTGTCCCAGCTCCAGCCCACGCTGAACAGCAGGCTCTCGCCCAGCTGCGTCTGCCACGAGCGCCCCTGCCGCCCGCGACCGGCCGTCTGTTCCAGTGCCGCCACCACCTGTTTGTGGATAGGCTGTCCCGCACGCACCCGTTGCAGCAATTCATCGCTGGTAGAAGTGGTTTGCGGCAGCACGGTCAATGCAAACGGCGGCACCTGCCAGCCTTCCTCCACCCATGCCAACGGCTTTGCCAGCTGCCACACGCCGTCGCGCTGGCGCAAAGCAGCCTGCACATATTCCGGCGCGTGCTGCCACAAATAATTAAGCTGCTGCGGCGAACGGCCGAGCGCCTGCGCCAAATCGGTAATGTGGTGCGGCCGGCCGTCTGCCAGCAGTGAAAGGAGCTGTCGGGTAAGCATGGGCATATCCAAAATCAAAACCGCGCTATTGTACCCGAAACACTGCATTTTCGGCACACACCGCCTTATAACCCAAAATTATAAACAGCCGTCCCAAACAGTCTTTGCCTAAACAAACGCATTGCCCTATACTACGTCCGCTTTTATTTTCAACCGAAAAACATAAGGAAACAAACATGGCACGCCTACCCGTACACACCGTCGAAACCGCCCCTGAAGCCGCAAAAGAGCGCGTGAATGCCGCCCTGCAGGCCAACGGCTTCCTGCCCAACCTCATCGGCGTATTGGCCAACTCGCCCGAAGCGCTGACGTTTTACCAAGAAGTCGGCAAACTGAACGGCAACACCACCCTCACCCCGGGCGAGCGCGAAGTGGTGCAGATTATCGCCGCGAAACGCAACGAATGCGGCTTCTGCGTGGCCGGCCACACCAAATTGGCAACGCTAAAAAAACTGTTGTCCGAAAACGCCATTGCCGCTTCACGCGCAGTAAACCCTGCCGATTTCGATGATGCCAAACTGGCCGCATTGGCCGATTTCACCATTGCCGTGATGGAAAACAAAGGCGCGGTATCGGATGCGCAACTGGCGGCGTTCTTGAAGGCTGGCTACACGCAGCAGCAGTCCGTGGAAGTGGTGTTGGGCGTGGCTTTGGCAACATTGTGCAACTACACCAATAACTTGGCCAAAACCGAAATCAACCCAGAACTGATTGATTTCGCATAATTTAATAACGATTAAACCAAAAGTGCAGGTTTCCCCCTTTTGCCGCTGCTTTTTTTGCTCCAAAGGCAACGGCAAAGAAAACCTGCACTTCTCTTTAATTATTTGGGAAACCGACATGAAAAAAATCTTTGCCGCGCTGCTGCTGGCACCGTCGCTGCTGGCCGCCAAACCGATTACCGACAACGAAGCACAGCTGGACAAGGCCGTGCGCCAATTCGCCGCCACTTATCAGCAATCGGGTTTACAGGGCGCCATCCAAGAAATCCAAAGCTGTTATGCCAATGCACAGGCCGACAAGCTGTATTGCATGTATTTGGACACGGCGGCGCGGATTGTGGACATTAAAGCCGCCGCATCCTATCATTTCCCCACCGATGCTTATTTTTCGGACGATGCCTATTCGGAGCGTGTCATCAAAATGGTGTACCTGCCGCGAAGGGCGACACGTGAAGAAGCCTTGCAGCACATGGACGCTTTGTTCCGCCGCACGGACGAAAAGCTGACGGAGAGTGGGATATTGCAGAACCGGTAGGCAGCCCGATGCCCGATATGAAAGCAGCCTGCACTGTGAATTTGAATGTGCAGGCTGCTTTTGTATTGCGCGCCGCCCTTGGGTTGAAGGGCAATTCATCATGGCAAATATCTGAATTGTATCAATAAACGAAGTGCAGGCTGCTTTCCGAATCCCCAAAAGCAGCCTGCACGTTTATTTCACGGCTTATCCGTGCGGGTTTTCGCGCAAATATCGGGCGATGTCTGCCGCGTTATCCAGCAGCACCGCGCCTGCCTGCGCCATTTCCTGCCACGCCCGCTCGATGGTTTCCGGCGCGATGCCCCGGCACGCCGCGCGGTTCACAATCACGCGCCATTGCGGCTCGGCGCGGCACAGTTGCAGCACGGTGGCCTTCACGCAGTAATCCGTGGCCAAGCCGCCCACAATCAGCGTGTCGGCTTTGCGATAATGCAGCCATTCAATCAGGCCGGTGCTGAGTTTTTCGGCAATATCGTGATAGCACGCGCCATATGGGTGCAGTTCGGGCGACACGCCTTTCCACACGCAGTAATCGTATTCGGTTTCCTTCGGCAGGCCGGCCAGCAGTTCGAAGCCGAAGCTGCCCACCATGGCGTGCGCCACCCAGGTTTCGGGGGCATCGGGCAGCCCTGTGGGGCGCAGTTGTTCGGCGTGGCAGGAACACAACCATTTGGCGTGCGGCGAGTGGGCGTCTTTGCTCATCACCCGCAAATCGGCCAAAGCAGCCTGCGCGTTCAGTTCGGCGGCGATTTCGTCCCCGCCCGCAATCGGCAATTCCGCCTCGCACAAGGGTGTGAAGGTGTTTTGCGCGTCAATATCCAAAGCAACAATCGTCATGTCGTTCTCCTGTTTTGGTAGTGGTCGTACTGCTGGTTTGCGTGAAATGTGCAGGCTGCTTTCGGATGCGGCGGTGATATGCCGTGCTGCCGTCGGTTATTTGCCGCCGTTGCAGGCTGCCTGCCAAAGGGATTGTGCGGGCGTGTCGGGCTGCGGTTTAGCGGCGGCCGTGTCCTGCGCGCCATATTCGTGTTTGGCCAGCAACTGTTTTTTGCTGTCGAAGAAATGGCTGCTCGTTACACGCACGGTGTTGCCGCGGCAGTTCATCTGCCATTCGTTCACGGCAATTTTAAAATGCGGCGTGTCCAAATAAGGCTCTTTGTCCGTATCGCGCACCACCAGGCGGCTGCGCAGGGAAACCGTGTTGCCCTGTTTTTGCAGGCTGCCCGTGTCGTAGAACACTTCCATGTTGCCGCCGTGCAGCTTGCCCACGGAACGCCAGCTGCCCTGCGCGTCCAACACCACTTTGTTTTCCGGGCTGGGCTTCGCACACGCGACCAACAAACCCGCCGCCATTGACCAAACAAGCCATTTCATGGATTTCATCTTGCTGTCCTTTCATCAATAAGCGTGATTGTGCCACGAAGTTTAAAAGCTTGGCAATTTGTGCAGGCTGCTTGGGATAAAACTGCTAAAATAGCGTTTTCGTTCCGCTCATTCCATCCGTATCATGAAACCCATCCTCCCTCCCGCCATGCTCGGCATTTTGGGCGGCGGACAACTGGGCAGCATGTTTACCGTGGCCGCCAAAACCATGGGCTACCGCGTAACCGTGCTCGACCCCGACCCGAACGCCCCCGCCGCACGCTTTGCCGATTGCCACCTCTGCGCCCCGTTTGACGATGCCGCCGCTTTGAAAACGTTGGCACAATGCGCCGCCGTTACCACCGAATTTGAAAACGTCCACGCACAATCCATGCGCGATTTGGCGCAACACACGCGCGTTTCTCCCAGCGGCGACTGCGTTGCCATCGCCCAAAACCGCATTGCCGAAAAAGCATGGATACGCAAAGCCGGCCTGCCCACCGCGCCCTACCAAACCGTCGAGCGCGGCGGCGATATCAACGAAGGCACCGCGCAATACCTGCCCGGCATCCTGAAAACCGCCACGCTGGGCTATGACGGCAAAGGCCAAATCCGCGTGCGCACCATTGCCGAAGTGCAGGCTGCTTTCGAACAGCACGGCGGCGTTGCCTGCGTTTTGGAGAAAATGGTCGATTTGCGCGCCGAAATCTCCGTCATTGTCTGCCGACTCGACAGCCGGCACATCGCCACCTACGACCCCGCCGAAAACCGCCACGACAACGGCATCCTGTCGTATTCCACCGTCCCCGCCCGCCTGCCCGAAACCGTGCAGCGGCAAGCACGCCAAATGGCCGTGCGGCTGGCCGATGCGCTGGATTATGTCGGCGTGCTGGCCGTGGAAATGTTCGTGGTAGGCGACGCGCAAGATTTGGTGGTCAATGAAATCGCCCCGCGCCCACACAACAGCGGCCACCACACCATCGATGCCTGTGCCGCCAGCCAATTCCAGCAGCAGGTGCGCCTGATGTGCGGCCTGCCCCCTGCCGACACGCGCCTGCTCTCGCCCTGCACCATGGCGAATATCCTGGGCGACCTGTGGGGCAGCAACGGCGGCGAACCGCATTGGGAAGCCGTGCAGCAGCACCCGTCCGCCCACCTGCATTTATACGGCAAAACCGCCGCGCGTAACGGCCGGAAAATGGGGCACTTCACCGTACTGGCCGACACCGCTGACCAAGCCTATGCCGCCGCGCAACAGCTTCACGCGCAGTTGGACAATGCGGAATAAGCACAAAAGCAACCTGCACTTTGAATATGGATGTGCAGGCTGCTTTTTCCGTTGGATTAACCGTTGATTTTATTGAACATGATGTATATTTGGCTGATTCTCGGCATCGTTGCCCTGTGCGGCATCGCCAATATCTATCTGCTGCCCCGCCAATCACCCGCCGTACGCACCGCGTGGTCACTCTTTTGGACGCTGGCCTGCGCCGCCATCATCGCCTTCATGTGCTACCATTTTTACGACTTTCTCCTCATCGCCCTGCCCGTCGCCTGCGTTATCGGCTTGACGACATGGTGGCAGCAGCGCAAAAAACCGCGCCGGCAATGGGGCAAAATCCTGATTTGGGCGCTCATGTTCGCCGCCGTATTCGCCACCCACGAATACCGCGCCCATGCCCGCCGTTCCGAAGCAGAAGCCGTGCTGGCGCAGATTCAGCAGTTTCGTGCCCTGCACCACCGTTTTCCCAGCCGGCAGGAACTCTTCGGCGTTGAATCGGAGCACGGCGAAATTCCGCCACAATGGCGCAACCAACGCCTGATTTACATCGTGCCGGAAGGCCGCCCGCAAGCACCGCTGTTCGGCTACCGCAGCACGCGCAACCCGTTCGACGCTTACCTTTACGATTTCGACCGCAACGCCTGGCGGTTCGCGCCCGATTGAAAAGCAGCCTGCACATTGCTATAGTGGATTAAAATCGCAATGATACGGCGTTGGCTCGCCTTGACGTACTACTTGTACGCCT
>ERZ773008.133-NODE-133-length-51003-cov-3.813653_pt1 | contig 51003 bp, 47 predicted proteins | sample MGYA00580664_ERZ773008 | MGnify/ENA primary metagenome ERZ773008 (study PRJEB29015, sample SAMEA2738016) | human oral metagenome | biome: human oral; feature: human-associated habitat; material: dental | place: China | collected 2048 ...
CAACGATAATGGCGATTTAGTCCTTAAATCGTGTTTGAATAAAAATTTATCTTAAACAGGTATCAAAACGAATTATAAATAAAAAATTTTTAAAAATTAGGAAGGGAAAAAACATGAAGAAATTAACAACATTATTTTTAGCAGGACTTGTATTAACAGCAACATTGGCAGGTTGTGGTCAAAAAACAGATCAAGAGGCAACAGCAACAGACGCAGGAGGAACTCCGGTAGTATTGAAAGTAGGAGCAACACCGATTCCTCACGAAGAATTATTAAAATTTGTAGCACCTAAATTGGAAGAACAAGGTGTAAAATTGGAGATTGTAACTTTTACTGACTATGTACAACCAAATGCAGCTCTTGCAGACGGTCAATTGGATGCAAACTTTTTCCAACATTTACCATATTTAGAAAGCTACAACGAAAGCAACGGAACAAAGTTGGTATCTGTGGGAAACATCCATGTAGAGCCACTTGCATTATATTCTAAAAAAGTAAAATCAGTAGACGAACTTTCTGACGGAGCAACAATTGCAATTCCAAACGATCCTACAAACTGTGGACGTGCATTGATTTTGTTACAATCTAAAGGTATCATTAAATTATCTGATCAAGCAGGCTTGGAAGCTACTGAAAAAGATATTGTAGAGAACGCAAAAAACTTCACATTTAAACCTGTTGAAGCGGCACAGCTACCAAGAATTTTGGAAGAAGTGGACGGAGCTGTCATCAACGGAAACTATGCGATTGAATCAAGTTTAGTTCCAACCACAGATGCGTTGTTGTTAACTGCAACGGGAGAAGATAGAGTACTTGAAGGTTCTGAATCTCCATATGCAAATATCATTACAACAAGAGAAGATAACAAAGACAGTGAAGCAGTTAAAAAGTTAGTTGAAGTGTTACAAAGTGAAGATGTAAAAGCATTTATTGCAGAACATTACAATGGCGGAGTAGTACCTGCATTTTAGTTTTTGAATTGGAAGTTACGTTAAGATACCCATCCTCGTTTCTTTAAGCTTACAGTATAAGCATGTTGTCTGACATACTGTTTATTTTAGAAAATGACTCGATTGGATAGTATTATTCAACAAAGGACAGAAACCTTGTTTCAAAATGTAGTGCTTTACAAAAAAAAGAAATCGTGATATAGTGACTTCATAGCTTAGAAGAAGACCAGTATAGGAGATGTTCTTTTGTAGAGAGCAGATGGTTGGTGAAAATCTGTGAAGAAACTCTTAGAATCCACTTTGGAGCTTTTTGGGATAACCAAAACGTGATAAGAGCGTTAATCTTAATGAGTTGGATTAGCAGATAATCAAATTAGGTGGTACCGCGAAAATTTTACCTTCGTCCTAATACATAGTATGTATTAGAGCGAAGGTTTTTTTATATTATGATAAAGGGAGGAAGAACAATGTTAGACATTAAGAGAATTAAAAAAGATTTGGATGTAATTAAGGAAAGAATGCAGATTCGCGGAGAAAAAGATTTTTCTTTGGATGAAGTAGTGGAATTGGACAATCACAGAATTGAATATCTTCAAAAAGTGGAAGCGATGAAAAATGAACAAAAAACAAAATCGAAACAAATTCCGCAATACAAAAAAGAAGGAAAAGACACAACAGCATTGATGGCAGAACTGAAACGATTATCCGATACGATTTCGGATTTGGATGTGAGAGTAAAAGAGACAGAAGATATTTTGTATCAAAAAATGCTTTGTATTCCGAATGTTCCGAACGAAAAAGTGATTCACGGAGAAACAGATGAAGACAACAAAGAAGTCAGAAAATGGGGAGAAGTTCCAAAATTTGACTTTGAGGCGAAAGCCCACTGGGATATCGGGACAGATTTGAATATTTTAGATTTTGACCGCGGAAGTAAAATTACGGGTTCTCGTTTCACTTTATATCGTGATTTGGGTGCAAGATTGGAACGTTCCATCATCAACTTTTTCTTGAATACACATACAGCTGAAAACGGATATACGGAAATGTTACCGCCTTTTATTGCAAATGCAAGAAGCTTTATCGGAACAGGACAGTTGCCGAAGTTTGAAGAAGACATGTTCCGTCTGGAAGGGTTGGATTATTATTTGGTACCGACAGCAGAAGTACCTGTTACAAACATCCATCGTGATGAAATTATGAAAGCGGAAGATTTGACGACAAAATATTGTTCCTATACACCTTGTTTCAGGGCAGAGGCAGGCTCAGCAGGGAGAGATACAAGAGGATTGATTCGTCAACATCAATTTCAAAAAGTAGAGTTGGTGAAATTTACAAAGCCGGAGGATTCTTATGCAGAATTGGAAACTTTGGTACAAGATGCGGAATCTGTTCTTCAAAAATTAGGACTTCCATATCGAGTGGTTCAAATTTGTTCCGGAGATTTGGGTTTTACAGCGGCGTTTAAATATGATTTGGAGGTATGGATGCCAAGCTATGGTCGTTATGTTGAGATTTCTTCTTGTTCCAATTTTGAAGATTTCCAATCAAGAAGAGCGAATATCCGCTTCAAACGAAGTAAAGAAGACAAACCTGAATTTGTCCATACATTGAACGGTTCCGGAGTGGCAATCGGTCGTACCGTAGCAGCTATTTTGGAAAATTATCAACAAGCGGACGGAAGTGTAGTAGTTCCTGAAGTATTAAGACCGTATATGGGAGTAGATATCATCAAATAAGTTGTTTTGCGGTAGAAGTTTTTTACAGCAACTGAAATTTGATAAAGCGAAACATAGAATATCTGTTTCGGATTGTTGTGCAATGTTGAAAAAATAAAAGAAATGCCCTTAAGAACGATGTTAAGTTTTTCTTAAGGGCATTTTTGCGTATCAATGAATACTTATATTCGATGAAATAATGGAGATCTCTATCCGTTTCCTTTTGATTGTTTCGTTCATCAGTATATTTATACTGTCGCAGAGTATGTCCATAACTTTTTCAAGTATCTGAAACACTTCATTTTTTAGGGAATAATGAAATCATTCTATTGAGTTTTAGTATAAAGAATATTTTTGAACAGTAAAGACTGTTGAGTAATGATTGTGATAAAAAATAATACCAATGAGGGTATCGGGAAACAAATAAATGACAATTCGAGGAAAGCACTATCGAGCATAGGTTGATGAAATACTGTTTATATCAATAATGCAGCGGATGTTTTTTGTTTTTTTCTAATCGGTGGATAGATCATGATTTGGACGACAAAAATTCGAAAACGATATTAGGATGAGGGAATTGTTATCTGCCGTCTATAGACGGAGGCTCTATTTCTTTGTGTGATGGTTTGTTTTTAGGGTATCTTTATGTGTAAAAGGGTTGATTTTTCAAAAAAGAGTGGCAAAACTATCTTTAATGATTTACAATAAATATATGTTTTAGATGAAGTTTCGTTTTGTGGCTGCTGTTTTATACAAAAACAAATTTGATAGTTTAACAAAATATTGGTAAAACAGTTGATAACATCACCAAAATAATTTTTACAAATTTGGACGAGTTTTATTACTTTTTTTGAAAATATTTTTTAAATATATTCCACAGAATATGAATAAAATGACATTATAAGATATAGTGAGGAGAAGGAAATGCAATACATTTCAGTTTCGAGTGGGAGTTCCGGGAACTGTCACTTTATATCAGACGGAAGTACAAAAATTTTGATAGATGCAGGCTTGAGCGGAAAAAAGATTGAAAGAAATCTTTTGGAACACTCTCAAGAGCTCAAAGATATTCAAGGAATTTTTGTAACGCATGAACATCTTGACCATATTAAAGGGGTTGGGATTTTGAGCAGACGATATGACATTCCGGTTTATGCGACAGAAGGAACATGGAGAGGAATGGAAGAGGGTCTTGGAAATATTGTTGAAAAAAACAAAAAAATAATTGAAATCGGAGCTTCTGTAGAGGTAGGAACGATACAATTGGACGCTTATTCTGTTTTGCATGATGCATTGGAGCCTTGTGGCTTTACAATTACAGACGGAAGAAAGAAGATTTCTATAGCAACGGATTTGGGTTATGTGACAGAAGAGGTAATCGATGCATTGCAAGGTTCCGAGCTTGTTGTATTGGAATCCAACTATGATGATGAACTGTTGCGATACAGCGGATATCCTTATGCACTCAAGTCAAGACTTCGTTCCAATCAAGGGCATTTGAGCAATGAAGATGCGGGGAAATTATCTGTTTTTCTTGTGCAATCGGGAATCACCAGAATAGCATTGGCACACTTAAGCAAGGAAAACAATCATCCGATGTTAGCACAACAAGTGGTTTCTGAGATGATGAAAGAACAACTGATTACAGAAAAAGATGTTGAATTGAGCGTTCTTCTTCGAGATTGTGTTTCGGAACAATATATCTTATAAAAATTTATCTTTTTTAGAAAGAAGAAAGAGGAGGGAACGACGATGAGTGCAAAAAAATCTGCGTTTATGTCAGCGGTTGCAGGAGTTCTTGTAGGATCTATGCTTACCTTCTTGTGTATGCCGCAGTTGATACAAAAGACAAGCATGGGAAAGGAGCTTTCGAATCAGATACAAAATCAAGTAGAGAGTGCGGATGTTTCAGCAGACAAGGTAACTTATGTGCAGACTTCAACAGATAATATTTATAAAGCTGTGGCAAAAAAGGCAATGCCATCTGTTGTCGGAGTGCAAACAACATCGGAAGTGAGTGATTATTTCGGTTTTACCTATCCTGCAACAGGAGTCGGAACAGGGATTATCGTAGATAAAAACGGATATATTTTGACCAACTATCATGTTGTCGAAGGTGCAAAGAACAATCAAGCCAACATATTGTTACCTGACGGAACAAAAGAGACAGGAACGGTGATTTGGGGAGAAAGTTCTTTGGATTTGGCAGTGGTAAAAATTGCACGAACAGGACTACAGGCAATGGAACTTGGAGATAGTGACAAGTTGGAAGTGGGAGATTTGGCAATTGCAATTGGAAATCCGTTGGGACTTGATTACCAAAGAACCATGACAGAAGGAATTATCAGCGGATTGAATCGAACTTTGACTGTAAATTCGACTTCAGCTTACACAGGACGAACCGAAAAAGTAACGATGGATCATTTGATTCAAACTTCAGCGGCAATCAACAGAGGGAACAGCGGGGGACCGTTGTTGGATGCTTCCGGACGAGTGATTGGAATCAACACTTTGAAAGAAGGAACCGGAGAAGCATTAGGTTTTGCCATCCCAATCAATTCTGCAAAGCCGATTATAGAACAGGTAATTACAACAGGAAAAGTAGAAAAAGTGGTTCTTGGCATCAAAGGGCAAGATATGGATGTTGTCGAACAGTTGTCTGGAAATAACTATGGAGCAGAAGAAGGCGGTGCATTTGTATTTTCGGTAATAGAACATTCTCCGGCAGATAAAGCAGGTCTCAAAGGAGAGGATGTTATTATTCAAATAGAAGACAAAAAAATCACAGGTATGCAAGATATTTCAAAAGCACTATTCTCCTATAAAAAAGGGGATCGTGTAAAAGTGACTGTGATTCGTGACAAAACAAAAAAGGTAATAGAGGTAGAATTTTAATTAAGTAAAAAATAAGAAAGAAATGTTGAAAATGATGCGTTGTGAGCAGTTTTTCTATTATGAGAATCATTGAAAAAAGAAATACTGACATAACTGCATCGTTTTTTTTGTTACATAGTAAAACGATATGTTCATACTCTGTTTCTGTGTCTGTTTTCATTTTCACTTATACTATTTATTGGTTGAATTTTTTAATATCATCTCTGTTTCAAATGGTGGTTTGTAGTATAAATTCTTATTTCCCCTAAACGACTACAAATATGTTTCCCTCACATTGATAAGAAGGGATTGAGTGTATTGTTCAACATGGATTTATAGCAAGTTTCGTTAGTTTTGTACCCATATGAAACGGAGCAAAATTTAAAAAATACCATGTGGATAATAATGGGAGTTATACACATAGAGTGTGTATAATTGTTAGGAAAACAAACATATGTGCTGTCGATATTACAATGTGAAAATACAATTTTTATGTTTTTATCCACAAAAAACGGGGATATCCACAATTGTTTATCAACTTATCCACAATTTATTTTCAAAAAAATGATATAAATCATCTGATTTTTTATAAAATAGAGAATTTTTGATGTTTTATATAGGAAATTTCATCAATTTATATTAGTATATATAGTAGGAGCTATTGTAGGGGGGAGTGATATCATGAGAGAGAAAGATAATGACGAGAATGTTCTTGAGTTTGAAATTATCAATAAAATTTTAAATGGGACAAAGGAAGAAATCGAAGAAGAGATGGAAAATATCCACCCTGTCGATTTGTTGGAAGAGTTAGAGCAATATGAAGGGAATCCGAATGATATCCTAAAAAAATTACCTGATTATTATGTTGCATCGTTGATTGGGGAAATGGAGGATGAGGATAAGTATAAGATGCTGTCTTCTTTCTCTCAACAGCGTGAAGAAAATATCATCTCTGAGATGGCGTCAGATGATTTGGCGGACATGCTCGGTGAAGTAGATGAAGATGTTAAGGAAAAAATTATTTCTAAAATGGATCATGAACAGGCGGAAGAAGTAAGGTCTTTGTTAGGATACGAAGAAGATACCGCCGGTGGCTTGATGGCAAAAGAATTTATTGCAATCAAAGAAGAAATGACGATTGAGGAAAGCGTTGAATATTTGCGCGAAAAAGCACCTGATTCGGAAACGCCTTACTATATTTATGTATTGGATAACAAAGGGATATTAAAAGGAGTAGTATCGTTAAGAGATATTATTGTTGCAGAGAGAAATACTAAAATTCGAGATATTATGAATGAAAATGTCCTTTGTGTTCCTGTTGATATGGATCAGGAAGAAGTAGGAAGATTGTTTGAAAAGTATGGATATATGGTGATTCCGGTTGTGGATGAACATCATGTGATGTGTGGGATTATTACCTTTGATGATATTATTGATGTATTGAATGAAGAAACAACGGAAGATATTTATTTGCTTGGAGGCTTAAGCGAAGGTGAAACTATCGACAGTTCTCCGTTTTATGCTATTAGAAGCCGTCTTCCGTGGTTGATGATTAATTTGGTGACTGCTGCAATGGCTGCATCGGTTGTCGGGGCGTTTGAAGGAACGATTTCTAAAATAGTGGCACTGGCTACATTCATGCCGATTGTAACAGGAATGGGCGGAAATGCCGGAACACAGACATTAACTTTGATCGTTCGCGGAATTGCATTGGACGAATTAAATGAAAAAAATACAAAACAGGTATTGATAAAGGAATTGATCGTCGGAATCGTAAATGGAATATGTCTTGGAATTGTGGTGGGAATTGCCGCAAAACTATGGGTAGGCAAGGCGGTGTTTGGATTTATTATCGGACTTGCTATGGTACTGAATTTGATTGTAGCGGCATCTGCCGGTTATTTTGTACCGGTTATTTTAAAAAAATTAAATATTGATCCTGCATTGGCATCAGGGGTATTTGTTACAACATTTACAGATGTGATGGGATTCTTTTTCTTCTTAGGATTGGCGACTTTGTTTGTAGAAAAATTGGTGTAAAATATTAGGATGAATAAAAGGAACACTGTATGATTTGAAACAGTGTTCTTTTTTTATGAATTGAATTTTTAGGAAAGAAATAATACAATCATAAAGTTGTGTTTTTTGTAAATAAATTACACAATATGTGGATAACTCTGTGGAAAAGTATTTTTTTCTGTGAATAAAGTGCTTTATTTTCTGTGAACAAACAAAAACGGAGAGACTTGTATTTTGGAATACTTGAAAATACTATTTTATATTTCAGATCAAAACAGAGTGATAAAAAAGTTATTCACATGAAAAAAGATACATGTAAAATGATGTTTGACAAAATAAAAAAAATATGATTTTTATTTTTTGTTTTTCCATAAAACCGATATGAGATATTGTGAAAAAAGTATCTTTCTAAGAATTATAAAAAGTGAGTTTAGTTATTTGTTACATGGGTACATACAGAATAGAATCGCTTTATACTTTGAACAGAGTAGAATTGATTATAAACTGATAATGTTGCAATTACTGTTGTTCAATGCTTGATTCTGGATTATAGTATTTTTGTATTAGAAACTGTTTTTAAGTTAAAGAATTACAATTGAAATGAAAAAGCGAGCACCTCTGCACTTTAATTTAACAGAAAATTTCTAATATGATATGAGTATAAAATAATACATTTATGAAAATGAAGAGGATTGAGGGGGAACCAATCATGTATTTTAAAACAACACCGGAACATGAGAGCTTTCGAAAAAAAGTAAGAGAGTTCGCAGAGACAGAAGTAAAACCGATTGCTTTTATGTTGGATCAAAACAATGAATTTCCGACAGAAGCAGTAAAGAAAATGGGAGAGCTCGGACTTATGGGAATTCCGTATCCGAAAGAGTATGGCGGAGCAGGATTAGATGTAATCAGCTATGCAATCGCTGTAGAAGAATTGTCGAGAGTAGATGGTGGAACAGGTGTTATCTTGTCTGCCCATGTTTCATTAGGCTCTTACCCAATCGCAGCATTCGGTACAGAGGAACAAAAACAGAAATATTTAGTTCCTTTGGCAAAAGGCGAAAAGATTGGAGCATTCGGTTTGACGGAACCGGAAGCAGGAAGTGATGCAGGGGGAACGCAGACAGTAGCAGAGTTGGTAGGAGATCACTACATTTTAAATGGGAATAAAATCTTTATTACAAATGCACCGAAAGCGGATACTTATGTTGTATTTGCTGTTACAACACCCGGAATCGGTGTGAAAGGAATCAGTGCATTTATCATAGAAAAAGGATGGGAAGGTTTCACATTCGGAGATCATTATGATAAATTAGGAATTCGTTCCTCTTCTACAGCAGAATTGATTTTTAACAATGTAAAAGTACCGAAAAAAAATTTATTAGGAAAAGAAGGACAAGGATTCCGTATTGCGATGGCGACTCTGGATGGAGGTCGTATTGGAATTGCATCTCAGGCGCTTGGGATTGCACAAGGTGCGTATGAACATGCCTTAAATTATGCAAAAGAGCGTGTTCAGTTCGGAAAACCGATTGCATTCCAACAAGCAATTTCCTTTAAAATTGCAGATATGGCGACAAAATTAAGAGCAAGTAGATTTATGATTTACAGTGCAGCTGAATTGAAGGAACATCACGAATCTTACGGAATGGAAGCTGCTATGGCAAAACAATATGCATCTGACAATTGTTTGGAAATTGTAAATGATGCACTTCAAATTTTCGGAGGTTCCGGATATTTGAAAGGAATGGAAGTGGAAAGAGCATACAGAGATGCAAAAATCACAACAATTTATGAAGGAACAAACGAAATTCAGCGTGTTGTTATTGCATCTTACCTTTTGGGAAGACCGCCAAAATCTAAAGGTGGAGCAGAAACAAAGAAAAAAGCCGAGTCTGTTACAGGAGATCGTAAAAAGATGATTTTCAAAGACGGTTCTGCAAAAGAACAAGTACAATCTCTTGTAGATGCTTTGAAAAAAGACGGCTATGATTTTACAGTAGGAATCGATTTAGATACCCCTATTTCTGAAGCGGAAAGAGTAGTAAGTGCCGGAAAGGGAATTGGAGAGAAAGAAAATATGAAACTGATTGAAGCACTTGCAAAACAAGCCGGTGCGGCAGTAGGTTCCTCCAGACCTGTTGCGGAAACATTAAAGTATGTACCTCTTAACAGATATGTAGGAATGTCAGGACAAAAATTCAACGGAAATCTATATATTGCAGTAGGAATTTCCGGAGCAGGACAACACTTGAAGGGAATCAAAACAGCTACAACAATCGTTGCAATCAACAACAATGCAAATGCACCAATCTTTAAGAATTGTGACTATGGTATTGTGGGAGATGCATTGGAAATTCTTCCGTTGTTGACAGAGGCATTGGATAACGGAAAAGAAAAAGATCCTGCACCACCTATGGTAAAAATGAAGCGTTCTAAACCTAAGAAATTAGCACCGAACTATAAACTATATGTATGTAACGGCTGTGGTTACGAATATGATGCAAAATTGGGTGATTCTGAAAATGATATCATGGAAGGAACTATCTTTGATAAATTACCGGATGAATGGATTTGTCCAAAATGTGGAGAAGAAAAACACAACTTTACAGAAGTAGAATTTCCGGAAAATCGTCGTTAATAATAGACTGAGACGAGATAACAAACGTAAAATTTAGTATAGGGGGAAATACGGATGTATAACGTAAGAAATGTAACAAAAGATTTGTACTGGATTGGTGGAAATGATCATAGATTGGCATTGTTTGAAAACATTCATCCCATTCCAAAAGGAGTATCCTACAACTCATATCTGCTTTTAGATAAAAAGACAGTATTGTTTGATACAGTAGACTGGTCAATTTGTAGAGATTTTTTGAGCAATATGGCTCATGTGTTGGATGGAAGAGATTTGGATTATATTGTAATTAACCACATGGAACCTGACCATGGAGCTTCTTTGGAGGAGGTATTGATTCGTTACCCAAAAGCAAAAATTATCAGTACAGAAAAATCATTCATGTTGATGAGACAGTTCGGGTTTGATGTGGATGGAAAAGAAATCCAAGTAAAAGAAGGTGATACCTTTAGTTTTGGAAAACATGAGGTCATATTTATAGAAGCGCCGATGGTACACTGGCCTGAAGCAATGGTGACCTTTGATAAGACAGATGGTGTATTATTCTCAGCAGATGCTTTTGGATCATTTGGAGCATTAGACGGCAAACTTTTCAATGATGAAGTGAACTTTGACAGAGATTGGATTGATGAGGCAAGAAGATATTATACAAATATCGTTGGAAAATATGGTCCTTTTGTGCAATCTTTATTGAAAAAAGCAACTCCGATTTTACCGGACATCAAGTATATTTGTCCGTTACACGGACCGGTTTGGAGAAACGATTTTGAATATTTATTGGATAAATACAATAAATGGAGCTCTTACGAACCGGAAGAAAAAGCAGTTATGATTGCTTATGCATCCATGTACGGAAATACTGAATTTGCTGCACAAATCTTAGCAACAAAATTAGTGGAAAGAGGAATCAAAAATGTTGTAGTATATGATGTGTCTAATACACACGTATCTCAACTGATTTCCGAAGCATTTCGAGTAAGTCATATCGCATTATGTTCTGTGACTTATAACTTAGGAATTTATCCTGTTATGCACAACTTCTTAAACGATATGAAGGCATTAAATCTTCAAAACAGAACAGTTGCAATTGTTGAAAACGGTTCTTGGACTCCAAGATCAGGTGATTTGATGGAACAGTTCTTAGATGAAGAAATGAAATTTATGGATGTATTGAATGAGAGGGTAACAGTAAGTTCCTCTGTAAACGATTCAAGAGAAAAAGAATTGGATAGTTTGGCAGAAACCATCGTAAGTTCTTTAAATGAATAATGATTTGTTACAATATACACTTTCTAATAAATAATAACTTTGTTTTGAAAAGTAGGGCAATGTTGCTCTACTTTTCTTTTTGTTGGTATTTGTTTTTTTCATCCCATAAAAGGATCGATTTTGTAATATAAATAGTACCCTTTTTATACTAAAACTTAATCTCATACTAAGCGCGGCGTCAATTAGGTATAGTGGATGTTTATGAAAAACAGGACAACATATCATAGTGTGCAAAAAACAGAGCTTTATTATAACACTTTAGTCAATGATTGGTATCAAATAGAAATGTCATAAAATTTAATGTGAAAGAAATACCGTCTTTAACATTGTGCCACTTGAAATAAGCGGAATGGAATGACCAAGTCATTGAACCGTGAACGGCACCTTCAAATTGTAACAAGGGGAATATGAAATAACTAATGTTATTTGTAAGAATTATTTTGTCTCAAAATATAAAAATATCCAAACAAAAAACACAAATATTTTTAGAATTTATAGTATACTAAAGGGGAAATCTCATGTATATGAGAAATCACATAGAATGAATGTAGGTAGATATTTATAAAAGCTACAGTCAATACAACAATGGAAGAAATGAGAGGAGGAAGTTGACCGGATATCAAAAAGGTCAGCGATTGTTATGAGAGGTATAGAAAAAATAAAACAAACTTTTGAAAATTTAAACAAAAGTGTCATTCGATTTCCAATCACTATGACATGTTCTGTTATTATGACGATTTATTTGATTTTGGAAATTAAAAACGGATGGTTTTTATCATACAACCCAATGATAGAAACTCTTTTGACGGGAATACTCTTATCAATCAATCTCCATCTTTTTGAGGAAAGATGGTTGTGCGACATGCAAGATCGAAACAGAAAAATAATCTTTCGTGGAATTTTGTGGATTGTGGGAGGAGCTTTTATTTGTTGCGTACATTTTATTTTACTCAACCCTGTTGAAGGAGATACTCTAGGCATACATGAAAAAGATAGAATCTACTTCGGGTTGAATTTGTTTTTAATCATATCATCAGCCTATATTTCCAAAATTAGAAGAAACGAAGGATATGTGGTTTATATCTTTGAAATAATAGGAAGTTTTGCAAAAGCTTTAGTATACTCCATTGTGATGTATTTAGGAGTTGCCGCAATTATTTTTACTTTGGTTCATTTGTTGGAGCTTCCTTTATATTCTGAGATTTATGGATATATGGCAAGCGCGGTATTCAATCTCTTTTTGTTGGCGGTCTTTTTATCCGATTTTCCGGATTCCAATGATGAATTTCAAGGTTATGAAATGGTTCGAGCGTGGAGAGTTCTTCTGTTATCTATTGTTGTTCCGTTGCTTAGTATTTATACAGTCATTCTATACATCTATTTTGCGAAAATCATCGTATTGAGCCGGTGGCCGAACGGTTTGGTTGCTCACTTGGTACTTTGGTATGGAATGTTCAGTGTGGCGATTGTATTTTTCTTATCTGCTTTGCAAGAAAACAAGCCTTTTTTGAAAAAATTCTCTATTTTTTACAGTGTAGCAATGTTACCGCTTCTGTGTATGATGTTTATTTCTGTTTGGATAAGAGTGAAAGAGTATGGTATTACTGAGAATAGATACTATGTCATCATGGCAGGAGTTTGGGTATGCAGTAGTGTATTGTATTATATAAGACATTATGTAAAAAAACAGGATAGTTCTTTGATTTTTATTCCTATTATGTTATCTGTAGCAGTGTTGATTTCTTCTGTCGGACCTATGAGTGCATATCGTGTAGAAAAAAGAGGTCAAGTTCATGAATTGGTGAAGGTACTGCAAAGAAATGACATGATTCAAGATGGGAAAATTGTTCCTAAATATGATTTGAAAGAAGATGAGCAAGAAAGAATATCGGAATTAGTTTCCTATATTATGGCAAATCACAAATTTGAAGATATTCCGAATATGCCATGTAGCGAAAAAGATTATTCTTTCGAAAAAGTGTTTGGTTTTGCTGAGAAATGGACTGACTATTGGGAAGATCCTGAGTCTTCTTTTGTTGAAAGAGTAAATATAGGTTTTTATGGAAATGAGTACGATAAGGTAGAAGATATTTCTGAATTTGATCGAAAATACAATGTCAGCTTTTATTCTCCCGGTCCGGAAGATAACGATATGCAAGACCAAAAACCTTTTATTGTCAGAAAAGAAGATGGATTAGTACTCTATTTCTATGATTTAGGAGATAAGGTTTATACAGAAAAAATTCCGTTTGACAAGCTCTATGAACAGGTAAGTGATTTGGAAAAGAGACAAGAAAAGGGAGAAGAAGTGGAACGGTATCTTGAATATGAAGGCGAAGATATGAAATATCGTTTAGTAATTGAAGGCATTATGTTGGAGAGAATTAAGGAAGAAGGAAAAGATTCTAAAGTTTATAAAGAATGCAACATACAGGGTGATATTTATTACCGTTTGAAAAAGTAGATGATAGAACTATAACATTTTCTAATAGTGTAGGAGAGAGAATACAATGAACAATATTATTTCTTATGCAGAAAGTATATTTGAAACTTTTGAAGAAAAACCGTTATCTGAAGTGGATAGTTTGATTTTGTCGTGGTTATCTTATGTAAATATCCCAAAGGAAATTTCCGGAGCTCATACGGATGAAGGAATTCGACTGCAAGAATTGTTTTGTGCAGAACACTTTGATGAAATGTTTGCACATATTTGGGATGAAAAAAGCTGCCGAAAATTATTTTTTCATCTTGCATCCAGTCCGAGGTTTCGAGATATCGTTGTTTGCAATTATGTAAAAATGAAAGATGTGAATATACAGAAAGAATTTTGTGCTGTCACATTTCGATTGACATCTGATATGAGCTATGTTTCTTTTCGTGGAACGGAACCGACTTTGTTAGGTTGGAAAGAGGATTTTAACATGGCGTTTCAATCTCCTATTCCTTCGCAAGAGGAGGCAAGAAGATATGTTAACAGTCTTAAAAATTCGGAAGGAAGAAAACTGATTTTGGGTGGACATTCCAAAGGAGGGAATCTGGCTGTCTATGCGGCGGCTACAGTTTCGGAAGAATTGCAATCAAAAATAGAACGGATTTATTCACATGACGGTCCCGGATTTACCGAAGAATTCCTGAATACCAAAGGGTATGCCAATATTGAAGACCGTATTGTTCGAATGATTCCGCAAACATCTATCATCGGAGTGCTGTTGGAACACAAAGAAGATTTTGTGGTGGTAAAAAGTAATCGAACAGGAATTTTGCAACATGATTTTTTTTCTTGGATTGTAAAAGATGACGGTTTTGAAATTTTGGATGAAGTGACAGTAGGCTCGAAATACGCAGAACGCACCATTAAGCAATGGGTATCCGGAATGAAACCTGAAGAAAGAGCATTGTTTGTTGACGAAATCTATGAAATACTGAATATAGATGAAGTGATTTATGTCTCTGATTTAAAAACAAACCTATTCTCTAAATTGTATAGTATTTTACAAGCAACAGGAAAAACTTCTCCCGAGACCAAAGAGTTTTTGCGTCAATCTGTCAGAGGTTTGGTGGATATCGGAATTAAGAATGTTCCTACCATATTTAAATCATAAAGAAAAACAGATAATAATAAATCGGAAGATACTATTTATGAAAATGTATCATTTCAATGAATTTCTTTGAAAAAGTGATGGGATATTTTGGATAAAAAATCAAAATAAAAGCATGATGTTTTTTGAATTTTTTATCTAAAAATATCCTTGAATATGGTGTTGCGATAATATAGTAAATTTGCTATAATGTTTGAGGAGTATTTTGGAATACATTTCATAATATGAAATGTTGCGAAAAATCAATTGAATTTACTTGAGCAAAGGAGGGTGTGTGTATGTGGATAGGTGAAGTCAATTTGGCGAATGCTTTTACGATTTCTGCGATGGGGCTTTCAACTGTATTTTTGACGCTGATTTCGTTGGCGATTGCAGTTATTGTTGTATCAAAGGTATTGCTTGCTTTAGGAATTGGAAAAAAAGAAGAGCCAAAAGCGAGTGCTACGCCTGCTGCTGCGAAAACAACGGTGGCAACAGATGAAAATGACGAAACTTATGCAGCAATTGTAGCAGCGGTCAGTGAAGAAATGAAACTGCCGGTAGATAAGTTTAGAATTGTGGAAATCACAGAAATTGCTTAACTTTCTAACTTACATAGCCTTTTAGGAATGTGGATAGAAAAAACAAAAAATAACAAAAAATTGAAAAGAGGGGAATTTATTATGAAATATGTAGTAACTATTAACGGAAAGCAATACGATGTAGAAGTAGAAAAAGTGAGTGGCGGATATAAACCGATGTCAATGGGAGCAAAAGCAGCACCTGCAGCGCCAGCACCAGCACCGGCACCTGCAGCACCAGCACCGGCACCTGCAGCACCAAAAGCAGCTCCTGTATCTGCGGGAGATAACACTGTAACAAGCCCAATGCCGGGAACAATTCTTGGAGTAAAAGTAAAAGAAGGCGATGCAGTGAAAGCAGGACAACTAGTTATTATTTTGGAAGCTATGAAAATGGAAAATGAAATTGTAGCACCTGCAGACGGTGTTGTAGCATCTGTTGCAGTAAAAGAAGGCGACACAGTAGAAACTGATGCAACATTAGTAGTATTGAAATAAGGAGGCACTTTTATGAACTTTTTAGAAGTCATGAAAGCCCTGTTACAACAATCCGGTTTTGCTGCATTAACAATTCAAAATGTAATAATGTTTATCGTTTCTTTTCTATTGCTTTATTGTGCAATTGCTAAGAAATTCGAACCATTATTGTTATTGCCAATCGCATTTGGTGTAATGTTAGCGAACTTACCATCAGCAGGGCTAATGTATGAAGGAAGCAACATTTATGAACACGGTGTATTAAGAGTAATACAAATCGGGATTAAAACAAATGTATTCCCATGTTTGATTTTCATGGGTGTAGGTGCAATGACAGACTTCGGTCCGTTGATTGCGAACCCAATCAGTTTGTTATTAGGAGCGGCAGCTCAATTAGGTATCTATACAGCATTTACACTTGCAATCGCAACCGGATTATTCACCGGGCCTGAAGGAGCGGCAATTGGAATTATCGGAGGAGCGGATGGTCCTACATCAATCTTCCTTGCAAATGCTTTGGCACCACATTTGATGGCTCCGATTGCAGTGGCGGCATATTCTTATATGGCGTTGATTCCTATGATTCAACCGCCGATTATGAGATTGTTGACAACAGAAAAAGAAAGAAAAATCAAAATGGGACAATTAAGAAAAGTTTCTAAAGTAGAAAAAATTATTTTCCCGATTGTCGTAGTTGTATTCTGTTCATTATTATTACCTTCTGTAGCACCACTACTTGGTATGCTTATGTTAGGGAACTTATTTAGAGAATCCGGTGTAGTAGCAAGATTGTCCGATACTGCACAAAACGCTTTAATTAACATTGTAACTATCATGCTTGGTGTTACAGTTGGAGCTACTGCAAACGGAGAGTTGTTCCTTCGTTTGGAAACACTTGCAATTGTTGCAATGGGACTGTTTGCATTTGCATTCTCTACAGTGGGAGGAATTTTGCTTGGCAAATTGCTTTGTGTAGTTACAGGTGGAAAAATTAATCCATTGATTGGTTCGGCGGGGGTATCTGCAGTACCGATGGCAGCTCGTGTATCACAAGTAGAGGGAGCAAAAGCAAATCCAACAAACTTCCTGTTGATGCATGCAATGGGACCAAATGTTGCCGGAGTAATCGGATCAGCAGTAGCAGCCGGTTTCTTCCTGTTAATGTTCGGTTAGAAATCATTTGAATAAGAGTTTAATGTGTGGCGAGAGAGTAAAGACTTATTCTCTTGCCATATGTATAAACAGATGATATGATTATATCATCACTGATAGCAGGAGAGTTCTTCTGCTACATAAAAAGCCAATTGTGGGAATTGGCAGGAACATATTAATATTTATTATACTAAATATCCTAAAGGAGGTTTTTTCATTGAGTAAGGTATATACACTACATGATGCAATCGAAAAATTTGTACACAGTGGCGACCATATTTCATTTGGTGGTTTCACAACTAACAGAAAACCGTATGCTGCGGTACACGAAATTTTACGTCAAGGACAAAAAGATTTTATTGTTGAAGCAGGTCCTGCAGGTGGAGATTGGGACTTATTAATCGGAGAAGGAAGAGTAAAGGCATATATTAACTGCTACACAGCTAACTCCGGATATACAAATGTATCCAGAAGATTTAGAAAAGCAGTTGAAAAAGGTGAAATTCTTATGGAAGACTACTCTCAAGACGTTGTAATGTTAATGTTGCATGCTGCATCTCTGGGATTACCATATTTACCTGTTCGTTTAATGATGGGATCCGGTTTGACAGATATGTGGGGAATCAGCAAAGAACAGAGAGAAGCAGTTGAAAAATTGCCTGATGATAAATTTGTTTATGTAGAAAATCCATTCAAAAAGGGAGAAAAAGTAGTAGCTGTTCCGGTTCCTGAAATCGATACAGCAATTATTCACGTTCAAAAAGCATCTCCGGACGGTACATGTTCTATTGAAGGGGATGAATTCCATGATATTGATATTGCAATTGCTGCAAAACATTGTATTGTTACATGCGAAGAATTAGTAAGTAACGAAGAAATCAGAAAAAATCCTGCAGCTAACTCTATTCCATGCTTTGTAGTAGATGCAGTTGTTCATGCACCAAAGGGAGCGCACCCTTCTCAATGCTATAACTATTATGATTATGACAAAGATTATTTTATTGCATATGATAAAGCAAGTAAGACAGATGAAGACTTCAAAGCATTCGTTGATGAATGGGTATATGGAGTAAAAACTCATGAAGAATACTTGGATAAATTAGGTGCATCCCGTTTGATTAATTTGATAAATACTCCGGGACTTGGATATTCAGAAAACTTGAATAAGTAAGGAGGACATAAAAATGGCGAACTACAAAAATTATACAAATAAAGAAATGCAAGCAGTTACAATTGCAAAAACAATTGAAGACGGACAAATTGTTATTGTTGGAACAGGACTTCCGTTGATTGGAGCTTCTCTTGCAAAAAGATGCTTTGCTCCAAACTGTAATTTGATTGTGGAAAGTGGATTGATGGACTGTGCACCAATCGAGGTTCCAAGAAGTGTTGGGGACAACCGTTTAATGGCACACTGTGCTGTACAATGGCCAAATGTTCGTTTCATCGGATTCGAAACAAATGAATGGTTACATGATGAAAACAGAATGATTGCTTTTATCGGCGAAGCACAAATTGACCCATACGGAAATGTAAACTCTACATGTATCGGAGATTATCATAATCCAAAAACAAGATTTACAGGTAGTGGTGGAGCAAACGGTATTGCTACATTTGTAAATACAGTTATCATGATGCAACACGAAAAACGTCGCTTCATTGACAAAATTGATTATGTAACAAGCCCTGGTTGGATTGACGGACCGGATGGACGTGCTAAATTAGGTCTTCCTTCAAACAGAGGACCGATGGCAGTTGTTACTGATCGCGGCGTTTTGAAATTTGATGAAAAAACAAAACGTATGTATCTTGCCGGATATTATCCAACCTCTTCTCCGGAAGATGTAATTGAAAATACAGGATTTGATATTGATGTATCCAGAGCTGTATTATTAGATGCTCCGGATGAAAATGTTATTCGTATGATTCGTGAAGAAATTGACCCGGGACAAGCATTTATTAAAGTTCCTGTAGAAGAATAAAAAATACTCTTAAGTATAGATGTAAAAAAGGAGAATAAAATGGGAGAATATTCAATGAGATCATATTTTCAACAAATGCCTACAGTAGGGAAACCGCTTGTAGCGCCAAATGCTGAAAATGAAGAATTATTAAGAGCAGTAGAAGAAGAAATCAGAAACCTTATCTTTGAAGCACAATCTGCAGGTCGTTCCGATGAATCTTTGAACGAATCCGGTCAATTGACTGCTATGCAAAGAATTGAAATGTTAGTTGATGAAGGAACATGGTGTCCATTAAACAGTTTGTTTGATCCTGCAGGAAATAAACATCATTCTACAGCTATTATCAAAGGTTTAGCTAGAATTGAGGGAAAATGGGCAGTTGTTGTTGCTTCTGACAACAAAAAATTAGCAGGAGCTTGGATTCCGGGACAAGCTGAAAATCTTCTTCGTGCATCCGACACTGCAAAAATTTTAGGGATTCCATTGGTATATGTTCTAAACTGTAGTGGCGTAAAATTGGATGAACAAGAAAAAGTGTACGCAAACCGTCGTGGTGGTGGTACACCGTTCTATAGAAATGCTGAATTAGCACAAATGGGTATTCCTGTAATCGTAGGTATTTACGGAACTAACCCTGCAGGTGGTGGATATCACAGTATCAGTCCTACTATCCTGATTGCTCATAAAGATGCAAACATGGCAGTAGGTGGAGCGGGAATCTTAGGAGGAATGAATCCAAAAGGATATATTGATCAAGAAGGTGCCGAACAAATCATTCAGTCTAACTTGAATGCAGTGAAACAAGCGCCTCCGGGAGCAATAGGTGTTCACTATGCCGAAACAGGATTCTTCAGAGAAGTATATGAAGAAGAAGAGGGCGTAATTGCAGGAATTCGCAAATATATGAGCTATCAACCTGCTTATGATTTAGAGTTCTTCCGTGTAGATGACCCAAAACCTCCACAATTGGATCCTGAAGAATTATACAGTATTGTTCCAATGAATCCAAAAAGAGCATACAATATGTATGATGTACTTGGAAGAATCTTTGACAACAGTGAATTCATGGAATTCAAAAAAGGATATGGACCTGAAATGATTACCGGATTCGCTAAGATGGACGGATTGTTGGTTGGGGTTGTTGCCAATACACAAGGACTTTTGATGAACTACCCTGAATACAAACAAAACTCTGTTGGTATGGGTGGAAAACTATATCGTCAAGGTTTAATCAAAATGAACGAATTTGTTACATTATGTGCAAGAGATAGAGTTCCAATGGTTTGGATTCAAGATACAACAGGAATTGATGTAGGAGACGATGCAGAGAGAGCAGAATTGTTAGGCTTAGGACAATCTTTGATTTACTCCATCGAAAACTCTGGAATTCCACAAATGGAAATTACACTGCGTAAAGGTACAGCTGCAGCTCACTATGTACTTGGAGGACCTCAAGGAAATAATACAAATGCATTCTCTTTGGGAACAGCGGCTACAGAAATTTATGTAATGTCAGGTGAAACAGCAGCTGTTGCAATGTTCTCCAGACGTTTAGTAAAAGACTATAAAGCAGGAGAACCATTAGACGGAACAATTGAAAAAATGAATAAATTGATTGAAGCATACACAGCAAAATCAAGACCAAGTTTCTGTGCACAACAAGGTATGGTTGATGAAATTGTTGATATGCCGATGTTAAGAAATTATATTCATGCATTTACAAATGCAGCTTATCAAAATCCAAGATCTATTTGTGCAATGCATCAAATGTTGACACCTCGTGTAATGCGTGATTTTGAAACTTTTACAAAATAATGAGTAACTTTATATTCTACAATTTTGTCCTGTGTCGTAAGATACAGGACAAAATTTGTGTTTGTTAAAATATTTTCCAAATCATAATCTTGTGTAATATAAGAAATACATAGTTGAAAAAATGTATATTATACTGAAAAGTTTATAAAAAACAGAAGATAGAATATGTGATTTGGTTGAAACAACGCCATATTTGTGATAACATAAATAGATGAGAAGTGTACTGTTTTTTAGTGATATTAGTAGTGCAGAAGAGTTTATTTTTTGTGATACAGGGTATCTTTAGAGAGGAGTATATTTTATCTATCATTAAGTTAAGGAGTGGAATATGGGGGATACAGTTTATACGATGGGAGTTGACATTGGTTCAACAGCTTCCAAGGCTATTATTTTAGAAAACGGTAAAAAAATTCTGGATACCATTACGATTGATGTAGGAGCAGGAACTTCAGGTCCTTCTCGCGCAATTAACGGTGTTTTGGAAAAATGCGGATTAAAGAGAGAGGACATTCAGTATGTTGTAGGAACAGGATATGGAAGAAACTCTTTAGAAGAAGCAGATTTCCAAATGTCAGAGCTTTCTTGTCACGCAAGAGGAGCATACTTTTTATTTCCAAGAGTGCATACTATCATCGATATAGGTGGACAAGATGCAAAAGCATTGAGAATCGGAGAAAACGGAATGTTAGATAATTTTGTTATGAATGACAAATGTGCTGCCGGAACAGGACGTTTCTTGGATGTTATTGCGGGAGTTCTTGAAGTGGGCGTAGGTGACTTGCAAGATTTAGATGAAAAAGCAACAAAAGAAGTTACAATCAGTTCTACTTGTACAGTTTTTGCTGAATCAGAAGTTATTTCTCAATTAGCAAAAGGAACAAAAATTGAAGATATTGTAAGAGGAATTCACTCTTCTATTGCAAGTCGTGTAGGAAGTTTGGCAAAACGCGTGGGAATTCAAGATGATGTTGTTATGACCGGTGGAGTTGCTCTGAACAAAGGTATGGTTCGAGCATTAGAAAAGAATATTGGTCATAAGATTCAAACGAGTCAATATTGCCAATTAAACGGTGCATTAGGTGCAGCATTATTTGCTTATCAAAAATATCAAGCATCATTGCGTAAAGGTGAAAAATAAGCAAATAGTGTGTTGTGTACACATATAAAAATGTTAGGTAATATATTTAAAAATAGGGGGAGGTAAACAATGGCTAAGAAAGTATTAGAAAAAATTCCGGGAAAGAAACCAAGACCAATTGAAGGACATAAACCCGCTGCTGCTGTTTTAAGAGGGGTAGTAGATATGGTGTATGGAAAAGCTTGGGAAGCGAAGAAAAGAGGAGAACTGGTTGGTTGGAGTTCATCTAAATTCCCAATCGAATTGGCAAAAGCATTCGATTTGAATGTTGTATATCCTGAAAACCATGCAGCTACTACAGCAGCAAAAAAAGATGGATTGAGACTTTGTCAAGCAGCAGAAGATATGGGATATGACAATGATATTTGTGGATATGCAAGAATCAGTTTGGCGTTTGCTGCAGGAGAACCTACAGATTCTCGTAAAATGCCGCAACCTGATTTCTTGCTTTGCTGTAACAACATTTGTAATATGATGACAAAATGGTATGAAAATATCGCTCGTATCCATAATATTCCGTTGATTATGGTAGATATTCCTTTTTCGAATACAGTGGATACACCGGAAGAAAAAGTGGATTACTTAATTGGCCAATTCGACCATGCAATCAAACAATTGGAAGAATTGACAGGTAAAAAATTTGATGAAAAGAAATTCGAGGATGCATGTGCCAGAGCAAACAGAACAGCTGCAGCATGGCTAAAATCTTGTAACTATATGTCATATAAACCATCTCCGTTAAGTGGTTTTGACTTATTCAATCACATGGCTGATATCGTGGCTGCTCGTTGTGAAGAAGAAGCTGCGATTGGTTTTGAATTACTTGCACAAGAATTTGAACAATCAATTAAAGAGGGTACTTCTACATGGGAATATCCTGAAGAACACAGAATCTTATTTGAAGGAATTCCATGTTGGCCGGGTCTTAGACCTTTGTTTGAACCATTGAAAAATAACGGTGTTAATGTAACTGCAGTTGTATATGCACCTGCATTTGGATTTAGATACGAAAATATTCGTGAAATGGCAGCAGCATACTGTAAAGCACCATGTTCTGTATGTATTGAAACCGGTGTTGAATGGCGTGAGACCATGGCAAAAGAAAACGGAATCAGCGGTGCATTAGTAAACTACAACCGTAGCTGTAAACCATGGAGTGGTGCAATGCCTGAAATTGAAAGAAGATGGAAAGAAGACTTAGGAATTCCTGTTGTTCACTTTGACGGAGACCAAGCAGACGAAAGAAACTTCTCTACGGAACAATACAATACAAGAGTACAAGGTTTAGTAGAGATTATGGACGAAAGAAAAGCATTACGTATGGAAAATGGTGAAGAAGTTTATACAAACTTTGAAAACACAAAAGAAACTGACTGGTCAAAAACGACAATTGAATAGGAGGATAAAGAGATGAGCGAAGTAAGAGAATTATTAGATCAATTCAAATACTATGCCAATAATCCAAGAAAACAATTGGATAAATATTTGGCAGAAGGAAAAAAAGCAGTAGGGATTTTTCCTTACTATGCACCGGAAGAAATTGCACACGCAGGTGGATTGGTTCCTTTTGGAGTATGGGGTGGACAAGGTCCTATTGAAAAAGCAAAAGAATATTTCCCGACTTTCTATTATTCATTGGCACTTAGATGCTTAGAAATGGCGTTAGACGGAACATTAGACGGTCTTTCCGCGTCAATGATTACAACATTAGACGATACTTTGAGACCTTTTTCTCAAAACTATAAAGTAAGTGCCGGACGTAAGATTCCAATGGTATTTTTGAACCATGGACAACACAGAAAAGAAGAATTTGGTAGAGTATATAATGCCAGAATCTTTAACAATGCAAGAAAAGAATTAGAAAAAATTTGTGATGTAAAAATTACAGATGAAAGCTTGAAGAAGACTTTTGCAATCTACAATGAAAACAGAGCGGAAAAAAGAAGATTTATCAAATTGGCTGCTGATCATCCACAAACAGTAAAAGCATCTGATCGTTGCTATGTACTAAAAAGCGGTTACTTTATGTTGAAAGAAGAAAATACTGCAATGTTGAAAGAATTGAATGATAAATTGGAAGCTATGCCAAAAGAAGATTGGGATGGACCAAGAGTAGTAACAAGCGGTATTATTGTAGACAACCCGGGATTATTAGAAGTGTTTGATAATTACAAAATCGCAGTTGTTGCAGATGATGTAGCACATGAATCAAGAGCTCTGAAAATTGACATTGATATGACAATTGAAGATCCGATGATGGCATTGTCCGATCAATTTGCAAGGATGGATGAAGATCCGATTCTTTACGATCCTGACATCTTCAAGAGACCAAAATATGTAGTAGATTTGGTAAAAGACAATGATGCTGACGGATGTTTACTATTTATGATGAACTTCAATGATACAGAAGAAATGGAATACCCATCATTGAAACAAGAGTTTGAAAAAGAAGGAATTCCGTTGATTAAAATGGGATATGATCAACAAATGGTTGACTTCGGACAAGTAAAAACACAATTAGAAACATTTAATGAAATTGTTCAAATGAACCGTTTCTAAGATATTGCAATCAAGGGAAGAAAAGGCAGTTGCAACATGCAACTGCCTTTTACTTAATGGTTTTTTATATAATACTAATATGAAAAACTATTTTGAAATGTAGACACAGTGTGTGATGATGAAAAAGAGAAGAAACCATAATAGTATAAAAAACGGATTTTTATGATAACTTTAATCAGCGATTTATATTAAAACATAATAGAGTACATATAGATGCAATATACTGTGAACATGATAATAGCAGAAGAAGTATTACTCATAGAGATTGGATTACTAATATGGGTTTTAATAGATATCAGTATAATGAAAGATTTGGTAACATAGTAATATTTTAAGATATTGAAAATATTTATAATAGTTTCAGATAAAATTGTAATTTCTATGAGTTTTGTTTGCCTGTAAAAATAATAGGGATTAGATATGGAGTTTTAGTGGAGGTCATAATATATGCAAGGTGACAGTGATAGAGATTTGCGCACAGGCTTCTTTATTTTCATTATAGTTGTTTTTCTTTTGGATAAAAAAAGTGGTGAGTTTTTATTTTATGTGGGATCGTTTCTAACAGGATATTCTTGTGTTAAATTGAGATATCTGTATGGCTATAAGGAACGTAGAGGAGAGTTTATGATGTATGTTGTTTTATTATGTTCCGGAATCTATGTTTTGGTACAGGCAATAATCATTGTATAGTTTTAAGCTAAAGAAAATGACAATATATCTAAAGTTTCAGAGATTTGATAAAGAAAAGGATGAATTCAATCCATATTATCACAGTAATAATTATGAACAAAAGTACTGCCTTTATTTTGATCACTTCCTGCCAATCCTTTTTCTCTACCAAATATTCATATCAAAACTTATTTTCTTCTTTACGCTCTTCATGCAACAAAGCAAAACATTTATCTAGATAGACCTTGTGTGCAATGGTAATAACCGTATTGCGGAGCATGATTTTTTCATGACTGTTCTCTTCTTTATTGATTTCAGGATATTCTCCAATTCCAAATACATACGGAATAGCTTTTTCCAGCTCGTTACAAAAATATTCATATGCAGTCTTAGTGTCATAGGTTTTTTTTTGCAATTGAATGAACAAATGGATATCATCTAAAGAAAGTACTGATTTTGCAATCGCGATAAAAATCAAATATGCAATCTGATCGGTAAAATATTGTTTTTTTATCGGTTTTGCAATGATTTTTTGTTTAACATAATTGCTAATCATTGAACCTGTAAGTGTGATATCCTGTAACGGTTCGACATATTTTGAAATATACTTTGTCGTTTGCTCTAAAAATAATCCGACATCGGGTATCTCGTCATACTTCGGCAATCGAAAATCTCGAATGGATAAAAGCATCTCTTCTTTTTGTTTTTCATGCATAGAACATTACTCCTTTTTATTTCATCACAAATTGAAAATTCTTGAACTGACAGGTTTATCGAAAATAATTTGTCAAAATTTATTTTAGACAAATTATTCATTTTTCCGGCAAAGTGGTATAAAGCTATACCACATAGTAAAAACGGAGCAGTAATGGTATAAATTAAACGCTCAATTTACATATTAACACCTGTTTAGACCCAAAAATTAGCCATCCAATCTCTCTAAACAAGAATGTTAAACGGTATTTTTATCATTGTATGATACTTCATTTATCTATAATCTATTAGGTTTTTGTATCAGTTTCTGTTTCTCATTATACTTGATGTACAACATTCAGTCAATCAGACCAAGCCTTATGTTTTTAATAATAGCTTGACAAATTCTATAATAGCTTTTATAATAACCTAACATAAGTTTTTAATAAACCGATGAATATTATTTGGAAAGGATGACTTTGTATGATATTCAAAAAAAACAAAAGAACAAAATCTTGTAACGATTTATCGCAAACAATCAGCAAATTGAACAATACAGATTCCATTGATTTAAATCAAAATAAAAAATATTACTCTTCCGATTCAACGTCGGATGCGATTTCTTTTCCTTTTCGCGTAAAAGATCCGGGTAGTGCACTTACCCACTTTATTGCTTTTATCACATGTATTTTTTTGATGCCAATGATATTGACGCATATTGCGGCACACGGCGCAAAAAATACGGCTCTGATAAGCGTCAGCATCTTTATGTTGAGTATGATACTGTTGTATGGAGCAAGTAGTGCATACCACACATTCAATATCTCAAAAAAGGCGAATAAAATATTGCGAAAAATTGACCATATGATGATTTTTGTTTTAATTGCCGGATCTTATACGCCGGTCTGCCTACTTGCGCTTGCGAACCGACAAGGAGTTCGATTGCTCGCTTTTGTTTGGATAATCGCGGTTGTCGGTATTGCATTGACTGGATTTTGGGTCAATTGTCCGAAGTGGATTTCTTCGATTATATATATCGCCATGGGTTGGAGCTGTATTTCTTCCATTCCTCAAATTGTTTCAAATTTATCGAAACAGGGTTTTTTATGGCTACTTGCCGGAGGAATTATCTACACGATAGGCGGAATAATCTATGCTATGAAGTTTCAATTGTTCCGCAATCGTTTCCAATATATCGGAGCACATGAAATTTTTCATGTTTTTGTCATGGGAGGAAGTTTATGCCATTTTATTTTAATGTATTATCTTCCAATCCACTAAGATGAATCGCGTACAATAAAGAGAATATTTACCTAAAATAGCAGGAGTTGTGGTAATTACCACTTGTATTTTGAATATGATTTATGAATAGTAATGTATAAAAAGAGGTATAAAATACATCTTTAATATGGATTGTATTGCTACAATATGATGTGAGTCTATAGAATTGTATCTTGATTTGACTGTAATAAATGGATATTAATAATATTAGCTATTAGAATTGACAGGTTGAATACTTTGAACTATATGATTCTCCAAATTATTTTTCAGCAATTGTACATTCTGCATACCAGGCATTTTAAACGGAGAATGGTATAAGAATGCAATTTGAGTTAAGCTGAATAAAGTAATATAAAAAGAAGTTCAACTTATCTATTTTTTAGATAGGTTGAACTTCTTGTTTATTTATGCTTTTCTAAGTTTTTTTGTTAAGATAACCCATAAACTTCCGGCGATACAAACAGAAGAATAAGTTCCTACTGTGATTCCTGCTAACAACGGTAGTGTAAATTCACGAATGGATTCTACACCCATAATGTATAGAGATAAAATTGCAAGCAGTGTTGTTAAAGAGGTATTGATAGAACGTTTTAATGTTTGTGAAATCGATTTGTTTACTACCTCTTCCAAGTTACTTCTTCTACCGCCTAATTCTTCACGAACACGGTCAAAGATAACAATGGTATCATTGATAGAGTAACCTACTACTGTAAGCATTGCTGCTACAAACGGCGAGTTTAGAGGAATTCTAAGTACCGCATAAACGGCAAATACCACTAATACATCATGTAATAATGCAATGATTGCTGCGATTCCGTATGCTAATTGGAAACGGAATGAAACATATAACAGCATACAGAAAGTTGCAATCGCTACAGATGTAAATGCCTTATGTTTAATTTCCTTTCCTACAGTCGGTCCAAATTGAGATGATTTATAGAATGCATCATCTGTTAAGTTGTATTTGGTTTTAAATTTTTCAAATACTGCTTTTCGTTCTGCGTTATCTAAGTCTTTGATTGTTTTTAATTCAACCGAATCTTTGTTTTCTCCCAAGTAGTTGATAGACATGGTTGGATCAATTTCATTAGTAATTTCTCTGATTTCTGTGGTTTCAACATATTTTCCAAGGTTGATTCCCATTGTGGTACCACCTGTAAAGTCGATACCGTAGTTTAATCCTGAGAAGGTAGATGTAGCTAATCCAATTATGATGACAATAGCAGAGATTGAGAAGAAGATTTTTTTCTTACCCATAAAATCAAAAAGTTTAGATTCTTTATCCATTCCAACTTTTACACCAAAATATTCTGTCTTGGTGATATGGAATGCATTGATGAATGATTTTAACAATAGCTTGGTAATAAATACTGCCGTGAAAATAGAGGCAAGAATACCTATCATCAACGTCAATGCGAACCCTTTAATTGGTCCTGTACCAAAGTAATACAGCACAACGCCGGCAATGAAAGTTGTGATTTGAGAGTCTAAAATGGTAGAAAGAGCTTTAGAGAATCCGCTTTCAATAGAGATACGAATCGATTTTCCTTTTCTCATTTCTTCTTTAATTCTTTCAAATATGATAACATTTGCATCTACTGCCATACCGACTGACAGGATAGCAGCAGCAATTCCGGGTAATGTTAATGTGGCATGCAATGCGGCATATACATATGCAACAATTAACATATACGCAACAAGTGCGATATCAGCGATAAATCCGGGTAGACGATATACGGCAAGCATCAGTAACATAACCAAAAGAATACCTAAAAGAGCTCCTTTGATACTGTTTTGAAGTGCTTTATCTCCTAATGTAGCTGTAGTAACGGAGCTTTCGATTTCCTTGAAGTTTACAGGTAACGCACCGCCACGAATTAAGCTGGATAATGTACTTGCACTTTCATATGTGAAGTCTCCGTTAATTTCCGCATTTCCATTCGGAATCGGACTTTGTACGGATGGTGCAGAAATAAGTTGATCATCCAAAATAATCATAATTTTACCTTTTGTTGGAGCAAGTTCTGCAGTAGCTTCTGCAAAAGCTTTTGTTCCTTCATCGTTGAACTCAAGTGTAACAACAGGAATTTGTGTTTTCGGATCAACGGCAACTTGTGAGTCTTTCACTTCTTTTCCTGTTAATACAACACTTCCATCCTCTTTTACAAACATCAGTTGTGCTGTTTTTCCGATAGAAGTCATGGCTTCTTCTGCATTTTTCACACCGGGAAGTTCAATACGAACTCTTTTTTCACCTTCACGTACGATAGAAGGTTCTGTTAATCCCATTGCGTCAACTCTTTTTCTAAATACGGCAATGGTTTGGTCCATAATACGATTTAATTCATCTCCGGTTGCATCGGTTTCTGCTTCATATACAACGTAGAAACCTCCTTTTAAGTCAAGACCTTGACGAATTTGTGATTTTACATTTCCGAATGTCTTTGAACCGACATTAACCCCTTTGATTGCGGCTAAGCCGAATGATGCAATCAGTAAGATAACAAGAAAGAATATGGACATACTCTTTGTCTTACTTTGTTTCATAATAATATTCCTCCCAAAAATTTATTTAATGTATTCTTTTGATAATTCAACATATCTTTTAGCACTTATTTCGATATCTTTTTTTTCATCTTTGGTAACATTACGAATTACTTTACAAGGATTTCCATAAGCTACTACGCCGGGAGGAATTATCGTGTTTTCAGTCACCAAGCTACCCGCACCGATGATAGAGCCTTCCCCAACAATGGCACCGTTCATCAAAATACTACCCATGCCAATCAATGCGCCGTCTCTTATTTTGGCACCGTGAATAATTGCTCCATGACCGACGATGACATTATTTCCAATCTCTACAGGGTAACCTGTTGTTGTATGTACAACAGATTGTTCTTGAAAACAAGTACCGCTTCCGATAGTAATGGAATCAAGGTCGCCACGAATGGTTGCATGGAACCAAACACTACTATTATCTTCAATCGATACATTTCCGACAACATCGGAACTGTCTGCGATGAAACAATGTTGAGATAAATCGGGATTGAATGTTCCGTATTCTTTAATCAAGATAAAAACCTCCTTTGCTAAGATACATTTTTAATAGAATACATTGAAATATCCATTATCAATACAAATAGATATTTACAACCACAACTTCTTTATTATACCTAATTTTGATGTAAAAATCAATCAAATTCCTTAGTCATTTTGATATGTTGAAAGAGTTTGAACATCATATTTTTTGTTACTTTTCATTTTTTCTTCCAATTCCCCAACGCTCTATGGTAAGTTTGGTACGGTCAGAGCCGACTTCAATTGTTGCTGAAGTATCAGATAGTTTTACAATACGACCATTGATTCCTCCAATCGTTGTAATTTCATCGCCTACTTTCAAATTTTCTCGCATGACACGGACTTGTTTGTCTTTCTGTTGTTGTGGACGAATCAAAAGAATATAGAAAATTCCTAACAGAAAGAAGGGAAGTCCGTAAGAAAGAAGTTGTTGTGTCGTCATCTTTGTCACCTCCTAATGTATGTTGGATTACTTTGAACAGAAAAATAAATTTCTTATAAAAAATAGAAATCCAAATGTTGTTTCAAGTAAGTTTTTATCACAATTATTTCTAAAAAAATAATACAATACTTTGTAATGAAATTCAAATATTATTTTTATGTGGAGACAATATCCGAACAGGTTGATTTTTGCATAATATAGAAAGGGGAACAATATGTTTTGATTTGTTTGGGCTCAGGAACGAAGGATAACATTAAATACTATTTTAAAATGCATACGTAGTATATTATGATAAAAGGAAGATAAAATATAATGGTATTTAAAAAAGCAGATTCTTATTATATCGTTAATCGGTTACCAGTATAAGAAAAAACAACACATCCATGCGGAAAAAGTACGGTTATATCATAAAAGAGAAAGACAAATTATCAATGTCTTCCTCTCTAGTCAGTTCTCATTGTTGGGCGGTTCATTTATTTTGTTGATTTCGAAAGGTATTTCTTTCCCAAAACACACCTTCTGTATATCCTTGTATGGAAGAATTACTGTCTGCCATTTCCAGTCTTTTTTCCGCCCAAATGCAGTATTGTGGATTCTGTTCAATTCCTACAAAGTGACGATTTAATTTTTTTGCAGTAACTGAAGTAGAGCCGGAACCTAAAAACGGATCGAAGACAACATCGCCACGGTTGGAGCTTGCAAGAATCAATTTTGCAAGAAGTTTTTCCGGTTTTTGTGTTGGATGCGCTGTGTTTTCGGACATTGACCAATAAGGGATAGAGATATCATCCCAAAAATTAGAGGGATAAGTATTTCGAAACTTTCCATGTTCTGTTTCTTCCCAATCTTTCGGCTTGCCGTTTTTTCGGTAAGGCGCAAGAACTCTTCTTCTGATTTTGACATCCTCTACATGAAAGGTAAAGTTTTTTGATTTTGTTGCAAACCAAATATCCTCCATTCCGTTTTTCCAGTTGGACATTGCTCCGCGGCCTTTTTCTCTTTGCCACGTAATTCGATTCTGTAAAAAAAAGTATTGTTTGAGTATGTTTCCGATGATAAGACTGGATTTCCAATCACAGCAAACATAAACACTTGCCGTATCTTTTAGAAGAGGGATCACTTTTTGAATCCACTGTTTTGTATATTCCTCATAATCGGTATCATTCAGTTGTTTGAATTGCTTTCCGTTAAAATTTTTATCCAGATTATAGGGAGGATCTACGATAAGCAAATCAACAAAGTTTTTGGGGAGATATGGTATTGTATTGAATGTATCGCCTAAAATGGTCTTATCCAAAACGGATGACAGAGGAGCGGATTGTTCGAGTGTAATACATCGATTTAAGTATTTCTGCCCTTCTTCAAGGCTTAAATCTATTGTTTTGTTTCTGGTTGCTTTCATAATAGTTGCCTCTCTTTATTGATAGAACCTCATTGATAGAACCTCAGAAGACAATTGCTTGATAGGTAAACAAGAGAAAGTGGATTAGTATCAAGCTTATCAAGCAAGATAACGGTTTTAACATGGAGAAATTAGTTTAAAGTTGGTAACCGTAACTTTCAAAAAACTCTTTTCTAAAATCAAGAAGTCTGTCTTCTGCAATTGCTTCTCTAATCTGTTTCATCAGGTTAATTAAAAAATGAAGATTGTGTGTCGTAATCAATCGAGCGCCTAAGATTTCATTGGTTTTTACAAGGTGACGAATGTAGGCACGGGAATAGTTTTGACAAGTGTAGCAGTTACAGTGTGAATCTAACGGCTCAAAGGATTCTGCATAGTTTGCGTTTCTCACCACGACTTTCCCTTGACTTGTCATGGCAGTTCCGTTTCGTGCAATTCTTGTCGGAAGAACACAATCGAACATATCGATACCACGAATCACACCGTCAATCAAGTCATCCGGTGAACCTACTCCCATCAAATATCGCGGTTTATCCGTAGGAAGAAGCGGGGCGGTATGCTCCAAAATATCCCTCATCATTTCTTTTGATTCTCCAACGGAGAGCCCGCCGATGGAATATCCCGGAAAGTCGATTTCTTGTGTTCTCATCGCGGATTCGTATCTCAAGTCTTTATACATTCCGCCTTGCACAATACCGAATAATGCTTGTACATCAGTTTTTTTGTGAGCGTTTTTTCCTCTTTCTGCCCACCTCAGCGTTCGTTCCATCGAATTTTTGGTATAGTTGTAGTCGGCAGGATAGGGTGTGCACTCATCAAATGACATGATGATGTCAGCACCAAGTGCATTTTCAATCTCCATCACTTTTTCAGGAGACAAGAAGTGTTTACTGCCATCTAAGTGGGAACGGAAGGTAACTCCTTCTTCTGTTATTTTTCTTAAATCGCCCAAACTGAATACCTGAAAACCACCTGAATCGGTTAAGATTGCACGATCCCAATTCATAAATTTATGCAGTCCCCCTGCCTTTTCAACAAGATGGTGCCCAGGTCTCAAATAGAGATGATAGGTGTTGGATAGAATGATTTTAGCATCCATTTGTTTCAATTCTTCCGGTGTCATAGATTTTATGGTGGCTTGCGTTCCGACAGGCATAAACACGGGAGTGTCTATCGTACCGTGTGGGGTATGCAGTTTTCCAAGTCTTGCGCCGGATTGTTTACATACTTTAATTAGTTCATATTTAATAGCGTTCATAAGTCCTCCAAATAGGTTGATAAGTAGGTAAGTTTTTCAATTGTGAATGAACATAGCATCACCAAAACTGAAAAAACGATAGTTTTGTTCAATCGCTGTCTTGTAGGCATGCATAATAAATTCTTTGTTTGCAAGTGCGCTGACAAGCATTAATAGTGTAGACTCCGGAAGATGAAAATTTGTAATCAAGGCATCTGCCATTTGGAATCTATAGGGAGGATAGATGAAGATATCAGTCCATCCTGAAAGTTCAGATATCCTTCCATCACGAGCGGAAGATTCCAAAGTTCGAACGGAAGTGGTACCTACACAGATAATACGTCTTTTCTCTGCTTTGGCTTGATTGATTCGCTGTGCAACATCTTTTTGGATCTCATAGTACTCTGTATGCATATGATGTTTTGTGACATCTTCAACCATAACAGGACGAAAAGTCCCAAGACCTACATGAAGAGTTACATATTCTAATTGGACACCGATGTCTTGTAATTCAGAAAGAAGTTTTTTTGTAAAATGCAATCCCGCTGTCGGAGCTGCCGCAGAACCGTCTACTTTAGAATATACAGTTTGATATCTCTCTTTATCTTCCAATTTTTTGTGAATATAGGGTGGAAGAGGCATTGTTCCAAGCATATCCAATATTTCTTCAAAAATACCGTCATATATAAATTCAATGATTCTAATTCCTTCATCTTTTATTTCTTTTACAACAGCAGAAAGTGTTTGATGAAAAAAGATAATATTTCCTATTTTCAAACGTTTTGCCGGTTTTGCCATAACTTCCCATGTAGTCAAATCCATTCTTTTTAATAGAAGGAGTTCAATATTTGCGCCGGTGTCTTCTTTTGTTCCAAAAAGACGTGCCGGTAACACACGAGTATTATTCATAACCAGCACATCTCCTTTTTTCAGATATTGAGTAATGTCTTTGAAATGCTTATGTTCTATCTCTCCTGTTTTTTTGTCTAAAAGAAGCAATTTAGATGAATCTCTTTGTTTAAGAGGTTCTTGAGCAATGCATGCTTCCGGCAAATCATAATAAAAATCTTTTGTGTTCAATGTGGTAAAAATCCTTTCTTTCTTTCTTTATTTTTATCAAATGGACGGATTATTCTTTTTCTTATTGTACATTAACGCCTTTAAAATAATAAGAGATGATTTCTTTGTAGTTTTTTCCTTTTTTTGCCATAGCATTTGCACCAAATTGGCTCATTCCGACACCATGTCCAAAACCGTGACCTACAATGATGATAGGATCTGATGAGCTGACCTGTATCGATTCACTTGGAAGTAATATCGGAGAGGATGATTTTTTGTTTAACAAGTTACTCAAATCCGCAAAAATATTGTCCAGGTCATTGGACGAAGGACGCAATGATGGAGTTGTGTCTGCAAAATTAAAGTACATACTTTTGATTGTAGTAGTCCCAATCAGTCTTCTGAAAGATTCTTTTGTAAAGCTGCGGGTTCCGGATGTTCCATAAATGGTAATTTTTTTTGCACGACCATTTTCTGTTTTTTCATCAATGGAAATGTTCTTGATTTTTCCGACAGATTGACCGGAACGGGATAGGATTCCTTCTAATTTTGATTTGCTGATAGAATAGGTCCAATTTGCATAGGAACCGTTGTTAGAAAAGGAATCGCTTACTCCTATGAGATAAGGTTTTTTCATTCCCCAAATATTTTCACTGCTTTCTGTTTGTCCACCGCTTTCTGAATGGAAGAAGAGAGAGGCGATTTCTCCCTGATAGTATCCGATTTCTCCCTCTGTTTCATCTACTGCACGATTTGTTCTTTGGTGCTCAGCAGCAATTCCTCCGTATACTTGAGAAGTGGTTGTGGTGTCTAAATCAAATCCGTACTTTTTGAATTTACCCATATTTGTGACAGTAAAATTTCGAGAACAGATTGCTTGTGCCTTAAGAGCATCCAGTTCCCATTCAGGGGATATTTCTTTTGGCAATACGCCATAGAGATAATCTTGAAGTCCGATATAGTTGATTGCGGTCAATGAAGAATTGTTTGATAGAAGCTCCAATTCTCCGCGATATTCTTTCTTTTCTATCTTAAATTTGTTGTTTGAAGAAGATAGGGTAATATCCTTTTTCGGATCAAAGGCAAACAGGATAGAGTCGTTTTGTTTTACCAATACTACAGGAACGGAAAGGTTGCCTTTCTTTGACAGAGTTGCGTTAAAATAGGTGTCCTTGTAATAGCAGACAAAACTTTCGGAAGAAGATTGTTTTGCTTCCCATTCTGTGGAGTAAGAACGGCTGAGATATACAAAACCAAGTTCTACGCGATTGGCATTTCGGTTGGAATGAATAACAGGAATCGAGTTTTGGTTTAATTGTACCTGTTCGATGTTCACAGAATAGTTATTTTTTGCACCGGATGCATACTTCAACCCAATCCTAACTTTGTAGTGATTGTCATAATTGTTGTTTGCAAAACTGATGATGGTATTGCACCACAGTAACAACATAAAAATGAGTAATATTTTTTGTTTTTGTTTCATATTGAACTCCTATTTTTTATCAGGCATTTCAAAACCTAAGTGACGGTAAGACTGTTCTGTTGCCATTCTTCCTCGAGGAGTACGATTCAAAAATCCCTTTTGGATAAGGTAAGGCTCGTAGACTTCCTCAACGGTCTCTCTGTCTTCCCCGATAGAAGCAGTTAATGTTTCGATTCCAACAGGACCGCCGGAGAATTTTTGTATAATGCTGCATAGTATTTTTTTATCCACAATATCTAATCCTTCTTCGTCTACCTCAAAAACAAGTAAAGATTCTTGTGTGATTGCAAGAGAAATATTTCCGTCTCCTTTTACTTGCGCGTAATCTCTTACTCTTTTTAAAAGACGGTTGGCAATTCGAGGAGTTCCTCTTGACCGTTTTGCAATTTCTTCAGCTGCCTGTTCTTCAATATAAATTTCTAAAATTTGTGCGGAACGAGAAATGATTTTTTTTAGATTTTTTGCAGAGTACAACTCTAAATTTAAGATGACACCGAAACGATCTCTTAGCGGAGAAGTTAGCATCCCGCTTCGCGTGGTTGCACCTATCAATGTAAACTTCGGTAAATCAATTCGAATAGAACGTGCCGAAGGGCCTTTTCCTATGATGATATCAAGACATCGATCCTCCATTGCCGGATATAGAATTTCTTCTACGGTACGATTCAAACGATGGATTTCATCTATGAATAGCACATCTCCATCAGAGAGATTTGTCAAAATTGCAGCAAGATCTCCTGATTTTTCAATCGCAGGCCCTGAGGTAATCTTGATGTTAGAACTCATTTCGTTTGCAATAATGTAGGACAATGTTGTTTTTCCCAGTCCCGGCGGACCATACAGTAACACATGGTCCAACGATTCACCGCGGAGTCGAGCTGCCTGTATAAAAATATCCAATTGTGATTTTACTTTGTCTTGACCGATGTACTCATCCAAAGTACGTGGTCGTAGCGAATAGTCCGTTTCAATATCTTCTGTTTGAAAAGAGGAACTAATCAATCTTTCGTTATCTTCAAACATAAAAAGTCTCCATTCTATTTATTATTTAAATATTCTATCAAACCTTGCTCAGTTTAGAAAGTGCAAGAGGAAGTAACTCATCGAGAGATTGAGCTGTATACTGTTGTTTGACCTTTTGTACTGCATCATAAGATTCGTTTTTAGAAAAGCCAAGACTTACGAGAGCTTCTATCGCATCATCTTCTGTTTGGTTGATGGGCGAAGCAATTTCTATTGCATCGTTGTCAATTTCAAAGTGTGAAATTTTATCTTTTAATTCTAATACAATTCGTTCGGCTGTTTTTTTGCCTACTCCGGATACTTTGGAGAGCTTTTCAATATTTGCAGTAACGATATAGGATTTGATTTGATCTACTTGATAAGTCGATAGAATGGATAATCCTACTTTCGGACCGATTTTTGATACGGAAGTCAACTGTTCAAACAATTCTTTCTCTGATTTTTCAAAGAATCCGATCAAAGAAATATTATCTTCCCGAACAATCATTTTTGTATACAATCGGATATTAGAATGTTGTTTACAATGTTCCATTGTGTTTTGAGAAACTTGAATTTCATATCCGACTCCGCTACAAACAAGCAGAATACTGTCTAAGGACAGTTCTTCAATTTCTCCGTATAATAGTCCTATCATGATAATATAAGCTCCTTTATATATGAATATTGTGAAATGTTCTTTTGTCAGTTTATGAAAGAGAAGGGGATTGTCAAATATCAAACTTGAAATAGTTTGGAAAATCGACTCGTATGACAATGATTTGTCGCAATTGCCAAAGCATCTGCCGTGTCATCGGGTTTTGGGACTTCTTTTAAACGCAAGGTTGTTTTTACCATCTGTTGAACTTGTTCTTTGGGTGCTTTTCCATATCCGCAAATTCCCTGTTTTACCTGTAAGGGTGTGTATTCGTAGACGGGGATATTGTGCTCTTTGGCAGCAAGTAGCATAACGCCTCGAGCTTGTGCAACATCAATGACTGTTTTTGCATTCTTAAAAAAGAACAATTCTTCGATTGCCATTTCTTCAATATGATATTTCTCAATTAAAAAACACAGTCCTTTATAAATTTGTTGAATTCTATCTACGAACGGTTCTTTTGCATCCGTTTCGATACTTCCGTAATCAATGACTCGAAATGAAGTTCCGTTATAGTCAAGAATTCCATATCCGACAATTGCATACCCCGGATCAATCCCTAAAACAATCACAATTTTCCCTTCCTTAAATCACAGTGCTAATTTTCATCTGTTTTTTTACATATTCGACTAAACGCTTATCGTCAAAATTGAAGATAAGAATTTTGTTAGCATTGCCCTAATAAAAATAAATTATAAAATTTTTCAAAACCATGTGTCAATTATACCATAACTAAAGGAGCTTGTCTTACTTTTATAGAAGTGAGAATTGAAAAAAGGCAGTAAAAAAGCCTTCTGTTGAGTGAGAAGTATCTATTTTTACAATTGGCGTATATTTGTAAAACAAATATTACAAAATACGGGATATATTTTTCTTAATTGTAACTTTACTGTAATTCACATTTTTGTAAATTTGTTGTATGATTGGTATAGGTAATCAGTTATAAATTATTTAGGAGGGATTTAATATGAAAATTAAGAAAATTGCAGTTGTGGCAATGGCATCTGTTATTGGAGTGACATCATTTTCTTTTGGTGCAGGACTGTTTCAAAATAAAAAGGTAAGTTATGCAATCAACATGGTTGCGAACGGGTCTCCTTATATAGTACAAAATCAAGCATTAAAGCCATTTGCAACAGATGACGGATACACTTACTTATCTGTAAGATCTTTGAGTGAACTTGGGTTAGTTGATATCGATTGGAATGGACCTACCAAAACTGTGACAGTGAGTGCAAAACAGACAGAAGACCCTGTGCAAGTAGCACAATTGAATCAAAGAATAGCACAATTAACAAACGAAAATATACTTTTGAAAAAAGAAAATGAAGAACTGAAGGCAAAAACATCTTCAGGGAAATCAAGTGATTCTTCTAATAAGAAGAACAAGAAGTCTTCCGGAAATGAATTGTTAAAAGATATGTCTTCCAGTGACAGAAGAAGTTTGGAAAGAGATATTAGCAGTGATTTGAAAAATGTAAAAATCTCTACTCGTGAGTATTCAAGTCGTTTTACCTTTGATCCGGATGTAAGAATCAGTGGAAATCGTGTGAAATTGACACTGACAGCTCGAGAAAAATTGGATGCCGGTGAATGGAATGATATTATAAAGGGAAGAAGAATGAGCTACTTGGAAGAAGAGTTTTCTGATGAAGCAAAAGATAATGTAATCAGTGTAGTAAAAGATTTGTTGAAAAATTATTATGACTATGAGATTGAGGTATCTTTCCAAGCTTCTAAAACTGACAGCAATAAAGATATGAAAGAAATTGCAACTGCAAATTACAGAGAATCAAGCGATAGATATAAATGCTATATTTCTAAATATTAAGAGTATTGATGTTAAAATACCGGGATAGTGTGGTATGCTGTTCCGGTATTTTTATATTTATTCATGAGTATCTGTGTATTTATTTTCTATGATAATTTCAGTTTGGTATACTATCATGAGAAATACACACTACATAATATTGTCGTAGCAGAAAAAATTATGAGAACTTTTTATTTCTGATCATTCATAAAAACTTTTTTTCTTTGCAGATTTATGGTATGATACAGTTAGTGTTGTGAATAGTTAGATTACTTCTGTTCAAATATTGAATATCTTTTTGAAATACTTACTTTTGTTGCGAACTAAATAAACTGAAAATACTAACAAATCTATTTGTTTCACATTTGTCGAATTCTAAAATTTTTGTTATTTTACATATTTGTAGATAGAAATGTTTGTGAATGTGTAGTATAATAGTTAGTGTATGCAAATATATTCTGAAGAGCAAGTGAGAACAAAAATAGGGATAGTTTTTTTGTTAGACTGTGAGGAAAAAATGAAGAATAGTATGAAGAAAGAAATTTTGTATGTGCTTTCTCTTTTGACACAACTTGGAGTTTCTTTTCTTTTTCCGATTCTTGTGATGATTTATCTATCAAAGTATCTGGAGGAGTGTTATGGTTTTTCTCATTCTGGGATGATTTTATTTCTGTTGATTGGATTATGCGCGGGAATTTTCAACGTCTACAAGTTATTGCGAAGATTTATGAAGTAGTATATGTATAGGACTTTGTTTTAAGCTAAAATTTACAGTATTCGGGGTGATTTTTTTGAGGAAAGACATATTGAAATTTCAATTCAAGTTAAGCATGCAAACAATTATGCTTGCAATTGCGGTTTCAATCATGGTCTTTTTTTTTACGAATTCCGGTAGGAAGATGATTTTAGGTATATTCTTAGGAACATTTATTTCTTTACTTAATTTTAGACAAATGGCACTTGGTTTTGAAAAAGCAGTCCGTATGGAAGAGACACGAGCAAAAAGGTATGCAATAATTCAATATATGATTAGATTTTTTATTGTTGGAGCTGTTTTGGTTTTGTCTGCCCGTTCTCCTTATGTGAATGTACCGGGAGTTGTGATAGGGTTGTTTCTTTTGAAAGTAGTAATTTTGGGTAGCAATTTTCTAAAATTTATTTTTAGAAATTCTATATTTTAGAAATTCTATATAATGTTTGTTGGGGGAGGAGGAACAGGTTAAAATGGAAAATAGTTTCGGACCGGTTATATTTTATGAAACGTCTTTTGGATTAAAAATCACTGAAACTTTGGTGGTTAGTTGGATTATTATAGGAGTATTAATTTTATCATCGTACTTATTAACAAGAAATTTGAAAAAAGTTCCAACAGGGGTTCAAAACATACTGGAAATGTTGGTAGGAGGTGTGTATTCGTTAGTGAAAAGCACTATGGGAGCAGAACATATTTATTTTGCACCATATATCGGAACATTGATGCTCTATCTTGCTGCTTCAAATCTATGTGGATTGACAGGTTTTATGAGACCGCCTACAGCCGATTTGAATACTACATTCGGCTTGGCGCTCATCACTTTCTTTATGTGTCATATCAAGGGAATTCAATCAAAGGGAATAAAGAGTTATTTGAAAGGGCTTACAGAACCATTTTTCTTATTGACACCGATTAACCTTATTGGAGAAATTGCAAATCCGATTTCATTGTCCTTTCGTCTATTTGGAAACCTCGTGGGGGGCTTGATTATTATGAGTTTAGTCTATGGTGCATTATCATCTTTATCATCCATGTTGTTCGGTTGGAATGTACCTATTCTGCAATTAGGTTTTCCGGTACTTCTTCATATGTACTTTGATGTATTTTCCGGACTGTTACAAACTTTTATTTTTGGAATGTTGACAATGGTATATATCTCCAGTTCAATGGAATAATATTTTCGAATTCTTTTAATACCTTAAAGAAAGGAGTGGAATTTATATTGAATCAAACAGACTTTATCAATCAATTTTTTACTTGGTTGATGACATTTGATAGACGGGCACTTATCTTTTCGGCATCGGCGATAGGAGTAGGATTGGCAATGATTGCAGGGATTGGTCCGGGAATCGGACAAGGCTATGCAGCAGGGAAAGCCGCTGAAGCTGTTGGAGAAAATCCAAAGGGGCAGAAACAGGTGACACTGGTAATGTTGTTAGGTTCAGCTGTTGCAGAAACATCCGGAATTTTATCTTTGGTAGTTGCTTTGCTGTTGTTGTTTGGAAATCCCTTGATTAAAGTAGAGGGAAAAGCGATTATTCTGATGGCATCGGCGATAGGTGCAGGATTTGCGATGATTGCAGGAATCGGATCGGCTGTCGGACAAGGCTATGCAGCAGGAAAGGCAACTGAGGCTTGCGGAAAAAGACCGAAATACCAGCAGATTATTATGAAAGCGATGTTTATCGGACAAGCAGTTGCGCAGGCATCTTCTATTTTTGCATTGATTATTGCTTTGATATTGTTGCTCGCAAACCCGTTGATTTAGGGATAGATATTATTTTTAAGTTTATTCTCATTTTTATATATAAATATAATAAATTGTTAATTTTTAAGGAGGAAAATGAAATGCAAGGAATTACAGGACAAGATTTAATTTATGCGTGTTCAGCTATTGGAGCAGGGTTAGCGATGATTGCCGGAATCGGACCGGGGATTGGACAAGGCTATGCGGCAGGTAAGGGAGCAGAGGCTGTAGGAAGACAACCGGAAGCGCAAGGAGATATCATCAAAACAATGCTTCTTGGAGCAGCTGTTGCGGAAACAACCGGTATCTACGGACTTATCATTGCTCTAATATTAATCTTTGTGAAACCGTTTACAAGCTAATCGTTTTTGAGTTTAGGTCAAAATAAACGAAGAGGAGGTAAGCTTTTGAATTTCATAAAAGACGGACTAGTAAGTTTAGGTAGATGGAACGTGTTGTTCACGATTTTAAATACATTCATCCTATATTTGGGACTAAAACACTTTTTGTTTGAACCGGTGAAAAAAATGATGGATGAAAGAACTGCCGAGATAGAAGAACAATTAGATTCTGCAAAACGAACTGAAGAGCTCGCAAATGAAACTTACGAGCAGTATCAAGAAAAGATGAGAAATGCGAAAGAAGAAGGCATGAAGTTAATTCTTGAAGCTCGTCATAATGCACAAGCTCAGTATGATGATATTGTGAAAAGTGCACGAAAGGAAGCGGAATCTGTTAAGAAAAAAAGCGAAGAAGATATTCTTAGAGAAAAAGAAAAAGTGATGGATGGAATGAAAGACGAAATTGGAGAAATGGCCATTCTTATCGCAGAACAGGTAATTAAAAAGAATATAGAGCCACAAATTCAGGGAGAACTGATTGATGAATTAATTCAAAATGTAGGTGATTCACAATGGCAGAAATAGCAATCAATCGGTATGTTGACTCTTTATATGAGATTGCAAAAGAGGATCATATAGAACAAGAGTTGTTATATCAATTGAATCAAGTTGTAGATATTTTTTTACAAAATGAAGATTTTTACCATATTATGAAAAGTCGTTTTTATAAAAAGGAAGAAAAAAAGAATTTATTATCAGAAATTTTTTCTGAAAGGGTGCATGAGTATCTTTTGAATTTTATAAAAATATTGATTGATAACGGAAGAATCGGTATGTTGGAAGATATTAGAGATGCGTATAAAAAACGATATTACGCTGATGAAAACATCAGAGAATTTGAAGTGATTACATCAATTCCGATGACTTCGATTCAAAAAGACAACCTGATATCACAACTGAAAAAGATAATACAAGCAAAAGAGGTTTATTTAATAAACTATGTTGATCCTGCTATCATAGGTGGAATGAAATTAAAATCAAATGATGTTGAATTGGATCAAAGTATTACAACGATGCTAAAAAAAATGAAACAGCAATTACAAGAAAAGATGATTTAGAAGGGCGGTAAACCTATGGATATTCGACCAGATGAGATTAGTGCTCTGATTAAAGAGAGAATTAAAAATTATGGGTATAATGCTCATTTCAAAGATGTAGGAAAAGTATTGGAAATAGGCGATGGAATCGCAAAAATCAGCGGTCTGGAAGACTGTATGTCCGGAGAAATTCTGGAGTTTGAAAATGGGGTATATGCAATGGCTTTGAACTTAGAAGAAAGTTCGGTAGGTGCAGTTATGCTGGGTTCAGACAAAGGAATTAAGGAAGGAGATGCTGTTAAAACAACAGGAAATGTTGTACAGGTTCCTGTCGGAGAACAGTTGTTAGGAAGAGTAGTGAATGCATTGGGACAGCCGATTGACGGGAAAGGTCCTATTTTGACGAAAGAATATATGCCGATTGAAAGAAAGGCAGCAGGAATTATAGAGAGAGAAAAGGTAAGCGAGCCTTTACAGACCGGAATTAAAGCGATTGATTCTATGATACCGATTGGTAGAGGACAAAGAGAGCTTATTATAGGAGATCGTCAAACCGGTAAGACTACAATAGCAATTGATACCATCTTAAACCAAAAGGGAAAAGATGTTATTTGTGTTTATGTTGCAATCGGACAAAAATTATCAACTGTGGTACAAATAGTAGAAACTTTGGAAAAACAAGGGGCGTTGGACTACACCATTGTAGTTGCAGCAACAGCTTCTGAGTTGGCGCCGTTGCAATATATTGCACCATACTCCGGATGTACAATGGGCGAGTATTTTATGGATAGAGGAAAGCATGTATTGTGTGTTTATGATGATTTATCCAAACATGCTGTTGCTTACCGCACACTATCGCTGTTGCTTAGAAGACCACCGGGAAGAGAGGCATATCCGGGAGATGTTTTTTATTTGCATTCAAGATTGCTTGAGAGGGCAGCGAAACTTTCAAAAGAGAAGGGTGGAGGTTCTTTAACCGCTTTACCTATTATTGAAACACAAGCCGGTGATGTTTCTGCATATATTCCGACAAATGTTATCTCTATTACAGATGGACAAATTTTCTTAGAAACAGAATTGTTCCACTCGGGAATTCGTCCGGCTGTAAATCCCGGAATTTCTGTATCACGAGTTGGAGGGAATGCTCAACTTAAGCCAATGAAGAAAGTGTCCGGAACATTGCGTTTGGATTATTCTCAATATAGAGAGTTACAAGCGTTTTCTCAATTTGGTTCAGATTTGGACGCTGACACAAAGGCGCGTTTGGATCGTGGGGAGCGTATTGTTGAAATTTTGAAACAGGGGCAGGCATCTCCGCTTTCTGTAGCAGAACAGGTCATTATTATCTATGCTGCAAATAAAGGGTATTTGAAAGAGATTGATATAAAAGATATTCCTGAATTTGAGAAACAGCTATTTAAATTTTTAGAAGGTGCGTATCCGAATTTAGGAAAATCTATGATAGAACACAATGATATTACCAAGGAAGATGAAGAACTGTTGCATAAAGCATTATCTGAGTTCGTAGAAGAATTTAAAAATAGATAAAAGCCTCAGTGGTTGTAGAGAAAGGAGGTCTTTATGGCAACAGGAATGAAAGATATAAAAAATAGGATTACCAGTGTGGAAAATACCATGCAAATTACGAAAGCGATGGAGCTTGTTGCATCTTCCAAGCTTAGAAAAGCAAAGGACAAAGCTGAAAAATCCAAACCTTTTTTTGATATTTTGTATGATACAATGGTAAGAATTGCCTCGGCAAAAACAAAGCAACTATCTTCTGTTTATGTCAAACCTCGAAAAGAGAAAAAAGCGGGATTTGTTATTATCGGAGGAGATAAGGGATTAGCTGGAGGATACAATACCAACATTTTTCGAAAAGCTGAAGAAAAAATGTCCGGAAGAGAGGTTTGTGTGTTGCCGATAGGAAAAAAGGCATATGAATACTTTCGTAAAAAAGGATATCCTATCGTAAAACGATTTGAAAACATTCCGGAAGAGGTAGAAAAAGTACAGGTAGTGGATATTGTAGATACCGTGATAGAGTTGTATAAAAACAAAGAAATTGATGAGTTGTATGTAATTTATACAGAATTTGTATCTGCATTGACACAGATTGTAAGGATAAAAAAATTACTTCCTTTGTATCTTAAACCTCGTGAGTTGGAGGAAGAAGAATATGAAACGGTTCAGTATGATCCGTCACCGACAGCAGTTTTTGATAATATTGTACCGCTTTATTTAGAAGGGATTTTTTATGCGGCGGTGTTAGAATCTTATGCATCTGAACAAGGTGCGAGAAGAATTGCGATGGAATCTGCGACCGATAACGCAGGAGAAATGATAGAACAGTTGAATTTGCAATATAACAGAGCTCGTCAGTGGAACATTACACAAGAACTTTCTGAAATTGTTTCTGGTGCAGAGGCGCTTAAGTAAAGAATAGAAGGAGAAGTTTATGATTCAACAAAATGTAGGAAAAGTAGTGCAAATTATCGGAGCGGTATTGGACATACGCTTTGATGCTGAGCATTTACCAAGTTTGAAAAATGCGATTATCATCAAAAATGGAGAGAAAGAGGTAGTAGTAGAAGTAGCACAGCATATAGGGGAAGATATGGTGCGTTGTATTGCCATGAGTTCTACTGATGGATTAGTGCGTGGAATGGATGCAATTGATACCGGAGGAGCGATTTCTGTTCCCGTTGGTAAGAATACGTTAGGAAGAATTTTTAATCTTTTAGGACAGCCGATTGATGAGGCGGGAGATTTGGAAGAAGGCGAAAAATGGCCGATTCATAGAGATCCTCCTGCGTATGAAGAACAACAGACAAATGCTGAGATTTTGGAAACCGGAATCAAAGTAATTGATTTGATTTGTCCTTATCAAAAGGGTGGTAAAATCGGATTGTTTGGTGGAGCGGGTGTTGGTAAAACAGTTATTATTATGGAATTAATTAACAACATTGCCAAACAACACGGTGGATTATCTGTATTCACCGGTGTCGGAGAAAGAACCAGAGAAGGAAATGACCTATATTATGAAATGAAAGAGTCCGGCGTTTTGGATAAGACGGCGTTGGTGTTCGGACAAATGAATGAACCGCCAGGAGCGAGAATGAGGGTAGGTTTGACCGGGCTTACAATGGCAGAATATTTTAGAGATAGAGCAGGACAAGATGTATTGTTGTTTATTGATAATATTTTTAGATTTACACAAGCCGGTTCAGAAGTTTCTGCACTTCTTGGACGTATGCCTTCGGCTGTGGGATATCAGCCTACATTGGCAACAGAGATGGGAGCGTTACAAGAAAGAATTACCTCTACACAAAAAGGCTCTATCACATCAGTACAAGCGGTATATGTACCTGCCGATGACTTGACAGACCCTGCTCCTGCAACAACATTTGCCCATTTGGATGCAACGACTGTATTGTCGCGTCAAATTGCATCTTTAGGGATTTATCCTGCAGTAGATCCTTTGGATTCTACATCAAGAATCTTGTCTCCGGAAGTAGTAGGAGAAGAACATTACGAAGTTGCCAGAGGAGTTCAATCCATTCTACAAAAAATGAAAGACTTGCAAGATATTATTGCGATTTTGGGAATGGATGAACTGTCAGAAGAAGATAAAATTATTGTATCTCGTGCAAGAAAGGTACAAAGATTTTTGTCTCAACCGTTCAGCGTTGCAGAGCAATTTACAGGAATGGCAGGAAAGTATGTTCCTGTCAGTGAAACGATTCGTGGATTTCGTGAAATTTTGGAAGGAAAACATGATGATGTTCCGGAGTCGGCATTTTTGTTTGTAGGAACCATAGAAGAAGCGATTGAAAAGGCTAAAAAGGAGGAATAGTTATGTCAACATTCCGCCTAAAAATAGTAACCCCTGAAAAATTATTTTGGGATGGAGATGTAGACCTGGTAGTAGTGCATACTATAGAAGGTGATATTGGGATAAAAGCAAACCATGTCAATTACATCTCGACACTGGATATTGGAAAAATAAAGATTCAGACAGGAAAAGAAAAAAAAGAAGCTTCTATTTCAAGAGGGATGATTCTTGTTTCACAAGATTGTACTACCATTGTAGCAGCGAATGCAGAGTGGCCGGATGAAATTGATGTTGAAAGAGCAATGAGCTCGAAGCAAAAGGCTGAACAACAGTTACAACAATATAAGCCCGGAGACAAAGAGTTTTATGCCGCGACAGCACATTTGAAAAAAGCAATGGTCAGAATGAGTTTGAAAAAATAGAGCTTGTTTTTTGTAATATCTGTTAGGGGGAGGTGTACCCTTAACAGATATTTTTTACATTTTTCACATAAAAAAACAAATAAATGATGTACGGCGAGAACGGTAGGTATGTTTTTATAACAATAAATTGCTTAGTGTGATACTAGACTTCAATAGACAAACAGATAAAAGTTTTATTAAATTCATCTGAAAACCACAGATACGATTCAGAGAAGTAACAATATGACTTATCAATTGTTTTAACGAAGTTTAGTATGAAACAGGAGGGGTACTTATGAGTAAAGTAAAAAAATTCATGTCTTTATTTTTAGTGACAGTTGTTGTATCTTCAATGTTCTCTGTCGTGTTTGCTAATGATATGAATAACAGGAATACTTTGACTAACGAAGAACTTGTGAGATTGTTGAGAGAAGCGAAAGGCGGAGAAGTTGGGGATTCCGGACAGTCTGCGACTGCGATTGGCGTAATAGGTGGAAAAGATGACGGAAAAGAGAAAATTGCAGCAATAGCGATGGGAGAAATTGGAAAAGAAAGTGAACGAACTGATGGATTGGCTACCGTACAGGTACTATCAGACCGTTTTTTGGATGACAATTTAGGCTTGTCGTTTGAAGTCAGCTCCACTGTTTGTTCAAAATTGGTCGGAACTGCTACAATTACGGCATATCATAGTTCGAACGGTCGAATTTTAAGCAAAACTCAAGTAACATCGACAGATAACTTGAATCAAAAGTTTTTTATGTGGGTGGGAAATTCCGATAAAGTGAAGATAAAGATGTCCGGGGCTTTTGTTACAGTTGATGGAGGACAAACATATCCGTTAAGTATATGTGAGTCTTTTGATGTTTGTCGATAAGCGATTATGTTTGTGAATACAATATAGTTAAAGTATGATGACCGTTGCTTTTTATTAGGCACAGAAGAATAAAAAATATCTGTTGAGGAAAGATGATTTCCTTAACAGATATTTTTTGTTATTTTGATAATTCCAATTCGTAATACTACACAAAGTGATTTTGTTCTTTCAAGCATTTTGTATGGCAATTGTTGTTTACAAAAGTTGTTTGTTATAAGGAGTAGGAGATATTTTTGATAAAAAGACGTTCGACACCTAAGAAACTGCCGTGTCCAATAGAAACGATGTCGTTCTTTACGACTAAAGAATCGCATATATGAAAGGTAACGCCTTCTTCGGTGAGTTCAGTGAAAACGGTATTAGAGTGATTCGGTTTAGAAGAAATTACAAAGTCTCCATAAGAAGTACAACACACTCTCCTTTTGATTGGTTCAATATAGAGATCAGTTATCTTCTTTTTGTTGATATATGCTTTCGCATCTGCATCCAGTTCAATTTTCCACATAGTACATACTTCCTTTCATTGAGAATTTAAACATTCAAAGAAAGATTTCTCTATCATAACAATTAGAAAAGTTCATATGTCTAATGAAGTTGGTTTGATAAGAAAGGCACTAAGTGTTTTTGAAGATTACAATGTAAGTATAGAACATATTCCAAGTGGAGTTGATTCATTTTCTGTAGTAGTAGAAACTAAAGCAGTAAAACCTTTTGTTTATGAGCTTATGGGAAAATTAAAAAAAGCTACTTCAGCAGGAGAAGTTACTTTGACAAGTGAAATTTCTTTAATTGCTACTGTTGGTTTAGGAATGAAGAACTATAAAGGATTATCAGGAAGATTATTCTCTGCAATAGGTAAAGCAGGAATTAATATAGTTGTAATTTCTCAAACAAGTGATGAAATTAATATTATAGTTGGAGTACATAACTCAGATTATGAAAGAACTATAAGAACTATCTATTATGAATTTAACCCACAATAATTAGGAGAAATTATGAAAAAGAATTTTGTTGTCTATACTTTTATTATTTTCATTTTAAGTTCTATTAATATTTTTGCACAAAGAGTTGTGGATTCTGATAAACTTGAATATAATCAAAAAACTCAACTTTATCATTATGCTGATGAAAAAGAACCTTTTACTGGAATAGCAAAAGAGTATTATCCTAGTGGTAAAATTAAAACAGAATCATTCTATGCTAATGGGAAATTAAATGGAAAATCCATAACTTATTATGAAAATGGAAATTTAAAGTATGAAGAAAATTATAAAAATAGTAAGTTAGATGGATTAATAAAAACTTATTTTGAAGATGGAACTCTAAGAACTGAAATTTACTATAAAAATGGTGAGTTAGATGGACTTGCAAAAGAATATTATGGGAATGGGCAGGTATATATCCAAGAAAGTTATAAAGATGGTGAACTAGATGGAGAATCTCTTAATTTCTATAAAGATGGAAAATTAAAAGGAAGAGAGCTTTATAAAAATGGAAAATTAATTAAAAACTAATTTTAAAGGATATATAGAATAAGCTTCTATACACATTCAAATACAAGGAGAGAAAATGAAAAAGAGTTTTATTATCTATATTTTTATTATATTTTTACTAAGTTCCTTTAATCTTTTTGCAGAAAGAGAAGTAGATATTGATAAAATTAAATATGATGACAAAAAAGAACTTGGATATGTAGAAGGTGAAAAAGAACCTTTTACTGGAATAGCAAAAGATTATTATGAAGATAAAAGTTTAAAAGTTGAATTTCCATATAAAAATGGAAGAATTCAAGGAAAAGCAAAAGCATATTACCCTAGTGGAAAATTTAAATCTGAAGCATTTTTTGTTGATGATTTATTACAAGGAAAATCAGTAGGTTATTATGAAAATGGTAATTTACAGTATGAAGATAATTATAAAGACGATGAATTAGATGGATTAATAAAAGAATATTATGAAAATGGTCAAATAAAAAGTGAGATGTATTATAAAAGTGGTAATTTAGATGGACCTGCGACAGAATACTATGAGAATGGGCAAGTATATATCCAAGAAAGTTATAAAGATGGAGAATTAGATGGAGAATCATTTAACTTCAATGAAGATGGAAGTTTAAGATCAAAAGCAGTTTATAAAAATGGAGAATTAGTTGGTGATATAGTTCAAGGTGGAGTTGGAAGCGTTGTAGCAGGCGATGTTCCAGATACAGAAGAAATTTTTGTATCAACTGAAAATGAAAACATTGAAAGTAAACTTAAATACTATACAACTATTTTTGCCTTTGGAACTGTTATTATAGGACTCATAGCTTATACTATTTTTAAAATCTTTATAGCTTTTCCTAAGACTAATAATTTAACAGATGAACAAAGAAATAGAATCTTTAAAATTTTAATGAAACATGATGA